>Ga0302122_10001648_pt1 | contig 14174 bp, 6 predicted proteins | sample CB21_SCM_MG_FD_203115 | JGI IMG/M metagenome (GOLD analysis project Ga0302122, IMG submission 203115) | Marine microbial communities from Western Arctic Ocean, Canada - CB21_SCM | ecosystem: Environmental > Aquatic > Marine > Oceanic | place: Canada: Western Arctic Ocean | collected 2017-09-28
CGACGCGCGCGGCCCGGCGCCGCGCCTCCTCGCGGTCCGCGACCCTCTGCGCGGCGAGCTGTGCCTGCGACGGCGCGCCCCGCGCCGCGGCCGGGCCTGCCGCGGCGTCGGCCGCCGGCGCGTGCGCCACGAGAGCCGCGTGCCACGGCGCGACGAGCGCGTTGAGGTCGTCGATATGCTCGACGAAGATGCCTGCGCGCCGCGCGAGATCCGCCCCCCGCCCGCGGTCGGATCGGAAGCGCGAGAAAGAGGAAGGCGGCGTCCGCGCAGCCGCCGCGCTCTTCTCGTTCCAGGTCCGGAGGACGTGGTGCAGCCGCGTCTTGTCCTTCTCCGCGCACGCGGCGAACGCGCGCCCGAACGCGTCCCGGACCCGCACGCTCAAGAGGGGCTGGAACACGTCCCCGACGTTCTTCACGACCGAGTCCAGCGCGTAGAAGAGCGGCACGCGCCGCTCCGCGGCCGTCGCGCCGTTCTCGCCGTCGTCGAGCACGTCCATGATCGCGGCGCACATGCGCTCCGCCAGGGGCTGGCCGCCAGTCCGGAGGCCCAAGCGACCGCACTCCGTGATCTGGTGGATCAGGTCGCGGTCCGGGAAGCCGCCGAGGCGGACGATCAATTTCTCCAGGCGCGCGACCTGCTGGTCTGGGTCCATGCTGGTCTTTCCGGTGCCTCCTTTTGCCGGGACGTTGCGCGAGTGTAGCGCGCCGTTTTTATGGTGAAAACCCGTGATGTGATAAAACCCGTAACTGGCTCTGATCGATATCAAGGGGGGATAAGTATTACCCCCATATTGATCCTCCATAGGCCAACAGAGAAGTCTTGATAGATGGACAGCGACGACGCAGACGCGCAGGCGACCGCCAGTTTCGTCCGCGACAAGCCGCGGAGCCGGCTCGACGACGTGAGCTTCTACGACGACGGCAAGACGCGTGACTCGGCGGAGGCGCGGGCCAGCGACCGGCGGCGCCCCGTAGCGGCGCGGCCGCCCGCGGGAGGACGTGGCGTCGACCGCTGGGCTGAGCAGGCCGACAGCGACGAAGACAGCCGCGACGCCGCGCGGCCGCCGGCCAAGCGCGCGCGCGTCGGCGCGCCCCCCCGGAGATCCCCCCACTTCAGCCCGGAGCTGCGCTCCGGCGGCCGAGACGCGGCAGACGCGATCGATGTCGAAGACGAGCCCCGCGTCGTCGTCGTCGAAGTCGTCGACGACGACGGCCGCGCGCCCGCGCCCGCGCCGCGCGCCGACCGCTTACGCTCTCCGGAGCGCCGATCGACGTGGTTCCTCGAGGAGCCGGCGGCGCCGCGCCGGAACCCGCGACGCGGCGAGGAGCGAGTCATGCTCCGATGCCGCCGCGTCTACTTCGGGACGGCGCTCCGCCGCGACGTCGCGGTCGTCTTCGCGCCGTCCTGCGTCACGATGGAGTGGCGGAGCGACACGTCGGGCCTGTACATCGAGGCCAGGCTCGCGCCGTCCCACATGACCTCGTTCGACATGTACCACGGCCCGACGCGCGGCGCGGGTGGCGACGGCGAGGCCAACCCCATCAACCTCGCGGACGACGACGAAATGGCGCCGGATGCGATCCACGAATTTTTTGCCGTCGGCCTGTGCCAGAAGCCGCCGCACCTGCGCTCCGTGGACGGCTTCGAGCCCACTGACGACGAGGGGCCACGGAAGTACGTCGTCGTCGTCCTCGACGGCGACGCTCTCGCGACCTTCAAGCGCGAGGCGGTGCCAGCCGTCGTCTGGGGCGGGCACGTCGGCTGGCCCGCCGCGCCCGTCCTCGGCACGCCTGCGGCGGCGCGGCCGTTCCTCGAGGGCGTCCCCATCGCCGACGCGCTCGCCGCCGGCGACGCGGCGGAGGATGCCGCGGCGTTGCGGCAGAAGCCCTCCCGCGCGCCGCGCCGCGGCCGCGTCGCCCGGTCGGTCGTCGACGTCGAGGCCGAGGACCCGGACGCGGCGCTGCCCGCATTCGTGTACCCGCGGCCCGACGCGCCCGACGCGATCACGCTCGTCCTGGGCGACCGCGGGCGCCTCGACGACGGCGAATTCCTCAACGACAATCTCATCAACCTCTACCTCCGGCACCGCACGCGCGCGGCGGCACCGCCCCTCAACGCTCACGTCTTTTCGACGTTCTTCTTCACCAAGCTATCCGAGGCGCCACGGCACGCCTCGGGCGAGGCTTACGAAAAAGTGAAGAGCTGGTGCCGCGGCGTGGACCTCTTCGCGAAGGACGCCCTCTTCGTCCCCGTCAACGAGCACCTCCACTGGTCGCTGGCGGTCGTGCTCCGGCCGGGCGCCGCTGCGCCGCCGGCCTCTGGCGCCGTCGTCGACCTCGCGGCCTCGTCGGACGACGACGCCGCCGCCGCCGCCGCGGAAGCCCCTACACCGGCAGGCCCGTGCGTCCTCGTCATGGACTCGCTCCGTTCACACGACGCGTCCCGCATCGCTGCGTACGTCCGGTCTTTCCTCCGCGCCGCCTGGGCGGACCGCCCGGGGGCGCCGGGTTGCGACGGGCGCTTCGAGGAGGCGTCCATGCCCGTCGTCCTGCCGGACCTGCCCCGACAACGCAACTCCTTCGACTGCGGCGTCTACGTCCTGAAGTTCTTCGACCTCCTCTACGACCGGTCGCCCCCGGTCCGCGCGGGCGGTCGCGACACGACGTTCAGCGGCCAATTCGCCAAGAGCCTCTTCGCCCGCGCGGACGTGCTCGCCGAGCGGAAGCAACTCGCCGCGTTTTTCGACGATCGCGCCGCCGCCGCCGCCGGCGCGCCCGCAGCGCGCGACCCGCCGCGGGCCCGTCTCGACGCGGAGACCGAGGTCGATTCCCGCGCCGGAGCCAGTAACCGCGACGTGGCTGCCGACCTCGCGGCCGCGATGCCGGAGGCCCAGGCGCGCCAGCGGCGCGACGTAGCGAGGAGTGCGCCCCCTTCGCCGCCCGCCGCCGCCGTTGACTTTACCGCCGCCGCCACGACCCAGGAGGCCCACCCGCCCGGCCGGATCCCGGCCGGCTTCGTCGTCCCGCCCGTGCGCCAGAGCTACAAGCAGCGGGCCCACCGCCCCGACGCATAAATATGAACGTGTAACTTACTAGTAGTTCGTACTTGTCACGGCAGTAGTATAGGGAGTTTGTATACTTTATGTCCCAACTGGGGGATGATACATAAAAGCATATAAAATCTATTTTTGAAATCCGATATCATTGTCAAGAGGCGGAACACGCGGCGGCCGGGTGGACGAAGCTTCTGACTGACTTTCTGATGAGCACGCTCTGGGCAATAAAAGTCGAGTCTACTAGAGGCCTGGTACCCAGCCCCTAGGTCGGCGTCCGGTCGTTACTCCTCGATAGCGTTGTAAAAAAAATATTTACTAGTAGTATGGTCACGGTTCGACACCACAGTCAAGGGGCGTAGACGCTTGCGCTGGCGTCTCTCTGACTGTGAGTTCAAGGCGGTTGAACTGCAAGTCCCGCCTCGCCGGCCCCGGCCCTGAAGGAGTGAGGGTATGCCCCGGGCCCCTGTTTCTCTAAATAAAATAAATAAAATAAATACCGTGACAAAATTAAGGAAGGAATACCCCTAAAAAAGGATACACATCTAACCTCTAGAGGCCTTCTCTGACTCGGATCGTCTAAGTCTGACAAGACTCCATTTGCGGCGGGGGGTGAGATTTTGGTGAGGGGCTCGTCATCGACCGTCATGAGGGGCGGCCGCCGGTGGGCCGGGAGCTGAATCATCGCTATAATTTGTTTTAAAACTCGCCCGCCCAGGGTTTCAAAGGTACGCCGCTGGCTGCTTGCTGGGAGCTCACAGAAGGGAGAACTCCCCGAGCTTGGTCTGCTGGTCCGTGAGAGCGTCCACGTCGTGAATGCAACGTTCCACGTCGGCGGACTCGTCGAAGACGGGCTTGAAGTTGTCGTTGGCCTTGTCTCCGAATCGCGCGGGCACCGCGCTCGGCACGACCGCACCGGACGCGTCGGTCTCGAACGTCGCGATCTTGGCGTCAATGCCGAGGTCGCGGAGGGCCGCGTAGGCGACGTCGACGTTCATTTGGGCGCAGGCGGCGGCGTCGCGGAGCGCGGCCTCGGCGCCCGCGTCGAGGATGGGCTGTTTGAACTCGGGCGAGCGCGCGACGAAGTTTCGGAGCGCGAGCGCGCCCTGGCGCTGGAGGGCCGCGTGGGCCGGGTGGGCGCCCATGGCGTGAATCACGAGCGAGGCGCCGTTGCGCTCTTCGACGATCAGCGTGCCGTTCTTGGGGCGCCGGAGGGCCATCATTGCCAGCGTCGCGACGACGTGCTCGCAGATGACGGCGTCGTCCCTCAGGAATCGTTCGAGGCATCCCAAAATCTCCTCGAGCGTGCCGTCCCTGCACATGGCGTCCTTGGCGTCGTCGTTGTTCGCCATGTTTCGGAGCAGGCCGACCAGGCGGCAGCACCGGTCGCGGCGCGCGCGGTTCCGCCGGAGCGCGGCGAGGCACGCCCGCGCGCCGCCGGCCTCGCGGATGCGTTTTACGGCGTCGTCGGACTTGGCGACCTGGCGAAGCGCGTCCAGCGCCGCCGTCGCCGCGTCCTCGCCGCCCTCGGCGTCCGCGAACGCCTCGAGCGCGGCGAGGAGCGCGTGGACGGCGCCGGCGTCGAGCGCGAGGCGACTCGCGTCGTAAGTGCAGGACGTGACGGACCGCACGTCGTCCGCAGCGCAGAGCGCCGCGAGCGCCTGCGCCGCGGCACCCGCGCCCGCCTCGTCGCGCGCCTCGGCGGCGGTCACGAGCGCCTCCACGGCCAGCCGCGCGAGCTTCAGGCGCATGAACGCGGCCTTGACGGATTCGCACTGCCGCGCCGCCGCCGCCGCGACGCGAAGCGCCGCCGTGGCCACCGCCGCGTCGGTTTTTACGCCCGCCTTGAGCGCCGCGACCGTCGCTTCGACGCAGCCGCCGTACTGGAACGCGTCGCGCGCGTCGGCGTCGCCCCGAACCGCGCGGTCCAGCGCCGCGAGCGTCGTCGTAAGCACGCCGACGTCGCCGACGGCGCCGGTCGCCTCGTCGACGCAGGACCGCGCCAGGCGCGCGAGTGCCGGGAGCCCCTGCGCCGCGACGACCGTCGACCGCGCCGACGCGGCCACGCGGCCGCGGCCCGCGGCGCAGAGCGCCGCCACGCGCGCGAGCGCATCGAGCAAGTCGGATCGCGCAACGCCGCCCGCCGCCGACTCTTTGACCAGCGCCACATCCAGGACGAGCGCCTTGCGCTCGGCCTTGCGCTCTTCGGAGCCGCTCGCGTCGACCCCTGTGAGGTCGACGCCCTGGTGCTCGAACTGCGCGCGCGCCTCGCGCACGGCCTCGGCCGTGTCCATGTCGAAGTCCTCCACATTTTCGCGCACGACCGCATCGAAGGTCTCCTGCGAGATCCGGCGCGCGAACGACGTCATTTGCCTTTTGCTGCGTTTTTGTGTGTGCAGAGTCTAGAAACAGAAACGTGTCGACGTGGGCGGCGAGTGAAGGCTATTTCACTTACGAATTTACCCGGCGCGCAACCTTACCGATACTATGCGCGGTACCCCCCTCTATCAGCTCCTCTATCTTAATTCTGAAGAAGGCGCGGAGGCGTTTACGGCGGGGTCAATTTTCTCTTCAATTTTAAGAAGGCAATATCAGTACTAAGCATTTTGCATTTTACTCAGAGGCTCCTCCGCCCGGGCCGGCCCGGGCGGCCCGGGCGGCGGCCTTGGCGGCCCGGCGAGACTGAGCCCGAGTCCTACGCCGCGTCGCATGTGGGGAGTTTGGCATCCGAGGCCGCATGTGTAGCAGCGATCTACACCTCCAGTAATCATTTTAACCCGCTCCTGGTCCACTCAGGCTGGCAGCGCGACTACCGTGACTGGTGGGGCCGACTCAGTCGGAATGGACTCGGACGGCGCCGCCGCGGCCTCGGCGGTATCATGATTTTTGAGGAGGGGGTACCAGTGCAGCACCCCTCCCCAAACTCTCCCTGAAGAATCCGGCTCCTGACGGGGGATCGTGACCCCCTCCCACCCTCGTCGGCCCCCACTGGCAGCCCTCGGCGGCGGGCCCACGATGACTCGGCGACTCGGCGGAGTGTCCCGGGCCCGTACTGGTACCGTGGCGTTTTGGCAATCACTGTTCAAAGTTCGTTAGGATTCGGATAGGACGGCGTGTTTCGACACTCGGACGCCCCCAAGGCCCGCCACTTCGATTTATTGGCAGGTTCAGGTCGAGGGGGTGGTGATTTCCAAGAGCGGCTGGCCACGGCTGGGCGCTCTCAGGCTGGGGTACTAATAACCACCCCCGGCCAATATCTCCCGTAGTACGGGGTAAGGCCCGGACTCGGGCTGGCCCCGCTTGCGGGGTGGGCACCTGCCGTGGCTACATGAGCCGCGGCGGAGTTTTAGCGGCTTGACAACTGCCTTGTATGGTCTTAGGACCGCAACGAGGCAGCGAGCGCGGGACGGGCGAGGGCGGCGAACGGCAGTCCCCCGGGCTCAGTAAGTCTCGTCGTACTTGGCGTCGTAGTCGTCGGCGCGAGGCGGGCGCGGCGCCCCCTGGACGTAGTCGCCCTCGGGACCCGTCACGGAGATGGCGCGCTGGCGCCCCGACTCGTCGAGCTCGACCTCGTACTCGACCTCTTCGCCCTCGGCGAGTGAGCGGAACCCACGCGCGTAGATCTGAGTCTGGTGAACAAAGACGTCGCCGCCGCTGCCGGCCTCCGGAGTGATGAAGCCGTAGCCCTTGACGGTGTTGAACCATTTCACCGTGCCCTGCATCTTGGCGCCGGCGGAGGCTTCGCTAGACATGGTCACCGCGAGCGAGCGGGTCCGCAGGGCCGGCGCGGCGTGGCGCGGTGCAGCTAGGGCGCGCGGCGCGAGACTGCGTGACACGCGTAGCCCGAGGATCATGACTGCGAGTTCCAATATATACATAAAGTGAAGGCGCGATAGAGGGTCAGGCTCGCGCAAGCACACAAGCACGAGCAAGCGAGCGCGGCTTTGTCCAGGCCCGGCGATATCGACCCAAACGCTCCTATCTAGAGTGCTAAGTCAAGTATTTACCTAGTGTGTCTTTCCACTTTTTTTTGGCTCTCCAGCCACTCTGCCACTCCGCTCGCCAGATAGCTTGCGTCTTTGCAGGTACGCGCCAATGGATCCATTCTGACGGGTTCTGAGACAACTGGTATCCATAGCGCAGGAAGATCTCCCTATCCTCCTGCCACACCCTCTTTGTCAAAAGAGGATTGTAGTAAAGGCTCGTGTCGTAGTGCTTGACGCTGGTGCTGTTATTGACCCTCTGGAGCCCCGGAAGGTCTAAATGGTACTTTGCTGCTAGAGCTCTCCAGTCATCAGACAGTGTCTCCAGATGAAGCACTTCATCGGCTATGCATGGGGACCCGCAGGTGCGTGTTAGTCGTGAGTGCTGCGAGAAGCTGGAATTGTCGAGTACCCAATGAAAACAAACTGACTAAATGAGTTGATAATGGCAGCCACTTGTGCCGCAGGCATCAGCCTTTGCAGCGTGATCAGGCTGCCGGAGTTTATCCCTCGTCTCGCATAGTGATACATCGATATGTAAAACTGGAGGGGATCTCGAACACCCACAATCAGAATAGAAGGTTTGGGACAAGCCGCGTAGCAGCTATTTATGTAGTGAGTGGTGGTATGACCCAGGTTGACCCAGACCCCGGCCCGTACCAGCGGCTGTGACGCACATTCAATGGCAGATCCGCCGGTCTTTTCAACATGCGCATACAGAAACATTCGTGGGGCAACAGATTTGCAGGCGCGCGCCCTACGACAGCATCTATCTTTGCACCAATGATTGGTGCAGAATTCAGATTTCCTGGTAGTGATGCTGGGTTGAAGAGGGTTTCTTCGCCGCAAATAATTGTCTCTCTGCGGGGGTGGTTGATCAAGGTCAGTCTGAAGAGGATGGTCGCCGCCGTAAAAACCTAATTTGCGACACACTTGCGCGTCGCAGCTTAACAGCGGCGCCGTCTCCGCGCAGCAACATACCTTGGCTGCCATCCACCCGAATCTCACACCTAATTCTGCAGGAGCACATGCACGGATTGGCCGGGACTGATACATGCACTCAATGGAGGTCATCACAAGTTCGCCACCATTCTGAATTTGAATGCTGTCATAGCCCAGTTCATGAGCCATGATAGGGAACGTTTCGCGATGCATGCCTGGGGGTAACAAACTCATCGCCTCGCTGGAAAGTTCTACAGTCCTCCCTTGCCTGGTAAAATTCTGCTCTGACACCAGTGAGTGCATCTGCAGCCAACGGCTGACGATGTCTCTGCCTCCGCCAAAAACGCCAGTGTTGTCTTTGTTGCGCAGCTGCAGCGTGTTCCCTGTGTTCACCCAAATGCCGGACCCGATGGCTGGAAAGAACCAACAACCATACCCATTGACTCCCTCATGCCCTGGGGGAAATATCATGTCATCACTCCTTCGAATCACCTCCGCCCACTCGCTCTGGCCTACGAGATGCCGCCCGAGATCGGATCTGCTCGCCACAGCTCCGGCACTAATGGGCTCACCAAATATCACCACACCAACACTCTCGTTGTAGTCAGCGTTAGGCATGGCGCACGTCTGCGAAATAGCAAACACCGCAGGCTGGTGCTGTGTGTCCTTTGGTTGTAACCAGCGCGAGCATACAGTGACATCACATCGAGGAGCCTCGACCACGGACAGACCAGTATGCAGGTTCATCGTGGGCACTGGAATTCGACAGCTTGACATCGGCCACTCCACGCGGGGAAAGCGCCTGGCCCATGTTTGATCGTCGTGGTGATAGAAAAAATTGACTCGGCCGAGATTAAATGGCAGCGTCAAAGAGGGGCCATACACCGCTCGAAGATACCCGTACCATGCTGAGTCGGGAGTTTCAATCTGCTCGGGAATGGCCTGCTTGAAAGCGGTGGCAGAGGCAACGTCGCAAGTCGAAAAGCATGAGCATGGGGGGCTGCTGAGGATATGATGCTGCAAGCAAACCAACACCAGAAGCAAGATGCTGCGCTTCACACAAGCCATTTTTTTAAGGCACGTTGGTTCGTGTGCGTCGCAAAAAACGCGACTTTCGCGCCTCAAATACGACTTCAGCAGCCCATCACGCAGTAATTCTACACATATGTACCATCGTACATTAGTGGCGCGCCGCCGGAGATCTCGTTTAAACGCGATGCCAGTGCCGTGATCTAGCCTCAGGCTGAGGAGCGCGATACGCCGTTTGAGCCCCCCTGAGCTTCAAAACAGCCCCCGAACCCGCGCATGCCCGCCGTGGTAGCTGGGGAGGCGTACATAAAAAGGTGCTGCACTTTCGGCGCACTGGCAACCGTGACTTGCCAGTGAATATTCGCCCGGGCCTTCTCATCCTTTTTCGGATCCTCGACGTGACAATATATAGATCCCGTGCCAAGGCACGGAGCCAGAGTATAAAGGAACCCACATAAGTAGTTCTAGTCCTTTTACTCTGCTACAACGCCATAATGTCAAAGGGCCATTTAGTAGCAGTCACCGTGACGGTACCTATTCCGAGTCTCCGTATGGCCTTTGAATGCCGCGGCGGCTTTCTACCCGGGGCCCCTGCTGTTCGTCGTTTCGCTCCTAGTCCTAGCTTTTAGCAAGCGTCCCCTCTGTCGCTTCAAGTTACTTACAGCCGCAACTTCCTCGGCGTAGGAGCGTTCCTACCTAGGTAGGTAGGACAATGGTACTTACGTCGGTAGCCAAATCGCCTTCTAATCTAGATGGCCCGGCTACTAGCTAGCAGACAGAAGTTGGCAAAGGCCACTGTCTGGCTGTGCCTTTAGTCCCTCCCCCCCCAGCTGGCTGGAAGAAGATATTATATACAGCCCAGCATCATGTGCTTTGGGGTTCCGCGGAGCGCCCAGGAGACGTGGCCATAACACGCCAAGCGCAGGGTGGGTTCCCCGGTGGCATTGAATAGGCAGGGCTTTGCGCGCGAGGAGTCGCCGATGTGCAGCGGGTCGCGCAGGGTGAAGCGGGCGCCCGTCTGCACTTCGTGCACCCACACCTCTGCTACTTCCTCGGTAAAGGGCATCAGGGTCCCATGGTAAGGCTGGCTCTCGAAGAACTCGAGGGGGTTGTCGAGGTGTGGACTCGCTGCGTCCACTTCTTGACTCTGCCGCAGCGCGTGTTCGACTGCGGGAGGGAGCCGGACGTCAACCAACTCTTCCGTCACGCCGACGCCGGTGTCATGGGCCGCGGGATCAAGAGCGCCACTGAGCAGAGAGGCGCTGAATGCGACTGTGTCATACTGCAGTAGACGCGCAAGAAAGATGATAAAGAAGTCCCAGTGGTCCTTCAAGACCCAGTCCTGGCGGCAGTGTGGCATACCCACCTCGATGCATGTCGCTGTGCCGTTCGCAGTGGCACGCAGCCGTTCGAGAAACGATGCGCCACCGAGGGTTACCAGCCGCTGGAAGAGGAGGGAGGGGCGCACTTCGCCCAGACGAGCGTCTGCTGCCCCCCACTCCTCGAGGAGGGCAACTAGGGCGGCATTCTTCCCTGGTGCGACAAGCGTCCGGCCTGCATGGTAAAAGATGCCGCTGCCGGGCGAGTGGCGGAACCACCAGCCCGAGGCGCCTTGGTCAAGAAATTGCGACCAGGTATGCGGAACTCGTGCTTTGCCTTTGCTATTGAAACTAAGGTGGTCGACCTCGATCCAGTTACTGGGGGCGGGAGTGCTGGCCAGATCGTTAGCCCAACTGGGTGTGTACTCGAACTGCCTGACAACACATTCACCACCCGGCGTGCACGGGAAGAGGCCTGGGGAATACATGTCAGCCGTGACAGCAGTGGGACCAGGGAACAAATTGCAGAGAGTGTCGGTGGTGGCGCCATTGTGGCTGTACAGCCAGCGGCGCGACATGAAAAATGACATGGTGGACCGCTTATCATCAAACATACCCTGCGGATAAGCATGAGCAAGGTAGGCCCGGGCGTTGGCCTCTAGCTTGGGCCTGATGTGGTTGTTGCGCATCTCCGCCTCCTCGGCGAAGGCCCCCCCCCCACAGTTCAGCTGCGGCTGCGCTAGGTCACAAGCGCACGGGCGCAGGGTCCCTGAATCAGTGTCCGGCACGTCTACGAGCGCTGGAGCATAGCGCAAGGTCGTGTTTGGTATGCCACTGAACAGCTCGATGTGGGGAGGAGGGCAGGCTGCCTGCCACGCCAGGCCCGAGTCGACGAGCAGAGCCCCACTGCAGTCGACGATCTCGTACATATAACCTTCGACCATGGGCGAATTGGGCCCTGAAGGAAGCTGAATGGTGTCGTACCCGGCATTCCGCGCCGCCAAGCATCCCTTGAAATCCGACGCTTTCATCAATCGTAGTGACCGACCAAGGTTCAGCCAAATGCCGCTGCCGAATGCCAGCCAGAACCACATCTGGCCCTTACTGTTCCATTTGAGATGGTTATGGCTCCGCAGCTGCTCGACCCTCGCGACGCGCATGACCTCGACGTACCTCCCGCCGGGGATCCCCCTTTTGAAGTGCGGGCGAAGTGCGCTGCGGACATAGCGCTGAACAAAGAACCCCTGAAAGCGCAACCTCTCTGCCGAAAACCGCTCTAGCAAGAACTTTTTGTTGCAAGGGTATGCACCCTGGCACAGCTCGGGGTTGAACTGCGCCTCCTCCTGTGGTGCGAAGAGCAAGCCTTCCGGCCACGCTCCGATGCGCAGGCAGCCAATGCATCCCCACGACATCGTGAATGTGCTTCTGCCAGGCACGAAGTTCCAAAAGTAGTTGAGCTCGGAGGCCAACACTCGGATTGTTGTCATCTTCTTGGCGTGGGCCTGGGGACAGTACACTGTGTAATAGTAGTGCTCCAAGCCTTCGCGCAGTTCCTTTGCCGCGCCGGCCGCCTCCACGCCTCGCAGCCAGACCTGCTGGCCAGCCGAGTCTGCACCGCCAGCGCAGATTGCTGGCCCTGGGTCAGATCTAGGTATGCGCGTCGAGCCAGTGCGATTCGAAATGCATTGGAATGGTGTCTGCGCAAATAGCGAATGAAGCGGGGCAGGAGAGCAACCTTGGAGAATTGCATGCCACAAGATGAACAACGCCACCTTACTCCGCATCCACCCGCTCGCGAAGTGGGCCCGAAGTTCGCGATGTATCGAAGTGTCACGGGTGCCGACGGGCGTCACGGCGGTAGACGCCGTCGCGACGAGCAGGGGCTGCCATACTTGAAGTGGATTCAAGTTATTGACGTTCGACAGTGAAGTGTTGTTGCCACACCGGGTTTAGTAAATTGTTAGTCCACTGTATGTACACCGGAATACACGGGGTACCAAACACACCCTTGTGTACACCCCCATGGACCAAAATAGTGTACCTAGGGCTCTAGTGCGTGCCAGTCTGAGTGTTACTAGGGTCCGGACAGGGCTGCCGCAGTGGGCAGTAGAGCTGGGGCGCCGGCCGGGGCGGGGCTAGTACGTTCCAGTACGGCTGGGGCTCCGGATAGAGATACTGTTATGCCGCAGTGGGAATGTTATGGGGTACTAGTAACGTGCGAGTCGCGCGCCCGTCCCGTTAACGCGCGCCGGGCGAGGTGGGGGAGGCTAGAGTCACGGTAAATGCCGCACATCGCAGGCCCGGACAATACGATCACAGCCCTGCCAGTGAAGCCTGAGATCGTACTGCTGCGATAACTTGAAGGGCTCCATGTATTGTGCTGCATTTTACGTGTCGGCCGCAGCCTTGACGCGTGAGGACGGCCAGGACGGCCAGGATGGCCAGAACCGTGACTCGGACGGTAAACAAAGTCACGGTGACTCAGTGACAGCATGATGAGGCTAGTAGGAAAAACGGCCAAGACGACCCGGCCGGCCCGAACGGCGCCGTTGGCCCCAGGGAGGAGGAATCGACTAGTAGGTAACGCGACGGCGGAGACGGCCGCGACGGCCGGGACGGCCGAAGTGGCCCGGTGCCCCCGGCCGGGCCCGGGGAACATGGCGGAATGGCTGCCCGATAGTCAGGATCCCCCGACTCCCCTGTCTTAGAGGGCGGTGTCTAGGCCGCCCGGGACGGAGGCTGGGACCAGAGGGCGGCTAGGACGGCAAATGCCCCCTCCATACTCTAGCTACGGCGGACTAGTTAGTAGTACTAGTAGCAGATCCTTAGAACATGCCCGGCGGCTTAGGCCACCGCCGCGAGCCGGGCGCTGGCTGCCGCGATCTCATCTTTCGTGTACAGGTGGAAGCCTGCCTCGGTGACACGCGCGACGTCGACGTTGTCGTCGGTCAGCTTGTCCTCCATGACCTGCTTGAGCGTGGCGAGTGCGAGGCCCTCGGCCTCGGCGAGCGTCAGGGCCTCGTTGTAGGCCTCCTGCAAGTTCGACTGCGCGCCCTCGCCGCCGGACCCCATGGCCTTGGCCTTGTACTCGGCGAACGTGCCCGACGGATCCGCGTAGTAGAGCTGCGGCCCGTCGACGGCGTCGTAGCCCGCCACGAGCAGCGCCACGCCGAAAGGTCGCGACATTTTTGTCCCCTCGCCCTCGCCGTCCTCGCCGAACGAGAGCGCGAGGTCGCAGACCGCCTGCGTCAGCGCGCGCGTCTGCATCGGCTCGTCGTACGTGAAGCGGTGATTCTGCGCCTCGACGCGCGCGTGGTCTACGAGGGTCCGCGCGTCGGCGATCAGGCCGCTCATGGCCGCGCCGACGTGAGAATCGACCTCCATGATCTTCTCGACTGAGTCCGCGTTCAGCAGAGGCGACGTGAGCCGCTTCTCGACGGCGAGGACGACGCCCTCCGCCGTCTTAATCCCGACCGCCGTCGACCCGAGCTTGACGGCCTGGATCGCGTACTCCACCTGGAAGAGGCGGCCCTCGGGGCTGAAGGTGTTCACGCCCCGGTCATACTCGCTCTTTGCCATAAACATGGTGGAGGTGGCGCGCGTTGACAGCTGTTCAAAATTAGTGCGTTCGCCGCCTCTCTTGCACGGGCTCAAAATGTGTGTGAGTTTAGTACTCGACTTGAGCCCTGTTTTTGTTTAGAGGACCTGGTAGTCTATAGGGATCCCTACCGTGACTGCTGCGCATAAAAAGAAATATCCGAAAATAGTTGATTTTCGGCGGCGGATAAAGAAAGATGGAAGACTTCAAATAAGATTTTTGTATAATATTTGAAATGCATCCTCTACTCT
>Ga0302122_10001649_pt1 | contig 14169 bp, 8 predicted proteins | sample CB21_SCM_MG_FD_203115 | JGI IMG/M metagenome (GOLD analysis project Ga0302122, IMG submission 203115) | Marine microbial communities from Western Arctic Ocean, Canada - CB21_SCM | ecosystem: Environmental > Aquatic > Marine > Oceanic | place: Canada: Western Arctic Ocean | collected 2017-09-28
CAGGACTAGCGCGCTACTTTTGCCGGGGCGGCCAAAACGCTTGGCGCGACGGACCCGAGAGACCTGAGGCAGCCGAGAGACGTAACGGCCTGTAGACCTCGCCGGCAGTACATTTGTTGCGCAGAGAGGCCAACGCGCAGCTCCGTTCAGGGCAGCCTAAACAGCTGAGCAGCAATCATGGCCAAGGCCACGCAGCAGGTCTTCGCCGAGGACATGAGCGAGGAGAAGGTGGACTTCGCGCTCGAGATCGCCACGGACGCCTTCAACCAGGCCTCCTTCCAGGGCAAGGTTTACAGTTATGTGGCCAACTTCATCCGGGCCGCCTTCGAGAAGCAGTACGGCAAGGGGTGGAACGTGGTCGTGGGGAGATCCTTCGGCGCCTTCGTGACGCACGAGATCAAGACCTACTTCTACGGGAGCGTCGTGCCGGGCGTCTGCGTGCTCATCTGGCGGTGCGAGGGCGAGCCGCCCGAAACGGAGGACAAGTAGGTGCCTAAGCCTAGACATCGCCCTTTTACCTGTCGAGCGGGGCGTCGTTGCGGAGGACTACTCGGTAGAAGTACGTTTAGAAATCACCCTTCCACTCGGCGCGCGGCCGCGGTCGTCTTGCGGGTGCCGGCGCCGGGGGCGGCGTCGCGTCCTTCGCTTCCACGCCGGCCCATTCGTCGTCCCACGCCGGCCGCGAATCACCAGGAAGCTGAGAAGGTGGACTCGGCGTGCGCGGTGTGCTCGGTGGCGTGGACCGCGGGGACGGCGACGGCGGCGGCCGTAGTGCCCGCGGCGGGACCGGTCGGCGCGCCTCGCGCCGGTCGCGCGCCGCGTCCGAGTCGAGGCCGAGCGCCGCGTCGCGCCGCTCCCGCTTGCTCGCGTCCGCGCGGCCGCGCAGCGCCTCGACGGTGCGTAATAACGACGACTGGAACGGCGAAGCCGGCGCCGCCTCCGCCCCGCGCGGCGCGTCCTCGTGGTAGGGCGCCGTATGACCGAGGTCCGCGACGCCGCGCAGGGCGCGCGCGAGGCGGTCTAAGATCTCCTCGATGCTCGCGCCGTCGGCGTCCGTCGCGTCCAGCGCCCTCGCCTGGCGCTCGACGAGCGTCTCCAGCCCCAATATCGTCGCACGGTGCTGCTCCAGCCGCTGGGCGACGTGCGGCGCCGCGGCGCACGAGCACGCCGGGAGCTGCGCCGCCTCGCTGCGCCGCGCCGGGCCCCTTGACTCGGCCACGGCCTCGAGCGCCGCGACGCGGGCCCGGAGCCGCGCGTTCTCCTCGGCGAGCGTCTCGGGCCTCCTCGGTGGTGCGTTTTTCGGCGCCTTCTCGGCGGACTTGGGCCCGAGGTCGGCCCAGAGGCCCGTCTGCACCGTCGGCGGGTTGCTGGCTCTCGCGCCGGCGGGCCGCATCGTCTGAGAGGCTACTAGTCAGCTCACCGTGCTGCGGAGATGAATGCTCGGAGACTCGCGCGGCAAGATGTCTCAATGACTCTTGCACTGTAGTCTTCTTGACCAATGACTAGGGGAGCTGGTGTGCTGGTGTGCTTTTCAACTTTAAAGACCGGAGAGAAATCCGTACCGCATTGCAAAGCGCGTCGGCGCCTGCGCTGCACGCTTGCATCGTAATATATTGCTTGAATCGTGGGCAACATCACACTGTACCACAGCCGCATTCCATCCGTGTGGTCACAGACGCCCTCAGCAGCGACCTGCACCTAACCAGCGACTTTGCGTTTTTTAGCGGCGCGAAGACGCAGCGATACCGTCGCGCGACACCAGCTCGTCCTCCGAGCAGTCCTCAAACGTAAAGGCCCATGAGCGGCTGGTTCCGCGGCGGCGGCGCCCCGGCGCCCGCGGCCGACGCGCGGCTCGTCAACGCGAAGATCGAGATGGAGATGATGACGGACCTCTTCAACAAGATGGCCAACGTGTGCCAGAAGAAGTGCATCGCGAGCGTGCGCGAGGCCGAGCTGCACGTCGGCGAGATGAGCTGCATCGACCGGTGCGTCGGGAAGTACCTCGAGGCGCACCAGAAGGTCGGCGAGGTCCTGAAGAAGGTCGAGGACGACATGAAGCGCCAGCAGGAGGCGCAGGAGACCATCGCGCGGAGCATGGGGTAAGATACTAGGCATAAATTAGACATGTCGGACAGCGCGCCGCTAGTTCGTCGCGGCGGGCTTCTGCAGCTCCTCCCTCAAGTGGCGACAGAAGTCGTCGTCCACGTCGTCGTCGTCCCAGTCGTCCTGCCAGAGCTTGGGGTCCTCGGCGTCCTCCGCCTTTGCGTCCCACGTGTCCTGCTGGAACTCCTCGAACTCGTCGTCCTCCTCGTAGACCTCGTAGTCGGGCTTGCGCTTCTCGGCCGGCTTGGACTCGGCCGGCTTCTTGGCCTTTTCCGCCGCCGCGGCGTCGGCCTCCTTTTGTTGCCTAGCACTCAGGCCCCCGCTCATGGTGGTGGAGCGCTGCTAACTGTGTGACTATCGCTGCTCCTTGTCGTCTTCCGAGCTCTGTGTTGTCTTCCGAGCAAGCACACGTGCAGATCTGTGATGCCACCCTGGTGCGCACCGTACAAAAATGCCGTGGCGCGGCGAACCCATCTAATTTAGGGACCGCACCCGCACGCAACCCGCACGCTTGCGCGACGGGACGCGCGGTGTCACCCCCCCCAGGCTCCGCCCACTAGTCCTAGCACCGTAACAAAAACTCACGACTCGGAGAGAATTCTTTGGGGCGACGACTGGGGACACGGGGCTCACTGGACCTTGGACAGGTTGTGCTCCTTGAACTGGCTGGTCAGGAAGATGCGGCCCTCGTGGAAGAGCGTCAACGACACGATGGCCTTGGCGATGCCGATGCCCTGTCCTCTGAACACCCCCGCAAGGCCGAACTTGGCCATGTCCGCCCCCAGCTCCTTGACCGCGTTCACCGTGGAGATGGACTCGCCCTTGAGCGAGTTCGTCTGCATGATCACCTCCAGGCGCGACAGGGGGTTCGTCACGAAGACGTAGATGGGCGAGACGACGGCCGACGCCACCAGGTTCGTGGCCGTGCCCGATAAGCTCCCCGTGGCGCCGAGCTGCTTCTGCACGTACTTTTGCAGGCGCGGCTGGCCCACGAGACCCAGTAACGCGGAAGCGAGCGAGTGGCCCATCAGAGGAACGGTCCCCCGGAAGAGGGGCGCGAAGTTCTTGGCCCCGGCCTCCCGCAAGATCTCCACGACCGGCTTGCCCGTGCCCGTCTGCTTGAAGTAGGCGCGCTGCTGCTTCTCCACGAGGCGAACCGGGTTGATGAACGGCGCGCTGCAGATCGACGCGGTCAACGCCGCCCCGAAGCCCGGGTCGCCCTCGCCCATGAAGAACGAGTACGACAATAAAAACCCAAACTTCGGCACGCGCTTCAAAAGCACGCCTATCAATCGCGGCCACAATCCGCTGAGAGACGCTCCCACCGGGTTGGCCCTAAAAACGGCGTTCGTCTCGCCCAGCGCCACGCGGGGCGCCACGGGCTTGCCCTGGGCGTCCTTGGCGTACTGCTGCACCAATTGGCGGTAGGCCGTCACGGGGTTGTCACCCACCGTCTGGATCGCGCTGCCCCCCAGGTAGGCGCACATGTTTTGGGCAGGACTCACCCCGTTCTTGCCGATCTTGTAGTAGCTATCATCAAAAAGGAACGACATGGTCCCCGTCGGGCCGGCCTGCGGGGCGCGGCGTCGTTTTTCGTTGGATCGCGGCGTGCTCTCTCCTGCGCCGCCGGCGATGCGCCCCGGCCGATGCTACGCGTCCGTCATATAACGACGCCGCGGTGGAGCGACGACGCGCGACGCGCGCGCAGTCCGAGAGCACGCTGCGGTGGCGCAGGACGTGCGCGCCCGTGCCGCCACGCCAAAGGCGACAGGGTGACGCCGACTGCTCGGTGGCGGTCGTGCGAGCGTCCGGGCAGCCGATCGATGGGGGCGGCGAGCTCGGCACAAGGCACAAGCCGTCGCCGAGGCGTTCGAGGACGCTGCTATGCACCTGTCGAGCGCGTTCGATAGAGCCCGCGCGCGTGTGAAAACCCCAAGTTCGACGAAGCCCGCACGGAGGGGACTTTAAAATAATTAGCGCTCCGTGCACGGAAGGGGGCCGCCGTGCGTCGCTGGAGGGGTATCTAGACCTAGGACGCGATCTCTCGCCGACCATCCCCACCCCGCGCGCGGGCGGGCGAGCACTAGTAAAATTACTAGTAACCCCGGGGAAGTCTTAGGCCCTCAGAAGTCGTACAGGTCCCCGTCGTCCCCCGCGTGCGCCTTCTCGGCGCCAATCAGCGAATCGAAGGGGTCCTCGGCGGCCATGGTCTTCTGAATCTGGAACCGCACGATCTCGTTCCGCAGCGCGACGTCGGGCTCCAAGTCCTCCAACGTCAAGACGCGGCCCGTGATGGGGCAGAGCGACCCGCGCGTTTTGAGCCACAGTTCGATGGTCTCCCGCTCGTAGGACACCCGGTCCTTCGCGGGGAACGTCGAGGACACGACGGGGTCCCGCATCAAATGGCCGTTGATGCAGCAGCACAAGCGCTTGGGCACGCGCCCGTCGTCCACATTCTCATTTGTGGAAGGGTCTCTCACACTCGTCCCGTCGTTGATATACCCGAGTGACCGTTGCCTTTCGCCGGCCTCGACGTTCTTGGCGTGCAACTGGGCCAGCGGCACTTCCAGCTCCAAAGCCATAAACGCGTCCAGCTGCTTCTTCGTCGACTTTTTCTTCTTCCTCCTCTTTTTTTTGCCCAACGCAGGTAAATTCCCGAGCAAGTTCGAGGGCTCCTCCATGCGCATGATGGGGCACCGCGACGGCGGCCGCGCCTCGAAGACGACCGGGCTCTTGGGCGGCCTCGAGTCCGGCGTCTTCCGCGGCGCGTCCGGCGACACGCGCTCCTTGGTCGTGCGCGGCGTCGGCGGGACTTCATGCAAACCCGGTTTGGTCATGCGCGGCGTCGGGGGCACCTCGTCTAAGCAGCCCTTGAGGTTCATCGTCGTAAACGCCGGCTCCCTTTGTGTTGAGTGCATCATGCCGCCTTCGGCTTCCCCACCGTCGCAGCAGGGCACCTGCGGCGTCCCATCGTCGTCGTCGAAGAACTGCTCCTCCTCCCGGTCCCGCCCCGCTTGCGCCCGCGCCAACGCGTCCTCTTTTGCTTCCCTCCTAAAGTCCTGGAACGCGACCGTCTCGCCCAACAGGTCCGGTGCCTCCTCCTCCAGGTCCGAGTGGCCCGAGTAGTAGGACTCGTCGCTCTCGGTGATGAGGTCGTCCTCCAATTCATGGGCCATGTGCAACACGGCCTGCTGGTGGGCCTCTCTTAAATAGTCGAGCTGGCCGCCGCCCCCGCCCCACAACAAATTCGTGAGAGCGGTGTACGACGGCGTGTCCCGCGCCACAGGTAACGCCCCCGACTGCTCCAGTCTCCTCAGTACATTGCGCTTCTTTTCAAAATCCATGGACGCGTAGATACCGGCCACCTCTTGTAGTAAAGTAAAACCTCTATACACATCCTCCACGTTCTCCTCCATCGCTTCCCGCGAGACGTCGAACGAGCCCATGTTCACGTTTAATTGTAACAGTAATGTAAAAACGTACTCGTGCCGCGCCACGAAGTGCTTCATCTCGAGCAGCTGCTGCGTCGGGTTGAAGCGCTGCAGGATCTGGAACATAACCCGCGTGCGCGGCGTTCTAAAGGTGGCGATGACCAACGTCCGCAACGTCGCGGCGATGCCGTGCGTCAACGCCGGGTCGTCCATATCCCGCGCGGTGACGTCGTCGACGATACTCGCCATCTCGGGGCCTAGGATCGCTAAGGCGTCCTTTGACGCCAGATGGCGTCGATGTAGGATCTGGGCGTGGTGGACGCACCTATCCAAGTACGGGAGCACTAGATGCGGCACCAATAGCGTGTCGCAAATGAGGTGCGTCCGGTACACCTCGGCTAACACGGGTGTATTCGTCCCGCCGCCTCCATATAAATATAGGTTCTGCAAGAACGTGTGGGCCGCAACAATGGACGCGTGCTCCCTATTGGTCATGATGCGCGTTTCGCCGTCGAAGAGCGCGTCGTGTAACGCGTACGCTAATTTCTCCACGATCCGCTGGTTCATCGTCACCGCGAGTAATCCTTGCATCTCCACCGTGAACTGCTCTACACTATGTTCTGGGAGATCCACGCCGCACTCCAGGAAGTAAAAGCCCTCGTCTAGCGCTCTGAAGTAGGTCGCCGGGTGCGTAAATCCTCTTAACAGTCCGCAGGTCTGGGCGATTAAAGCAGGCTCCCACTTCTGGGCCACGACCACCTTCTCCCACACCGCTCGTTGTTGGCCCTTGGCGACCTTCTGCTGCGCGACGGATTGCACTAAGGCCTCACCGTCCTCCAACAGACCGGTCACGGTCTCTAAAGCGAGCTTTCTATGCCCTCGACATAACTCAAGCAGGTCCTCGGTCCTCAACTTGTAGTCAAACGCCCGGCACAACAACACGAGCATGGCTTTATGTAATTCGGGCTCCGGCGACGCCTCGGTGTCGAGGTCCACGCCCTCCTCGGCCATGTACTCGTCGAACCACTCCGTCACGTACATGAGGGCGTCCTGCACACTCGCCCTGCGCTCCGGATCATTTGTAAGAGCACAGTTCGCCAAGATGGCCAGCACGTCCAGGCGCGCCTGGCGGCCGACGCGGTTCCGCACCCCGGGCCCGTTCAGCACGGACTTGACCATGCGCTTTAACAGACCGGACTCGCCCACGACGTCCTCGGGCGCGTCCAGCGACATGGCCACGAGCGGCGACAGGTCCATCGGCGCGCTCAGTAAGGAGGCGTCGAAGAGCCACTTCGCGCTCAGCTTCTTGCGGCGCGGCGCCTTCTTGGGCTTGGCCGAGGCGGGCCTCGTGGACGGCGCGGGCGTCTGGCAGAGCTTCAGCGGCTTGACGGGCGCGGCGTCCCGGGCCCGCGGGGCGTTCACATCGAGCTCCTGGAGCGGCATGGCGATGTGGCGCGCGAGGCGGTCCTGCAGACTCGTGGTGGGCGTGGGCCCTGGTACGGCAGAGATGCGTGTGCCCTGGGACGGACCGGTCTGCCTGGTATGAACGGCGACGCTACGCAGAAAGGTCGCGCGGCGTGAGACGGGGTGGGCCGAGGAGGCTGCCTCGCGCGCGCGTGTCGGCGGAGGAGTCGCGGTGGCAGCCTACGCGGTGCCAACTGGAGGCAGCGTCGTTAAAAAGCAAAATTACGAACGTGCGGGGCTACCGGCGCTTGTTTCGCGTGTACTAGTAGCGAGGCGTGCCGCGACACGTGCGCGGGGCAACTGTACGTGCTTTTTTTCGCACGGGTTTCAATAGGCGAGGGACGACCAAAAGAGAGTGCCATTTGCAGTCCGCCTGCAAGAGATCGCTGAATTACGGTGATAACACTCAATAGACATCCTCTGCGAGCAGCGCTGCAGCACCACAGTTGCACTTCACTGCAATCGCTGCAGTAGTGAGCAGCTGAGCAAGGACAGCCATGGCAGACCTGCCGCGTTTCGGCGAGGCGAGGCAGGCCGGCGACAAGGCGAAGTTCTTGCTCCTGCAGGGCGCCGACGCGCCCTCCTTACTAGCGAGCGCGCGCGCCGCGCTCGGGCGGCTCGAGATGGCGCACCCGCACCTCGCGCCGCTCCTCCGGAAGCGCGTCGCCGAGCTGCTGGACGACGGCGTCTTGGACGTGGAGCGGGCGACCTTGGACGCGGCCCGGCGTAAATCACATGACGCGCGCGTGAACGATTTGATCCGAGCGGTCGCGCCGTGCTGCAGCGAGCAGGAGGGCCTCGCCGTGCTGGAGACGCTCGTGCAGACGAGCGACGCCTGGGCCTGCGCCGGCGACGCCCTGCTGCGGGCGCTCGCGCCGCACTGCCACAGCTCCCCGGCGGCCAGGGTCGCGTTCTCGGCCGCGGCCGCCGCTTCATTGGATGCCCTGGCCCCGCGCTGGCGCTGGGCGCGCGAGAAGGGCGGGACGACGCCCGGCTTCGCGGCGCACGCCGCGGCCGACGCCGCGCTCGCGGAGGACATCGCTGGGGCGTGCATCGTGACGGCGGTCCGGGACTGCCGGGACGCCGTCCAAGCGGGCGGCGAGTGTCACGCCGTGGCGCGGACCTACGCGGCCAGCTTCGCCTTCGGGGCCGCGTGCCTGTCGTCGGCTCTGGCGACGTCGCGGTCGAAGAAGCTCGCGCGGCGCCTCCTCCCGGTGCTGTCCAAAGTTTTCGAGGGGCCCGACGATGTTTGTGTGAAGCAGGCGCGGGACGCCGCGGCGGCCTGTCTGTTGAGCGCGGCGACGCACAACCTCCTCACGTCTTCGGCCATCGACGCGGCCGCGCGTGCCGTGCTGCTGCAGGCCAAGGCCGGGCCCCGCGAGCTCGGCGTCGCCCTGATGCTGGGCGCCGCGAAGTCCAAGAAGGGCAGCTCCGGCGCGCTACCGGACGGCGCCTTACTGGAGTTCTTGGAACGGGAGGGCGCGGCGGCGTCCTTCAACGCCCTCGCGACGGACCGGCCGCGGCTCATGGAGGTGGCCGCGCCGCAATTGGCGGAGGTGGCCTGCGGCGATTCGAACGTCGCGGCGCTCGCCCGCGAGCTGCTGGCGACGGTGACGGGCGCCGCGCCGCGGATCGTCGGCGCGCTCGCGGCCGCGCCGGTGGGCGCCGCGCGCGATGCTTTGTTGGAGGTCTTCGTGCCTAAGTGCGACGTGGACGACGTGCCGCCGGCCTTGCTGGAAACCGGCGCGACGCCGTCGCTCATCGCGCTCCGCCTCGCGCGCGGCCAGGCGGGCGCGCTCGACGACGCCGCGGCCCTGGCCGCGGCGGCGCCGCGGGATCCGGTCCGGGACGCGCCGCTGGCGGCGGCCCTCGTCGACGTCTTGCACGACGAGGACGCCCTGCGAGCGATCGCGACGCACCGGAGCCTGCAGGACGTGCTGGTCGGGGCCTCGAACGCGGACGACGCGATCGTCGCCGCGGCCGCGACCTCGCGGGCCGTGCGGGCCGTGGCCGCGCGGTTGGCGGCGCGCCACTTCGCGGAGGGCGACGTCGACGGCGCGCTCGCGTGCGGCGAGGCCTGCCTGGCGGGCGCGGACGCCACCACACAATGTTTGGAGTTGGTCGAGGCCGGCGCGCCGCCGCTCCTCCTCTGCGTGGCGCGCGGCGACGTCGCCGGCGCGGCGAAAGCTTTGGGCGGCCACGCGCCGCGCTGCGCGCTGCGGTTAAGTGACACCGCGACGGCCAAGCGCACGTGGGCGCCGACGGTCCGAGCGCACCTGGAGGCGACGGCCGACGCGGCGACCGCGGCGCACGCGTGCCGCGCGCTGTCCGGCGGCGGCGCGGACGACTGCCTCGCGGCGGCGCTGCGCGTCCTCGCGACCATCGAGGCGGAGCAGGCCGTCGCCTTCAGCCTGACGCGGCTCGAAGCGGAGGAGGCGACGCCGGTCGCGGTGCTCGAGGCCTGCTTCGCGGACGCGGTGGGCGCGGCCCGCAAGGCCGCGGGGGCGGGTCGCGGGTTGCGAGGCGCGTTGGCCGCCATGACGACGGCGGACGCCGCCGGCGCGGCCCCGGTACTCGTCGGCCTCGCGCACGCGGACGCGGCGACGCGGTGCGCGGCGGCGCGCGCGGCGCGGGTTCAGGGCGGCGCCGTCGCGGACCTCGTCAAGGGCCGGGACGCGGCCATCGCCGAGGACGCGGCGGCCGTGCGGCGGGCCCTTGGCGCGGCCCTCCGGGCGGAGGGGCCCCTCTCATCACTAGTCGAGGAGGAGGCGCTGCGGTGCTGGTCGTCGAGCGACGGCGACCGGCCCCTCGCCCTCGCGCTCCTGGACGCGCTGGGCGACGCCCTGCCCTGGTCGGCCGGGGCATCGACGGCACTCGACGCCGCGCTCGGTTCCGTCGCGGAGCCGCCGGCCAAGAAGAAGCGCCGGTCGCTGGGCGGCAGCCGCGTGCGCAAGTCCCAGCCGGGGACGTCTGCAAACGCCTTTGGCCTGGAGCGGTGCGGTGCGTTGTTAATGGCCACGTACCTCCGGGCGTGCGTGGACGATGCGTGCGACGACGCGGAGCTGGAGCTTATTTCAAAGCGGTGCCTGGCGGCGCTGCAGCTCCCCGGGCCCGACGCCGTGGCCGTGCGCTTCTTGAAGGTCCCGGCGCTGCACGCGTCGTTGGGCGAGGACGAGCGGTCCCGCGTCTTCGCGGCGCTGCTCGGATTACTAAGGAGAGACGGCCTGGCCGTGAAGCGGTCGGAAGTGCAGGCCGCGTGTTTTGTAATCGCCCCGAGGGACGCCTGGCCGCGGGCCTGGGCCGCGGCGCTGAGGCGGCCGGACCTGCCCGGCTTCTGCGGCGACGCCGAGGCTTTGCTAGATGCCAGCGAGGGCGCGCCGGCCACGTGCCGGCCGCTCTGCGCGGCCGTGCGGCGCCTGGCTCCCGCGGCGGCCAAGAAACAATATCTGCTCGACCGCATCGCTACGAGCGACGGCTTTAAGGACGCCGCGGCGCACACGCCGGACGCGGACGGAACAGAGGGCAACAGCACGCTGCGGCGCATTTTATCAGCGCTCGAGGACGCGTTCGCGAGCGGCGCCGACGTCAAGGGCGTGGGCGCCAAGGACGCGGACTTACTCGCCGGCATCGGCGGGCCGGACGCGCTGCGGGCGCTGGCGGCCTTGCTGGAGCGGTGCGCGTGCGACGGCGACTGGGAGAGCTGGTTGACGAGTGCCGTGGGAGGCGAGGCCAAGACCGCGAAACGCGTCGCGCGCGCCGCCGTGCGGGGCTTTGCGCGCAGCGCCGTCGCCGTGGTGCACGCGGCGTCGTCTGGGGCCGAGAACGACTGCGATGTATTAAGCGCGTGCGCCTCGGCGCTGGACGAAGACGGCACGGGCGCCGGCGTCGCCGCGGTCGTGTTGGGCCTGCTGCAGAAGCGGCGGGACCGGGCCGCCGAGGCCGTTTTAAGGCGGAGCGACCGCGAGGCGCAGATCGAGGCCCTGGGCGTGCTGGCGCGGGCGTGTCGGCCGCTCGTCGCCGCGTCCCTGGAGGACGACGCGGAGCTCTTTGAGGAGGCTTGCGTCGCGCGGCCCCTGCTGCGCGTGAAGGACGTCGCACAACGGCGCGGACAGGCCCTGGCGCTGGCGGCGGTCGTCGCGGGCTTCTGCCGCCGGCGGGTCTTCGCGCTCCAGAAGGAACTTCCACAGGTCCCGGCGGGCAGGAAGCGGCGGCGGCGGCCGAACCAGGCCCGGAAGCCGGCGCCGGCCGTCCAGAACGACCCGCAGCAGCAGCGGCGGCGGCTGGCGTTGTGCCAGGGGCTCTCCGCGGCGCTGGCGGCGCTACCGTACGGCGTGTCGTCCGACCAGAATCGGTCGCGGGCCTACTCCACGGCGTCCCGGTTGGAAGCGGAGGACCAGGCGCCGGTGGGCGGCGACGAGTGCTCGGGCCACGCCTTCGCGGCCTGCGCGCGCGCGTACGCCCGCGCCCTGCGCCGGGCCCTCGGGCTCGTCGACGCGCCCGGCCTACTCAGCTTCCTGGAGCGCGCGCTGGGCCCCGCGCAGCCGCGCCACGCGCGCGAGGCGGCCCTCGAAGCCCTGGCGGAGCGCCTCGACGGCGCCGCGCTGTACGACGACCGGGGGACGCCGTCGCCCTTGGCCCGCGTCATGCTCGAGGAGACGCTGCCGCGCGTGGCGCACGCCGTGCACGCGGACGTCGCCGGCGCCGACGACGACGCCAAGCACGCGGCCGTCGTCGCGACGCGGTGCGCCGACGTGCTGGCGCGCGCCCTGGCGACGGCGACCGCCCCTCAAACCGCTCGCGCGGCGTTCGCGGCGGTGCTGGAGTCGGCGGCGGCCGCCGCCGAGGCCACAGTGGACGACGCGGAGCGCTGCGCGGCGTGCCTCCGGCTGCTGCAGACGCTCTTCGCGACGCTCCGCGAGGCCAGTCTGCCCGCGCTGCCGGCGGCCCTGCCGCGGTTCGTCGCGGGGTGCGCCGCGGCGTTACAAAGGGGCGGCCGCGCGCACGCCGAGCTGCGGCGGGCGGCGCTCGACGCCCTGGTCGTGGTGGCCTCGACGGTGCCGCAGTTCGTGCACCCGCACCTCCCCGCGATGCTCGACATCATCGTCGCCGTCGAGTCCAAGCGGCCCTCGAGTCCGTCTGCCGACGAGGTGCTCGTCGTGACGGCGCCCGACGCCTCGGACGACGACTCCGAAAGCGACGACCAGCCGGCGTCCGTGGACGAGGCGCGGACCGCGCGGCGCGTCGCGCGGGCGCTGGCCGCGGGCGTCGAGCCGCGACTTTTGGTACCGGCGTGGGTGGCGTGCTGCGCGCGGGCGTGGGCCGCGTCGGACGCCGCGCCGGCCGCCGCGCTGCGGCTGACGAAGGTCTGTGTAGACAAGTGCGGCCGCGGCGCCGCCAAGGCGCACGCTGCGCAGATCGCCACGCTGGCGCTGGGCGCGCACGACGCGTGCGCGACTGTAAGTGATGCCCCGGCCGTCGAGTGCGCCTGCGTCGAGCTCAGTCTGGCCTTACTGGCGAAGCTGTCCGAGGGCGAGCTCGTGGACTGGCTGCGGGCGACGGAGCACTGGGCCGCGACGCCGTTCGACGGGTCGGAGCCCTCGAGCGACGGCTCGTTGGTCGCGGCGCCATTTGACGCGAACGCGGCCGCGACGCGGCGAGCCCACGCGGCGCTGCACCTCGCGACATTAGCGAAGCGCTTCCGTCAGCTCGCCGCGCCGCGCGTCGCCGACAGCTCGCTCGACCGCCTGGCGGGCGACCTCTGCGGCGGCAACGCGGGCGGCTCTGCGGCCGACGCGGCCACGCTGCGCCTGCTCCAGGCGCGGTCGGCGGCGGCCGTCGCCGAGGTCGTGGCGCACCTGCCGGAGAAGCTCGACGCGGACCGCTGCGACACGTGCGTCGAGGGCCTGGTGGAGGCGCTGACGCACGACGCGACCGTCTGGCCGGACCGCGCGCGGTTCCTGCGCCACGCGGCCAAGGCCCTCGCGCCGGCGTGCGCGGCCGTCGCCGAGCGCGTCCAGGACGTGTCCAAGCGGCGCGACTTCGCGCTCAAGCTCATGCTCCTGGCGCGCGACGGAAGTGTGCCGACGCGGCGGGCGGCCCTGGGCGCCGTGCGCGCCATCTGCGATTCGCTTAGGGAGGACGTCGCGGACTTTGCGAACCAGCTCGTCCAGGGCGTCGCCGAGGCCCTGGACGACGCGGAGACGGCCGCGGACGCGCGCGCGGTCGTGGTGCTCGTCGAGCAGCACACGGGGATACGGCTGGTGTAAACATCTTGTTTCGGTACGAGTGCTTCATTTTCAGGCTTACAAGGTACGTTCGAGGCGGGGCGGCGAGGCTACTACTCCCCGAGGAAGGCGGCGGGAGCAATGGGGTCCACCTCTTCCAAATTCACCTCGCCGTCGGGCCCGGCGGCCTGGCCGCCCTGCGCGCCCGAGCCGACCGCCGTCGCCATGCCGAACATGGCCTGGAGCTTCGCGACCGACTCGTCGGAGGCCATCGCCTCCTGGGCCTCCCGGAGCGCCGGCGCCGCGTCGTCCGAGTCCTCGTCGTCGTCGTCGCCGTCCACGATCTTCGTCGGCGCTTTTAAGACTTTGCGCTTCGCCGCGGGCGCCGGCGTGTCCATGAAGGCCTCGAGGTCGTCCGAGTAGTTGTTGCTGCGCGGCGCCTGGGCCGCGGCCGGCCCGTCCTGGAAGAAGACCGGCCGCTCCTCGACCTTTTCTTCTCCTAACAAACCAAAGGTGACTTTGTTGAGCAATCTTGCCCTGCGTGAGGGCTGCACGGCGGCCAGGGCAAAACTCCTCCGCGGCTGGAGCTGGCTCGGGCCCACGCGGGCGGGCTGGAACGCCGCGACAGCCGTGGCGGCCGTGGCGGCCACGAAGGCTTTGAGAGGTGCCATGCTAGTCGACCTTGTTATGGCTTTGCTGCGAGCGTCAATCTGCGCCCTCTTTGCAGAGCTTTGCCAAGCTCAACACGCGGAGCTAAAACCCGGCCACACGCGGCAGAGACAGAGAGCAGAGAGGTGATCCTCCGAGTCCAATTATCAGTGCGCCGGCCAGCACAGACCACTGAGGCGGCTTTTAGAAAACAAAATCGTATCGCTAAAAAAACGACACAGTCGCAGATGCAGCTACTTCTATAAATTGCATCGCAGATGCTCTATCGCAGGGGCGGG
>Ga0302122_10001651_pt1 | contig 14155 bp, 10 predicted proteins | sample CB21_SCM_MG_FD_203115 | JGI IMG/M metagenome (GOLD analysis project Ga0302122, IMG submission 203115) | Marine microbial communities from Western Arctic Ocean, Canada - CB21_SCM | ecosystem: Environmental > Aquatic > Marine > Oceanic | place: Canada: Western Arctic Ocean | collected 2017-09-28
GATTGACATCGATTATAGTCAGCACGGTTTTATTCCGCTAATCCCGCGCGCCAGTGAACGAATCTATGCTTTCGGTACGCAACCAATCCCGAGCAAATATAGCCGTGAAAAGGGTCGGCATGAGAACACACCAATCGGTTTCCGTTGGTCGGACGATGATGGGCATACTTGGAGCGATACAACGCTGATCAAGCCCAAGAATGACCCCGGGTTTCTCGGCATGTCGGTCACGCGCATGTGTGAGACCAGTACCGGAGCCTGGATCCTAGGTTCTCACGCCGCCGACTGGTCCAAGCGACCGTTGATCACCCGCCAGTATGTTTTACGAAGCGAGGACAAGGGAAAAACATGGATGCTACTTCCGGGCAAACGCCCCAATGGCTGGTTTTCCCCAAAGTACAGTCGCATGGATGAAGGTCGTCCGATCCATCTTGGAAATGGAGAGGTCTATTTCATGGCACGTACCCCGACCGGGCGCATCTGGGAGGCCCGCAGCATGGACGACGGTAAAACCTGGACCGATCCCGAGCCGTCACTGCTCGTTCACCCGGATGCCCCGCCGATGGTCTTCCATTTGAGTGACGGCAAGACGCTGATTTCCTTCCATCACAATCGACACATCAACACGCAGTATACTGGATTGACTGGTAAGATGGACGGCATGCGCGACCGGGCAGAAATCTGGGTTTCCCTTTCCGGGGACGGTGGGCGGAGTTGGAGTGAACCACAGTTTCTCTTCACCAATGCGACCCAGCCGAATCCTGCGAAGAACGGTTGGTTCAACCACAACTCATCCTACATGGATGCTGTGATCGACGACGGGACGATACACCTGTTCCTCCCTCATCTCTGGAACCGTGCCTTGTATATGCACCTTGAAGAAAAAGATTTAGCCAAGCTGCCAACCATCAAAAATTTGGCTAGGCGCTTGGCCAAGTGAATCAAACCCGAGTCGCTTCTGCCTTCGCCGTAGCCTCGGCCTTGAACTTGACCAGGCGCTTGGTGATTTCCGCCTTGTTCAACCACAACCCACTACCCCCGCTTGGCAGGCGTTGAATCGGATCGTAGTAGAAGAACATCTCACCCGGCTTGGCCGTGGGCGACGTCCAAGCCGAGACGCCGCTCTCCTCGTCGTACAGCGTGTAGCTGGAAATCTCCCGCTTGCCACCGCCGCCAGGTGCGTCGCAAACCACGCGCGGCGTGTTGAATCCGGCGGTGGCGCCCTGCAGTCGGCGCGACAGTGTTTCAGCCACGCGTACGGTTGTGCGTAGGTGTTCGCAGCCCGGCACCATGTCGTGCAGGTAGAGGTAGTACGGTTGGATCAGCAGGCTTGAGAGCTTTTTGGTTGTGCGACGCAGACAGCCGAATGAGTTGTTCACGCCGTTGATCAGCACGGACTGATTGCGCACCCGCACACCGCTTGCCGAGAGGGCCTTCATTGCGTTGGCCGTCCACGCGGTGATCTCTTGCTCGGTGTTGAAGTGCGTGTGTAGCGCGACCTCTTTCATCCGAGCTTGGCCAAGCCGGCAAACTCCCGCTAGGGCATCCATCCACTCGGTGTCACTAGTGAATTTCATTGGCATTATCGCCACGCCCTTGGTCGCGAAACGTATCCGGCGCACGGTCGGGATCTCCAGCAGTGTGGTGCCGATCTGCCGGATTTGGTCCGGCCGCAGCAACAGGGCATCGCCGCCGGAGATGACAACGTCCTCAAGTTGCGGACTGTTGCGGATGTACTCGAAGGTGGCGTCCCACTCGCCCGACTTGGCGCCGTAGGTGGACTTACTCTTCACCGCTGTGCTGCCGCCGACCACCCGGCTGCGCGTGCAGAAAGAGCAGTACACAGGGCAAAGCGTGATCGGCAGGAACAGCGCCTTGTCGGGATACCGATGGGTCAGGAACGGCGTTGCCTTGTGGCCATCCTCATCGAGCGAGTCATCCATCGCGTGCGGATGATCCGGGATGAACTCCGAGCCAAGCGGCAGGAATTGGCGGCGAACCGGGTCGGCTGCGGCATCCTCCCAGTTGATGCGGGAGAACACATACGGCGTGAGCCGCACGTTCATCGGCGTCTTCAGCAGGCCTGCCTCGATGTCAGCGATGAGCGACGGCGTGGCCAAGTCCCGCAACACCCCCTGGATTCCCGGCACGGAGGTGACGGAGTTTTGCTGTTGCCAACGGAAGTTGCCGAAGGTCTCCGCATCGACATCTTGCCATGCGGGAATCGTCCTCCAAAACTCTGACTCGTCGAATGAGTAGTCCGTGGCCGGCTGTTCGGTTTGCGTCGGTTGTGCGCTCATCGCTTGGCTTTGGAGAGAAGCCGAATGCCGGTGATTTCCATCTGCTTGTCGATGGCTTTGCACATGTCGTAAATCGTCAGGGCGGCGACGGCGACGGCGGTGAGCGCCTCCATCTCGACGCCGGTCTGCGCTGAGACACGCGCCGTGGCGGTGATCTCGATCCGGTCGCGGCTTGGCGGCGTTTCAAAGCTGACCTCCGCGTGGGTGATCGGTAGGGGGTGGCAGAGCGGGATCAGCTCCGCCGTTTTTTTCGCGGCCATGATGCCGGCCAAGCGGGCCGTCGCCAGCACGTTGCCCTTGGCCGGTTGGCCGCTCTCGATCGAGTCAATCGTCGCGCTGGCCAGGCGGATCTCGCTGCGGGCCACCGCCTCGCGGGCCTGTATCGGCTTGGCCGAGACATCGACCATACGGGCTTGGCCGTCGTCGTCAATATGGGTCAGTTCACTCACGAGTTGCGATTGGCTTGGGCAGCGTTTCCCTCCAGCCGCGAATTATGCCAAGCATCCGCTCTCGGAGCAACTCATCCGGCCGAACATGTTTGGGAATGAAATCGGGCGAGGTACCGAGCAGGTCGGTTGTCACTAAAATTTGCCCGTCGCAGTCGCTGCCCGAGCCGATGCCGATGGTAGGAATATCGATTGAAGCCGTGATTTCCGCCGCGACGCTTGGCGTGACGAGCTCGAGCACGATACCGAACGCGCCCGCTTGGCCAAGCGCCCGGGCGTCGGCGAGCAGCGCCCCCCGCTCCTCCTCATCGCGGCCCTTGATGCGGTAGCCGCCCTCCTCGAGCACGTGTTGCGGCAGCATACCCAAGTGCCCGAGGAACGGAATACCGACGGCGTGGATCGCCTCGAGCTGCGGCAGGATCACTTGGGCGCCCTCGGCCTTGACCGCCTCGGCGCCGGCGTCGATGAGCCGCTTGGCAGACTCGACGGCTTGTGATGGAGTTTCGTAAGTCTTAAACGGTAGGTCCGCGGCGATGAGGCCGCTTGGCTTGGCCCGGGCCACGGCGCGGACGTGGTGCGCCATCTCGTCGAGCGTGACGAGTGTGGTGTCCGGATAGCCGAGCACGACCATGCCAAGCGAGTCGCCGACGAGCAGCAGCGGCACCCCGGCGTCGTCCAGCAGTTTAGCCATGGGGAAGTCGTATGCGGTCAGTGCCGCGATCGGCTCGCGGCCCTTGCGCTGGAGGATGGTTTGCGGCGTCTCCCGTGTCTCGCTCAAGCGGCAAGGTTCGCCCCGGGCCAGCCTACGCTCAAGCGCAAAATCGCTCCTTCCGGCTTGCTATCCACCGCGATTGGGGTCGAGCCACGGCGTGCCGGACCAGTACCACTTGAACGATGGCATCCCCTCGGCGTGGCCATCGGTGAAGCTGACGTTGCTGCGGCCGCTGTGGCGCAGGTGCGGCCCGCCCCAGTTCGGATCGCCGGAGGTGACGCAGCCGCCGCAGGGCGCGCTGTTGCCGGGGTCGTGGACGATCCAGCAGCCGGCTTTCTCCGGCGACTGTGGCGTGACACATTTTCTTGGGTTGGTGGTGTTGACAGGCCGGCTGCCGCCGTCGGTCTTGTAAACGAGAGTGGAGGGGCTGCGCACTGCGCTCTCCTTGAGTGGGGCGTATTCCCAGACACCGGGCCAGTTGCAGCCGCCGAGCCGGAAGTTGGCGGCGTAGTTGTTCGTGGTTCGGCCAAAGTTGTAAATCATCTCCTTGGTCTTGAAAGGCTTGCTGGGGCAGCGAAGTGTTTTTTTTGTTTCCTGATACGGTAGCAGATAGTTGAACCAAGACGTTCGGTTTTGCTGGCTGCCCACAAGCGTGAAGGTCCAGGCGAAGCGATCGCCATTGTCGCCACTGTACATTTTGGCGGCGAGCGTCAATTGCTTGATGTTGTTGAGGCAGTAGATTTCCTGCCCCTTAGCCTTGCCAGCGCCGGCAACAGCAGGGCGGCCAGAATGGCGATGATGGCAATGACCACCAGCAACTCGATCAGCGTGAAGGCGCGGCGATGTTTCATGGACTGTTGCAAAGCTAATTCCCGCTGCCGCGAAGTCAATCGCTACCGATTGCCGCCTCAGTTTAGAAGACGCCCCCATCCGGCCGGCTTGGGCGTGGTGAATTTGCTACGTCGAAGTACTTTTTTAATGTCCACCTTTTGGGAATCCGCAGAACAGTTCGGTCATCGGCCGCCTGGCTGAACTTCTTCAAGACAGGTTTCCTGTGTGCCTCGCCGGGCTTGGCAGACCATTTGTCCGGCTTGGCTTTTTTGTCTTGGGATTTGCGGCTTGAAAAATGGTTGGGCTCAGCCGCCCTACGTCTGGCTTCGAGGCGGTCCTGTTCAGGTCCAGCGCCAGCGTGGCCCCACGACAGGCGTCGAGTTCCTTGGCCGCTTTGAGTAGCGGCCTGAAGCAGCGTAAATCAGCGCGGAGCCGTTCCTGAATTTTCCTGTTAAGGTTAGTGATGCGAACAGATGGAGGGGTGATTGAAAGTAAGGGGCCTGCCAAAAGTAAGCCGACAATGCGCTTGAAATAGCCCCGTCCAATACCCCTAATCGCCGTGCATGAACAAGCGATCGCTCCAGTTTCTCGAGACTCTCGTCAACACCCCAAGCCCTTCCGGCCATGAATCACGCGGCTTGCGCGTCTGGATGGACTACGTTAGCCAGTACGCTGACGAGACCTATTCCGACGCCTACGGCAACTGTGTCGCCGTGCTCAACAAGGGTGGCGGCCCGAGGTTGATGCTCGCCGGCCACGCCGACGAGATCGGCATGACGGTCAACTTCATCGATGACGACGGCTACGTGTACGTGCGGCGGCTTGGCGGCACCAACCCGGCGATCACCCGGGCTCAGCGCGTCATCATCCACTCCCGCAAAGGCCCGGTAAAGGGAGTCGTCGGCAGCGTCGCGCCGCACCTCATGCGCACCGACACCGGCGCGCCCAAGGTGCCGAAGATTCACGAGTTGTTCATCGACATCGGCGTGGACTCGCGCAAGGCCGCCGAGAAACTTGTCCGCGTCGGCGACCCGATCACGCTCAACTACCAGTTCGAGTTTCTGCGCGACGACCTCGTCGTGGCGCGGGCGTTCGACAACCGCGTAGGCACTTGGGCTGTGGCTGAGACGCTGCGCCTGCTCAAGACCGGCAGAGTCAAGCTCAACGCGGAGGTGTGCGTCGTCGCCAACACGATGGAGGAAGTCGGCCTCTTCGGCGCGCGGCAAATTGCGTACTCGCTGCACCCCGATGTCGCGTTGGTGATGGACGTCACTCACGCGACCGACTACCCGACAGTGGACAAGCGGCAGCACGGCGACATCAAGGTGGGCCAAGGGCCGACTGTCACCCACGGCAACTGCAACCATCCCGAAGTCATCAAGCGCGTCGAGCAAGTGGCCAAGCGGCTGAAGATCAACCTGCAGCACGAGGCGATCTCCTCCACCAGCGGCACCGACACCGATGCTGTTTTCTGGACACGCGGTGGCATCCCGAGCGGCCTCATTAGCCTACCAAACCGTTATATGCACTCACCGGTCGAGGTGGTCAGTCTGAAGGATCTCGAGCAGATCCCGCAGCTCATGGCCGGCTTCGCCAAGTCGTTGAAAAAAGGCGAACAGTTCAAGGTGAAGATTTAGCCAAGCGCTTGGCTAAGAGCCTACCGCCTGGTGTGGGAGCAGGTGCCGCGCTGGCTGGTGGCGACGAAGTCGATCAGCTGCTCCGCCAGCACCCCGGTGAACTCGCTGCGGGCTTTTTCTAGCGCATCTTTTAGCAGTTCGTCGGAAAGGAAAATGGCGTGGTAGGCTTTCTTGAGTTGAAGCCTTTCCTCGCTGGAGAAGCCGGCACGTTTCAGGCCGATGCTGTTCAGGCCGCACATGCCGTTGATGCCGCGCACGATGGTGAACGGCGGCAGGTCGAGGCTCACCCCGGCGCAGCCCTGCATCATGGCCATCGTGCCGACGCGGCAAAATTGGTGTACCACGGCGTTGCCGGCGATGAAGGCACCATCGCCGATCATTACGTGGCCGGCGATCAACACGCCATTGGCCAGGATGACTTTGTTGCCGATGATGGAGTTATGGCCGACATGGCTGTTGGCCATGAAAAAATTCTCCGTGCCGATCTTCGTGTCTTCGCCGGGCGTGTTGGAGCGGTGAACGGTGACGTGTTCGCGGAAGCGGTTTCGGTCGCCGATGATGAGCCAGGTCGTTTCGCCGTCGTACTTCAAATCCTGCGGCGCGTCGCCAATCACGCAGCCGGTGTGGAAGCGGTTCTCCGCGCCGATCGTGGTGTGGCCGGTGAGGTGCACATGAGGGGCAAGCTCGCATCCCGCGCCGACCGTGACGTGTTCGTCGATAACCGAGTACGGGCCGACTCGCACGCTCTCGTGCAACTGTGCGCCGGGGTGAATAATGGCAGTGGAGTGGATCATGCGTAAAAGTAACCAAGCTCGCGCAGAGAGGCGAAATCCTTACCGCGCTCCGCCGTGCGGCGGCCGAGGATGATGTGGTCTAGTACATCGATTTTCAACAACTTGCCGGCGCGGATGATGTCGCGCGTAAACTTGATGTCTTCCTCGGACGGGGTGGGATCACCGCTCGGGTGGTTGTGCGCGAGGAACAGCGCCGAGGCGTTGGCGGTGATGGCTGGTCGAAAGACATCGCGCGGATGCGTCACCAGCGAGTCGAGTGTGCCTTGGGCGAGCGTCTCGACGCGAATAAGCCGTCGCTTGGTGTTCACGAGCACAACATGAAAATGCTCGACCTCGAGCAGTCGGTTGTCTTCGCGCAGGAGGCTGGCCAACTTCTCCGGAGTGTCGAGCAGCGGGGACTCGTGGCGCAGTTCATCGGCCATACGCTTGGCCAGGCTAAAAGCGCTTTTCATCGTGACCGCCTTGTCGCGGCCGACGCCTTTGACGCACAGTTCCTCGATGGGCGCCTTGGCCAGGGCGTCAAGCGAGCCGAACTTGTTGAGCAGCGACTGGGCGACATCGATCGCAGACAAGCCCTGCGTGCCGGTACGAAGCAAAATAGCGATTAATTCACTGTCCCTAAGTGCCTCCGCGCCCTTGGCCAGGAGACGTTCGCGTGGCTTTTCGCTGTCGGGCAGATCCTTGATTCGCGTCGCCTTGGGCATGCGGTTTATTGCTGGGTGGCCTTGCGTTTGCGTCGACGTTCGCGCTTGGGCTTGTTGGCCGCCGGTTTCTCCACCTTGGCCTGTAACTGTTTGTCCCACGAGTTGGCCTTGCGAGGGCGATAGAGCGGGCGGCCATCAATCTTCGGTTGGCTGCCAATGATGGCTCGGAATTTTTTCAGCGCGGCCAGGTGCTTCGGCTTTTCGCTGTTGAGCAAATTATTTAGCTCGAGCGGATCGGTTTTGAGGTCGTACAGCGCGGTGATTTTTGGCTCGTGCTTCAGCCAGACCTTGTAGCGTTTGTCTCGAAGGACGCGGTCGGCAAAATCGTTGGTGCCGCGCACGCCGTTTTTGTCGAGTCTCCCGGCACCGTGGCCAAGCGCCATGATCCAGTCGCGCGGCGAGTCGTTCGCCTGACCAAGCAGTAGCGGCGCAAACGAACGCCCGTCGAGCATCACGCCTTCCGGCAGCTTCGCTTGACCAAGCTCCGCGAAGGTCGGCAGCAGGTCGGAGAAGTCGGTCAGCGCGTCGGTCTCGCGGTCGCCGGGGACAAGGCCGGGGCAGTTGACGATGAACGGCATACAGACGCCGCCCTCGTACTTCGAGGCCTTGCCGCCGCTTGGACGCTTGCCGTTTACCGTGCCGCGCATTCCGCCGCTGGTTCCGTTGTCGGTGGTGAAAATCACGAGGGTGCGATCGCGAATTTTCAAGTCGTTGAGTGTGTGAACCAACCGCCCGACGAGTTTGTCGGTGTAGCGCACCATGGCCTTGAGCTTGTCCTTGCCTGTGGTGATCTTCGGTTCGTCGGGAGTCGGCACAAGCGGGCCGTGCGTGAGTGCCATGGGGAAGTAGAGCATCATTGGCTCGTCACGATGTTGCTTCATGTAGTCGATGAGGAAATCGCAGTAAATATCCGGCCCGAATTTGTCCTTGTAGGTTTTGCTCCCGGCGCGCGTGTGGATGTAGGCGTCCCAGTAGCGCTCGTTGCTCGGCGGATTGCCGGTCTCGTAGCCGGTCCAGACGGCCCAGTCGTCGAACCCGTGTTTGCGAAGCGCCTCCGGCTCGAGCCGAAAGTCGTTGATCTGCCACTTGCCGGCGATCGCGGTGGAGTAGTCGGCGGTTTTCATCACGTTGGCGAAGGTGGTGTAGTTTGACCAGTCAAAGTAGCCAACACCCCAGCGGGGGACGTCCCAATGGTTCACCCAGCCGGTGCGCCAGGGGTACTGTCCGGTGAGCAGGGTGGCGCGGGTTGGGGTGCACTGCGGCATCGACCAGGCGTTGTGAAACTTGATGCCGCCCTTGGCCAGGCGATCGATGTTCGGTGTGTTGATTTCGTTCGCGCCATAGCAGGAAATCCAATCCTTGCCAAGATCATCGACCATGATGAACAGAATATTCGGCTTGGCTGCGGAGATGGATTGCAGGCCAAGTGCGCAGAGAATCGTCAGAGAAAAAAACAGGCGTTTCACGCGGGCAGAATAGTCGCACCGCTGCCCCAAGCCAAGCGCTTGGCTTACAGTTTGTCCTCTGGGCCGTAGAAGAAGGTGCGGATGTCTTCGAGGATGAGGTACATAGCGGGGACGAGGATGAGTGTGATGACGGTGGCGAAGATGACTCCGAAGCCAAGCGAGACGGCCATCGGTACGAGGAACTTGGCCTGTAGACTTTTCTCGAGCAACAGCGGCGTGAGACCGGCGAAGGTGGTGAGCGAGGTCAGCAGGATCGGCCGGAAGCGGGAGAACCCGGCTTGGCGTGCCGACTCCATATCGCTCAGGCCGGTGCTGCGTTTGCGGTTGACGTAATCGACCATCACGAGGCTGTCGTTGACGACAACGCCGGTGAGCGCCACGACACCGAAGCCGGATAGGATCGTGACATCCATGCCCATCACGACATGCCCCCAGACGGCGCCGATGAGGCCGAACGGGATTGCCGCCATGACAATGAGGGGCTGGATGTATGAGTTGAACGGAATCGCCAGCAGGGCGTAAATGATGATCAAAGCGATAACGTACAAGTACCCCAGGCTGTCGAGGGTCTCGGCCTGCTCGCTTTTTTCGCCCTCGAACGACCAGTAAATGCCGGGGAATTCGCGCTGCATCGCTGGCAGCACTTTGGTCTCGAGCGATTGGTTGATGAGTTGCGTGTTGCCGGTGGCGGGATCGACGTCGGCGGTGACGTTGACCGAGCGCCGCCGGTCGATGCGCCGAATCGATTCGTAGCCACGCCCGTATGTCACGTCGGCCACTTCGGCGAACGGCACCTCGATGCCGCCGGGCATTCGGATGCGCATGTTCTCGAGGTTGGCCAAGCTGCGGCGTTTGTCGCGGGGATAACGGAGCATGACTTTGACATCGTCGCGTCCGCGCTGGATGCGCTGCACTTCGTCGCCATAAAACGCCTGGCGCACCTGCCGCGCGAGGTCGGCTTGCGACAGGCCAAGCGCCTCGGCTTCCGGCGTGATTTTCAGCAGAAGTTCCTCCTTGCCCTCGCGGAACGAGTCGGCGATGTCGATGACGCCGTCGAACTCGCCGAGCCGCTGCTTGAGCCACTTGGCGGCGGTCTGCAGTTGGCCAAAGTCTGCACCGGTGATCACAACATTGATCGCGTCGCCGGCCTGAAAAATATCCGCAGTGAATTGCAACTCCTCGACCTCCGGCATCTCGCCGACGATCTCCCGCCAGCGCCTCGCGACCTCGTGGCTGTCGAACATCCGCTCCTCGGACGGGGAGGCCTCGATGTGCACCTCGCCGGTGTTCGCACTCTTGATGGAGGCCACGGCGCGGCCGCTGGATCGGTTTTGATCGGTCTTGAACGGCTGGCTGCCCACCGAACTGAGCGTGTGTCTCACGATGCTGGGATAGCCCTTCGGCGTCTCCGCGTCGAGTTGGTCGCGAACCTTTTCGGCGGCGATCTCGAGCTTCTTCACGACGCGCTTGGTTTCCTCCGTGGTGCTGCCCAGCGGCAGGATCACAGTCGCGGCGATATTATCGCCCTCCACCGGCGGGAAAAACGTGAAGCGAATATGCCCACCTGCCACGACGCCCATTGTGATGGCGAACGCCGCCACAGAGATGGCCATGGTCAGGTAACGCCAATCAAGACACCAACGCAGCGTCGGCTTGTAGATTCGCAGGATGAACTGGTCCATCCGAGTGACGAACCGGTGCTGAAACCGGCGCCACCCGCCGACGAAGCCCGTGCCGTCCTCAATGTTGTCCACCTTGCGCAGATTGCTCAAATGCTTGGGCAGGATGAATAGGCATTCGATGAGCGAGAAAAACAGCGTCGGGATCACGATCAGCGGGATGAATTTTATGATTTTCCCGGTGTTGCCGGCCGTAAATATCAGCGGCGCGAAGGCCGCGATCGATGTTGCTACGGCGAAGGTCACCGGCCGGGCCATCTCGACCGCACCCGCGATCGCGCCCTTGAGGCCGGGCGTCCCGCGCTCGTGATGCGCGTGGATGTTCTCGCCGATGAGGATGGCATCATCCACCACGATCCCCAGCACTACTATGAACGCAAACAGCGAGATCATGCTGATTGACACATCCAGCGTCGGCATCATCCAAAACGTGCCGAGAAACGAAATCGGGATGCCAAGGCTCACCCAAAACGCCAGCCTGAAACGCAGGAACAACGCCAGTACAATGAACACAAGACAGAACCCGGTAAGGCCGTTGCGGATCATCAAGTCGCGCCTTCCCTTCAGGTAAATCGAGTCGTCCTGCCACGTGGTCAACCCGATCCCCGTCGGATAAAGATGTCTCGAGTTGGCGATGTATTGATGAACCGTCTCCGAAATCGCGATGGCATTTTCCTCGCCGACTCGGAACACTTTCACCAAGGCACACGGCTTGCCATCGAAGTACGACTCCTGATCCGTCTCTTCAAAACCGTCGAGGATTGTCGCCACTTGGCCAAGCCGCAATCTAGTGCCGTCCGGGCGCGTGCGCAGAACGATCTGTTCAAAATCCACGGCCCGCTTGGCCAAGCCCTTGGCCCGCAGCAGGATTTCGCCGCCGTTCTGCACCTCGATCGACCCGCCCGGCAGGTCAACGGAGCTGCGGCGAATCGCCAGCGACACCTCGTCGAACGTCAGGCCGTATCGCCTCAGCGCCTGCTCTGAAATCTCGATCGATATTTCGAGGTCGCGCACGTTGGTCATCTCGGCCTGCGTGATGCCTGGCAACGCCATCAACTCGTCGCGCACCTGCGAGGCGTAGTGCCGCAGCGCCGCCTCCGAAACATCGCCGGACACAGCCACGTTGATGACCTGCTTGCGCATGATGATCTCCCGGATCACCGGCTTTTCCGACTCTTCCGGGAAGGTGTCGATCGCATCGACCTGCGCCTTGATTTCGTCGAGCGCGTGAGAGACGTCCGCGCCCGGCGTCAACTCCACCACGATCGTGCCGGCGTTTTCAATCGAGGTCGAGGTGACCTTTTCGACATCCGTCAGGCCGTACACCGCCTCCTCAATTTTTTGGCAAACTCCTTCCTCAACTTCATCTGGCGCCGCGCCGGGATACGGCGCGGTGATGAAAATCATGTCAGACGAAAACTCGGGGAACACCTCCTGCTTCAGCGTCCCGATCGACATGAACCCGAGGATGACGATGAAAAACGCCAGCAGATTTGCAACGACGCCATTCTTGGCGAACCATTCGATTAGGTTATTCATCCGTTGAGTCCGCCTCCCGCACCTTTACACCCATGCCGTCCACCACCGCGGCAAGCAGCGAGACGACCACCTGTTCACCCGGTTGAATCCCTCCCGTAACAATCACCTGTTTGGCGTCTGCAAAGGCAACCTTCACTGTGCGGAAAGTCAGTTTGTTTTCGCTCACGATCCACACTTGATTTCTCCCGCGAAGCGCATGTCGCGGCAGCACGATGACGTTCTCCTGCGTTCGGCCCTCGATGCTGGCCCGCACAAACATCCCGCTTCGCAGCGGTGCGCCGTCGCGCTTGGCCAAGCCATACGGGTCGATGACCTGTGCCACCACGTAAACCATCCGGTTCATCGGATCGACCGTCTCCTCCGAGCGCACAATGTGCCCAGGCCACTCCGTTCGCCGTTCGCCGGCCCGGGCGCTGAGTGTCACCTTGGGCGCTTGGCCAAGCGCGGCTTTTGCCCCGGGTCTGGGTAAAAAAATGAAACTCAAGTCATTGGCTATCAATGGTAGACGCACTTCGGCTACGTCGGTAGCGAACAGTTCGCCAAGCGGTGTGCCCAAGGCGGCAAATTGACCAGGCCGCACCCCGGCCCTTGCCACCATGCCGTCGAACGGCGCGCGGATTTCGCAGCGATTGAGGTTGCGCTTGGCTGCCTCCTCGGTGGCGAGCGCGGCTTTGAGTGCGGCCCGGGCTTGGGCGACGTGCGGCTCTCTCGCTTGCAGTCCGGTCGGCTCGCCCTTATTAAGCAACTGCCATTCACGACGTACGACCTCCGCCTCTTTATCCTCAATTTGCACCCGCAATACTGCTTGAGCGACTTGCGACTTGGCTTGCGTGAACGCCAGTTCGTAGTCCCGCGAATCGATCTTCAGTAACACATCGTCCTTCGCAAAAAACTGACCAGCATCGAACGATCCGGAGACCGACACCACCTTGCCGCTGACTTCGCTCACGAGCCGGATACTCGTCCGGGGCAGGGCCGTTCCCTGCGACTGAATCCGGTACGAGTGCCGCGTCGTTTCCACAATCTGCACTTCCACGCTTGGCAGTTTGAGCTCGGGAGTTTTCGACTCCGGCTTTTTGGTGCTCTTCGCCAACACCACGGCCAACACGATGCCAATAATTCCCACGGCAAACGTTGAAATTATTTTTAAACTGCGGTTGAGATTAGTTGCTTGCTGTTCCATTGTGATTCATCGATTCAAATCCGCCGCCAAGGGCGAGGTGCAAATTGATTCGGTTTTCCAATCGCCGCCGCCGCGCGGCCCACCATCGACTCTCGGCGTTAATCGCTCGGCGCCGTGCCTCGAGCAGCTTGATGATGTTATCGAGCCCGAGGTCGTATCGCTTCTGCGCGATTTGTGCGGCGGCTTGTGACTGCTCGTACGCGACGCCCAGCGCTTCGTCCATCACAGCCAGTTGCTGCTCAGCATCGAGTGCGTTTTCCACTTCACCCATCGCCTTGAGCATCGTTGAGCGGAAGCTTTCCTCGGCGGCTCTCAGGTTGGCTTTTTGCAAACGAACATTGGAGCGAAGCCGGCCGCCTTGAAACACCGGTTGCGTCAGGTTGGCGGCAACGCCCCAAACCCCCGAGTCCCCCGAGAGCAGTCCGGAGAGTTCGCTCGTCGAGGTGCCACCGCTGCCGGTCAGGCTGATTTGCGGGTAGAGTGACGCCTCGGCCTGGGTGAGCGATGCGCCTGTGGCTAACAGCCGCTGCTCGGCGCCGACGAGATCGGGCCGACGCGAAAGAATCTCCGCTGGCATACCGGCCGGGATCGCCGAGGGCACTTGAGGCAGTTCCGCTGGAACTGCCAGTTTGTTGGCCGGGAATTGGCCAAGCAGAATTTCCAACTGCCGAGTTATTTGGCTGGCAACTGTATCGAGTTCAGCGACTTGCGCCTTGGCTCTTGCGAGGTTGGCCATGGCCAGGCGCAAGTCCAGCGACGGGAGGACGCCTTGCTCGAACCGGGCGCGAACCCGTGCCACCGTTGTCTCGTGAGTGGAGACGGTAAACTTGGCCAGGCGCACCTGGTGCCGCGCTTCAATGGCCA
>Ga0302122_10001653_pt1 | contig 14149 bp, 11 predicted proteins | sample CB21_SCM_MG_FD_203115 | JGI IMG/M metagenome (GOLD analysis project Ga0302122, IMG submission 203115) | Marine microbial communities from Western Arctic Ocean, Canada - CB21_SCM | ecosystem: Environmental > Aquatic > Marine > Oceanic | place: Canada: Western Arctic Ocean | collected 2017-09-28
CGCGGCGCTTAGCGCCTTGATGAAAAAATCACCTGATCCGCGAAGACCGGCTGGATAAACCCGTGCGCATATACCCTACTAGCGCAAGATTATTCCACTAGAACCAGGGTCAAAATATGATTGGCCGTGAAAACCGAAGGGAAAGTCGCCAAAAGGTAAACCTAAATGAGCGACCCAGCCCGCATGGGGGCCCCCTTCGCACGTGGCACTCGGCCGCGGGCACGCGCACGATGACTTGCTTAGGTAAACGATCCTTTAGCCTTTAGCCAAGTTACATACATACTACAATTTATTTGTCTTTACTCCAGGAACATTCACGGTTCAAGTTCTGCAGAACCTTTTCACCCCTGGCAGTCATATATATACCTTATTGTTGCCTGGGGTGTCGAAAAGTTCTGCAGAACCTGAACAGAACTGGGAAGATTCCGGGAACTTTCCTAGCTACCCCTGGCAACCAACGATATATATATGACTGCCAGGGGTCTCGAAAATATCTAGATTTTTTTTCGTGCGGGTGCAGTTTGGTCGAACTCGTTTTTGGCGCGCGACTTCGCAACTTAGGGGGCTAGGGGTGTCTCTGGAATGCCACTTTGGAATGCCACTTTGGCGACCCGGGGTTCTCACGGACCATACCGCCTGGGTGGACCTGAGTGGGCCGGGGGTTCTCACGAACCATACCGCCTGGATGGACCGAGGGTTCTCATGGACCATACCGCGTGGGCGAACCCGAATGTTCTCGGGCCGACCGCGTGGGTGGACCCGAATGTTCCCAGGGCCGACCGCGAGTGGTGATGTGCGGAATGTGTTCAGAACGCCGATGGGGTTAGATTCACGGGCCTACCGAACCCCCTACCCCACCATTCCTAGTATGTTTCATTCCCGGTGGTTCTGTGCAGAACCACCCTCGAGCTGGTTCTTTAAAGAACCAGCTCGGTTACGGTGCTAGGACTTGTGGGGGGGGCCGGGGGGGGGAGACACCGCGCGTCGCCGATTCATCGGCGGCGGGCGCGGGCCGCGTCTTTCTTAATAGCATACTTCCTTCTAAGCAAAACCGCCTCGGCGAAACTCCCCGAACAGTGAGTAACGTTCGCCCTCTCGATCAATGTCGCGTGATGGCGCCCGGGTTCGGGTTCGGCGGCCTATACGGGTTTTCGCATGGCAAGACTGAAGCTGGCACAAAGGAGCGCACCCAGGCACTTGTACGCGCGAAACCGCGCTGACATAGCATCGCTGCGCATTACGGACATTCACACCACGGTCCTAGAGGCAACAGCGCAACGCGCCGCAACATCAACATGGTCCACCCCCGTAGAGCGGCCATCGCCGCAGCGGCCGCCAGCAGCAGCGCCCTCCACTTCGCCGCGCCGCCGAGGCAAAGGTCCGTCGCGCGGCACCTCTATGCCCCCGCGGGCTCGGGCTACGTTCTCCAGGACGAGGACGAGCAGCAGGACCGTTTTCGGGACTGGCCCGCGGACTACGTGCCGGACCTCACGTACAACGGCACGTGCGTGCCCGGGACCGCAAGGGACAACGCGCCGCTGGCGGACCTCACGAACACCGTGAACATCGCGCCGCACGCGTTCTTTGAAGCGCCGTTTCACGCTAGATTACCGGCGAACCACCCCGCGTCGCTCAGCCCCTGGGAGCGCCTGGAGAAGGCCGGGCGCTTCATCGACGACGACGACGACGTCAAGGTGAACAAGCCGCGGAAGCAGGCGGAGGCGGCGAAGCAGAAAACGAAGGTCGAGGCCGTCGAGAGCAACGACCTCGCCAAGGAGGTCGTGGAGAAGGACCCGTTGTTCGCCGACGACGCGTCGGACCTGCTGGACGCCGCTTTGGGGCTGGACGAGGCCGCGGCGCCGGCGGACCCGGCGGCCGCGGCGGTCGAGGCGCCGGAAAAGGGCGCCGACGAGTGGCTGCTGGACTAAGGGCCCTTGTGTTTTTTCTGTATATTTACAGGGGGGGGTGTCGCGTCGATGGCGTCTGCGATTTGACAACAGCATGTGCCATGGATTTGAGCTTGAACGCCATGAAAGCAGCGCTCTTGGCACATCTAGCAAGCCCCGACGCATGCCTCGGAAGCGTGCCAGCGCGGACTGTTGTTACGGTGCTAGGACTAGTGGACGGGTTCCGGGGGGCACCGCGCTTCGCCGATTCATCGGCGGCGGGCACGGGCCGTCCTTGATGATAGCATACGTCCTTCTAGCAGAACCGCAAAACTTCCGTACACGGAATTAACGAGATCCGGCGTGCGGAAGCGTGCGGGTTTCGCAGTACAACGCAATATTTAGGGAGAGTCAGCCCCCAGCGCTTTGCATCGTACGGGCGGCACCAGACAACTGCAGCACGCGTCTCGTAGATATATATCGAGAACGCGAACGCTGCCAGGCCTGCCGTGTGCGCCGCCACCCCGGGCCCCAAATGACCCTCCTGGCCGAGTTCCGGGACGAGTTCACGACGCCCGCGGAACTGCGTACGCATGTGGAGGGCTGTTTGAAGGCGCGCCCGTCCAGGACCCGGGGCAAGCCCACCCGCGAAAGCGACGGGCTCGTCACCGAAGCCCGGCTCCTGCCCTCGACGCACGCCGCGTACCCGGCGCACGCGCTCCTCATTGTAGACGGGACGCGCCTCTTGGCGACGCCCGCGCAGTTGTTGAAGCTCTCAGACGACGACCCTAGCTTCGGCCGGCTGCGGGCGAAGGGGCTCTATTCGGCGTGGGACCCGTCCAGCTTCGTCGGCCGCCACGTGCGCTACGCCTTCATCCAGCACGTCTCGGTCATCGTGGCGGGCGGCACGTTTCGGGCGCGGTCGGCGACGCGCCTCGAGGCTCGGAAGGAGGCGGCCGCGCCTTTGGTGCCGCAGCGCCGGTCGCGCTCGCCCCGGGGGCCGCGAAGTATCGCGCAGCGCCGCGGCGCGTGTGTTGATCGGAGTAGCGGTTTCCTCGACACCATGCGCGACGCGGCCGCGCAGGAGCGGCGCCGGCGCGACCGGTCCGTGCGGCGGCTTTTGACAAGCGACGACTACGACTTCGCGGCCCAGTGGCGCGTGGCCTCCGAGTTCGTGGAGGAGTAACTATTTGTGATTAGGTGAGGCGTCGGTGGCGTTGATGACGTTGCGCGTCGACAGCGTACTAGGTCGAGTCCCGCGGCCGAAAAAGATCCCAAGATCTACTTGCTGGGACGCCCCGCGGCCACCATAATTAGAACGTATGAATAGAATGTCTATCACTACGTGCCCGTCAGAGACGAAGGTTGTTTTGAAATTCCCGCGGCTGCCCGAAGGCCCAAAAATGGACTCCGGTACCTTCCCGGGTAGGTAGAGTAAAGTAAATGAGCTCCCAAATTAAGTTAGCATCATAGTCGGTCAGCGAGACAGACTGTTCACTGGAATAACTGAGGAACATACCCCCGCGGCTCCCGGAAATATGTCTACATTCGCGGATGAGTCTTACGGGTTGCCAAAGTAGACCAGCGATTGAAGGCGCCATCCACTGTCTAGTTAGTACATTATAAGTACTCCGGCCGAGTTTTCATCCATATCCGACGGAACTAGCCCCGATAGCCCGCGCTCGGAGGGCGGGAGAAGAATTCTACTGGACACTTCCCTTCGTTAGATGTGTTTACATCCCTTTGATAGTGATAGAGTCCATCCAGCCCACCAGAACGATTACTGAGACCTATCATGTACTCAGTATAGTCCGCGCGATTCCGCGACTCCGCGCCCCTGCGTTTATACCAAGATGGGCACAAGACCTGGACCTGCGAGTATCAGCGGTCACATTACCCGAAGCGACCATCGCGCCGTTGTTCTATTCACAGTCGACCGACTTGGCCGTTCTCCGCGGACGACGGTGCGTAGGCGGACCTCCAAAAAGGCCCCAGACCCGTGAGTTATGAAATAAATTTGCGTTTGAGGCGCTTTGGTACTTGGGTGGTCCATCCGAACCGCCCGAACATTTACCACATAGGATTATATGTTCCGTAGCTCCGCGCGGTTCGAAGACTCCGCGACCCCTCGATCTCGTTAATTCGGGCACAAGACCTAGACCTGGGACTATCAGCGCTTGTACCATCACTATAGGCCCTGGCGCGATCGTTTGTTTCATGACCGACCGACCTGCGCGAGGTCCAGATTAATAATATTCAGACCCAAGCGTGGGCAGCCCAAAGCACACTTCTCGTGGTGTAGATGTCGTATACTTGGTTTCCACTATAGGTGGGGTAGTATGGGGCCCAACGAGACCGCTAGTACGCTTCCTGGGGGCCCTCGAATAATTAGCGTATTTGACGTTCACGGGTGCTATCGCGTCCTAATAAAACACTTTTTTGTGATGCAGATCGGCTCTCGGACTCCCTATGAGTCATGGCTGAAGTTGGTTAGTCGCCTACACCGCATGCGCATGCGCTTGAGGCCTTCCATAGCTCTTAAAGCTCCGGATCAAAAACATTGGCAAATCATGCCTTAGGGAGTTGGACTGCTGAGAGAATTGGTAGATATGATCCAAGCGCCGGCGTGTGCGGTGTAGGCGATTGCACACGTCTATTACCGACCCTAAGCGACCCCAGAGAGACCTCTGGACCACGGATTGACTGCATTCCACTGGCGCGACTGACCACTTTGGCACCGTCAGCACCGCGAATTAAAAAAAAAAGCTTTTTGCCCCCCTGTAATCGCCCTATTGGTCTCTTTGGGTCAGTAGCCAACCGAACGATAGTCAGACGGCTGCATGTCGCTCGCGAGATGTTAAAAGCACTAAACGGGGTTTTCCAATCAGCCGCGCGTCAACTTTTTTTGGCGTCTTGTCGTCCACGCAGCGGCTTGGCATCACACACGCATTACTATAGAGCGCGGAGTCGCATCAATCGACGTGCCAATTGCAGCAGAGGCTGTGGTGCATTGCGCATAATTCGGCTGCCCAGTTGGCCATGGTGCATGCACAGTGCCTCCTAATGCTTCTGGCTGCCGCAGCTGCGAAGAAAGGCAAATGGGAGCGAACGATGCCCGGAGCGCGAAGGAGTTCGCACAAAGGTTCGACCCTGCGACGAGCGGCAAAGCTAGACGTGCTGCGGAAAAAAGCCCTGGAGGGTAATATGCCAGAGCTCGCGTCCGCTGTCGAAGCACTCAGGCGGCGCGACGCTGAATTGACCGAGGCTGAGCGCGCCGCGCCGCGGAAGCCGAAGCCGGCTCAAAAGGGGCACGGCTACGCCCACGGCGACGAGGGCGTCGACGACGACGCCGCTGACGCGCGGCCGGACGCATGCCGCGACGGCCAGTGGAGGACCTCGGCTGGGCGTTGCGTCGACGCGCAGCCGGACGCGCCTCCGGCGCCCGCGGGCGAGGAGGAGGACGCGGGCGCGCCGCGACGAGCAACCATCGCCGCGCGGACTCGCGACGACGCGCCGCCTGGGAAGCCGCGGGCGCCCTCCCCCGAGTTTCAGGCGGAGCTGGCGGCGTGGCAGAAGCAATACGGGTGGCACGTCGCCGAGCGAACCGCGATCGACGAGGAGTACCTCGACCTCTTGAAGCGAATACACGAGGCCAACATGGACAAGCGGCCCCTGTAGATTCCATCTGTAAGTTATTTCACCTCGCACCGCTACATTTTCCTAATCAGCTTAAGCTTTAAAAACGGGTTTCAACTCAGTAAGCTGAAGCCGTGCGCCGTGTGCGCGCAACCATGCGCCCGCACGAATCGCCCACAGCAGCGTGCTGTCGCTGGCGCTAACTCGCTAGCCACTGCGTAGCGCTGCGGTTGTCACATTGCTGCAATCGCCCACCTTGTCTTGCCGTCGCTGTCGCCACTCGCTAGCTAGCGTTGCGTAGCGCTGCGCCGCGACCACACCGCAGCTGCTGTCGCGCCGCAACGAGTCGACCGCACCGTACGCGCCACCGCGTCCCACCAGCCACCTTCACATAGCAAACGTCCGATGACGATCATCCTGTTTACCCGACCGAGAAATCCAACCATGTGGATAGAAGCAGTGCTTGGTTGCAATACTTCCGAGGACACACAAAAGCGCCGAGGGACCGTGACGATTTACATCTTTGGACTAGAGTTTCTGAACGAACAGAGAAATCGTTCACGTGTCGAAGAATTAAGATTCCGAGTCCCTCGCCGCCGCATAACACACCGACCGCGCGCTCTCGTCGCCGCGGCGCCGAGATCACGCTTCCTCCGCAGGCGAGGCGTTGGGCGCGAGGCGATCAAGGCGAGCGCCCAGTGTCCGTCGTCTTCTTCATCACGTCCGGTGAGCAATGTACGCAATGGGTAATTTACATCCGAGGTTCCGGTGGCGAGAGAATGCGAGGCGAGGACCGCTTTTATGAACTGAAGAGACGCGTCCTTAGGCCGCGATCCTCACCGCCGTACGCGCACAGGCTCGGAACCGCTCTCGAGACTTACGCTTGGACCAGCCCTCGAGACGTACGCGACCCGCGTCCGCAAAGCAACGAGGGGGCAGGCGCTAGAACCCGACCGCGCTACACATGCGCGCGAGGGCATAAAAACCCTGCGAGAGCATCCCGTCTCCCGGCGCAACCAGCAGCGTTGCGCCATTCAAGCCGGGCCAGGCTACCCCCATGCCGCGCCCGGTGGGTCTTCGGAAACGACATTATCTTATATCATTTAGGCATGACGACGGCGCGTGACTTCGAGTTCGACCGAATTGAAGCCTTCGTGCGCAAGCACGAGGCGACGGTCCTCGCGCTCCAGTTCCCGCTGCAATTACTGAAGGAGGCGCCGGCCGTGGCCACGGCCCTCGCGGCGCGGCTGGGGGCCACGCCGGAGATTTACGTGCTCGGCGACCCGGTGCCGCGCGGCGCCGTCGACTGCGTGGGCGCGGCGCACGTGAGCGCGGACGCCATCGTCAAGTGCGGCGCCGACTGCCTGCAGCCGCCGCCCGACGACGCGCCGCTCACGCTCTTCGTGCGCGGGCCTTCGGCACCGGTGGACGTGGTTGACGTCGCGAACCGGGTAGCGGCGTTGCTCGTGGAGGAGGGCCCCGTCCTCCTGCTGGTCGCGCCGGAGCACGCCGACTTTGGCCCGGCGCTCGCGGCCGCGGTGGAGCCGCGCGTCGGCCCGTGCACGGCGTCGTCGCTGCCGGCGCACGTCTTCGACGAGGACATAGCATCATCGTCTTTTGCGGTGGCGGGCCTCGGCACCGACTGCGCCGACGAAGCGGACTTCCGCGCGCGGCGCGTCGCCTTCATCGGGACGGAGGGCCCGCTCCGGGACGCGGTGGCCCTGCGGGCCGCGGCGTGCGCGTGCTTCGTCGCGCTGGACCCCGCCGGGACCGGCGAGGACGCCGACGCCCTGTCAAGCAAAGCGACGCGCGCGCTGGCGCGGCGGCGCCACGCCTTGGGCCGCGCGCGCCAGGCGACGCGGTGGGGCGTCGTCGTCGCGGGCGCGGGCCGCATCGCGGAGAGCGCCAAGGTGGCCAAGGCCTGCGACGCCTTAATTCGGGAGCAGGGTTTGGCGTCGTACGTCGTGGCCGTGGGGCCCATCACGCCCGCGAAGCTCGCGAACTTCGGGGAGCTCGAGGCCCTGTGCATCGTGGGCGCGGACCTGGCGACGCTGGAGGCGCTCGGGCGGGAATCTCCTTTGCCTTTGGTGTCGGCGTCGGAGCTGGCCGTGTGCCTGGACCGCGCGCGGTGGATGCCCGAGGACGCGCCGTTCTACTCGTGCGACCTGGCGGACCTCGCGATCGACTCGCCGGCCGCGTCCGAGAGCGACGACGACGCGCCGGACTTCGACCTCGCGTCTGGACAAGTGGAGCGGCCGCGCGTGGACCTCGCCTACGAGCCGGACGCCTTGGGCGGCGAGGTCGTCGAGTGGACGTCGGCGGCGGCCGAGTTCCTGCACGGGCGGGACTGGCAGGGCCTCGAGGTGCGCCGGGGCGAGACGGCCGTGCACGTCGCGGCGACGGGGCGGACGGGCGTGGCGTCGGGCTACGCCGAGGAGCCGGACGCCGCCAAGCGGTAGCTCATGTACTAATAGTTTGTGTCTGTCATCATGATTCTCTCGTCTCAACTCTCGTCTCACTTGAGCGTCGATTCGAGTAAAACGAATAAACTTACGCTCCTATATAAACAACAATGCACTTCTTCTTCAGGAGAAGGGCGACCACGGGTCGAAGCCGAGGTCGGGAACCGCGTCTGATGCCGCGGCCGCGATAGCGGCAACGGAAACGGCCGCCGAGGAGGCGACCGTGCGGCCCTCCTGTTGAACCTTCGCCGCCTTGATGGCGTCTTCAGTCAGGGGAACATTGACGATGCCGAAGCCTTGGCTGGCCTCGTTGTTGACGATGCCGAAGCCTTGGCTGGCCTCGTTGTTGCTGCGTGACCATTGTGCGCGCCGGTTGTCAATTGTGCTGGAGAGCGCAACACTGTAACGATGTTGGCGGGCCGGCTGGAGCGCGGCCGCACCCGGCTGGAATGCCGCGGCCGGCGCCGCACAGAGGAAGAGCGCGGCCAGCACTCGGTGGGATGCCATGTTGATGTCTGCTGATGTCTCGACACAACCGGGCTGGTACCTATTGAGAGGCGGTTGCTCTGCTGCTGCAACCCGAGCCAGAGATGCTGATAGGCTGTCTGTGCTGCGGCAAGCGTATCGCGTGGTTTGCACTCTCTTACGCAAGTGCCACCTTGTAGTTTCGCTAAAATGCCACAAGAAGCCTCCTCGTTGGTGCTCTTTCCGGACGTGTCGGGAGGACCATGAGACGCGTCGCCGAGGATCCCAGGCCACTTTTCCGAAAAAATGTAAAGTGTCCGGGTTTCTTCACGCACTCTGCCGCAATTTTGCGCCTAAGCAAGCACTGCTGAAAGGCCACAGCTCGATTTTGAGCACTAGTGGAGCAGCCAATGGGCGCATAGACCCAATGCAGTCATTGCAGGCCTTTGAAATCCGCATATACAATGAGAACACATGGCACGCAACACCACACGCCGCAGTGGCAAGGCAAGCAGCCGCCTTGGCCAAGCGCCTCGAAGGGCTCGGCTGCGCGCAGCGCTTCGTCGTCTCGAGCGTCTCCGAGGGGTATTGCTTACCACTCGTCTACCTGGCCGCGTGGCGCGCCAACGCCGCCGTCGCGGCGGTCGACTCCGGTGCCGACGGGTCGACGGATGAAGAGCTCGCCGAGATCATTACGCGGCTCGACGCAGCGGTCGTGCTATGCAGCAGCAGCGCCGACGCCGAACGGTTCGGACGGCTCACGCCGGTGCCCGCTCTTGCGGCGACTGCGCTCGTCGACGCCGACGAGGACTGCGCCGCGCCCCCGGTCCCCTTCGCCGGCGACGCATACAGTCACTGCTTCTTCACGAGCGGCAGCACCGGAAAACCCAAGGGCTGCCTCGTGACGCGCAGCGCGCTCGCGACCTACGCGCGGGCGCGCAACCGCGTCGACGGCGTCGACGCGAGCTCGGTGCTGCTCTTAGCCTCGCACCACGCTTTCGACCCGACGGTCGGCGACATCGCACAATGCGCCCTGTCGCAAGCTAGTTTTTGTTGTGCGCCGCGGACGTCTGTACTCTTCGAGCTCAAAAAGCTCCTACGGACGTCGCGATGTACGCATATAACGACGACGCCGTCGCTCTTTAGTACGTGCGTCGGCGGATCTTTCCCGTGCCTGAAGGTCGTGGCGCTGGGCGGCGAGGCCCTACTCATGAAGCTGGTCGAAGCCTGCGGCGATAAAGACTTCTCGCTCGTGAGCGTCTACGGCGTCACGGAGTGTTGCGTCTACCAAACCCACCGTCTCGTGAAGACCGTCGGAGAGTGCGGCCTGCTCGGCACGGCGTTGGTCGGCACCATAAGCCTGGAGGACGGCGAAGTTGTGCTGCGAGGGCCACTCGTCGACGGCGCGTCCTATCTGGGCGGGGAAAGCGGCGGCCATGGTGTCGAAGGGCAAGGGAAATATTACCGAACGGGCGACGGCGGCGTCGTGGAGAACGGCGCGCTCCGCCTCCAAGGCCGCCTCGACGACCAGATCAAGCGCAGCGGCCGGCGGACGGAGCTCGGCGCCCTCGACGCGGCGCTCGAGGCCACGGCGCTCGTCGCCGCGTGTCGCTTCGTCCTCGTGGACGACGTGCTCGTGGCGTGCTGCGCGTCGCCCGCGGCCCGATCCACGGCGCTGGGCGCCGACGCCGTGCTCGGGCCCGTGCTGCAAGCCGCCGCGGGCGTGTGCCTCCGGCGCTTCGTCCAGCCCGCCGCCGTGCTCTTCGCGAAGGAATTGCCGCGGACGCGCACGGACAAGATCGACCGACGAGCGTGCCAGGCCGCGGCGGCACGCGCGCTCCGCGACGGGACGCCGCAGGGGCGCCGCCCGCCCAGCACGCGCGTCGAGGAGGCCGTGGCGCTCGCGTGGCGGGAGCTCGGGCTGGCGCCGCCCGGCCGGGAACTCTCTCGGGACGATACGTTCGAACTCCTGGGCGGCGACAGCTTATTAGCGCTGCGGGTGTGCCAGCGCCTCGAGGCGCGCCTCTGCGAGGGCCAGGCCTTCGCCGGCGGCACCGACAACTCCTACGGCGAGGCGTTTTCGCGCGACGCCTTCCACCCGCGGCACTGCTTCGGCAAGACCCTGGCGGCCTACGCGGCGGAACTCGAGCATTCAGTCGACGCCAAGCCGAACCCCGCCTTCGTCGCCAGCGGCGCGTCGCCCCGGTCGAAGCTGCCCCCGAAGCCGCCACCGGACCCGTTTAACGGAAACGCGGTTTTGGCGGCGCTCGACGAAGCCCTAGGCGCGGCCGCCGAGGCGCGGCGCGGCGACGCGCTGGCCGTGCTCCTCCGCGCGGCGCGTGATCGCGGCCTCGATTTGAGCAGGACGCGGGACAAGCGCTCGACGCCGCTGGCGCGCGCGGCCGCGGCCGCGAACGCGGACGCCGTCGCGGCGTTGCTCGAGGCGGGCGCGGCGCTCACCGCGGTCGACGCGAACGCGCGGGCGCCGCTGCACCGCTGCGCCGCGGCGCCCGGCGGCGCGGCGTGCGCCGAGCTCCTGCTCAAGGCCGGCGCGCCCATCACGATGCGGGACCGTGCGGAGCAGTCGGTCGCGCACTTTTGCGCGCGGTCCGGCGACGCGGAAACGATGAAGGTCCTCGCGGCTGTGGGCGAGCGCCGGGGCTGTCTGGACTGGCTCGACCGCTGGGGCCGGACGCCGCTGACGTGGACGGTGCTCCGCGCCGACGCGCCGGGGGCGGCCGCGCGAGACGTCGCCGCCGCGCTGCTCGCCCACGGCGCGTCGCCGACGCCCGTCGTGCTCAAGCTCTCGGTCCAGAACCGGCGCACGACCCTTCCGCCCGAGGCCCCCCTGGCGCTCGCGACCCGTCGCTTTCCGCCCGACGGCGGGTTGATCGGGGAGTTGTTGCGGGAAGCCGCTGCTGCTAGTTTGTGATTGTGTGATTAAGTTTTGTGGTGTTCAACGTATAAACTCTTTTACACATGCGCGACACACGGCGAAACAAGCCGGCGCGCAGGGGGGGGAGGGGGTTCTAGAGCGCCGCGAGGAGCTCGGCGTCCTCGGTACTGAGCGACGGCATCTCGCGCCCGTACTCGTCGCCGGCGTCCAGCGGCGCCCACTCATCGCAGTCGAAGGATGCCAGGAAAGCCCGTCGACTGAGGCTGGGCTCGCCGGAGTTGGGCTCGGGCGAGTCGAAGCAGACGCGCTTCGCAGGCGGCGCGAGGAGGTCGCCAAAGAGGGAGTTCTCTTCGAGATTCTCGATCGTCAACGCACGTTCTAACGGTAGCGGCGGCGCGAGTTTCGTGCCCTCGGCAAATCTCACGGCTTTTTTCGGCGCGGCGACCGGCGCCGGCGCCTCGGTTGCTTCCTTGGCCGGCGTAGACGGCTCTGCTGCCATAAAGTCAGAGCAGTCCGCGAAGAGTGTTTGCGAACAGCTACTCTCGCGAAGCAGCGACGGCCGCGAGTACTGAAGCCGGGGCGGCGACGACGGCGGCGAAATGGTCCGCGGCGTCATCGTTACGACGCAGGTTGGGCTGAGCTCACGCGTCGTGGTAGTCTCTGTCTCTTCGGGCATGGTCACGACACGCGGACGTCCAGCACTGAGCAAGGCCATCTTTTTTTGTCGCGTCTAGGAGTTCGCAGCCTGTAATGCGACGAACCGGGTAACAGTCCAGCACTTGAACGCGAAGTGTTCCGCAGCCTTGTTAACGCTATGAAAGGGGTACGTAGTCCACAGAGATTGACACGCAACGTTCTCAGTAACTCTAGACACGCGACAGCGGTGTTCTGCGGCGTTCAATTGCCCAAAAAATTGTCCGCTGAGTTTCAAGGAGAATGCTCTGCAAACGCGTATCCGCGAAAAGCGTCCGCATCACCGCCTGGACGCTCCCCATAGTACTGGCAGACAGCTCCGATGAAAAAAAACCACAGCTAGACAAAATTCTCTTACCGAGCAAAAAAGCACAGCCACTCGAGAAAGCTATACGACGCTATCGAGGAGACAGCTATACAAAAGGAATTTACCCCAACTCCGTGTCGTCGCGAAAAGTATCAGCGAGTTCGTCCTCCGGCAGGGTGTTGGCTGCGACGTGCTCGCGCCTCGCCTCCTGGGCCTCCTTTCGCCGCTCGTACTTGGAGCCGCCGCGCTTGAGGTCGAGGCGCTCGCGCTGGCGCGCCTCGTTCGGCAGGACGAGGCCGGCGTCGTGGTAAAGCGTCGCGCCGCCGAAGCTGCCCGCGAAGACGCGGATCGGCGCCAGCACCAGGCGCGGGCCGACTTCCACAAGCGAGGTGCCGTCTTGGCGCTGCGTGGGAAAACAATAAGGGAACGGAAGGCGAAGGCGCATTCGATCTCGAACGAAATGTGTGCCGTCAGATAGTGGTGCATGTGTCTTTCACTCAGAGTAGCTCGCCCCCCCAAACGCCTTTCGGCGCCCGGTGAGGCGAAAGTTCGGAACAGGTCTATGAAAACTAAGTTGCGTCGTCACCCGGCTTTGTGTGAAGTATAAGAGACGCTGGTTCAAACCTTGGCGTCGGCGTCGTCCAAGGTATCGTCCACGACCTGGTAGTGGCGGATCCACACCTTGCCGTCGTCGATGGCGAAAGACATGCATCGATCAAAAAAAGGCTTGGACTTGGGGTGGCCGCGCGGCACGCCGAAGGTGACGCTGAGCAAATCCTTGATCGCGCGCCAGTGCGGCTCGGCGTCGAACGTCGCGTCAAAGCAAAGGAGAGCCCGCGTGCCGTGGCCGCAGTTGCCCGTCAGCTTGAGCTCGTCCATGGTGTGCACGTTCTGCACCAGGAACTTGCAGGACGGGCCCGTTGGTGGTCTTGCCAACCACAGGTACAAGTCTGTCCGTTTTCGCGCTTCCAAGTACAAGCACCCGTTGCAGGACTTCAATTCACAAACTTCATTTAACTGGCGCGGGTCGCCCTTGGAGTCCATCTTCGAGTCGGCCTTGTGGTGCGGCATCAATCGCCGCAAGTCCTCCAGCAAGTGGCGGTGCCGCGCGCTGGCGCCGCGCGAGCAGACCACCAGACACCTCTGTTTGTTTTGGTACTTGACGCGGGCCGGCGCCACTTCGGCGGCGGGCCGCTTCCGTTTCTGCTTCCCCGGGACCGGCGCCTCGTTCTCGCTCTCGCTCTCGGACTCGTCGTCCTCATTGGCCGCGGCCGCCGCGGCCGCCGTGCGCGCGCGCGCCTTCGCCTTCTTCTCGGTCTGGTGCGCCTTCTCGGTCGCGGCGAGCTCCGCGCGCAGCGCGGCCATCTCCGCCTCGTCGTCGTCCTCGTTCGGCGCATCCTCGTGCGAGGCATTTTGCGCGTCCCGCTTCTCTTGCGCGGCCTCGGCCTTGCGGTCCTTGCGCTGCTTTTTCTTGGACGGCATGGCTGAGGCTGCCAGCTGTCTTTACGAAGAGTGAGCAGGTCGTCGCCAGCAGAATACCCGCACTTCTGCATCATCCGCTGGAAAGATGTATTGTGCACTAGGCCTAGTTGCGGCGTGCACTAGGCGACCAGTCAATTGAAAACAATTGATATGTTACGCGCCCCCCGCCACAGCAGGCACAGCGTCAGACGTCCGCCGGCTCCGCAGCACCGCGGCCTCGAGCTCGTCGAGGCGCCCGTCCGTGTCGAGGCGGACGCCGTCGTCCAGGGCGCGCCGCCGCGCGCCCCGCTCGCCGACGACGATGCGGAGGCGCCTGTCCGCG
>Ga0302122_10001655_pt1 | contig 14146 bp, 13 predicted proteins | sample CB21_SCM_MG_FD_203115 | JGI IMG/M metagenome (GOLD analysis project Ga0302122, IMG submission 203115) | Marine microbial communities from Western Arctic Ocean, Canada - CB21_SCM | ecosystem: Environmental > Aquatic > Marine > Oceanic | place: Canada: Western Arctic Ocean | collected 2017-09-28
ATGCCCAGGTCCTCCCGCACGACGAGGACCATCGTCAGGGCCTCGGGTGCCGGCGGCGGGCCCCTGGAGCCGGGCTCGGGCGCCGGCTCGGCGAAGAGCAGCTCCATCGCTTGCTCCACGGACGTGCAGCCCGCGGCCACGGCGAAGGCGGCCTCGCTCGTGCCGATGCCGAGTTCTACCAATTGGTCGAGCAAGCCCGCGCCGGCCGCGGCCGCGGCGACGTCGGCCAGGACGTCCACGCCTGTACTAAGCGTCTCGACCAGGTAGCCCCGGAGCTTGGAGAGCGTCGCGACCTGGTCTTCGAGCGGACAGCGGTCTAATGAAGGTACGTGAATGAACACGCAGGGCGGCCCGTTTCCAAGCGAGCAGTAGTACAAGTAGTTGCAGACGAAGCGGCCGGCGTCCTCGGACACGTTCACCGCACTACCGGCCTCGACCGCGCGCCTGGCGATTGCCGCGAGATCTAGACCTGTCGTTCTCGTGGTGCCGAAGAACTCCTCTGCGTCGATGGGCGCCTTCTCCGGTTGCGCGCCGCGCTCGTCGGGCACGCGAAACGAGGCGTCGTTGTACGCGCACCGCTCGAGCGTGATGGCGTCGTAGGTGATCGCCACACCGACGTGAATGACGAGGTCTGCATCGCCGCGGCAGCGCCACTTTTTCGCCGCGTCCGCCGAGACCTCCAAAATGTCGACGCTGTCCTCGGCGTGCTGCGCCGCGAGGCGCTGTGCGAGCACACTCGACGGGTTGGCCTCGACGCCATGAAACTGGCCGAAGCCGGTCCACGCGACGCGCATGGCACCGGTCTACCAATTGATCTTCTAGCCTTGGTGTTAAGTGCAGCCGTCGTCAGGCGCCAAAAATGCAATTAAATATATATATGAATGCCGTTCGTGCGCACGGGTTTATTTGACGGGTTTTCGCACACATATGTGAGCTCAAAGTAGGGCAGAGGACCTGCGTACATGCCGGTGGGACTGTTATATATACCAGACGGCAGAGAAACAGTCGTCCCTCACCCGTGTGGGCGCGCCAGCCATACATGTTGTTTACATACTCCAGAGTTAAAATTGGCGTAAATTTTGATAATTCGCCTACCATGAGGACCTGACAAGGCATGCTCCGCCTCCTCGCCCTCGCGGCCACGACCGCCGCGCGCCCCGAGAACGCGACCGCCTACTTCGCGGCCGCACAAAAACTCTGGCCGGCGGCGACCGCCGCCGGCCGCTGCCTCGCGACGCAACGACGAGAGGGCTGGACGACGTAGCCGCGCGGCTCGAACTTCAAAACCTTGGGGACGGAGGGCGTCGGCCACCACTGGCTCGAGGGTTTGCCCCGGCGGCTCTGCGGCGGCGGCGGCAAGCTCAAACGCTGCGGCGGCCAGTCCTCCTTCTCGAGCTGCGGCGGCTGCTGCTCGGAGAAGGTCGTCGGTAACAAAGTCGTCTACACCAAGTCCAAGAGCCGCGCGCGGCGCGGCAACGCCTGGAGCTGCTTCTCCGGCGACAGCCCGAAGTATCCGGTCGTGGACACAAAACGCTGGCACGTCGTATTGGTGCGGGATGCAATAGCGACGCAGGTATCGATTCTGCGGCGCTTCTGGAAGTTCAGAAATATTGAAGGGGGCCGCGTCGACACCCTGTTTCGGGAGGAAATGTTTTATGCCAAGGCCGTGGCGCGCCTCGAGAAAGCGATCCAGGGCCTCGACTGCCAAAGAATGTTCTTCCTGTCCTACGACCTGGCCGCCTGGCATCCGAAAGCGCATTCGGTGGCGTTCGCGCAGTTTTTAGGCGTGGACAAGGTCTCGTTCTTTCGGGCAGCCAACGCGACAAATGATTGTTTCCACCGCGTCAGGCCCTGGCTCGGACGGTTAAAAGCTTACGCGGCCTGGGCGGGCGAAGACGGGGGCTGCGGCGGGCCCTTCGAAGGCGTGGCCCGGGCCTGCGCCGGCGCATCCGACCGCGTTTGTGCCGCGGCGTGGCGGGCGCGCGCCGGGGCCTGCGCGGTTTCTCTCGGGCGGAAGCATCCGACGGTCGTGCCGCCAAGTATAACGGCGTGCGAGTGAGTTCGTGTTGTGGCGTAAGTGTCGCCTTCCGCTCTCGTCGAGGCCTCCCGCGGCGCGACCTAGGCGGCGGGTCCTGGACCTGTGCGTTTCGCCGAAATAACTATAGTCAATTCGGTTTTGGATAATTTAGACGGGTTTTTCCAGCAAATTTTATATCGCAGCAACATTCTGTTGTACCGCGCACCGTTGCACAGCAGCGCTCATCGATTCGCATCGCTGTACCGCAGCGCGCGCGTCAACACCAATGGCGGAGCGCGGCACGCTCACGCGCTCGGCCTCCATGCTGGCTTCAGTAAGAGGCGTCCTCTGCGGCGACCTCGGGGGCACGAATTCAAGATTGGAGCTGTTCGAGTTGAAGGGCCCACTTAACAAGGAAGCGCTGGCGACCGTGGGCACCGAGCCGCCGTTATATGCGCAGACGTACAAAACGGCCAATCTCCCGGGAGACTTTACGGAACTGCTCCACGCGTTCCTGGCGGAGGCCAACGTAGGTTTAGTAGAACTAGCGGCCGGGTGTTTGGCCGTGGCCGGGCCGGTGGAAGAAGGTGATCGAGTTACGTTCACGAATCTCGGCTGGCGCATTGAGGCTCGGTTGCTCGAAGCGGAGTTCCGGATGAAGTCAGGAACGATGCGCTTGGTGAATGACTTCGTCGCTAATGGGTTTGGCGTCGTTACTTTACGAGAAGGCGACTACGCGACGCTGTGCGGGCCTACAGAACCTTTATCCGGCGCGCCGATCGCGTGTGTCGGCGCCGGCACCGGCCTAGGCGAGGCCTACGCGACGTCGTCCGGAGGCGTGTACGAGGCCTGGCCCAGCGAGGGCGGCCACGTGGCCTTCGCGCCGCGCGACGCCGCCCAGACCGAGTTGTTATTGGCGCTCGCTCAGCGGTTCGGGGGCCGCGTGTCCGCGGAGCGGGTCATCTCGGGCAAGGGCATCGTCAACGTGTTTGATTTCTTCGCCGAAAAGTTTCCCGAGAAAGTGGACCAAGCCCTGCAGCAGAAGATCAAGTCCCACCCGGAAGGGGCCGGGGTCATCGCGAGGGCATCCTACGACGACCACCTCTGCGGCGCGGCGTTCAATCTGGTGCTGGACGCCTACGGGGCGGAGCTCGGCAACGCGGCCGTGAAGTGGCTGCCCTTCGGCGGGCTGTACGTGTGCGGCGGCATCGCCGTGAAGAACCGGGAACGGCTCAAGGAGAGGGTGTTCCTGGAGGCGTACAAGGACCGGGGGCGGTTGAGGCCGCTATTGGACCGCGTGCCTTTGCGTTTGGTGCTCGTGGACGATTTGGGGCTGCGGGGCGCGCACTACGTGGCGCTCGCGACGCTGCTCGGAGGCGGCGCGCGCGACCCGGTCTTGGAGCCGAAGGCGCCCGTTCACAATAACAACGGCGTCGCCGCGGCGCTGGACACGCTCTCCGCGGCGATCTCGCGCGCGGCGGCCGTCGTGGCGGTCGCGGCCGTGGCCGCAGCGTTATTAGTGCGGCGGCGCTAGGCGTATACACTGTGTTCACATTATAAGACGCTATCGGGGAGTAAGGCGATCGGCCGCGGCCCCTAGGGGCTTTACACTACCGCGCGTAGCGCGGAGGTGCTCGCAGTGCGCGACACGGGCGTCGATCAACGGCTTTTCGGCCGAAGATATGCGCGCCTCCCGTAGATCCGCGAGCGCACTTTCGTAGTCCCCGCGCTTCTCCAGCGCCGCCGCGCGCCGCAGCAGGGCCACGGGGGAACTGTCGGCGCAGAGACCGCTGATGTCGTGGTCGCCCGGGCACTGCAACAGACACCCGGCGGCGTTGAGGCGCGCTTCATTTGCGGCCGCCGCCGGGCGGGGACCCGGGAGGGCATCGAGCGCCGCCGCCGCCCGTACGTAGCGGCCGGCCGCGCTCCGGTAGAGGCCCTCCCGCATGAGCGCGGCGCCGTCGTTGAGGAGCAGCACGGCGCGCCGCGCGTCTTCGGCGAGCGTCCCCGCGGGCCTTTGGTCGGTCGCCGTCGGGTACACACCGGCCGCGCGCGCCGCCGCCACCGCGTGCGCGGCCTGAGCCTCGTCGTCCGCCGGGGATAGGGATGCGGCTTTCTGCAAATGCAGTTCCACGATTTCCAGCACAGCGCCGTCTTCACTAATGACCATGGCCGCGAACGCCGCGCCGCGCAGGGCCCAGGCCGAAGCGCAGGCCTCGTCCGCTCTCAGCACCGTGGCTAGAGCGCCACAGGCCTCGCCCCGCCGTCCTGTTTTAAGCAACAACGCCCCGAGGCCGAGGCCAATGTCGCGCGTCGCTCGCGTCGCATACGCGCGCGCGTTCGTGCGCTCCGCCGGCGTCGGTTCGTGCGTAGGCATGACCACGCCCGCCGGCACGAATTGATAGGGCGCACACATGTTACACGTAGGCGCCTCGCACTTTTCAGACACGCCGACGGCCTCGTTTAACACCCGCGCCGCCGTCGCCGCGGTGTGCCACGCCTCGACGGTCTCCGCGGCCTCCGCCGTTCGGTGCGCCTCGTGGCAGCGCTGCATGAGCTGCGCCCAGGTCGCATCGATGGGGCCGGGCGCGGTCCCCGCGCGCAGCGCCGCGACGCGCGCCTTGCTCGCGCGCCGGGCGGCCGCGGCGTGCGCCGCGGCCAGGGCCTTGTTCGCGGACGCCATCGGGCTGCCCCTCCGTTCGCGGTACACCTTGCTAGGCCATCACCGCTGCGGCCGGGCGGTGCTGCCCTCCCCGGAACTAGCAGCAGGGCCAATGTTGGAAGGCCCATGGCAAAAAGCTCTCCGGTCGTGCGGGGTGTCGGGCGCGCGCGCTAGCGTCGATTTGGAGCTATCTTCCAAGCACCCGGGGACTCGTAAGGGGAGTGGCGCCTCGGTGGCGCGAAGGGACGCGCGGCGGGCGCTTTAGACGACCTTACTCGTAGTTGAGCGAGAGGCCCATGGCCTCGAGCTCCTCCTGGTACCGCCCGTAGTCCGCCTCGTACAGGTCCTTGAGCTTCTGGCGCCGCGCCCGGACCAGCTCCGCGTCGAGGCCCGCGAGCTCCTCGGCGGCCGCCGCCGCGGCCCGCTTCCGATTCGCGTTCAGCTTCTTCTGCGTACCTGCGTGGAGATCCAGCGTCGACGCGCCGCTGCATGATGCGTCCCCTTGACGCGTCGCCGGACGCCGGGGCCGCACCTTTCGCCTCGAACATGACGCGCTGGTCGACGGCCTGCAACTCGGCGACGTACTTGTCCGCGCGCTCCAGCTGGTCCTCGCGGTCCTTCTGGGCCTTGTTCTTATCGGACATGGTGGCGGGGCGCGGCGCGGTCCCAACGAGCTGCCCTGCTGGGGCGCGTGTGTATGCGGGGGTCGCTCCCTCGTCGTCGTGGGTGGCGCGAGTGGGGCGTGGAGGGAAGTCCTTCCGCGTTGACCTTCCCGGGGCTGCGGTGGGGCGCACGGGCAGGCGTTGGAAGGGCAGCCAAAACAACGCGGCCGCGGGTTTTTTGCGTGCGGGTCGGTCGTTGGTTACTCGTGCGGCGCTCGAAGACCCGGCCTCCCCGCGTCGCAGCCGGTTCAACGGTCCCGCGGTGCAAAAGGGCAGCCGCCATGGCCGCCGGACCCCCCCAGACGCCGCCGACGCGCCGGGCCGGGGCGCCACCGGCCTCCATGGACGGCAGTGTCGTGATGGCCCTGGAGTACACGCCCACGCCTCGCAAAGAGCGCGAGCCGGCCGGCGAACGGCACGCGCGGGAGGCCCGGTACTGTCTGTTGGACGTCGAGCGGCGGCCGTGGGCCGGCGACCGGCCCTGGCTCGCGAATATCCGGTGCTCCTACGGCGTGGACGCGTGGCGGCTGTTGCTGCGGCGTTTTGAGCGAGAGAACGTCGCGGTGGCCGCGGAGGTCGGCGGTGCCCTCTTCGCCTGCTTCTACGAAACCGTAGCGCCCTCGTCTGACATGGACGCGCTCTGGCTCCGGGACCTCGGGCACCTCTGCGCCACGGCGGTGGGGGCGTTCGCGTTCTCGGCGCGCATGCGGCCGGACGACGCGTTGCGGGACCCGTCACTACTGCCACCCGGCACGCGGCGGCTCCTCAAGGCCTACGCGTTGGCGCGCGCCCCCGCCCGCGAGGTCTGCGCCGCCGCCGAGGCCAATTCCCCCAAGAAGGCGCCCGAGGAGGCGCGGCTGGCGGTGTTCGACTTTGAACGCGGGGCGGTGAAACCGGCGCCAGTAATGTGGGCGGCCTTATTAAGCGCGCCGCTGCTGATGCACATCGTGGAGCGGCGGCCCGAACTGAATGGCGACGAGCGCCTGCTGACGGACGCGGTGCGGGAAGATCGGGGGGTCCTGCGGGCGTGGCTCGTGCGGCGGAAAGCGCGCGCGGAGCACTCCTCGCAGTAAGTAGTATAGTGTAGTTCCGGGGCATTCCTGCGCGGCGATGGCGCATCTGATGGCGCCATCTGACCCCCCGCCGGGACATGCTACGTAGTCCCTCCTTAGGCCCGCGCCGCCTTGGTGAGCCCCCCCTTGAGCGCCAGGTCATTGACGCTCCACTTCATCTTCATCTTGGTGATGGGCATGACGCGGCGCAGCGCTTTCGCCGTCGAATTCGCCATGTCACTATACATGGCCTCTAAACCGGCGTGGAGTTGCGATTCGGCCGCCTCCACGACGCGCGCCACGTCCGGGGCGGAGGTGGCCGTGGCCTGCGCGGACGTGCGTGAATGGCCTGCGCGGACGTGCGTGAATGGCGCATGAACGCCGTCGAGCGGACCGCATTCACCTCCACACGCCGTCGAGCCGGCGTAGGACGCGGACCGCGCACTGTGACGTCCTTCGTGGCGTAGAGCTGCACGTTCCCGTCCTCGAAGTAGTGCGCCCGCACGTGGATCGTGCCCGTGACGGCGAAACCGTCGCCGCTCGGTGTGAGGGCCCAGGCCGACGCCCAGGAACCGCTGTGAAAATTCCCCAGCTGGGTCTTGGAGCCCCGCACCACGGCCCGCAGCGCGTCGCCTACCACATACGTCGCCGCGTGGCCCTCGGAAGTATAGTGACAAGAGGCGTACACCGACAAAGCCTTCTGCACATCATGTTTGGTGGCCGTCAACGCATGGTCTTCGTCGTCGGTGCCGCCGGGCACGGCGCTCAAAGCAGCACGATCGACCTCATACAAAGTGCCCGTCGTATCTCTATAGGTCGTGGGCGAAACCTCCGCGGCCCGGCACAAAACGACGCGCGCGCCGTCGGGCGTGACCGCGGTCTCTAAAAGTTGCGCGTTCCACAGGCGCGCCACGCCCGCCACGAAGCCCTCTTCCAACGCGCGCCCGGGCGCCAAGGCCGCCACATCATCTAAAACTGCTTGGAACTCGCCCGGAGGGGCGTTCGTGAGCAAATGCTGGGCGACGCCGCGGGCCTCGGCTTCTTCCGCGGTGAGCGGCGCGGGCTCTTGGAAGTCCTCGGCGGCGGCGGCCCCCTCGTTCTCGGCGGCCGCGTCGAGGTCGACGTCTGCATCTTGGGGGTTTTCGAAGCTCATGGCCTCGACCTCCTCGCGCGGCGGAAGCGCGTCGTCGGCCATGTTCTTCCGGCTGATCGGGCGACGAAACGACCTATTTACGCGCCGTAGACGTGGCGCCGCTCGCCGAGCCTCAATCTGAAAAAACTGGGTTGTCGGCGACGGGTTTTTCGCACGGGTTTCGCGCAGATGACACGAGCGTGCGAGCGACGCAATACGACACAAGCCACTGCAGCACCACTGCACAGCATCACTGCTAACACCAAGCACGCCTGCACCGCTACTGCTAAGCACGCTGCACTACTGCCGCGAAGCACAGACATCGCACTCCCAAACCGGCACAGTAAAACACATGCCCCCGAAGCCGCGCCGCAAACCGCTCAAGGACGCCGACGCCGACGACGGCCCCTGGGACCTCTGCATCGTCCTCGCCTCCATCGCGGGCCTGCTCACGTTGTTTATCTGGCTCGCGGGCCGGGAGTTCGGCGAGGAGATCGTCCACGACCCCTAGATGTGCCTGGTCTTCCTCTGGCGCGCGCCCGGGGCGGACCAGGCCGCGGAGCCCTGGGAGCACGGGCTGGCGAAACGCTACCGACTGATCGTCGCGTCGAACCGGGACGAAATCTTGTCGCGGCCGGCGGACCGCCTCGGCCGCTGGCGGGACGCGGCGCGCGTCGTCGCCGGCCGCGACCACGCGGGCGGCACGTGGCTCGGGCTGGCCGACGGAACGCTGCGGTGGTCGTGCATCACGAACGTGCGCGAACCCGAGAGCCCCCCGGAAAACGCGCCGTCGCGCGGCGCGCTCTGCGCCTCGTTTTAGCTGGGCGACAATTCTCCAGAAGAGGCCGCGCGCGCCGCGGTCCGCGACGGCTCTCAATACGCGGGATTTAACGTCGTGTTTGGCGCCGGCGAGGACGCCTGGCACGCGTGCAACCGCGGCGGCGCCGCCGCGCAATTGAAGCGGGGCGTGCGCGCCGTCACGAACGCCGCTCCTGGCCTCGACGCGCCGTGGCCGACGGCGGAGCGCGGGCGGGCGCGCTTTGCTGAGGCGCTCCGCAATGCGGGGGACGACGATGCGTTGGTCGACGCGCTGCTCGCCGTCCTGGCCGACGGTGAAAAAGTGGCACTGTCGCCGACGCGCATGCCACCCGAGGTCAAGGACCGGCTCTGCCATATCTGCGTGCCGCCGGTGTCCGTCGGAGACGGCAAGTTCTGGGGCACGCGCACACATACGGTCTTCCTCGTCCGCGCCGACGGCCGCGGCGCCGCCGTCGAGCGGGGCCTAGACGGCGGTGTCTGGAGCGATGTGCGGGAGTCTTTCTAACGTGTTGTATTTTTGCATACGCCGTCGCCCGGGACCTCGAGGGTCGACTTTGCCGTTGGGGGCTCGCGAGACAACGTGCCCAATTCGCGCCCCCAGACGACAAGATTTAACCCGACATTTTTTACGCACCGCCTACATCTTCGCGAGCTGCGCCTTGACCAGCGCGCTCTTCTGCTTCCGCGCGACCATGAGCTGGAACCGCTGGAAGTCCGTGAGCGAGGCGCGCACCTTCTTGCGCGCGAGCTTCTTCGCCCAGGAGGTGGCCTCCCACTTCGCCTCGACCTTCGTCTCGTCCCACGCCTTCACGAGCGTCTTTTGCCGCGCGTTCTTGGGGATTTTCACCACGATGTCTGTCAGCGCGAGGCGCTTGAAGGGGATCACCTGCCGCGCGACGCCCGTCTTGGGCACCGGGCCGTCAATGAGGCATTTGTTGCCGTCGACGATGTCGATGATCGTCGCCAGCTTGCCGGCGTCCGGGCCGTAATTCACGAGGACGACCCGTCCGACCTCTACGAAGCGCGAGAACCTGCGTGGGTGATGGGTGATCGTCGGCTCTCTCGGGTCGTGCTTAGCGGTCTTTTGCTTCAGCGCAAGCGTCGACGGCGTTCTATGGGCGTGCTAGCAGCACAGCAGGGCCAGGAGAGGTGGCTGTGCTGTCAAGCCGGCCGCGGCCGCGCTTAGAGCGCTTTTGCAGCAGCCTCGCTCCACAGCTGTGTTCACGCTCGCTGGCTCTTTTTAGCGGCCCAGACTTCGCTTCAGCGTTCGCTTCGCCATCCCTATGTGTCCCACAGACGCTGAGTCGCGCCCCATCGTCCTAGCGTCCACACAAATACAGCTCGACGATAAAAGCGATGGCGAGCAGGTGAGTGTTTTTTTAGGGCCCGTGGGTGCTTTGGCATTCTGTCTGGGCCGCCGCTGGCTCTCCGACACGTGTGCAGAGCGATGGAGAGGATGTTTCGACACGTGCTAAAACGTGCGGGTAGAACGCGCGGGTATTTTCACCCGCGGCGCCCGGCTTTTACTAAGGCTTTGCTCGTACAGTGATAGCCCTGCTGATAAAAGCACTTGCAAGAAGCATACCTACGCATCGCTGCGCCGCGGTCGGAAGAATCAGCGTCGCCGGCGAACAGCAGCAGTGAAGCCAAAGCCTTGCCTCATTTGGACGCCGCCCACACCATGGCCGACGACCTCCGGGCCTGGGTCGCCGACGCGTTACACGGTGTCGCCGGCTTCTCCAGCAGCACCACTGCTAATTACGTCGCGTCGCTGCCGCAGCGCGCGTCCTCCCGCGACCAGCTCGCCGCACTCTTAAGAGAATGCGACGTAAACAACGCTGAGTTCTGCGGCGAGCTGTGGCGCCGGTCGACGCAACGGGGCTCCGCCGGTGCGGCCACGTCCACGCAACCGAGTCGACGACGGCAGCCGTTACCCGAAGCTGTGGAGGACGACGCCGCGGCGCGCATCGAACAACTCCGGGAAAAGCAAAAGAGACGAACGAAACGGGCGCCGCAGGAGGTGGACCACGAGTCGCAGAAGAAGGACGCCGACCTGGACGACGATTTGGAGGAACGCGACGCGTTGGTGGAACGGATGCGGCATCGGGATGAGGCTCGCACGAAGCGACTGGAGGCAGAGCAAGGGCTCTCGCAGCAGGAGATCGCTGAGTTGGGGACGCGGGGCACCGTGGACCCCTTGGCCAAAGAGGACGACGTCACGCTCATGCGCAAGTTCGCCCGCCAGGCGTACCTAGACAAGTGGGAAGCCAAGCAACTCGATTTGTTACAGGCCGAGGTCGACCAGGAGGAACAGTTATTTGGCGATGAAGTGGTGACGGCCGAAGAGAAGCAGCAGCATTCCTTGTCCAAGAAGATTATTGCTATGGCCAAGGATCGGCATCGCTTTACGAAACATGATGATGGGTATAGGGTCCCGGACGCGTACGAGGACCGACCCAAGGACCAAAGTTTAGCGGAAGCTAGAGAGTCCGCTCTCAATCAACGGTACGAAGAGGAGGCCGAGCCCTTGACCGAGCAGGAGTTGTGGGACGCCGAGCAACAACGCCGCGCCGGGAGTAGTCGCCAAAAGAAGAAGTCGCGCTACGACGTGAGCGACGCGGACTACGTGTTTGAAGACCACGTGGACTTTGTGAGAGACGCCATGCTGCTCAAGGGCAAGGACGACGTGAAGAAGGGCAAGAAGGCCGACTTGGCGGTGCCCGAGGTCGGCAATGGGAGTAGAGACTCGAAGAAGCTCGCCAAACTGAGCGCCCACGAGCAGCTCCTCGCCGTGCGACGGTCCTTGCCGGTCTACGCCTATCGAGAAGAGTTCCTGGAGGCCGTGCAGGACAATCAGGTGTTGATAGTGGTCGGCGAAACCGGGTCCGGGAAGACGACGCAGCTGCCCCAGTTCCTCCACGAGGTCGGCTACTCCAAGGTGGGCTGCATCGGCTGCACCCAACCTAGAAGAGTGGCGGCCATGTCCGTGGCCGCGCGCGTGAGCAGGGAGATGGACGTCGTGTTGGGGCAACAAGTCGGCTACTCCATCCGCTTCGAGGACTGCACCTCGCAAGATACCATAATAAAATACATGACGGACGGCATGCTCTTGCGCGAGTTCCTCGGCGAGCCGGACCTGCAGACCTACAGTGTCATGATGATCGACGAGGCGCACGAGCGGACGTCCGCGACGCAGTGTTGAAGCTGCTTCAACTTGGACTTCGTGAAGATGGCGTGGCGTGCGATACCGTGACTCACCGGTCTCCTCCACGCAGGCTCCACACGGACGTTCTGTTCGGGTTGATCAAGGACATCGCTCGCTTCAGGGAGGACATTAAGATCGTGATCTCGTCGGCCACGATGAACGCCGAGGCCTTCAGTACGTACTTCGACGACGCCGCGATCTTCAACATCCCTGGGAGGACGTACGACGTGGAAATTTTATACACCAAAGCGCCCGAAGCGGACTATTTGGACGCGGCGGTCGTCTCCGTATTACAAACGCACGTCTCGCAACCGCCCGGCGACATCCTCGTGTTTCTGACCGGCCAGGAGGAGATCGAGGCCGCGGTCGAGAACCTGCTGGAGCGGACGAAGGCGCTGGGGGCAAGGATCAAGGAGTTATTGATATGTCCCATTTACGCGTCTCTACCTTCGGAGCAGCAGGCGAAGATTTTTGAACCGACGCCGGAAGGGGCGCGGAAAGTCGTCATCGGGACGAACATCGCCGAGACGTCGTTAACGATCGAGGGCATCTGTTATGTCATCGACACGGGCTTTTGTAAGCAGAAGACGTACAATCCGCGAAGTGGTATTGAGTCGCTCATTGTCACTCCGATTAGTCAAGCGCAAGCCGCGCAGCGCGCCGGGCGGGCCGGAAGGACCCAACCGGGCACCTGCTTTAGATTGTACACCAAATGGTCCTTCGCCCACGAACTCGAAGAGGACACCATACCTGAAATACAAAGAACGAACATGAACTCGGTGGTATTGATGTTAAAAAGTTTGGGAATCCACGATTTACTCCATTTTGATTTTATGGACCCGCCGCCCGCGGAGATGCTGATACGAGCCCTAGAGCAATTGTACGCGCTAGGCTCGTTGAACGACCGAGGAGAACTCACCAAATTAGGAAGACGCATGGCCGAGTTCCCGTGTGATCCCCAACTCTCCAAGACTATTATTGTCGGCGACAAGTACGGCTGCGTCAGCGAATGCATTACCGTGGGAGCGATGTTGAATGCGGGCAATGCCGTCTATTACCGGCCGAAGGATCGAGCCGTGCATGCGGACAACGCCCGCATGAACTTCGCGCGCGGCGGCGGCGGCGATCACGGGGCTTTATTGCGGGTCTACAACCAGTGGCGGGAAGCGGACATGTCCACGCAGTGGTGCTTCGAGAATTATATTCAAGCGAAGAGCATGGTCCGGGCGCGGGATGTCCGCGATCAATTTGCTGGGTTGTGTGAGCGGGTGGAGTTAGAATTGTCCGAAGCGTCGGACGTGGAAGTTTTATCAAAAGCTATTTGTGGCGGCTACTTCTACAACGCCGCCAAGCTCGCCTCGTCCGGGGAATATAAAACGGTGAAGCAACAAAAAACAGTGTATGTGCATCCCTCGTCGGTCATGGCCCACGAGGAGGTCCTGCCCAAGTGGGTCTGCTACCACGAATTGGCTTTTACGTCCAAGGAGTACATGCGGAACGTCTTGCCGATCGAACCGGAGTGGCTCTGCGAGATCGCGCCTCACTACTACCAGACGTCCGAGCTGCGGGATTCTAGAAAGCAGAAGATGCCGAAGGGGGTCGGGTTGAGTGCGGGGGCGCTGCCTACGTAAAGTTTAGGTGTGAATTCTTATTAGGGCGGGGCGTCCGACACTGCGAGCTTCTCTTGGCGTTCGTGAGAATCCTTGATGTCCGCTGTGCAAGTTACATAGCCTCCATTTACGGAGTCCTCGCCGACGGCGGCGTTTCGCGGGCGCGGAGCGTCGCACGAGAATCTCGCAGATCGTCCTCAATCCCTGTGGTGATCGGGTGCTCGCCACCCATCACGCGCCACGCGGTCCGTCCCAAATCCTCGAGCGTGTTCACGGCCTCGCGGAGATCGTCAAGCGTAGCGCCGGGGTCCCTGGAGAGTGCATTCGCGTAAATCAACATCATTTTGAGCGTGACTTCATCACTATTTCCGAGTACGCGTCGCACCACGGGTATCATCTTGCGCAGCAACGATCTGGCTTCTTCGAAACGAATTAGTTGCATTAGCGACGACGCAACGTTGTTGGCATCTACAAGGGTTTCTCTATGTTCTGTGCCGTAGATCTTCACACCTCCGGAGTATACTTCCCGTCGCATGTGTAGAGCTTGCTGACCCCGTCCTAGCAATTGATACGTGCTCGCAAGATTGTCCTGCACGGCGAGAATGCTTTCTTCTGACGGCAAGTGCAGGTGCCGTCGGGCGTTTTGCTCTCGCGAGTAGAGCTCGGTACCAGGCGCGGAAGCGATGCTCTTGCGTGTCGTCCCGGGTAACTAGGTCCAGGCGGTGTCCGTAGAAGTCTGTTAGGGCACGTGAGGGCCTACCTTTGTCATGCTGAGGCGGTTTTATATGAGGCCGATTTTGGACTGATAACGCGGGTTTTTTCACGGCCGAGGTGGGAACGCCCTCGCACGGTCCCGGCGCGCTGGAGGTGTCCACCGAGACGCCGAGAGACCTAGGCGCGAAAAAGAATGGAAAGAATGCTCGCCGCGGCGGGCGGCGGGCACCGGGAGACTGGCAACAATTGCAGAGTAACACAAAACCACATTAC
>Ga0302122_10001658_pt1 | contig 14122 bp, 14 predicted proteins | sample CB21_SCM_MG_FD_203115 | JGI IMG/M metagenome (GOLD analysis project Ga0302122, IMG submission 203115) | Marine microbial communities from Western Arctic Ocean, Canada - CB21_SCM | ecosystem: Environmental > Aquatic > Marine > Oceanic | place: Canada: Western Arctic Ocean | collected 2017-09-28
GGCCTCGAGAAAATCTTTTCAAAGGGAGTTTATGTAAAAGATGTAATTAATTCAAAGGAAAAATAGGTCTTTCTTGTTGTTAACTATCATATACACAACGGGGCCCCTTGCATACGCAACGATTTCATTACTTGATTAAGCACTTAAATTTCTAAGATATTGGAGTGATAGTAGAAAATATACGTCACCCCAAACATAAGACCCAGTTCGACTGTCTGCATTTACATTGTATGTTTGATCTAAAAGAATCCCGGGATTAGAGGAACCGTTTGAAAGATGATTCCTTACAAGCGCCTCCATTGTTAATGTTGCATATTCTTTGTACAAACTAGATTTTATGGGATCAGTTTCCGATTCTGCCAACACTAATAACCCATAAGAGAAAATGGCAGAAGCGCTCGTATCTAACGGTATATCATTTGAGACTCGGAATAGATCAAGGTCCCAAGTTGAGATACATCCACTTGGAACATTTTCGATGAAATAATCTGCAGTAATTCTGGCACTTTCAAGAAAAGATTCATTCCTTGTAATCGCGTATGCTTGTGAAAAACCAAGTACTGCCCATGCCTGTCCTCTAGACCAAGTGCTTTCTGAATTAAACCCCTGCCCAGGAATGATTTCGATAGGCTCGCCAGTTGAGGAGTTAAATGTCATTCTATGAACTGTTGAGCCATTTGGCCTAATGAAATGGTTTTGCAAAAAATTTAGATGGTCTAGACCATACTGAGAAACATTGGATTTCGTATTATTTGTAAGATGCGGAGATAATAGAAGAAGTTGGTTTGGCGCCGAATCGATAATAACGCCAAAATCACCTGAATAATTACCAGATTGAATTGCGCCTATCGAACTATTCCATCGCGTCACCAAAGCATTGGCAGCATCATTTATTCCGTGATGATATTTATCTTTCATGGTGATATCAGTTTCAACTTCTACTGCAATTGAAAGTGGCATTCCTTTCATGAACCAAAGGTCATGAGAATTTGGATAATATGAACTCTGAAGGATTTCTTCAGTCCAGTTGCGTGAGGTGTTAATCAAACTTTGATTAGATGTTATTGATGCCATTATCCATAACTCCGCTGGGAAAAAACCGCTAGTCCAATACTCAACATTCGTAACTTGGTATGAACTCTCATTCTCGAATGCTCCAAAGGGGTAATTCGGATAATTGAGTATCGCTGAACTAATTTTTTCTTCTGCAAGGGATAATGTTGAATTGATTTGAGCCATGCTTAGGTTTGAACTCTTTTCCTCACAACCCTCCTTCCCTTCATTTAATTGAGTCTGATTTAGCAAAGAATTAATTTCGTCACTCTCATTTCCACTTATGCATCCTGATAATGAACTGGAGAATATAACTAAAATGAGAAAAATCGCCCTCACATTCATAGAATATCCTATTTGATGGCTAAACATTAACTTACCCCACAATATAATGTTCAAGCATCGTCTACGAAGGGTAATGCTCAAACCCATGTGTTCAAAGTTAGTGTTTGCAAGGGGTTGCAGTGGGCCCTTCACAACGCTACCCACTGCTTAGTTAGCCATCTGAAGGTGTTTGACCGATGGGGCAATCCCCAAATCATCAGGGAAAAACATGGTTGGTTCTGGAATCGGTATTGGTGTAATCTCTTGACCAACCAACGCCACTCGACTTGGGCGTGAATCCGACAAAACTTTGCGCCCAGTAAGGGGGGCGATTTTGTTTGAAAAGTCCATAATGTCCTCATGACTCGGCATGTTTTCAACACCTAAATTTTCACGGCTGTGACCGACAAAGACATAGCCCTTATTTTCTATAAAGTCTGGGTCTGCTCTCATATCAAGTGCTGCAAATTCCTTGATATGCTGGTCGGACATGTTGATGCCTTGCATCAATGTATGACGGCAGACAATACGGGTGTCAAGTGAGGGAAGAAGGTCAAGAGTTTCTGAGAATTTATCCCAGGCATTGGTATTCCATTTTGGTTTACACACTTCATCGAAGACCTTCTTGTTGGGTGCATCAACAGACACATAGAGTTGAGTTGGTAAAGTATCGAGTTTCTCGATGACCTTTGGAAGCGTACCATTAGTTACCAGCATAGTGGTCATCCCGTGTTTGTGGCACAGGTCCATGTATTCAGAAAGCCGCGTGTAAAGGGTCGGCTCGCCATTGAGCGAGATTGCAACGTGCTTTGGGTTCTGAGCATCCAACCATTTATCACGAGGAACTTTTGGATTGCCACCAAAACCAGACAAAAGACGGCGTTGAGCTCGAACGGATTCATAGAGTAAGTCCAAGGGGTCTTGGTCGGTTAATTCCAGTGTATCCATGTGTGGTTCTCGCCAACAATATGTGCAAGCAAGGTTACACTGATCGACAACTGGTGACATTTGCATGCAGTTGTGACTCTTGACGCCGTAGAATTTCCCCTTGTAGCACTGGCGGTCACGTAGCAGTGATTCTTTGGTCCAGTGGCATGTTTTGACACCGCCATGTTCACCCACAATGTGGTAGCGTTGTTTCTGTAATTTGGCTTTTAGTGCAAGGTCCATTCCAGCCATGAGGCTCACTCCTAGTCCGAATTCCACTGTTGAGATGCGAGTGCAACTCCTTCGGGAACAGGCTCGGTTAGCCAATGCTAATGTCAATCCGGTTTCAACTTCTCGCTTGGAGCAAAGGTCACAATCACTTATTGATTATCGGCAAAAATGCATTTGCAGCCTTTTCAGCAGCATTAGCAACATCGTCTAAACGTTGTAGGATTCGATACATGTGCATGGCGGCAAGAGGTTTGTCATCCCCCTCAGAGAACACATATGCCGCAGCGGTACTTTCGCATTCATCTGATTTGTGTTCAAGAACATTAACTTGAAGAATTAAATCTCTGAGGGCTATTTGTTGCTTCGGGGCAAATCCGGATTGAGTCAAAATATTGAGTTGGTCCACTGTTTCAGAATACTTCTGAACTGTTAAGTGAACTGATTCAGCCATCGTCTTCAAATTCGCTCTTGCTTCGTCATCCACCATCAATTCTCTAAATGAAATTTGTTCGGCAACATTTTGTGCATAATCAGCTATTCTATCTTGGCGTGAAAGCATATGCAAGAAGGTATCTCTACCGATTGCAATCCTAACCCCAGTTCCAATGTGATTACGCAAATCTGTTTTGATATTATCAGCATCTAATTCTGCAGAAATTGTTTCAGAAATATACTTGCTGGCATCCTTTCCTTGCGATGCAACAGTTACTGCGGTGAGCATATATTCAACAGTCTTCTCAACAGCCTTTGCATGCTCATAAAACATATCAAACGGTGTTGAATCGAGAGTGTCATAAGGGGTTGTATCTACCAAGTCTCCTTGATGCTCCTCTTTTTTGTCAGGACGCATAACAACCGCTACAGTTAATCCAATGGAGGCTAATGTTACGATTGCTACATTCATCGGTGTTCCTGCGAAGAGGATAACGAAAACCACAGCTCCAGCACCGGCTATTGGTAGACTTGCCACCCAACTAGCGGCAATTTTTCCAAAGACTCTGAAATCAACAGCTCCTGCACCACCAGCGAGGCCAACACCAACAACGGCACCGACTAACGTGTGTGTTGTCGAAATAGGAACTGCCAAGAACGGCATTGAAAAAATGAGTACAGTTGTTGCTGCACCAAACTCAGCAGCAAAACCTCTAGAAGGTGTAATGTGAGTTATTTTCTTACCGATTGTGTCCATGACCTTGTAGCCCCATGTTGCAACACCGATGGTAATTCCAATACCACCTATTAGCAAGAGGAATAACGGGACTCCAACATCACCATCGGATAAAACTCCACCTGCTGATGTTGCAATATCCCATATTGCTGCCATTGGCCCGATTGCATTCGCAACATCATTTGCACCATGTGCAAATGCCACATAACATGCAGTAATAATCTGCAGCCAAATGAAGACACGTTCACTCCCTTCCATTCCTTCTTCTTTGAATTGATAACGCCTAAGGACAAGATACAGAACCGTGCTCGCTAGAATTCCGATTGTCAATGCAACCGCTAAACTGTTGATTGGAATCCAGGCACCATCGGCGAAAGGATTGAACGTCGTGCCTTCTTTTGCGGGCAACCATTTGGCTTTATCGATGTATCCTGCATTATCAAGATTTGAATAAAATCCTTTCAGGGCTTTGAATTGGAATGCCAGACCTAAAACAAAAAAGGTAGGTAAAGCGAGAATAGGTGCCAATCTTTTAGTTTGCCCTAGTGGATCTTCATTGTTGAAAATAAGCCGTTTAATCACGAAAAACGAAATAAAGGCAAGAACACCTCCCAATAAAGGAGAAGCTACCCAACTTAACACGATTTCAATTACTTTGGACCAGTTTACAGATGAAGGTTGGATGTATAACCCCATGCCGATGACGCCACCAACAATGCTGTGTGTTGTTGAGACGGGCATGCCAAATCGAGTAGCAATTGTTAGCCAAATTGCTGCAGCCAATAATGCGGCCATAAAACCATACATCAGTTTTTGACTCAATTCGTATGAAAACTCACCACCTCCAAAGTCAAGAACACCCTTTCGAATGGTTTCAGTAACGTGGCTTCCAAAGAATACAGCACCCGAAAACTCGAACACAGCGGCGACAATAATTGCTCTTCGTAAGGTCAATGCGCCTGAACCAACAGAAGTCCCCATTGCATTTGCAACATCGTTGGCGCCAATATTCCATGCCATATATGCACACACCACAAAAGCGGTTCCGAGGAGTATGGTGGTTGGTTCCATTGTGCTTACTAACAAATGTAGGTATATATTCAAACCCATGTATATTCTATATAGATGTATTTAGTCGCGTGGATGATACTATGGGCCTTGGACCAGGAGAACAGGAAGTTCGAAAATTGCAAAGTACTGGTGGAAGCACATTCACTGTGAGTTTGCCAAAACCATGGGTCGTTGAACAACAACTGAAATCCCGTGATTCTTTACGTGTCGATTGGAGGCCCAGCGGTGCTCTTCGAATTACCCCGCTTAACATGGCAGAAAATTTAGTCAATCATATCACCTTTGATGCAAGTAGCATTCCGAAAAACAGTCTACACGACCACTTGATGGGAGCATATATATCCGGTGCTGATTCCATTTCGATCATCTTTGATACGGCTTTTCGGAAAGAATATTCTGCTCAGGTTAGAAGATTTCTTCGCAGTACGAGAGGTTTCGAAATCTTCGATGAAAAAGACGGACTCATCGAATTGAAATGTCTGATAAATGCAGGAGACATGCCATTACATGCAAGCCTCAATCGAATGTATCTCCAAGTCACCTCTTTGATACGAGATATCATCAGTGTTTTCGATGGTGAAGATAGGGAATATATATCCGATGCTGATGAACGAGAAAGCGAAGTTGATGCGCTTCTCTACCTCATTGAACGCCAAGTACGAATCTTACTTGGCTCACATTTCGTTTCAACAAAACTCAATCTCACTCGTATTCAAGCACTTGAATATTCAAATTTAGCTCGTTCACTCGAACGAATGATGGACCATGCGTACACCATCGCACAATTGGTTCTAGAGAATCCTCGAATCACACGTAAACTGGCGGAAGCAACTTCCTTGGAGCAACTGCCTGAATGGCAATCCGCTCTCAAAGAATTAATGATTAATATTCGGACACGAGATTCAAGTCGTATCGAACACGCCCGTAAAAAACTGAAAGATGCGCAGCAAATCCTCGTTCTTCACGAGCAAGATTTACTTGCAAACCATCGTCAAAATGAATGGATGGCGTTCGACTTAAGTTTATCCGAGTCGGTACGAAGGTTGTGTGCCTATTCTCGAGATTTCGGAGAAATTTTGCTGAATATGAAGGTTTTTAGTGAAATTCAGAGCAGACAAAACATAGTGTAATAAATTATACTTAGTTTACTATTAACTCCTATGTGTTGGCAAATTTACCACGCGTTGATATAGGTTCGGTTCCAAAATTACACTACAGGGAAACACCTGTAGGCGGCCATATCATGGATAAAAATTTAGAAACCTACGTAGACGAAATTATGAATAAACAAGAACATCAAAACGGTATTTTCACTCACACGAGTTTTCTGCCATCTCTTTTTAGACGTAAGAAGTGATTACGAGCCATTTTGTTGCCTCAACTGAACATTATTTGGTAGGGCAATTGATACATCAATTGATATATCAAAAGTTCTCGATTCTGCTTATTGGTGGATTTTATGCTTCAAGTAAGTGGGCTAATGAAGACTTTTGGTAGTGGCTCAAATAAACTCCAAGTCCTCAAAGGCGTGGATATGACCATCAAACAAGGTGAAATGGTCGCTTTGATGGGCCCCTCTGGCTCTGGTAAATCGACTCTCCTCAACATCATCGGTGGATTACTGGCCGGTGACGGTGGAGAAATTGACCTTGATGGACAAAAGTATGGTCAGAAAAGTCCCGCAAATGTGGTCAACATTCGACGTGAATATGTTGGTTGGATTTTCCAAGATTTCCATTTGCTGGAAAACCTCACCGCTCTCGATAATGTTGCCATCGCATTGGAATTAGCAGGGATGCAGTCCCAAGAAGCGGAAGAGGCAGCCCGAATCGCCCTTGTCAAAGTTGGACTTGAAGACAGAATGGACCATATTCCCGACCAACTCTCAGGTGGCCAGCAACAAAGAGTTGCAATTGCACGAGCGATAGCAGGCAATCGCCCCTTCCTTCTTGCCGATGAACCGACAGGCAATCTTGATATTGCAAGCGGAAAAGAAGTGTTGAAATTATTCAAAGAACTCTGCCACGATGAAGAGAATCCAATTTCCATTCTGATGGTTACCCACGACCCTGATTTAGCATCAAAGGCGGATCGAATGTTACTGTTGAACGATGGGAAAACCGAGGCTTCTGACATCCGCACTGCTTGGGGCTTGGATTTTGACGAAGAAAATTCTGGAGGTGAAGAAGAATGACCAAAGGAGATCACTCTTTACAATTGGAACCTTCTGACTTTGCACCTTCACAGAGTTTGCCAATGCGACTTATGCATAAAGTGACTGAGTCACCGGGAAAACTTCGGCTTGCTGGTTTGAGTGCTTGGCGCGGCAAAGAACGAGGCTTAGCAGTCATTGCCGGTGTCTTCCTTGCATCTCTTGTTATCACCACCGTTCTTTCATACGGTGTTGGTCTTTCACAACTTTTCTTTGAAGAATCTCTCAAGAATGAACCGTTCGATGCGAAAATCGAATTTGCTCGAACTCCTGTAGAAAATGCCACTGGCTGGTCGAATAACACGACAACGATGCTCAATGTGTGTGATGAATTGATGACCGAATTCACTGAATTCAGTGATTGTACACTTGTTTTAGGGCGTCAAGGTATTCACAGTGGGGGCCTTTTCAATCAAGAATTCATTGTGGCCCAGCCTCTTGAAATGGTAGAGATTACCGATGATGCGAATCCCTATTGGGGTAACGTGACGTTTGATTATCCAGAACTTGGCGACGCAGGTCCACCAATTTCCACCATGCGTTCAGTTCGCTTTTTAGGACCTGGAGCCTTTGATGGGGAATTTGCTGACCGATTAGGCGAGAACATCATTGCAGGAATGGGTGAGTGGCCAACACCAGAAAACATGAGTGCTCAACGCGGTGTCATTCTCCCATCAACAATCGCTTCTCAAGCAAAAGCCAATGTTGGAGATGTTCTTGACTCCCTCTCATTCCATTATGTCGTTGATGAATCCACTCTGTTTGAAGCGACTGTTACCAATGAAAACTGCGACGGAGAAGTAACTCCTGAGCAGAATGAAATGGTCTACTGTCGAATGGAAATGACAGCGACCAATTTGACAGTTCTTGGAATCTATGATCCATGGGACTTCGGCAATCCAACCCTTGGTCCAAATCCAATCTTTACGACTTGGGAAGTTCTTGAAGAATCTCAACGGGCAGCTTTGATGGATAATGACCACATGTATCTCGGTGTCACCATTGACCAAGGACAATTACCGACAACATCTACCGCAGATGCAGCAGATTGGCTTGAAGACCTTGGAACCCGCGTTCAGGCCGGCAATTATACTGATGAAGGAGTGGAACTGTATTACACCGACATCGTCAGTGGAACCATTATATTCCTCAACATCTTTTTGGGTCTGATTCAAATTTTCGATTACATCATTATGATTCCAATCGTTATTCTTTCGATTTCGGTCTTGATCTATGGATTAGTGCTCTCACTTGAACAACGGCGCAGAGAAGTGAGCATACATCGCGTGATTGGTGCGGATGCTAAAAGTTTGCAAAGTATGGTGCTGTTAGAATTGTTTGTCATGTCATCTGTGGCATGGCTGGCAGGGTATTTACTGGCATTATTTGCTGTTCCGATTGTTCTTTCCGCTGTCGGATTTATGGAATTCAGAACCGGTGATTTCGATGTGAATCCAACCTTAAGCGTCGGTTCAACTATTTTCACTGCAGTTACGACACTCGGCCTTGCTATGTTGTTCGGCCGCAGTCGAGCTCGTGATTTCATTTCTCTTGAAATTGAAGAAGGTGTACGGAAAACTACGACAAAAGCGGAACCAAAGCGATGGCTTCATTGGCTTGCGTTCTTGTTTGGTATGCTTGCTGTCATCGATACCTGGATGGAAATGAATGGTAGTGAAGACGGTTTAGTCTCCAATTTCTTCCTCGAAGGATTACTCGGTATCATTGGACCATTTGCTCTTTGGATTGGCGGAGCGTTGTTGCTTGGAAGAATTGGTGCAAAGGGCCCTCAAATCATGCAACTACTGCTTGGACGAACCCCACTCTTGAATGATGTCAAACGTGGTCTTAAAGGCTCAGGCTCAGCCGAATCAGTCAATCGATTGGCGGTCATCATGTTGCTTACCCTTTCCATTGTCACACTTGCCGCAGTTCAAGGCTACACAGGTACATTGGTCGATGAAAAGACCACCGATGCTACGGTTGGTTCTGATTTACAGATAACGCTTGAACAGAGTTACGATGAAGCCCAACTGTTATCGTTAGTTTCAATCTTTACCGATGCTGATGTTACGGCCACTGCGACAACCGTTCCAAGTCTCTTCTTAGCAGATTCAAATGGTGGAGATAAATTACAAACATGGGTTGTACTTGACGATAATGAAGACATTCTTCGATGGAGTGAACAATCGATTCCAGGGACCGACATCGATGCAACAATGGCTGCTTATCGCAACGGCGGTTTCACTGCTGGAGAAGATGCTGCGTATTCATTGGATATTGCAGGTTCTGGTCGAGGCGATGAAAATCGTCTTGATGATGTGCTCTTGAAACCGACAGACTCACAGTCTGAAGAAATTTCCTTCAATTGGGAAAAATTGAGTTTTAATTTCTCATCAGGTGGCGCGGCTGAAAAAGATATAGATGACTGGAATGCTCTCTTATTCGCCTACTCATCCCTCATGGAGGGGGATTGGTCTGGATTGAACCTCTCTGGCCAAGATTTGAGTGGACGGAACTTTGGACCGGTTGACTTGACCGGTACAGACCTTTCAAACGCCAATCTTGCAGGTGCAAACCTCAGCCAATCCTTGTTATTTGACACCAATTTGGAAGGTGCAGACCTTTCAGGTACTAACCTCCAAGAGGCCATCATTGTGAATTTCATGGGCGGATCGTTAGAAGGCGCGAACCTCATTGGAGCTGATATGACTGGAGTCTTTGGAATCGCAGACCTTTCAAGCGCAACCCTCGGAAATGCGACCTGTCCTAATGGTACCTCAGCAGCTGAAAATAATTGTTCAATGCAACTTACATCCTTGGATTTACAAACGCCGCCACCCCTTGCAAACGCTCTTTTCTTGGAAGGCACCACTGTTCAAATCATCATCACACCTTACCAATCCAGCATGTATTACATGGGCGTCCACGAGTATATTCCCGGAGTCAGTTCAGCAGCCATGGGCTCGTCACTAATCATCGGTGAATCTTCGTGGCAATCTTTTGTTGGTGCAGATGCGGTAGCAAACCATACATCCACAACTTGGATTGTTGATATAGATGGATTGAGCGGAGATTCTCTCGAAGCACTTGCATCGACTTTGTCTGCAGACTTCCGAGTCTCCAGCGTTTTGGATTGGTCAAGTTCACACAAGAGTGTCGAACGAGATGGCGGACTCATCTTTGGAACCCCGGGTCTGCTTTCATTGCAATTCGTCGTAGCGAGCATTGCTGCAGTCGCCTCGAGTTTCGTGTTCTTATCCTTGGTTCTGAGTCAACGCCAGAAAGAATTGGCAGTACTCCAAGCCATTGGGGCATCACCAAACCAAATCATCCGTTTGGTCTTGTTTGAAATTCTTTCCATCGTCATGGTCTCAATGGCGCTTGGAATTGTACTTGGAGTCGGAGTGGCGCTTTCCTTCAATGGATTCTTTGACATCTTTGGATTTATTTTCCAAATATTTGGAGGCTCATCGACGACGATACAACGGACCTTGGTCTATCCATGGGGCCAATTATTGATGGTCTCCTTGTCAGTCTTTACCGCGGTAGTCATCGCTTTGTTGGTGACCACTCGCCGAGCATTGAAATCAGATTTAGCCAGTGTGCTTAAGGGGGAATGAAGTATGAAAGAGAGTATTTTGAAATCCGATGGGCTCTATCACGTTTATGAATCTAAAGCAGAAGACGGAAACGTTGTGGCTTTGCGTGGGCTTCATCTCGATATGAAAGAAGGTGAAGCAATTGCTGTCGTTGGACCCTCAGGTTCAGGAAAGTCGACCTTGATGAAATGCCTTGGTGGATTGATGAAAGCCAGTGCAGGCTCGGTTTCTTTGGCAGGCAAAAACATGACACGTTTAACTGGCCAAGAACTTGTTGAACTGCGGCAAAAAACAGTTTCTTTCATTTTCCAAGAAGGCAATCTCTTACCACAAATGAACGCTCGGGACAACGTCGCTCAACCTCTGCGCCATCAAGGCGTCTCATCGCGCAAAGCATTGAGACTTGCAGATGCAATGCTGGACCGTTTAGGGATGGTCCACCGCGCTCATGCTTTGCCTATGATGCTCAGCGGGGGAGAACAACAGCGTGTGGCTATTGCTCGTGCTTTGATCACCAATCCTCGTCTCATCCTTGCTGATGAGCCAACCGGTGCGCTTGACCCTGTGACCAGCCGAGAAGTTCTTGCTTTATTCAAGAATCTACATCAGGAGGACGGCGTTTCATTCTTGATTGTCACGCACTCCAAGGAAGTCGCTGCTTTTGCCAATCGTTCACTCGAACTTCGTGATGGAAGATTTGTTGCAGAACACGGTGAAGGTGTCGATGTCGAAGACCTCGGCCAAGGCCGTGAACTCATTATCGATGAAACTGGAACAGTCACACTACCACCAGATTTGTTGGTACGAATCGGTGGTGCAGGCCGATACACTGTTGGAAACGCTGACAGTGGTTACCTTTCGCTTCAAGGCGAGGCAGTGGAGGCCATAGGGGAAATGAAACTGGCCAGCACTTGTCCAGCGTGCAAGCATGCCTATGATGGTCTTGAAGAGCAACTTTGCCCATCGTGCGGTTCAAGTAGACCGATGATTGAAGTCAAAGCATGAAGCAAGGGTCTCAATTACCGGCGATCTCAAAAGATTCTCTTTTCTGATGTTGTAATCACTTCAAGCGGATTTGACACCTTCTGGCCAGAGAACGAGAATCAAGGTCTTGCCTCGAGTCTTTGGAGTATGTGTCGTGTCTCGGTTCATCCATACCAAAGAACCGGCTGGATAGGTTCCGTCTTCGTCCCAAACTTCTCCTTCAAGAACCAGATAGGCTTCTCCACCAGGGTGACTATGAGGCATGAAAGCATCAACGGTTACTTCCGAGTCCGCTTCATACAGAACCAGTGAGCATGCATCTTCTCGGTACAAACGCCCGAGTCGAACACCTGTGCCGAAATCCTTCCAGCGAATATTCTCTTCAAGCCAAGCTTTGTCGATGTTAAATCCAAGCCAATCCGCCATGTTGTGAGTAAAGGGCATGCATCGCCGAGGTGGATATACCACATGAGCACTTCGATTGATTCCAATTGCACAGTTGAAAGGCAATCGTTTTTTATGCGGTAGATGTACCCTCAATCATGGAGAAGCGTCGACGTGACCTTTCTGTCACATTGTATCGGATTCTCTTATACCTCTCACGCATGCGTGAAAGAGAGAACAGTACTCGTCGATTGATGAGAATTGAGCGGGCAGTCAGTGTAGATCGGAAAGAATTACGCTTACATCTTGAGAGAATGACTGAATCTGGTCATGTTTCGATGAATTATATCGAGATGCGAGGCCGAGGCGGACATCCTGTGATTGTCTATGACATCACTGAGAATGGCAAGACTCTACGTTCCGACATTGGCCGGTGGATCGATTTGGGTGTAAGGATGGGTTACTATCCAGAAGAATTCTTCTATCTGCCTTCTGACGACTGATTGCGGGTAATTTATACCGGTATAATCATCCACGTCTGGTTAAGTAGGTCTGCACTATCCCAAGAACATGTCTGGCAAGAAAGCAGTGGATAAGGTCTCAAAAGGTCTTACTTCACTAATTGACGAATTTTCGTCTGCAGTTAAAGAAATGGTAAACGCTGGTGAAGCTACAGTAGTACAACTTGCAGTTGGCTCGAGTCGAGTCATAAAAGCTGCAATCAATGCAACTGGCGAAGTGACAAAGATCACTGTGGAAACAGCGAGCAATGTCATTGGTACTGTTTCAGAAGGTGTAGTGCGAACAGTCAGTTCAAAAGCCCGACAAGAAAAAAATGAGGAGGAATAAGATATGATACAAAATATGATGATAAATATGGTGGTAGTTGGAATTAGTGCAGTTGCAGCAGGTATTGCAGTAAGTACATACAAGCATTACTATACAAAATATGCAGAACTTGAAGATATGAAAAACATTGGAGTCCAAGAAGTAGTTCTTGTTTCTGAAACCATTGAGGTGGAAGAATGATACCTCTCTTTGTTGGAGCACTCAGTGTTGGAGTTTTCACTTTGAATGTAATGTCAACGGCAGCTACTGCTGGAACTGGAATGGCACTTGGAAGAAAATACGGGCGCAAAATATGTGAGGCCCTCGATAAAGTTGAATCAACAGTGATATCTTCGATTGATAAGTTTAGAAACTAAACTTTGATGAGTTATTGGAGTATGGCCTAACGTGGTACAACCTCTACAACTACCGGAGGTCCCCCCAGAGGGGCCCTGGGCAGCATATGTTCTAGTCGTAATTTGGTTACCCTTGTTGTTCCGAATTCTCTTCCTTTTGTTTCCCTTTAGGAAAGCGGTGTCTCAATTATTGCCTCATTCTAAATGGGCCTTTACTCAATTACGTGAATTGCCAATTCGCGGAATAGGTTTACTTGCATTCAATGAAACACTTGCATTTATGATTCCACCGTTAATCGTATTTGGTATCCGTGTAATATCTGATCCACTCGGTTGGCAATTTTGGAGTGATGTTTCAAACACTGGATTAATACTCTTAGCCATCGGTTTCCTTTTTTGGATAGCTATGGATTTCCTACGTATTGCTCGAGTAAGGCGAATGATGAAGGCAATTCAAAAACGTGATATCAATAAAATTCAGAAGATTGCAAACGCTGGATTGAAGACTAGAAAATGGCTTCGAAAATTCGCTCGCAAAGATGAAGATGAATTAACGACCGCAGAAAAAAGTGAAACGATAGCGAAAAGTTCTGTGAAAAAATGGGGGTCACGAATCCTCTTTACAAGGAAATTATCACCTTTATCTTTGGTTGGAAGCGTTGCTGCTAGTGCAACAATCGAACTCGCCCGTGCCGGGGCAGGTAAAATCACTGATGCAGTTGACGAACGTTTGCAAACAGAATTTGACAATATCGCCAAAACAAATACAAAAACCCTTCTCATGCTTTTAATTCGAGACTTACTCATGGGAGTTTTACCGATTGTATTCTTATTCTCTTTACCAGTTCTTCTTGGATGATTTCTCCGCCATGTTCATGGAGAAGCGGCGCTGCCCTTGACACAGAGGGAACATCATGTCGCTGCTGATTCTCATGCGCCACGGCCAGTCGGTGTGGAACGCTGCAAACTTGTTTACCGGGTG
>Ga0302122_10001659_pt1 | contig 14115 bp, 7 predicted proteins | sample CB21_SCM_MG_FD_203115 | JGI IMG/M metagenome (GOLD analysis project Ga0302122, IMG submission 203115) | Marine microbial communities from Western Arctic Ocean, Canada - CB21_SCM | ecosystem: Environmental > Aquatic > Marine > Oceanic | place: Canada: Western Arctic Ocean | collected 2017-09-28
TACGAATGGTCACTCATGTGGAAGATGGTAGGTCCACACCAAGCCCTACGCCTTGAGAGGATACGTTCCAATCTTGAGGTCAAGTTCAATCAGATGCTCCAGCCTGACTCAGGTATTGATCAGACTTCCATGGTTGAGACTTCAGCACCGGATTCTTCGATGGCTGGGACAGTGGGAACTGATGGTTATGAGTGGATAAAGGACGGTGGAGCGAATTGGTATCGTCCTGCACATACTGGTGGGGAATGGACTCGCTGGCAGTGATTTGTACAATTGACAAATTGTTCAAGATTTAATTGGGCATGCGTATCCACTTCTTTCAATATTCGCTCTCTTTATTGAACATATCTCGCATTAAAGCGCATTTGTATTGAACGATTGCTATGATTTAACAGCAAAACAGTGAACGCATTATTCATATACCGTCTTCTATGTCAGTCCCTTCGATAGACATGGTAGTAAAGGCAGAATACATTTGGATAGACGGCTCAAAGCCAACGCAAAAACTTCGTTGTAAAACAAAAGTCCTCCCCGACCTTGATGAAGTTGTAGAACTTTCAGAACTCCCAATTTGGGGCTTCGATGGTTCGTCCACAGAGCAAGCAGAGGGACATGCTTCTGATTGTGCACTTAAGCCAGTAAATTTCTACATTGACCCAATACGTGGCTATCCACATGTTCTGGTTATGAACGAAGTTTGTGACCCACTAACAATGACCCCTCATTCCTCAAACACTCGTGCCTCTTGTGTCGACATGGCTGACAAGCATGTTGCTGAGGAATGCTGGTTTGGAATTGAACAAGAATACACTTTCTTTGATGGAATCAAACCCTTAGGATGGCCAGATAATGGATTCCCCGCCCCTCAAGGTGGCTACTATTGCGGAGTAGGGGCTGACGAAGTGTATGGACGTGATATCGTCGAGGACCATATGGATGCCTGCATCGAAGCAGGCCTAACTTTCTCAGGAATAAATGCTGAAGTTATGCCAGGGCAATGGGAGTTCCAAATTGGCCCTGTCGGTGCCCCCGCTGCTGGCGATGAATTATGGATTGCCCGCTGGCTATTATACCGGATCGCTGAGGACTACGGAGTTAGTGCAACACTAGATGCAAAGCCAATCAAGGGTGATTGGAATGGTGCAGGGGCTCATACCAATTTCTCAACTAAAGCAATGCGCGAAGATGGAGGTCTGGCGGTTATCGAAGAGGCCTGTGAAAAACTAGGAAAGCGTGCCTTAATCCACGTCAAAAACTACGGTGCTGACATTGAATCTCGCTTAACAGGGGCTCACGAAACCCAGCGCTGGGATGAATTCTCTTGGGGAGTTAGCGACCGCGGTGCATCTATTCGAATCCCATGGAATGTGGCAGTCGATAAGAAGGGCTACCTTGAGGATAGACGCCCTAATGCAAACGCTGATCCATACGTAATCTGCAAGTTAATGATAGAGTCAATTTGCGATCTTTGAGCGGAAGATTAGGGTGTTGGTTAATCATAGCATTGATATCCCGCCATGATGCCCTACGGGCATAGGTGACCACGTGGCATACACTAACTTTCCCCGCGGCAAATCACTACTTCCGTCGTTCCTTGTTTTGTTGATGTTGACATCAACAGCCTCAGCGGGGGTCTCTGTGTGGGTTGGGCCAACTACTCTGAGTGGTCAAAATCAAAACATTTCGACTGTCTGGGAGGTTCCAGGGAATGCAACTGTTATCGATGCTTGGTTGAATATCAATGAGGATGGGATGACCGGATTTGGCAATGGTAGTGGTTGGCACGGCATGGATCAGCCTGGTAATTTCACAGCAGGCCAATCAACTGGAACCACAATGGACCACTTTAGCAATTATCTATCTCTTGAGCCTAACCAAAGCGTTAGTCAAATCGAGCAATTCGGAGGTGCTTCATTCCAACTTCCATTTGGCTGGACTGATAATACCGGAGTCTGGGGAATTGGCCCATTAACTAACATCACAGGTTCAGTCAGTGGACCTACGCGAACTGTGTCTTATGGTCAAATCCCAGCCCAACCATATTCTGGTAGTCTTTCTGCTGCTACACTGGCTGGTTCTGGTCTGCCTGCAAATACCGATTCCTCTCTTGAAACACCAGGGAGTACATTACCCGCTCCGATTTCAAATTTCAGTTTCAGTTTTCAACATTGGTACCACCTCAACACCTCTTCAAACACTAATGGCGACGGCGATGGTGCGTGGGTGGAATACAAATTAGACAATGGCAATTGGACTTGGATTGAGCCTCAAGGAGGTTATCCAAACACAATTTCAAGTTCAGCTCCGGTGCCAGCAGGGGCGGCTCAAAACGGCAGTCATGGATTCCCCGTTTTTGCATCGGTTAATGCAAGCGGTTGGGACTTTGCTAATTTCACATTAGACAATATTTCCGGAGTTTCTTCAGCCAATCAGATATATTTCCGTTTCAGAGTATGGACGCAAGCCTTTGGTACTCAGCGTCCTGGCTGGTTCATTGATGATATTGATTTTACAAATATTGGTAATTCCACTGGTGTTTGGCATAATGGTTGCTACAATTCACTCGGCCAGACTTGTAGTTACTCAAATAATGCAGATGGGATTCTTGAATTCCCCGTCATCGATCTTTCTTCCGCAAACAATACACTAACTGTTAGTTTTAGAGCCGATTGGGACCTTGAAGGTGCATCATATGACAATTGGTGGCTGGAGGCCAGCACCGATAACAGCACTTGGCTGGATGTAACTACCTCAAACCTCCAATACGTCACTACAGGTTGGAATATCCCCGATGGCGTGCCAACAGATGGCGTCATTGTTGGCGGCACGACTTACAATGACGATTCAGGAGGCTGGGTCAACATGAATCTTGATTTGCCGGCAAGTTTCATTGGTGATGCGACAACTTGGATTAGATATCGGGTGGAGACTGATTCAAGCGTCACCTATGGAAACAGTCCAGACTCTCGTGAAGGATTAACCTTAGATGATCTACGGATACATGAATCAAATTCAACATATTACTTCTGGGAATCATTCAATACATCATCCACTGTAACTCATAGCGGTTTGAATAACCTTGCTGATGATTGGCAATATTTGTTGCTTGGAATGGGAGGGCTTACTTTCCAATATGGTTTTGAAGATGCACCTGCATTACCCCCAGGCGGTTGGCAAGTTGTCAATACACAGGGACAAACAGGTTGGGAATTCGGAACATTAAGCGGCATAGGCCCATCATCATGGCCTTCTCCAAATACCGGTTTTGGAACCGTAATGAATGGCAATTATGATGCAGGTTCTTGGAATCATTTCTACACGCCAACTTATACTATTCCTGCCGGAGCAAGTTCAAGATTTGTATTCGATCAATGGATTTGTTCAGAATACGGTTGGGATGGCGGTGGAATCTATATCTCTGTCAACAATGGTTCATGGAATCATTTCGACCCTTCAACAACTAACAATAATTGGTATGATACTACGATTCAGTTCAACGGCAACAGCCCTCTAAGTGGCCTTGGGGTCTTTGATGGAAATACAGGTTCCACAACCAGTTGCACCGGAACTAGTCTTGGTTGGAGGGCTACAAAGGGTGACTTGTCAAATTATTCTGGTAATGACGTTGCATTCCGGTTTTCATTCACCGCTGATACAGCGGTACAATATGCTGGCTGGTATGTTGATGATATCGGATTAGAAGTCGATTGGTTCGATACCAGTGGAGAATGGCTTAGCCCACTAATGCCTCCAGGTGAATTCGGACTTGGTTTCGTTGACGTTGATGCTAAAATCCCAAATGGCACTTGGGTTTCAGGAAGTTTAGTCGATGCGATGGGTAATGTAATTGCGGGTTTTGAAAACAATACCTTCCCCATGAGTTTGGCAGGACTCGATATCGATGCACATGGCGCAGGGGTTAGTTTCAGTCTCAATATGGGGACTAATAATCCAATCCTAACTCCCTTAGTTTCCTCAGTTCACATTGGCTCAAAGCGAATGATGAATGGAATCGGAGCAGAAGAAAATGGTTGGACAATTCCCTCTGGAATGACCGTCAACGGTACTGGTGTATTGGTTAACACAGGTGGAGGCACACAGACAATAACCTCAGACTTCGTAATCAGCAGTCAACCACTGGATGGATATGCTCTTGCTGCTGATGCTAGTGGAATTACAGTTTCAGTGATGGATATTGATGGTGTTGGATATGGAATGATGAGTGCGCCGACTGCTACTGCAGCAATGAACGACGCACATCCTGGATTTGGAGTAAAAATACTAGTTTCACCAGGTGGTTGGATTAACTCCCTTTCTTTGACCGGACAAATGGTAACGCCTGCTATTGACCCTGCAATTGATATTGCAATGGACGGAACGATAGATTGGAAGTTCCCCTCTTCTCCATTTTATGGAAGCATGGGTTGGCAGAATAGAATTGCAGGTTCTGGCTTGAATAATGCAATGGGTGTCCATGCCGAAAATATCACAGTAGTATCAGGAAGCAGCACAAGTATTGCCTTACCTGCAGATGCAATCATCACTACAGGCCTAATTTTAGTTGCACCTGATGGCTCAACAGGGGATAGCGTATTGATTGAGGTTGCAGGCTTATCTTTGCAATCATTGAGCAGTGGTTGGCAGGCTCAATCACTTGTCTTTGATTCGACAATAAGAAATGCAATTCATTCACTCTCACCCTCTCATACTGACTCAAATGGCCGAGACTGGGTTGAGGTGGAAATCGACTTTAGCGGCACCTCTCAAGATTTGGCAATCTCATCTGTCATAGTCGGATATCGTTTATTCGAGAATATATCCGGTCTTGCTCCAACAGTCAAGACTTATCATGAAGCAAATAATGATGGCGGTTCAAAAGATATCGTTGACATCCCACTAGTGTTCACATCTGGAGGCGGAGGGATTGCAATTGATGGTGGAGTATATCATGAATTAATGATCACAAATGAGCCATTTAGTGTCCCTAGTACATTCTACCCAGATGGTACTTCTCAGGGCTTCACAAGCGGCCATCACCACCTCTATGACCAAAGTGAAATCGCTGAAGTCATCTTAATCGGAACCACTTCTGCTGGCGATCAAATTTCATGTACAGCTAGCAGCCTTGGAAATGGAGGAGTCTTTACTCAAACATCAGGCTCTGATATGATGCAACTAAACACCACTGCATCCTCAGCCTCTTTAATTTCAGGAAGTTGGCAAGTTGATTGGCAATTTGATATTTCGTGGGATTGGGATGATGAAGCCAAAGTCGAATGGTCTGCTCAAGCCTTTAACCACACAGGAGAGGGATTGGCACCTTCCATTGCAATAAGTGGAGGTAGTGGTTCTCAAGCAAGTGAAAATGACTTAGAAATAGACACTTGGTTAATATTCGATCAATTTGATAATGAACTTTCCAATGCATTTGACCCATCATATCCATTCCCTGCGATGGCCACTTCGATGTTAAATATCAGTGGAACAGTTAGATTCCAAAACACCATTGAAACAAGGCCCCAAGTCGATGACTTCATCGTTAGTGTCAATGTTTCAGGAAATGACATTGTCATGAATAGCACTGCTGCTGGAGTCTGGTCAGGACAAATCCAAATGCCATCTTCGGGAGAAATTGCCAGCATCATTCCTCAAATCGTCAGAGTTGGACCAATTGCAGGAGCAGCGGGAGCCCAAGATGAATCCCTAGTTTCACCACATTCTACAATCATTGATTCACAGGCACCTCAATTGACCAGTCTCAAAGTCGACACAACCAATGGTCTAAAAATCGCCGATGGTTTCACTTGGGACCCTTCTCAACAACTGAAAGTCTGGGCAGCATTTGACGAAACTATCGCATATTCGGATTCGATGACCTTGCACTACTGGAGAGAAGGAATGGACTTACCAGGTATATACCAAAGCATGGATACCTCAATGCCTGAACTATCGAAAGGAGAATGGACAGTTTCTTTCGATAATATAGACCTCTCACAAGTACCAACAAACGGTAATGTTTCACTCTACTTGAGTGGCCATGATTGGGCGGGAAACCCTCTTACCGGAGGGGGAGACAGTGGAATGGAAAGAGATGTCGCAACATTAGTAGTGGCAACAAATGTCGTCCCACAATTAGATACAACTCTGCTGAGCCTAGATCGGTTTGATGAATATTTACTTCCTGGTAGAGTGCACAACTTCTCAATGCAAATTAACGAACCAAATGGCCTTCACACCCTAGACCTCATCGAATTAAGATTAGCAGGTTCTGAGGAAGAATTATTGGCAGTAATCAGAATCGACCCACGCTCAAACAGCCTTTCAACACCTGCTGATTCTTTACTAGAGGTTGGAAATATCACGGTCATAGATGTTAGAGAAGGAGTTTACCTTATCCAAGTCTCTTTCACATTATCTTGGGAACTATCTCCAGATTCTCTTCCTGAGTGGTCATTGCCTTCTATTATGGTATTCGATGATGATTTAGTCAATCCTGTAATTACCGTTCCGAACTTGGGACAATTACGTTGGCAATTGGATTCGGGTCTGATGGCTGAAACTACCCTTATGGAAGACTTGACTCCTCCAATTAGCCCCTCTTCAGAAGGCGAACTCTACGTCGGCCTCGGTGATGAAGTAAAACTGAGTGGAAATGTTATTCACGCCAAGAGTAGAGAGGTTGTGAGTGAATTGCCTCAAGATGTTTCCCTGACCATAGAGTATGAGCACGGCTTTCAACCAAGAATGGTTACCACTGAAGTTTCAACCGAAGGACTTTGGTCGAGTGCTTTTGTACTTGATAACCGGCGTGTAGATGACCCACGCCTGACTATGGCATTAGCACTTCATGGCTTACCAGGGCAATCTTTTGACCTAACCGATGAAATAGTTTATGTTATTATCGATAGTACTGCACCAACCCTACTTTTCGAAGGCCTGCCAGCAACTCTTGACAGCACTTATCTGCTGGCCCAATCATTCATTGTATCTGTCAAGGATGAGGGAGGAATGTCGGGAGAGGACTTGACATTGGTGTGGGAATTTAGAAGACCAAATCTGGGTGGAGATTCTAGTTCGCTACTACCAACTCCTTTCCGTACAGCATTAACATTGAGTGAAGCCGCAGGTGATTTCTGGAAGTATAGTGCAACCGCAGATCTAACGAATGGAAGTATTCTCGGCCTCCTCCCTGGTGATTTAATCTTCATTTGGGTAGAATCCTATGACCAAGCCGGAAATCCGGCTTTGGGTGTTGGAACTGAAGATGACAAATTATCACCCCACCTTAATGTGAGGCAATTCGTGTTCTCATTGCCCTCATTGAATATCGCAATGTCTGATGGCACAACTCCGAGGGGAGGGGAGGTAATGGAAGGGGATGAATTGGGTATTTCAGTTTCAATCCGAAACCTTGGGGAGAAGGCCGGCCATCTGAGAGTCGAATTGTTCCAAGACATCGGTCAAGGCAATGCTTGGACCTCTCAAGGATTCAGGAATATCGACATAATGGAAGGTCAATTGAGGACTCTCGAGCCGTTCATCTTTGAGACCTATCAAAGTGGTGGTCAATCTCTTCATATCAACATAACAGGTGATTTCGATGATTGGGATTCAAGGTTATCTCCACCTGGTTGCACCTTAAGGCAACAAGTGATTACTTGCGACTTGAGCCTTGAACAAGATATGCCGGCTGTTCTTTCAAGAGACTTATCAGATGGTGAGGGATTGGATATGCTGACAATAACAGCAATGTTTGTACTTATTCTGGTTATTGTATTACTCGTTGTTGTGGTTATGAAGAAGCAAGGCACTTCAATTTATGATGATGAAGAATGGGAAGATGTATCAGATTCTGTCGCAGAAACCATGACCTATGACGCCCCTTATGCAGTTGAAGAAGAGAAAGTATTGGCACCATTGCCTAAAGCCGATAAGGAAGGCCCAGTTGTTGCGGCCCCCCCTCTTCCAGAAAGCGGCTTGCCGGAAGGTTGGTCGGGTGAACAATGGGCACACTACGGTGAGCAATGGTTAGAGAAAAACCAGTGATACGGCAGAAATTGAAAGGTCCCCAAATGCCCTTGAAGTATGTTTGTCAATCGTTACATATAAGAGTCGATTTGATTGTTTCGCCAAATAGAAGAGACCTAGTTTCTTCTGGATGGGATGGGAATGACACAAACAAGCGTAGCAAGGAAAGACGTGCCAAGCGTTGAAACATTGAAAGAGCAAGTTGATGAGTTACGCAAACTGGTACATACGTTGTTAAACGTTATTTGCGAAGAACCAGATGGTGTTCATTCAGGTGCTGCTCCAGTACCTGCTGGAGCATCTAAGATTGGACTTTGTATGTGATGCGTTTCACGCATCAAAACAACATCAAACAACGATGCGTGAAACGCATTACCTAGCGTGAACTGAACATAAATAATCATTACAACCGTTCACGCGACGGTTTGAAACTTGAGTCAAGATCATCAAAATCTTCAAGTTCCAATTTCCACACATCATCCCTTAATCACTGCCACAGGCCTCAACCTAGCAACAGCTCGTGCCAATCCGGCACCCTCTGTCAAAGAAATAACCTCGTCCACATCCTTGTAAGCAGCAGGTGCTTCTTCACTCAAAATATTCCCTGTCTTGGCATGAATGATAATTCCCTTTGCTTCTAAATCCTCGGCCAAAGCCTCGGAATCAATCAACTTCCTTGCAGCAGTCCGAGATAGGGCTCTTCCTGCTCCATGACATGAACTTCCAAAGGCTCGGTTATTTCCGGCCTTAGGGCCGGCCAAAATCCACGAGGCTGTACCCATATCTCCTGGGACTAAAACGGGCTGACCCACTTCTGAAAACTTTGAAGAAATATCCTCAGAATCACCTGAGAAAGCCCGAGTAGCGCCTTTTCGATGAACACAACATTTGCAATTTCGGCCGTCGATGTTATGGTCCTCAATCTTGGCAATATTATGTGAAACATCGTACAATAATGTGGCTTCTCCATCAACACCTAAGTGTTTATTCAAAACTTTACGAGCACGTTGAGCTAAGGCCGAGCGATTAGCAAAAGCAAAGTTGCCAGCAGCATTCATCGCTTCGAGATATGATTGCCCTTGTTTGGAGTAAATTGGCGCTGCAGCCAGTTGACGGTCTGGTAAACTCCAATCCCATTCTTCGCTATACCATTCATCACCTCGGGGGGAATACATCCTCTCCATTACGTCTACATGTTCTGAACAAACTTGATGACCAAGTCCACGAGAGCCCGAATGGATCATTAAACAAATTTGACCTGGTCTAAGGCCATAGATAGCTGCTGCTTCTTCATCTACAGTTTTGTCAACACATTGTAATTCTAAGAAATGATTGCCACTGCCAAGGGTGCCGAGTGATTTCAAGCCGCGTTGTACTGCTCTTGAACTGACGCCATCTCCTTCGTTTTTTAGTTGCCCCTCACTTTCGATGCAGGCTAAATCTTCATCATGACCCCAGCCCAAATCCACTGCTGCCTTAGCCCCTTCATTCAGGATTCCATCTAATTCTGACTCAGTGAGTGGTACGCCTCCTTTGCCACTTGCTCCTGCGGGAATTACTCCAGCAAGGTTGCTGGCTAGTTTCTTAATATTTGGAATGTCATCTATTTCGATATCCAAGGTCATTAATCGTACTCCGCAGTTGATGTCGAAACCAACTCCTCCAGGAGAGATGGCTCCACCTTGTTGACCGTATTCAACATCGGTTCCAACAACTCCACCGATTGGAAAGCCATAGCCGAAATGCCAATCTGCCATTCCCCATGCCTCTCCTACGGCTCCTGGCAAGCAGGCCGAGTTGACAAGTTGGCCTGGACTTCTATCATCAGATTGTTTATTCCAGTGATTTTCATCACAAACAAGCATTGCATCAACATTCATCTTACCGTGTTTTTCTATTTTCAAGGTGTGTTTGTCAACCCTTGTTAGGTGTTCCATCCACGATGCAGAACCTTTCATCATCGCCAACCCGCCAACATTGAGATATAAGCACATGCGTGGCTCAACAGCCGTTTCATTGAAGGCATTGATTCAACTGCCCCGTGTTGGAGGAGTAGCATGAGCCTTGATGCAATCGACTTACCCTACTTTTCAGAGAATGGTTTTAGGCGTGCACAATGTAGTGCTACTGGTCTTTGGTATTGGTCTCGTGATGCAACAAGAAGAACTTGTGGAGATAGCCAAGAGGATGAATATACCTTCATCGGTAGTCCATTGATTCCTGGTTTTCCAGAAACAGGTTCTGCCTTGAAAGATAAGATGCGTGAAACTTTCCTGAACTTCTTTGAACAACAAGGCCACACACGAGTAGAACCCTACCCCATATTAGCAAGGTGGAGGGATGATATTCACCTGACTATCGCCTCTATTGCAGTATTTCAGCCTCATGTTACTAGTGGGCTTGTACCCCCACCAGCCAACCCCCTAACTATTTCCCAACCTTGTATTCGGCTGACAGATGTCGATGCTGTGGGTGCATCTGGACGTCATTTAACAACTTTTGAAATGATGGCACATCATGTATTCAACCGACCAAAAGATGGTGAGGTTCACTATTGGATGAATGAATGCGTAGAGTTTTGCGACCGCCTCTTTGTTGATGCTTTGGGAATTGATGCAACCGAGATAACCTATGTTGAGAATCCGTGGTCAGGGGGCGGAAATGCTGGTTCTGCAGTCGAGGTTATAGTTGGAGGATTGGAATTAGCAACTTTGGTTTTCATGAATCTACATGAGGATGAAGATGGAGATGTTGAAATCAAGGGCATCAAATATTCAGAGATGGATTTACAAATAATCGATACTGGCTATGGCCTTGAGCGCTTTTGCTGGGCGGCAGCAGGAACACCAACGATTTACGAGGCCATTTATCCTGAAAGCGTATCTTGGTTGAAAGAACTGACTGGATTCTCACAGATTCTTGAGGGTACTGACATCAATTTAGATGAATTATTGGGGCAAATGTCTCGTCTTCTCGGAATAATGAATATTGAAATCGGTTCTGATGAATCTGCACTTCGCAAGGTTTTGATTTCACGCTTAGCAGAAAGAGGTGTTGAAATCGATGAGGAAACTTTACTTTCAGTTTCACAACCACTTTCACGCATATATGCAATTCCGGACCATATGCATGCTCTATGTAATATGTTAGGCGATGGTTTAGTGCCGTCAAATGCAAAGGCTGGTTACTTAGCAAGGATGTTGATTCGTAGAGTCTTAAGAATGCGAGATGAACTTGGTTTGAATGTCAGCCTTTGTGAATTGGCTGAACATCACTTTGAGTTCAACTATGATGAATCAAGGATGAAACAAACACGGACTGGTTTCCTGAAAATTCTGCAACTTGAGGAAGAGCGCTATAACATAATGCTACGAAAGGGCGAAACTATTGTCAAAGGTATGCTCCAATCCTTGCCCACCGATGCAATTCAAATCCCCGATGAAATTCTTTTCACCCTCAATGATACCCATGGTATGGCGCCTGCATTGGTTATTGGTATTGCCAAGTCAAGTGCTTGGCCAAACGCTTCCTTGCGGGGTGGATTTGCAGCAGAGATGGCTCAACGCCATGCCAGCCAAGCCAAACAAGCAGCAAAGTCAACTTCCAAGAAAAGAGGTCTTCCTGAACTTCCTCCAACAAAGAAACTCTACTATGATGATGTTTGGATGACCAATCACAATGCTGAAGTTTTACATTGTGGCAAAGAAGGAGATGACTGGCTAGTTGTCCTCAATCAAACTTGCCTCTATCCTGAAGGGGGCGGGCAAGCCTGTGATTTGGGAAGCATCAACGGCATCGAAGTCAAGAATGTTCAAATTGAAAATGACATCATCATTCATACAATGCACAGTTCTTTGGATGTAGGTGCCCAAGTGAGTGTTGAATTGAGCATTGATAGGCGCAGACAAATGATGGATCACCACACCGCAGTTCACATCGTTGGAGGTGCCGCCAGAACCTTGCTAGGACCTCATGTCTATCAGGCAGGTGCTAACAAGAATACCGATTCAGCCAGACTGGATATCACCCACCATAGTCGTTTGAGCAGAAATGATCTTGATGAAATCGAGAAGTTATCAAATCAGGTATTGCGAGAAATTCAGACAACTGAAAAAATAGAATTACCTCGCGCCCAAGCCGACAAGCAATTTGGCTTCGACCTCTACCAAGGTGGAGCGCCAAAAGGTGGCAGTGTCAGAATATTGAAGATTGGCGAACATGATGTGCAGGCTTGCGGTGGTACACACCATGATGAGCCGGCAAAGATAGGCTCAATTAGAATAATCAGATCTAGTGCTGTACAAGATGGAGTTGAGAGACTAACTATCGTCGCTGGTGCTGCGGCATTAGAATACTCACATCATCAAGCGGAATTATTGAGCGAAGCAAGCGAAGTATTCGGCATCGATGAGATTGACCTACCTCGGACGGCTTCAAGATTCTTTGAAGAATGGAAGATTCAACGCAAGCGAATCGAATATTTGGAGGCTGAAGTCACTCGCTTGAAGACCGATGGGGGCGGCAACGCCGCTACTGAGGTAGATGGAATTCGTTATGTTTTCTTAGAAGTTGATGGGGGCAATAAGCAGATGGTGGCAATGGTTGGTGAATTGACCAGAGATAGCGACAAGCCGACGGTTGCAGTCATTGGAAGCAAAGATGGAGGTGGAAAACTTCTGGTTGCAATAACTGAGAATTCGATTGCCTCACAAAAGCATGATGCAAATGTCATCCTCAAAGCGATTTCACACCATATTCAGGGCGGAGGCGGAGGTAGGCCAACCTTTGCTCAAGGTGGAGGGAGTAAACCTGATGGTGTTGAGGCTGCATTAGAGCAGGCACGTCAAGATTTACTCAATTGAGACTTTTCAAGGCTTGAATATCAAACCAAGAAACAGCTCTATTCAAGGCTTCTTCTTTCGTTAACCAAGTAACATCTGCTATCTCATCGGCTTTGGGTTTGAATTCTATATTCTCTGCATCAACAAGTGCACGGTATGTGAAAGAAACAAAGTTTATTCCTTCATTACTGAATATATTCTCACTAATTATTGGAGCATCATTTAGCAAATCGATAGAGATCCCCAACTCCTCCATAGTCTCTCGAACCGCTCCAACTTCTGGATGTTCTGAATAATCCAAATATCCACCAGGAAGTGTCCAAGCGCCAACGAAATGTCCTCTCTTAACCTTGGCCATGACGACTCGACCCTCGTAATCCTGAATGATGACTTTAGAGACTAGTCGATGAATGGTCCGATAGACCGATTCTCTGGCTGCTGGGTGAACTGCTGAATCGCTGATAACATCGTCCTTCCACGCCCAATCCTCTGGCCAATCGATATGAGGAAATGCATGGATAATGGTGGCACTATTCTTGCCCCAATCTAACTTATTGCGCCTTTTTTCAGTCCATTCGAATGATACTTCTTCGGCAGTAGGCAGGCGCAGCAACCAAGCATCGGATTTTTCTCGACCAGGTATCGGGATTTGGGGTCCTTCCCCATTTGCATCGACTAGCAATAATTTGCCATCATGCTCCAAGTGTAGGTACTCCATTATGCCCGCGATACTGTTCAAGCCAATCAATCCACTGATTCAGGTAAGGCTCTAGTCTCCAATTCAATAACCTCTGGTTCCTTGACTTCTTTTCCAGTATCAACATGAATTTGTATATCATGAAGTTTCTTTACTTGTGGATTTATTCCAGTTTGGTATGTGCCGACTGATGAATTGAAAGCCTCAACAGTTTTTTTCAAGTTGCTTCCCACTTTCTCATAGTGTTCAGTCCATATGGAAAAGCGCTTGTATAATTCACGGCATATTTCGATTGCATTCCTGGTATTTTCGGCTTGTTCAACTTGTCGCCATTGGAAGGCAATCGTTCTCAATAGTGCAACCAAGGACACTGGGGAAGCGATGAGGATATCATTCTTCATTGCAAACTCGTGTAAGTCTCGCTCCGCATCATATGTAATGGCAAGTAGTGCCTCTGATGGGACGAACATGACAACTGCTTCAACATCGCCATCGACAGAATCTCGGTAGCCTTTTGATTTCAGTTCCTTCACTCTTTCTTTCATGGCT
>Ga0302122_10001660_pt1 | contig 14115 bp, 12 predicted proteins | sample CB21_SCM_MG_FD_203115 | JGI IMG/M metagenome (GOLD analysis project Ga0302122, IMG submission 203115) | Marine microbial communities from Western Arctic Ocean, Canada - CB21_SCM | ecosystem: Environmental > Aquatic > Marine > Oceanic | place: Canada: Western Arctic Ocean | collected 2017-09-28
TCACCTTAGGCCGCAACCAATCGTAGGCCCCAATGAAGGTTTTGCCATAGATGCCCGTAATTTCAGTGTAATAGGCCCCAACTATGTTCGCCATTACCCATTATCCACTCCCATTGTGAGAGTGTTCTGCGGCCTTTTTCATCTTCGATACTGATTTTTTCTAATTCAAGAGGATATTCATTGTAAGTCAAGTGGCTAATCATCCCTGCACGGGTTGGTTGATCGAATCTAAAATGTGCTCTTGCTTTTGCTTTGGCGCGAAGTTTAATCAAAGTTCTGCCGTTTTCTAATGTGACTTCAAAAATTGGCAACGGAGCCTGCGGACTGTGACCTTCATCACCTTCTGTATTTTCCGAGGGAATCAAAGTCACAGAACATCGACTAAAAGTTTCACTTCTTTGCCTCTTTCTATCATGCCAAATACCACCCTGTGAAATAGAAATGTGGCCAATGTGGCGTATCGGCCAAGGCCTGTCGGATTTCCTTGTCATCGATAAAGAAACATGAGGTAAGAACCAATCAAGGTATGAACCATCGGAAAAATGCAGCATCCCCCAATACCACGGTACGGCAGGAGCTTGAACCCGAACTCTTTGCAAATAGGCAGTACCTTCAGATTCTACTCCATCCACAAGTGCCTTTGCTTTGGCTCCATGTAGGCGGTTAATTTCATACCCTAAGCCACTACCATATTCTGCACCTGCTGTTCTCAAAGTGGATACTGCTTGGTGCCAAGGGGTCATTTCAATTTTGAAAGATGGAGCACCTGACTGCTCTGAAGATTTCATATTCAACCAAAACTTCTCTGATTTAGAATCCAACCCCATCGACAAATCATCCTTTAGCAATGGTATGACTGCACCAGCCGAATCATTTTCGCAATTTTGCCATAGTTCCTTTGTGCCATCAAGAACTGCCATTCTACAAGACTGAAGCCGAATTGGCTCCCACATCTTCTCACCATCCCACCACCATGATGCGACCATACCAGATAGAACACTGCCTTCTTTTCCAACATTTGCTCTACCTTCACTTTCCCAAGGCTGTAAATTGACATCTATGTTGCGGGTATCTTTACTCGACCATAGAACCATCAATTGCTTACCGCCTTTGACCTTTTCAGGCTCTAACATAACCAACCACCACCACCAATCCCAAGTCAGCCTATGGATTGGACTATTCCTCTCCATTGACCAAAGGTCCTGCAGTGGCCCTTCAAAGCGCTGCATAATATGCCCTCATGAAATTTCCTTGCCCTTGAAAATGGCTTGTCCAATGAATAGCACTGAAACTACCATTGCCAATAATACGAATACTGATATTAGCAAAGTGATGAATGGACTAAAGCCCAGAGGTAGAGAATTCCAGAAAGAGTTCAAGGCCTCGGTTCCAGGCAAAGGACCTGATGATCCAATATAACCTGTTAGAGCGCTAAAATCATCTCCGCTAGAAATCGATTTTCCTTGAGCAATCAGAATAGGAGTATCGGGATATATCATCGTTGCACAAGCATCTACGATTATCATCCCCCAGAATATCACCGACAACCGTGCAATGAATAGACTTGGGTCTGCTAAGGTAATCATCGCCAAGACGAATTCCCACACTCCCAAAACAATAGCAGCAACCATTCCAAATCGGTGAACCATTCCAAAGACCATGAATATCGCTCCATAAACTATCACCATCAGCCAAGAAGCCAACATTATTCCAAGCCATATTCCTAAATCTTGAATTCTAAAAAAGGAATCCCCAGGGGCAGCAAATCCAACCACCAAGGCACTTAAAATAACTAAAATCGCAATATAGGGAATTGCTATCGCAAGGAACCCTAACAGTCGGTAAATCAAAACTTCAGCTCTATGGATCGGTTTACTAACGAGATAGTGCAAGGTCTCATTTTCCATTTCCTGACGGATTAATCCTGTTGCGAGGAATAATGGTAAAAATATTCCAATCAATAAGACAAACCCGACTTTTCCAAAGCCGATGATAAAGGCGCGATGCATAGCCTCATGAAAATACTCATCTTCATCAGGGTCTTCATCTACTCCACTGTCAGATCGAAAACGCCATTTCCCATCAATTTCAGACCAACGAAGTTGAATATTACAAGCAATCCCATCACCATTGCTATCTTTTTGACTATCGGTAATCATTTCACCTGCTTCGGGATATTCACAATCACCATCGTCGTCTTTGCCAACACTTTGGAGGGTGCTTGAATCAAGATCCCAATCGAACCCATCTTCATTTATGTAAAGAGAAGGGTCATCTGGAGTTATACTTGAATTGAGCAATCCGGGGTGGTCATTTGGGTCTCGAATATCGGTAAACCATCTTGCTTCCTGACCGTTTGGATAACCATCGCCGTCGAAGTCATAGGAGTCCAAGTCATTGTCAATGCTCTCGATTGTTCTTGTCTGAGCATCAACATGGAAAAGTAACACCATCAAGATGGCAAGGACACCAACTCCCATCACCATCCAAGTTGATAATTTGGTACGCATTTGTCGGATTGTAAAACCCGTCAAGGCTGCTGCCTTCTTATCGACGCCGCTGTAACGGGATTTCTTCTCAGTCATTATGAATTGCCTCCCGTCAAGTATTGGAGGATGGATTCAAGATTGTCATCTGGGTTATCAATACCGGTAACTCGGACCCCACTTTCATGAATTACAGCGGGTAGTTGTGCATGCATGTCTCCTAAGTGGTGGGTTCTAATTACCAATGATTCATCACTTTCAAAAACTAAACCATCAACTAAATCATTTTCAACCAATGCATGGGCAATACCGCGAGGGTTATCACAGGTCAACCTGATGCTATGAGGATGCTCATCGAGCATTGAGCGAATGGCATGCAAGTTTCCTAATGCCAATAGGCGGCCCCTGTGGAGAATCATTATTTGTTCGGTTATTCTCTCAATTTCTTGAAGAATATGGCTACTGACGAGAACTGTTCTTCCTTGTGCTCCAAGTTCTCTTATGACATTCATAATAGTGGTTCTAGCCAATGGGTCACACCCCTGCAAAGGCTCGTCGAGAATGATAAGTTGGGGGTCATTAACTAAAGCGTGGGCGATTTTTATCCGCTGTCTCATTCCTTTGCTGTATTTTCCAATTCTTTTGTTCATTACATCAGTTAAGCCAACGAATTCTATCACTCTTTCTGATTGTTCCACTGCTTCTTCTCGGCTCAAACCATGTAGTCTTGCGAATGTGGATACAAATTCAAGCCCAGTCATCCAATCATGGAGGCGTTCAGATTCCGAAACATAACCGATTTTGGAAAATGGCGAAGTGCTTTCCCACGGATCAACTCCAAATAAACGAAGAGTTCCTTGATTGGGTTTAATGCGTCCGCATAATAATTTGAAAAGGGTAGATTTTCCGGCACCATTCATTCCAAGGACACCAGTAACTCCCCCACTAATTGCGATACTAACATCATTTAATCCAACCACTTGACCATACCATTTGCTGACGTGGTCAAGTAATATTGCTGGCGTATCTGCTTGTGCAACAGGCTCAGCACCTCCTTGTTGGGACAAATCGGGAATCATTCTCTGGTGACCTCCATTGAGGAGATTCTAGAAGTTAGCACATAGAGAGCGGCCGCATTCATCAATAACATTGACACCAAACTCCATGTCCAAGGATGGGAGTAATCAGATGATAACCCCAATAATGATTGTCCAATGTGTGCAACCACATCATATGGAGAGATCAGATAAATGACGCTTCGTTCAAATAATTGCCAAACAAGGAAGGCAAGCAATTTGCTACCAAGAATAATCGCCATGAATGCGACAGCAGGGAAGAAGCGCCCTTGGCTAACGCTGGAAAGAGCCAAACCAATACTGGTGTAGGTGAAAACTAGAATCGCTCCCGCCAATGCTGCTAATAAAAAGGCAGGAAATGTGTCTATCAACCAAGCCCATCCTTCGCCTCGCATCAATATATCTCCAACGTAATAAAGTACTAGTGTACCAACAATTAGGAGTCCTAATATTATCGCGATTGAAAGAAATTTCATAGCAGTATAATCGCGTCTATTGATGGGTCTTGAAAAATACACAGCACTGGTGCCGTGGCGCCTATCATCACTTATCATTCCGCCAATTAGTAGCGCTGTAATAACAGGGAAGCAAATCGCATTACGAGGGAAAAACCCTAGGACATGTCCGTAGAGATTTCCTCGACTAACGCCGAATAAGCGGTAAAGGTCGCTATCTCCAATTACTGTCCCGAGGAATGCTAGGCCAAGGTCTCCCATCGCCACAAAGAAGCAGGATAGTAATGCAATTCTCAATGGCCAACCCCATGGTTTGTGTCCCTTCTTTACGATGCCTAGTAAATGGTGCCTAAGTATTGACCAATTTCTCATCCAGCGAGGGTTTAATTCACCCCCCCATGGCCGGTATTTTTGCTCAAATATTGTCCCGCCAACAACACTTGACTGAGCAACTTGAGCGGTTAATGCCTCATCCCCATCTCCTGACCCGTAAGCCGCTTCCATCCGAGCTTTGCCAGTGACTGCTAACCCCTCTTGACCGAGGAATTCAGCATCGACATCTTCGCTCATCCTTTCAACTCCTCTGGAGCATCAACTTTACGAGCACTTGGTCCAGTTGCGAGTAGGTCCTCTGAACTTTTCACCTCATAACCGAGCCGTTCCATAATTACGAGAAAAAGGTCTTCGAGACTCGGCTCATGGTCATGCATTCTGCGTATTTGACACCCGGTCTTTGTTGCTGCTTCTATGATAGTTGAATAAGTAGCATCATCATCTTTGATGATTCGCAAAACTCTACCCGTTCTTCTGACTGTCAAACCTGAATCACTCAATTCTTGCTCTAGTTTTGTGGCTCCACCCCAGGCATGAACTTCGATTTCTTGATCAATGCCTTTGAGGTCCTCAATTCTCCCTTGGGCGATTAGTTTACCCTTGTGTAGCATAACAATACGAGAACATACTTTCTCTACATCATCCATTAAGTGGCTTGCCATCAACATGCTGCGCCCACCTTCCTGTACAATTTGTGTGACTGTGCCTAACATGAATTCACGGGCTTGAGTATCAAGACCATTGGTTGGCTCATCGGCAATCAGTAGTTGTGGGTCGTGAATGATCGAAGTGGCAAGTTTTGCCGCTTGAGCCATACCTGTTGAAAAAGTACCAATTTCGCGATACCTTTGGTCTCTTAGGCCTACATATTCCAGCACCTCATGGGCTCGTTGAATTGCAACGCTTGGATTCATTCCAAGTAATTCACCAGAGTATTTGATTTGGTCAACTGCGCTCAATCTTGGATCGAGGCAATCATATTCTGGCATGTAGCCAATTCTTTTACGAATTTCCTCTCCTTCTGTTCGGATGTTGTAACCTAAAACTTCACCCTCGCCTTCAGTTGCTGTAATCAATCCGAGGAGGGTCTTGATGAGGGTGGATTTTCCGGCCCCATTTGGGCCAAGTAGTCCGGTTGCTCCTTGTTGTACCTTGAGGTTCATAGAATCCAATGCAATGTGTGGCCCATAGGCCTTAGTCAGAGAATTAGTTTGGATGACAGTTTCCATTAATTCAGCCACCCTGTTCTCTCGTGGTCTGCCATACACTTTCAATTTTTCATCTACTTGGTTGGCCTCAATCCTTGATTCCATCTCTCGTCCGAACTGCGATACCTTTTCTCAATTCAGCCATCTCCTTTGGTGTCGCCTTGCTGATTCCATGAGCAATAAGTTCGCCTTTGGAATTGACAATTAAACAAGAAACTCCAGGTCTTAACCAAGCATCAACAGCGGTAATAAATCCATGGAATACATTGCGCCCATCTTGGACGAATGGAACTGCGTCATCCTCAATTACCACCCAAGGAGGACCTTGTGAAACATTTTCCTCAAGTTTTTGACATTCAAAACTCACGGGTACAGGGGCAGTACGCAAACTATGGGCCCATCGGGCTCCTGCAGCAGTTAAACTAAGGCCACCATCAGTCAAACGAGGGGATGCGATGTGCCTACCATCCTGAAGCAAGATATTCTTCACTCTGCACGTACGACTGTGAATGAACCGGCACCCTGTCAAGGCCTTGCGAGAAACATCGGCGTGGATGTTTGCAAAGAGAGAGAGTTTGGAAATAGCCTGTTGTCTTTCTAATTCAAAGACTACCAATTCATCAATATCAGCATCCATTGTCAAACTTGGTAGTGCTTCTTTCAATGTTTCCTTCATGTCCTTAGTTGCCATATCAAAGAGAATTATTTTCCTTCCTGATAATCCTAGTCTGGATAACTCATTAGCACACCAGCGTAGATCAGGTCTGCGCCTATGTAGCCAACTTGGACCTTCAACATGGGCAAATGGATTGACATCTTCCAGCGACCAAGGAAGTAATCCAAATGGGGTTTGGATTAGGACTTCTAAATCAGGCATTTTGGCTTTAATTCTGGAAACTATATTTCCAATTCGATCCCGCCATGGACCTGAGCGACCATGAAGAATCAAAACTTCTTCACCCTGTGTTGAAGTTCTCCAACGGCTATGGAGAAGGCGACGCGCGACCTCTACCCATGGTCGTTCGTGGCTTTCTTGACCAAGCCAACTGACTCCCCCATCTCGCTGTTGAGAAGTTGAATCAATCACCCATTGCCAGGCTTCTTCCCAGATGCCGTATTCGCTACCGTGCTCTCTACTTGCATCACTTTCACTGAGTACTAATCTATCTTCGTTATGGGAACCAAAATTGTGGCTTGGCGCAGTAATTAACCACTGATAAGCTTCTCTTAATGCGGGATGCTGATGGCTTCGCATTTCTGTCAATTCCCATATAGTGCCATCCTTTACTGCCTGTTTACACCGATTCAACTCTGCAACTGTAACATCCATATTGAATCTTGCAAGCAAAGCAGTTCTCTCCTCCTTGTCTAAATCTCTTACTTGCGAAGGAGTCCAGCCATGAAGGCTAGGTGTGAGCAATGGCCAATAGTCTAGGTTTTCTAATTTGGCCGTACCCCAAGGCAACAATAATCTGTCATCCTTGGCGAATAATGCATAAGCTGCTGAATCAAAGAGGTCAGCCCCTAGTGCTACAGCCATAGGGAATAACATCGGATGCCCACAACCAAAGAGGTGTACTGGGCGACTGGCTGGCAAGTGAGGTATAGATGCTAACATTATTTTTGCCAATTCTAAATATCGGTGTTGTTCCATTACCGGAACGATTCCACCGATGGGGTGAATCGCAAAGTTATGCTTTGACATTTGTTGAGCAGAGTGCTGCCTTAAATCCCATTCTAGCCCACCTTGAATTGGTCCATTTAGCATCATACCCTCTGCAGCATTGATGGAAGGTTCAGCCCTTTCGATGGTAGTTTCAACTGCCTCCATCATCTCCTGTCGTGTCATATCAGGCCGGCCAAAGACATCGAGCATGGTCGCAACATCTACGCCTATGGACTTTTGGAACTTTACAATCTCTTCAACTCCGACCTCTACATCTCCATATATGTAGGATTGGAATGTGCCGGAGTCGCAGACAATAACTCCAGGGAAATCAAGTAATTTGTGAACTCCATCTTGTTGTGCGGGAGCACTTAATTTTTCATGTTTCCAAATAATATATGAATTTGTGATAAGTCCTTCAATACCCCACTTATCCCATAACTCCCGCGGCTCAATCGTTCGGATATTTGGGTTTATCACCGGCAGAAGTGCTGGTGTGTGGAGTGGGCCATGAGCGGTATGTAATCGTCCTATTCTGGCTATGCCATCCCGATCTAAGACTTCGAATTTGCCCCAATCTTGCTCCCGACAGGGCTTTGGGTCATCCACCTTTTTGGGTACCATAAACCATTGCGGCAAGTATCTCCTTCAATGCCGCTTCGGTTGTTATCGTTTGGACAAGTGTTGAATAAAAGGTGAGAAATCATTGGACATGCGCGAGGTCAGGATGCGATACAGCGCCGCAGCAATCCTGAGTTCAAACTTCAAGGAATTGTTCCAAATTGCCAAAAAAATAGTGCTAAAGGCAACCCTTTACCATGAGTGGAATGAGAATTGGATACGCCAAGTTTTGGAAATTAGCCTGCAGGATGGAAAAACTCCCGACGACCTCTCAGAAGTGCCTTTTTTGGATGTGGAAACAAACCTTCACCAACGCCAAATAAATGGTGAGGATGTCTATACCTTGATGGTCCGAAATAGCCATGATTTGGTGATGATTGGAAAGCATCTTGAAGATGCAGTTGTAATGCCTGATTCGGAATTTGGCATTCAAGGTGCAACGCTGATAGTTAGAGGAGCACCGTCTGGAGTAAGCAAAATGGTCAAGGGCTTTAAAGAATGGAAAGCACCAACTAGTATTTCGTTTGTGGATAAAGAAGATGATGATTTTGCCGAAATGGGTGCATTGCTAAGTGAATCACAGTCTCATGTTTTTCAAACCGCGCATTCAGCAGGATATTATGATTCACCTCGCAAAACTAGTCTGGTAGAAATTGCAAGAGAATTAGACCTCTCAAGATCAACTGTCGCAGGTCACTTAAGGGCAGTAGAGAAAACTATGGCTGATGGTCTAAGAAAAAGTCTCGATGACATTAGTTGAATAGTGGTGACCATACAGCATTGTCCATGGAACAGGATGACTTGGCTGCTCGCTATCGAGCAGAGGCAGAGGAGTCCGTTAGTATAGAGGCAAAAAAGCGGCTTGAGAAATCAATTCCCGCAATTGAGAGGATTCGGTTGCAGTCAGCCTCATTGAAAACTTTAGTTGAAGAAGACGTTGAAACTTTCATCAAAGCCTGTTTTATCCGCTTAGGTTCAGTAGCAGCAGCATTGGATGGGCATGGAGGGGGTATTGCCTTAGTAAGTCATTCACATACAACTGAAGGACTAGACCTCATCCTCGACCTAACAGGGGCTTGTTTGTCTTGTGGGGCTGCCCCAGGGACCTTGTCAGGAGTCAAAGAAGACCTTGAGGCTGATGAAGAAATATCGGTGATAAAATTCAGCGCTGCCTTATTAGATACATTCGATGAATTGGGGAGAGAATTCATTCTGGCCCATGGTAATGTTGAATTTGTGTGAATCTATTTAATGCACAGTTTGATGAAGGGCATTCACGCCCCCACCTTGAGAAGATGCCTAATAGTTGCGTACTCAGTATTTCTGACCTACACGTTTCAGTGGAGGGAACAGCGGTAATCAAGGGTTTATCGTTGGATATTAAGAAGGGAGAGATTCATGTCATCATGGGAAGAAATGGGGCAGGAAAGTCAACTCTTGCAAACGTATTGATGGGCCATCCATCCTATGAAATAACTCAGGGGGAGATTCATTTCAATGGAACTCCTTTGACTGAACTTGAAGTCTTTGAAAGAGCAAGGGCAGGAATGTTCCTTTCATTCCAATATCCACAAGCAATCCCTGGAGTACAAGTCGGCACTTTCTTGAGGAAATCAGTTCAAGCAGTACGTAAAGATGATTGCCCTACTAATCGTCAATTAAGAGAGGAAATAAAAGCGGCGATGAAAATGCTTGGAGCTGATAATTCGTTTTTGGCAAGATATGTTAATGACGGTTTTTCAGGTGGCGAAAAGAAGAGGTTGGAAATCCTTCAGATGCTCTTACTCAAACCCAAGTTAGCGATACTAGATGAAACCGATTCTGGACTGGACATAGACGCTCTTAGGATGGTCGCAGATGGAATCAACAGCATCTCTGATGATACAGCATGTTTGGTGATCACCCATTATCAAAGACTTCTCGATCATGTAAAACCATCGCATGTGCATATCATGATAGATGGTATAATAGTCAAAGAAGGCGGCCCAGAGCTTGCAATTCAGGTCGAGGATAAGGGCTATGACTGGCTTGAGCCAGCAAATGCATAGAGGGATAAATATGAGTCAGGAAGCAAGAGATGCAGTTGGAGATTATCAATATGGTTTCCACGACCCAGTAAATGCGACTATACGCTTTGATTCCGGACTTTCAGAACAGGTAGTCAGGGATATCAGCGAATTGAAGAATGAACCTCAATGGATGACAGACATGCGAGTTAAGGCATACAAGCACTTTATCTCTCGTCCAATGCCGGATTGGGGAAATAGTGAGATGTTGAATAGCATTAATTTTGAGAGTATATGTTATTACCTAAAGTCCAGCAAAGGCTCTGAAACTGATTGGGACGAAGTACCTGATGACATAAAGAGCACTTTCGATAGATTAGGTATTCCGGATGCTGAGAAAAAATGGCTTGGTGGAGTAACCGCTCAATATGAATCAGAAGTGGTTTACCACAGTATCCGAGATGATTTAGTAGAACAAGGAGTTGTGTTCGTGGACATGGATACCGGTTTGAGAGAATATGAAGATATAGTCAAACAATACTTCGGTAGTGTAGTCCCATATAGCGACAATAAGTTCTCTGCCCTGAATACTGCAGTTTGGTCTGGTGGTTCATTCCTTATCATTCCTGAAGGGGTGCACGTGGAAATGCCAGTACAGGCATATTTCAGAATAAATTCAAAGAACATGGGTCAATTTGAGCGAACTTTGATAATCGCAAGACCGGGAAGCAGTATCCACTACATTGAGGGATGTACAGCCCCCACTTATTCTTCAGAGTCTCTTCATTCAGCAGTAGTTGAATTAATCGCTGAAGAAGGATCGCATATCCGATATTCAACCGTCCAAAACTGGTCAAACAATGTCTATAACTTAGTCACCAAGCGTGGGACTGCTTACCGAAACTCAACCATTGAATGGGTCGATGGCAATATTGGTTCTCGTTTGACTATGAAGTATCCTGCTGTCATCCTAAAGGAAGAGGGAGCCCATGCAGAAATCATATCCGTAGCATATTCTGGAGAAGGCCAACACCAAGATGCCGGTAGTAAGGTCCACCATTTAGCATCTAATACAACCAGTCGAATTCTAGCAAAATCGATATCTAAAAATGGAGGCCGTTCCTCTTATCGCGGATTGGTAAAAATTTCACCAAAAGCGCAGAACTGTAAAGTTAGTGTTGTTTGTGATGCTTTGTTGCTCGATGAAGATAGCCGTTCAGATACTTATCCAACAATGGAGGTGTCCAACCAAAGTTGCGTCGTTGAACATGAAGCAAGCGTTTCCAAAGTATCAGGTGAACAATTATTCTACTTGATGAGCCGAGGACATAATGAAGAGCAAGCAATGGGGCTGATTATCAACGGTTTCTTTGAACCTTTCACCAAAGAACTTCCATTAGAATATGCTAGTGAACTGAATAAGTTACTAGAGATGGAAATGGAAGGCAGCATTGGATGAAACGCGAGGTGGGTTGATGAGAAAGTCATTCTACGCAACATTGGAGACACCATCTCAGGCTATCCATGCATGGAAATATACCCCATGGAAGAAACTTCATCCAACTGGAAAGTTGAATGAAGTACCAGATGATTTCTTGGAGGCTGAAGTAGCCATCTCAATGATGGATGGAACAGAACTGCCATCTGGAATTTCACTCATCAAAGATGTCTCAAACGCTAATTCATCACTTCAGCATGACGATAAAGCCGTGGCATTTTTACTGGCTGCTTGTGATGGCGCTACTTGGAAATTAAACGTCGAAGAAAACACTATTATTACAAGTCCAGTATATGTTTCCATCAGAGCTAGCGGCCATTTAGCGATTAGCCATATTCAAGTTGAGGTTGGAAATAATTCTAACATCGAAATAATTTGGTCGCTCTCTGGAGAAGCAGGTTGGTTTGGATTACTGAGAGAGGGACTAATCGGTCATGGTAGTCATTATCACGAAGGGATGGAACAGTCTCTATCGTCGCTCAGTACCATTCTCAGGGCAGAAACCTGGAAACTAGGAAGGGATTCAACAACGACTTCGAGCCTCCTATCGCTGGGTGGGGAATTAGTTCGCAGCGACTTAAGAGGAAGCCTCGGTAAAGGTGCAACCTACAAACAATTCATTGCTAGTAACGGCAAAGGAAGTAGAAAGGATAACCACCACTTGCAGTTAACTCACCCAGTAGGAAATAATCAGAGTGAATTAGTCATCCACAGTTCTTGTGATGACAAAAGTAGAGCAATATCGACGGGTACATTGATCATATCCAAGGGCGCTGATGGTAGTGATGCAAGTCAAATATTCAAGAATCTGCTGCTCTCTGAAAATGCAAGGGCGGACTCGATTCCGGAGTTGGAAGTATTGGCGGATGACGTAAGTGCTGCGCATGGAGCCGCAAGCGCTCCACTTGATGCCAACCAAATGTTTTACTTAATGAGTAGAGGCTTGGATGCAGAAGAGTCTGAAGGACTAATAGTCAATGGTTTTCTCATTTCAGCCTTCGAAAATTCACCTCGTGATTCGATAAGTGGCTGGTTAAAAGGTAGACTTACAATACATTTAGATTGCAATTTACTGGAGTAGTTACGATGGCGTGGTCTATTGATGATTGGCCCGAGCCAATTGCTCTATCTGTGGAAGATGCGCGCAAGGACTTCCCCATCCTAAAAAGGATAGTCGGAGATGGAAAGAAACTAATTTATCTGGATAATGCTGCTACTACACAAAAGCCCCAGCAAGTGATTGATGCGATGAGCGAATATTATTGCAATAACAATTCCAATGTCCATAGGGCCGCCCATACCTTGGCAAGTGAGGCTACAACTGCTTACGAGGAAAGCCGATTGAAACTCAAGCATTGGTTCGGAGCAACGCAATCACGTTTGGTCTTCACCAGTGGAACAACCGAAGCCATCAATTTAGCAGCCCATGCTTGGGCAAGAACTAATCTTACTGAAGGAGATGCAATTGTTTTAACTGAAATGGAACACCATGCCGATATTGTCCCATGGCAAATGTTAGCCAAGGAAAGAGGAGTTGAACTTCGTTGGACTCCATTTGATTTAGAGACTTTTGAACTTGATATGGACGCATTCGCAATTGCAGTAAAGGGAGCAAAACTTGTGGCTTGTGTACATACTTCCAATGTACTGGGAGTTAGAAATCCGATAGAGGAAATAGTTCATCTAACTCATGAAGCCGGTGCAAAATTAATCCTTGATGCAGCCCAAGCAGCCCCTCATGACCGCCTTAATTTTGAGGGATTAGGTGTTGATATGCTGGCGATATCCGCCCATAAGATGGGTGGGCCAACAGGTATTGGAGCCCTCATAATTAATGAATCTACATTCCAACAAATGGAACCATTCATGGGCGGTGGAGATATGATTCGGGAAGTCCATTTAGGTCATTCTACTTATCAAGAAAACGAACATATGCTGGAAGCTGGTACTCCTAAAATCGCCGAAGCAATAGGTTGGGGGGCAGCCATAGATTGGATGGCGCAATGGGATATTGATAGTGTGCATAAACATGGGCTATATTTGGCCCAAAAAACTGCTGCTGGATTGAGAAAAATTCCAGGTATGGGGATTTTTGGAAGACATGCAGAAGGAGATGGTGCGGTGGTATCATTCCTACATGACAGTCTTCATGCAAATGATTTAGCGACATTTCTCGATGCAAGAGGTTTCGCCATTAGAACCGGCCATCACTGTGCCCAACCATTATTGAGAAAATTCAACATCGCTGCAACAAACCGAGTTTCATATTGGCTCTATAATACAGAGGATGAGGTAGATGAGTTGATATCTGCAATAACTGAGATTTGCAATAAATATGCTTGAGTGGTTTTGATTATGGCAACAGCAGAATGGCCTGAAGAATTACTAGAAATCGTTGAGGATTTCTCCGCCGCATTCGATACATCAGAGCGTTATGACATGCTCTTTGAATTAGCAGATGCTGTTGATGAATTACCGATATCAGAATGGACTCCATCAACCAAAGTTCATGGTTGTCAATCTGAAGCACATGTCTTAGCATGTTTGAATGAAGATGGTAGTTTTCATCTTCGAGGGGCTGCTGATTCTAGATTAGTTCAAGGATTGATTTCAATCACCTCTATCGCACTTGAAGGTCTCAGTCTAGCAGAAGTAGCGGATTTTTCACCTACATTTGTTGAGGAAATGGGATTGAAAGAAGCATTATCCCCTTCAAGGGCTAATGGTTTCTTGAATATGTTCAAAAAGGTACAGCAAGGAGCAGTG
>Ga0302122_10001661_pt1 | contig 14111 bp, 10 predicted proteins | sample CB21_SCM_MG_FD_203115 | JGI IMG/M metagenome (GOLD analysis project Ga0302122, IMG submission 203115) | Marine microbial communities from Western Arctic Ocean, Canada - CB21_SCM | ecosystem: Environmental > Aquatic > Marine > Oceanic | place: Canada: Western Arctic Ocean | collected 2017-09-28
GACTGATTCCGTATCCATCACAAAAAGACGGCCGGCGGCGATGACAGGCGGTCCTAATAGAGGGCTTTCATCGGTGGCGCCGGCGCCAAAGTTACTACTCCAGGCCTGCGCCAAGCTATTGCCGACTGCGACATGATGCATTGCATGGTTGGCGTAGCCGCCGGCCTGTGGCCACTCGGTAGTGATGGTTGGTACCGGGAGAAGAATCTGGGTTTTAGAGGTTCCCTGATCCGGTGACAGCGCTCTTTCTAGCTGAAGTACGGAAATCCGAGTTCCGGGCAAGATTGGGCCAGTTGGGCCCCTGAACATATCGCAACCTGATAGAACAAGGACTAAGACGGTGGCGGGTGCGATGCGTGCCAAAAATTTCATGCGGAACTTCCCGGCGGCGATGTAGCCTAGCTTCCTAGAACGGACAGCATATCTCGTGCCCGACTACGAAGACCAGCAGGCGCCTCAGTATCCTCGTTCAAGACTTGGAACTGATGGCGGGCCTCATCTTTCTCGCCTTGCCGAAATGCCAGAATGGCTAGAATTTCTCGGGCGCCATAACGCCAGGCATTGCTGTCGGCGGTGAGAGGCGTTAGCTCGCCTGATAATTCATCGGGGTTGGCAGTATCAACCAGTTCGGTGGCGCGCAGCAACGTTGCTAGGTCGCGGTAAACCTGATCAACCCCTTTGTCGCTGGCAATACTTCTATAAATGTTGGCGGCGTCATGTTTATTGTCCTCGATAGCAAGGGCTGCTGCCTCTTGAAAGCGAGCGAGTAGGGCATATCCCTTGGTGGCATCTTCGGCAAGAATTCGGAATGCGCTGGCGGCCTCGCTTGGCTTATCCTCACCCAGAAGCTTGTGGGCAAATGCGAAAGACTCGCTGTCCGTCTGCCGTGTCTTCTGATCGTAGGCCCGCCACGCCTGATAACTCGCTATACTAACGATAATGATCAGCGCGCCAGCGATGATAGAATTGCCGTAGCGCGACCAAAGTTTCGCGTAGTGTTCCTGGCGGAGCTCCTCGTCAATTTCGCGGAGTAACCCGTCTTCTGCGTGATCAGCCACCGTAGACTCCGAGAAGATGGTCCGCTGTTCGGCGAACCTTGTAATGGCATTGGAACCAGCGTGCGGATCGCGCCGCTATCCTGCCTCGAATTTGCAGCATATCCATCACCAGATGGTAAGGCAAACCTAGTGGGCGCAGCATACTCACCCTTTCAGCAACTTGATCGAGTAAACAATGCTGGAGGGATCCCTTTGCGGACCTTGTCATGTTTTGGAGACTTAAATCATGGCTTCAAACAACTCGCGCCACACGTCGTGTGCGGCTGGCCGATTGGTCGAGGAATTAAGTCTGCCATTGTATTGAAAATTTAAGATTAGCGTTAAAGCCAAAAAATTCGGCGTATATTGTGCGTAGTAAGCGTGGCCGAAAGTCTGCAACTCGTCCTGTATATAGTGAAACAAGAATCTGTTGGCGGGGCCACAGCTTCAGTTTTTAATCTGTTAGAGCCTGGATCGTTGCTGAAGCCTAGCCCTGATCTCCTGCCGGGCGACTTCAAGACCGGCGCGGTACTCCTCGCCCTCGAACGCGTATTGGCAAGCCATGCACACAACTTTTTTTGATGATAGGTGTCCGGGAGCCGAATCGCTTGCAAACTGATTTTGTCGTTCACCACACCGTGGGCAATTAACGGGAATGGGTTCCATGGGCACGTCCTTCTTGAAATGTGGAGAAGCGACGCCCTAACTAAATTGGTAAATTTTTTCAGTTGCGGGCAATGTTAACTCAGGTTGGCTCCGTCGAAATATATTCGCTTGGGGTTGAATTGTTCAAGAAAACGACTTCCCAACCAAACGAGCAGGGCGCCATGATAGTACCAGACTTCCGCCGATTCTTAGGCGGCCTTGGACACCTCAATCGCCTTCCAAATCCGTTCGGCGGTCGTCGGCATCTCCAAATGGGTGATGCCTAGAGGATGTAGGGCATCGTTGATCGCGTTCATGACCGCTGCCAGTGCGCCGACGGTTCCGGACTCGCCGACACCTTTTGAGCCGATTGGGTTGGTCTTGGTAGGAACGGGCCGGTCCTCAATTTCAAAATTGCAAAAATTATCGGCGCGCGGCATGCAGTAATCCATGAATGAACCGGTCAGAAGCTGACCGCTGTCTTCGTCATAGACCATATATTCAAGGAACGCCTGTCCGGCTCCTTGAACAATACCGCCGTGGACCTGCCCTTTGACCAATAAGGGATTAAGCTCGACGCCGCAATCGTCAACGGCGGTATAGCGATCGATCTTCATTTCGCCAGTCTCTGGTGTAATTTCCACTTCGACGACGTGGCAGCCGTTGGGAAAGTTGGCCTTTTCAGGTACGAAGGTGGCGATTTCGTATAAGCCCGGCTCCATTCCCTTGGGCAGCTTGGTGGGGTCAAACGCGGCGCGTGCGACGTCTTTGAGGTTCATAGATTTGTCGGTGCCGGCAACGGTGAAGTTGCCATCTTCAAAAGCAATATCCTCGGCGGCAGTTTCCATCATGTGAGCCGCTAGCTGCTTGGCTTTTTTGATAACTTTGTCAGCGGCCATCAACACGGCCGAACCACCCAATGTTGCCGATCGTGACCCACCTGTACCGGTGCCAAATGACAAACGCTCAGTATCCCCTTCGAGCACTCGGATATCCTCAGGTTCAATTCCGAGTTGGCCACAAAGGATCTGTTTGTAAACCGTCTCATGACCCTGGCCGTGATTGGTGGAGCCGGCGAGAATGGTCACCGTGCCGCTGGCATTAAAGCGAACTTCAACTGTTTCGCCAGTTTGAGGCGCCGAAGCAACTTCGATGGTGGTCGAAAGGCCGACGCCGCGTAGCTTACCGTCGGCCTTGGATTTTGCCTTGCGGTCCGCAAGGCCTTTGTAGTCGGAATGATCAAGCGCCATGTCGAAGAGGGCGGCGAACTCGCCGCAGTCATAGGTGAAGGTCAGTGCCGTCTTGTAAGGCATGGCCTCGGGTGGAATGAAGTTTCGCCGCCGCAGCTCGGCCGGGTCTATTCCCATGCCCCGGGCGGCGATATCCATCATCCGTTCGATAACGTATGCCGCCTCTGGCCTGCCAGCGCCGCGATAGGCGGATAGCGGTGATGTGTTAGTGAATACGCCCGAAACTGCAACGTGGGCCGCCGGCATATTATACGGGCCGGCAAGGGTGCCGATGTTGCCAGTTGGAGGCCCCATGCCGCGGAAGGCCATGTATGCGCCAAGGTTGGCGGTCGTTTTTACGCGCAGTGCTGTCATTCTTCCGTCAGCATCGAAACCCAATTCAGCCTCGGTGACGTTGTCGCGTGCATGATCATCGGCCATCAGCCCCTCACTGCGATCACAGCGCCATTTGACTGGCCTGCCGACCCGTTTAGAGGCCCAGGCGACCAGCGGTATTTCTGGATAAAGAGCCCCTTTCATACCAAACGAGCCGCCCATGTCTCCGGTAATGATGCGCACTTTATTCTCGGGGACTTTAAAGAAGTTGCGTGCCAAATTTGCCCGAATTGCATAGGGGCGCTGGATTCCTGCGTGGATTGTGTAGATGTTTTCGCCGGGGTCAAAAAACCCCAAGGCGCCGCGAGGTTCCATGGTATTGGCGTGGATCCGGCTGATGATGAACTTCTGTTTGAAAACATTGGCCGACTTGGCGAGGCCCGCTTCGGCTGCTTCGGCATTGCCGGCTTGATAGTAAAATGATTCGTTGTCCGTGCAGCTTGGCCAGATTGCATCTGATTCTCGGGCTTTGACGCCTACCACGTTGATCGGTAACGTTTCATATTCAACGTCTACCAAGTCTGCGGCGTCTTTGGCGGCATTGACTGTATCTGCGATCACCATAGCGATTATTTGGCCGACGTGGCGTACCCGGTCGCTGGTAATAGCGGGCCGTGGCGGGCGGTACATATCGGAACCATCGCGTCGCTTGTGGACGTTGGGGCCTGCAACGAAGCCGAGGCCGTCGGCCTCACAATCAGAACCCGTCAGTACTGTCATCACACCAGGGGCGGCAAGCGCGGCGGTCGAATTGATGCTCTTGATGGTCGCGTGAGCATGCGTCGAGCGGACCATGACCGCATGGACCTGGAAGGGCATATTGAAATCGTCGACGTACTGGCCACGCCCCTTTAGGAGGCGGGGGTCTTCCGTGCGGGGCACTGACTGGCCAACTGCGTACTTGAGCATGCGATGATGTCCTCCCATTGATGGCTGCGTGAGCCTTGACATGGTCTGAAGCCGACGCCTCATTGTACTAACCTAAGGCACCGGAACGCTCCCGTTAAGGGCGAAATGATACTCGAGTAGCAACGAGTGGCGCTTTGACGCCGGTTCCCCCTTGGATACAAGGTCTGTGTGGCTTACATGAAAGGCTTGCGGGGAGAACCTTTCCGCTGAACCCTTGAGGATATGAGGCAATGAACCTGCGCAACGGTCGAGAATTTCTTGCCATACCTGGGCCGACCAATGTGCCTGATGCGGTGCTGCAGGCTATGCACCGGCCCGCCGTTGACATTTATTCTGGTGAAATGGTCGATATTACCGATAGCTGTCAGGCTGATATAGGCAAGATATTTGGCACAGAAGGTCGAATTTATCTCTATGCGGCTAATGGACACGGAGCTTGGGAAGCAGCGCTGACCAATGTGCTATCTCGTGGCGAAACGGTGCTCGTGCTATCTAGCGGCCGCTTTGCGACTGGTTGGGGCGAAGTTGCCGCTGTGCTCGGGTGCCATGTGAAAACTCTCAGTGGCAACTGGCGTACGCCAGTCGACCCGGTGGCCGTAGAAGATTATCTGCGAAAGGACGTCGCCGGGCGCATCAAGGCCGTGTTGGTAGTGCAGGTTGATACTGCTTCAGGTGTCGTTAACGATATCCCTGCCATCCGCAAGGCGATGGATGCGGCTGGGCACAATGCGTTATTGATGGTCGATGCCATCGCATCACTTGCCACGATGGCGTTCGAGATGGACGCTTGGGGAGTTGATGTTGCTATCTCTGGTTCACAGAAGGGCTTGATGACGCCGCCAGGGCTAAGCTTCGTCGCGTCCGGCAAACGTGGAGCAAAAGTGCACGCCAAGGCAAACCTGCGCACCTACTACTGGGATTGGACGGAGCGGGACGGGGCGCTCTATTACAAGAAATTCTGTGGAACGACGCCCGTTCATCTAATGTTTGGGCTGCGTAAGGCATTAGATTTGCTTCTTGAAGAAGGGTTGGAGAACGTCGTCGAGCGCCATGTTGTTCTGGCTGATGCAGTGCGCCGCGCTGTCGGTGTTTGGTCAGAGAGCCAGGCCATTAGCTTCAACATCGTTAAGCCGTCAGCGCGGGCCAACTCGGTCACTACAGTGCTATTGGCGGATGAGTATGACCCCAAGGCCATTCAGGAATTCTGCCGTACCCGGCTGGGTGTCATTCTCGGCGGCGGGCTTGGCGAGCTATCAGGCAAGGCTTTCCGCATTGCCCATATGGGTCATCTCAATGCGCCGATGGTCCTCGGCACCCTTGGTGCTGTAGAATCAGCTTTACAGGCATTGGCTATTCCCCACGGAAGTGGCGGAATCCAGGCCGCTACCGACTGGATCGGGAAGTGCCTAGCGGTTTAATTGCCGGGTAATCGCTTTATTTAGCACAATTCTTTCAACGTAGCTCCGCTACTTGCCGCGAATTACGAATTCTGACGCTATGTTCTGATCATCCCCGCCACTCAGGGCCTGCTCATAGACAGCCACACGGGTCCAAATGGCTTTGGTTACTTCCGTAACAAGTATTTTGCGACCTAATTGCCCCCCAGCTTTACTATGGGCGTAACCCTATGGGCGTAACCCTATCGAAAAATTGTGAGATTGAGGTTGGGGATATTTAAGCCATAGCTGTTCTGGTGTGCTGTAGTTGTGGTAGTGCACAACGGAATAAAGGCCCGGCAAATGCCGGGCCTTTATCTAGATGTTTGAGTGCCTACTTATTTTGCGACGAGACCAGCTGATGGGGGTCGCTTTATGTAGTCCCAGATGCTTGGTAGGTCACCGACCGGGACCTCAATGAGGACTGGGCCACGTGCATTGAAGGCCTCGCGGATAGCCTTGCGTAGCTCATCAGCCGTTCTAGCCTTGATACCCAGCATGCCGAAAGCCTTGGCCAGTTGAACAAAATCCGGATTTTCCAGCTCGACGCCAATGTTGCGGCCGCCGAAGGCATCGTTCTGGATGCGCTTGACGTTGCCGAAGAAAGCATCGGCAAAGACGATGCAGACTACGTTGATGCCGTGCTTAACAGCTGTCGACATCTCTTGAACGTTGAACATGAAGCCGCCGTCGCCAGAAACGCAGATCACCTTCTTGTCCGGGTTGCCGACCTGGGCACCGAGTGCCATGGCATACCCGGCCCCGAGAGTTCCTTGATAGCCGGTCATGACCAGCGTGCGTGGCTGATAGAAGGGCATGCCGTATTGGCAGAATGTCCCCATCTGGGTGACATCAGATACAATGATGCCGTCCTCCGGGAGTTCCTCGCGGATGACCTGAGCAAAATCCCGCTGTTGGGTCATTTGACCTAACGTTGCCGCGGCCTGATTTTTGGCCTTAGTAAGCTCGTCCTTGCGCGACGGGCGCGAAATATTGTGCTTTTCCACGGCCTCGGCCAGCTTCGCTAAGGCCGTTTTGGCACGAGCGATGATGGTGATGTCGTGGGGCTTGGGCAGTGCTGCCTGCGCCGGGTCGATATCAACCCGCACAGTTTTTACTATGTCTCCGCGTCCCCAAGCCATGGCGGGATGCAGCCATTTGGTGCCGATGACGAGGGCAGCATCCACATCCGACCACAGCTCTTGGCCGGAGACCATGCCGTGTGACAGGTGGTGGCGGTCACTCATGGCTCCTCTGCCCGTGCGGCTGGCGATGACCGGGGCTTCGAGCAATTCGGCAAGTTGCAGGAGTTCCGCCTCAGCGCCAAAGATGCCGCCACCTACAAAAATCATTGGGTTCTTAGCTTGGCCAAGAAGCTTTGCCGCGGATGCGAGATCGTCATCGTCAATCTCCGGCTCTGGATATGAGATGACCGCATCGAGTAGCTCGACATCCATCTGGCGGCCCATTTGGTCGGGTGCCATTTCGAACACAACGGGTTGGGTGCGCTCGCTCAGCATTTGCTTGAATGCTTCGCCCAGAACAGCCGGAACGTCAGCTGGGGCTTCGGCGCGGTCGGCCCATTTTACAACGCCGCGCATAGACATAAGCTGATCACGAATTTCGTGGGTCATGCCCATGCCAACGCCGATCTGGTACGAAGGGATCTGTCCTGTCAGTCCGAGTACTGGGGCATTGAGGCTTACTGCCGTCGAAAGAGCAGCACCAGTATTGAGGATACCGGGGCCCGGCACCACCATGAATGTACCGACTTTGCCGGTCGATGCAGCGTAGCCGGTTGCCATATAGGCGGCACCCTGCTCGTGGCGGGTATGGACGGTCCTAACTTGATTTCGTGCTTCGTAGAGCGCATCAAAAGTATGATCAAGCTGAATACCGGGCAGGCCGAAAACCGTATCGATTTCATGCCGAATCAGTGTTTTGACGATGGCCTGACCACCGCTCATCTTTTCCATTTGGAACGTCTCCCAACCATTGTGTGAAGAAAAGTAGGTCTCTTTGGGTGCCTATTGGTTCATACACGGTACTCTGTAATTGGCCCCTGTTCTACAAGGCGGTTGAGCTTATTGTCGAGGATCACTGTGCCGCCTAGGCTTGTTGCATCAGAAATTAAGGGAGCAGTCACGTAATGACTTACGGACATAAGGAAGTTGGGCCAAGTCGTTACCGCGAAGACATTGGGCGATATTACGAGGATTTTATTATCGGTGACATTTACGAGCACCGTCCGGGGCGAACAATTTCTGACGTCGATAACACGTGGTTTACATTATTGACCATGAACACGCACCCTCTGCACTTCGACGAGGCCTATGCGGCCAAAAGTGAGTTTGGTAGAACGCTGGTTAATTCCGCCTTCACTTTGGCCGTCGTCGCTGGCATGAGTGTCAGCGATACAAGTCAGAAAACTATCGCCAACCTTGGTTGGACAGACATCAAACTGACTGCGCCGGTCTTTGCTGGAGATACTATTTACGCCGAGAGCACGGTTCTAGAAAAGCGAGAATCCAAATCCCGCCCTACGGCGGGCATTATCACCATCGAGACGCGGGGAGTGAAGGATGATGGCACGCAGTTTATGAGTTACACCCGCACGTTCCTTATTCCCAAGCGAGGCCACGCGGTTGACGACTAAAGAAACGCCGTAAATATAAATGAACATGAGGGCGTGCCATGTCAGACGGCAAGGGGGTTTAGTTTCTGACTGCCTCTGTGCGTTACGCAGATGAGTCACAGCCACACAATCCGGGGCCTGCATAGGGCCATTAATCAGGGTCGTTACACAGAAGATTTTTTTTGCGCAGTCTTGGTCTAGGTGATACGCGTTTCGCCGCGCTGCAGAATGAAAGACGTGGTTTAGAAATTTTAAATATGCGCTAGATTGCGGAAATTTTAGTCAAGGGGCGACCGACTGCTGATGGCCTGTTTGCCTGGATTGGTGATATTAGACGTCCAAACAATGGCGGCGGCGTAGCGAGCGAACCGTCCAATGCGAAGGAATTTATCGCAATGTCCAACATCCATGTAGCATTCCTAGATATGTTCCACTCCAGCATTTACGCGGCCATTAAGGAACGGTTGCCGGCTGGATGGACGGCTTCCTATACGGAAAGCCTCGATCCCAAACATCAGGCTGCGGCGCTTGCCAATGCGGTGGTTGCATTTCCGGTGGCGGCACATATGCCAGCAGCCCTGCTGACCGAAGCACCGAAGTTGCGCTTTATCCAAAAAATTGGTGCTGGCGTTGACCGCATTGATTTGGATGTCTGTAAGGTGCGCGGCATTGCGCTGGCTAATCTTGGTGGTGGCAACGCAATTCCGGTAGCCGAACATACCCTAGGGCTGATGCTTGCCGTTTATCGACGGGTGCCGCAGATCGACCGGCGCACGCGGGCTGGGGAGTGGGCGAAGGAAGAGGCGCGCGGCACCACCCATCATATGCATGGCAAGACGATTGGCATTCTTGGCTTCGGGGCTATTGGGAAAACATTGGCAAAGCTGTTAGCCGGTTTTGGGGTGACCATTGTTTATTACGACCCCATAGGTGCGACACCAGAGGTTGAAAAGGAGCTTGGCGTACGCCGGGTATCGCTGGAAGAACTCTTAAAGATCAGTGATATCGTTTCTCTGCATTTGCCGCTGATGACGGCAACGCGCGGTATTTTGGATGAGGTCCGCCTGCGCTCCATGAAGAAGGGTTCCGTGCTGATCAACTGTGCTCGTGGCGGTCTAGTTGACGAAGTGGCGCTGGCTAAGGTTTTGAAAGACGGTCACTTGTTCGGTGCTGGGGTCGATGCATTTGAGAACGAACCGCCTGTGGGCTCACCGCTGCTTGAGCTCGATGAAGTGGTAATTAGTTCACACCTTGCCGGCGCCACTCTCGATAACTTTGCGCTGGTTGTCGAGAAGGCCTACGCCAATGCTGAGCGCTACCTCAGCGGCAGGGGACTACCAGACAGCGACTCAATTTTTCTGCCGCCGAAGTAAGTGTTGCTTAGTCTAGCCCCGAGCTGGCTTTAAGACGGCAAGATTCAGCACAAAGATGCAGCACAGGTATTATTAGACAGGGGATGGCCATCTCGACGCGGCGTCTTAACCCGTCTACACATGGGTCTAAATTAAACGATGGGAGATACATCCGTGATCACCGAACTGCCCGCCAATGCCTTTAAGCAGCGCCTCAAGACAGGCGAGAAACAGATTGGCATCTGGATTACCTTGGCAACCCCGACATCCGCTGAAGTATGTGGCCCGGCAGGATTCGATTGGATGCTCATCGATATGGAGCATAGCCCTAGCGAGCTTACGGACGTCGTCAACAGTATGCGGGCGGCGACGGGTGGCACCGCCGAACCCATTGTTCGGATACCTTGGAACGACCCGGTGATGGTGAAGCGCGTTCTTGATGCCGGCGCCCGCACTATCCTATTTCCCTACGTCCAGAACGCAGCCGAGGCGACCCGTGCCGTACAGTCGACGCGCTATCCGCCTGACGGCTTCCGTGGTACGGGCGGTATAACGCGGGCAACCCTATATGGCCGAGTGCCCAACTACTTTCACAGAGCTCACGAAGAGATTTGCGTCATCATCCAGGTCGAATCACCAGACGCTATCAAGGCTATACCTGAAATATGCAAAGTTGATGGCCTGGATGCTATTTTCATTGGCCCCAACGATCTCGCTGCCAACAGCGGGTATCTTGGGCAGATGTATCACGAGGACGTACAAGCCATGTGCATTGACGCACTAAAGGCCATTAAAGTGGGTGGCAAGAGTGCTGGTATCCTAACATTCAATGCCGACTTAGCGAAGAAGCAGTTCGACATGGGTTTCGACTTTATCGCAGTTGGTGGCGATGCGACCATCCTCGCTCGCGGTGTTGATGAGCTGGCGAAGACGTTCAAGGGGGATTGAGGCGAACGAACGCCGCACGTGCTAGCCGCTATGTTGCCCTGTCCCTGTGATGGGGAATTCAGCGTCGTCAAAGGTATTTGAAGCCGATGGTGGCGAAATAAGCTGTGCCAACAATGCCCAATAGCGACTAGCGTCCTGTATTGCCGAAAAATTTCGTAAGCCGTCATTAAAATAAGCACTATTTGTGCGGCCGTATATGCGTTGTGTGCCTTCCTCAGAGAAAGGACAGGAGCACCATTAATGGTCATTGCGGACGCGGCTAATATTCAGGTTAGGATTTGTCGCTACTGAGCCGGTTGAGCTGTTTCTGCATAGCTTCTAGCTGACCGCGCAACTCATCGAGCTGATTACCGGAGGCCTTATCCGTTGCCGGAGGTTCCGCCGCCGGGGTTTTGGTTTTCCGGCTTCCGTTTTCGCCCCCCGAACTGAACGGTAAGAACGCCTTCATGGCTTGTTCGAACATTACTGCGTTCTGCTTGCTCATCTCCTCGAATTGCTGCAGCGGGAACAGCCCGCCAAGGGTCTCTTGGATGTAGCAGCGCATCTTTTCCTGATTATGGGTAAAGGACCGCATGGAATGGTCGAGGTAACCGGGAATCAGGGATTGCAGGCTATCGCCGTAGAAACGGATGAGTTGGCGAAGGAAGCTGATGGGCAGCAAGCCGGTACCCTTCGATTCCTCCTCGACAATGATCTGGGTGAGAACACTGCGGGTGATATCATCGCCGGTTTTTGCATTAAAGACGGCAAAATCCATACCTTCCTTGACCATCTGGCAGAGGTGGTCAAGGGTTACGTAGCTACTTGTTGCTGTGTTGTAGAGGCGACGGTTGGCGTATTTCTTAATTGTAATAGGGTCGCCGTCAGCGCCTGAATTTTTCGCCATGGTGGGTCGGTCCTCGGCTAGAATCGGCGGGCATATGTGTACCCAGACGTTTATATCGACGCGAGCAACAACCGTTACAGGACACATTATTGCATTGCAATGAAATGTTCCGCATGCGCGGTGTGAACCCTATATTCAAAGCGGAAGCACAGGCTGGTGGACGAAAAAAAAATAGCCCGCTGGCTAGGTAGACCTCAAAGAAATAGCGCGCCGTTACCTCGACTTGTGGGAGCTCCAGGAGGCGGAATTTTCCGGTCAGGATTCTCCTGTTACGAATGGTATTGTACCGGTATTCCCCGAAGCGGCCGTTACTGAAATGATGGAAATGGAAGTGGCGAGGGCGCCGACCTATTTGTTGCTCTAGAGGACTGGCTTGATGACGACGTGCCTTTGGTGGCGGCTGTCGCCCGCGAAACCTCCCATGGTTGGTAGTGTGAAAATGCACCAGAGAAGGGCGCTTGGAAAGTCGCTGGCGATGTTGTCGATCCTTCGGCTATTGATAAATCCGCTCTACTTTTTATTCCGTCGAGCGACCACATTGTTCCTGCAATAACTGCGTGGCCGCGGGCAAACGCTTTACCGCGGACGGAAGCGCGTGCTGTCCCGGCGGGACATATTGGTATGATTGTTGGAGGCAGGAGCAAAGAACTGGTCTTCGACGCGCTCTTCGATTGGCTTGAGTATTTATTAGATTAACTAATTTCATTATAGCGGAAATTTCTGCAATGCAGCATTTTCAATTACGCTGGATCTTTGGACTCACTATAGGAGTGGCAGCAAGGTGGCTGAGTTACTTTCCGCTATAACGAAACAACGCTAATGTTGAACTTGTCCATTCATCGGGAGATTGGGCGGAGCGCGCACATCGATTAAGGAGAATTCCAGATGTCTCACGTTGTCATTGCAAGTGCTGCGCGGACCCCAATAGGTGCCTTTTGCGGTGGTCTCTCAACACTTTCTGCCCATGGCCTCGGCGAGGTCGCAATTCGTGAAGTTCTGACGCGAGCCGGTGTGGCGCCCGAAGAAGTTGATGAGGTGGTATTAGGCCAAATCCTTACTGCTGGCGCCGGCCAGAACCCGGCTCGGCAAGCTGCTGTCAATGCTGGCATTCCGGTGGAAAAGACAGCCTATGGAATCAATCAACTGTGCGGCTCCGGCCTACGCGCTGTGGCGCTCGGGTTTCAAGCAATCCGTCTTGGCGACGCCGGCATCGTTGTTGCTGGAGGCCAGGAGAGCATGAGCCAGTCACCGCACTGCATTCATCTGCGTGGTGGCGTCAAGGTGGGTGATGCCCAAATGATAGATACGATGATCCGCGATGGCCTGTGGGACGCCTTTAATGGTTATCACATGGGCATCACGGCGGAGAATGTCGCAACGAAGTGGCGCCTTACACGCGAAGAACAGGACATTTTTTCTGCCGCCTCGCAGCAGAAAGCCGAAGCCGCCCAAAAAGCCGGCCGTTTCATTGACGAAATTGTCCCCGTCACCATCAAGTCCCGCAAAGGCAATACGGTTGTTGCCGATGATGAGTACCCGCGCCAAGGCACGACGGCGGAGACGCTTGGTAAGCTACGTCCTGCTTTTTCTAAGGATGGCACCGTGACTGCCGGAAACGCATCAGGCATCAATGACGGTGCTGCCGTCACGGTGTTAATGAGCGAGGAGGCAGCTTCGAAGCGCGGCATCATGCCTCTGGCCCGCATTGTTTCCTGGGCGACGGCAGGTGTCGATCCCGCAATAATGGGTACCGGGCCGATCCCGGCCAGCCGCAAGGCGCTGGAAAAGGCGGGTTGGACTGTCGATGATTTGGACCTCATTGAGGCTAACGAAGCGTTCGCTGCCCAAGCCTGTGCGGTCAATAAGGACCTCGGTTGGGATGCGGGTAAGGTTAACGTCAACGGCGGCGCCATCGCGCTCGGACATCCCGTTGGCGCATCGGGCGCGCGTGTGCTTACCACGTTGCTTTACGAAATGCAGAAACGCGAAGTGAAGAAGGGACTTGCTACACTTTGCATTGGCGGCGGCATGGGCATCGCCATGTGTGTCGAGCGCTGAGGCGTTTCAATTAATGGGTATTCCTTTCGCGGCCTGGAACGTCGGCTGGGGCGCATCAAGGCTTTGGTCTGCTTCTGCGAGGCCTGTTTCACCCGAGAACTCGACGGCTCGTCGGGTGCAAATTGGAATGGAATCGAGCGGCCAGTGGATGGTGCAACCGCAAGAATCTCATGGGCGTCACGGTAATTCATTTTATGTCAAAACTTTGACTCTTGTGCCACAACATGTTTTGTATGATTAATATCTTGCCTTTTAGGCTGCTTGGCATTGCTCTCTTATGAAAATTTGATGGCTTTTGCTTTGCATTGGATATTTTGGTTGATTGGTGAGTACCTTGGCGCCAGAATTTTCAAAGGTGGATGGCCCATTAAACGAGGCCCCGCGGTAGCTAAAGCTATTTGAAGTAAAACTCGATTACAGAAATTAATACGAGAGACTAAGTTTTAAGGGTCGAGGTGAGGCGTCCTCAAATAAAACTTAAAGAAACGCAATTGGATTCTGTTGCTTCTGCTTTTGGCGCATAGCAATCTTCTGTGTGCTTCACATCTATAAGTCACCATTTATGGAGAATATATATGTC
>Ga0302122_10001663_pt1 | contig 14106 bp, 12 predicted proteins | sample CB21_SCM_MG_FD_203115 | JGI IMG/M metagenome (GOLD analysis project Ga0302122, IMG submission 203115) | Marine microbial communities from Western Arctic Ocean, Canada - CB21_SCM | ecosystem: Environmental > Aquatic > Marine > Oceanic | place: Canada: Western Arctic Ocean | collected 2017-09-28
TACGGCGCCCCGACGCGGCGCAGAGCCCCGAGGCACTCATGGGGCCCGCGAACGGCATCGGCGGGCTCCTCGAGGGCCTCATGAACGCGCCGGGCGGCGCGCAGGCGCTGGCGCACGCCTTCCAGGCGCGCCAGGACGCCCAGCGGGCCGCCGAGGACGACATCTACGACTCGGACGATGATGAGGACGACGCCGCCGTCGCGCGGCGCCTCGCGGGCGCGGGCGGCGCGTCGGTCAACGACGGCGACGCGGTGCTCGCAGCGTTCCTCGGCGGGGGCGGCCCGCCTCCGCTCGAGCGGCGCCTGTCCACGGGCGACGACGACCCGGCGCTCCAGCGCGCGCTGCTCCAGTCGACGCGGCCCCAGCAAAGTTCCTTCGCGGCGGGCGTCGACGCGCAGCTCGAGCGGGCCCTGGTGGCGTCGCGCGCCGAGGCGGGGCTGGGCGGCGACGACGGCGACCAGGACCTGGCGCGCGCGCTCGCGTATGCCGACGGTGGCGCGCCGTCGCCGCGCGCGGCGGACGACGACGACGCGCAGCTCCAGGCGGCGCTCTTCGAAGCGACCGCCGCGGAGACCGCGGAGGAGCGCCAGATCGCCGAGGCGATCCGCCTGTCCGCGATGGAGGCCGAGCCCGAGGAGGTCCTGATGACGGACGCCGCGACGACCGGGGCCCGGCGCCTCAGCCGGCGCCGCGGCGGCAGCGAGCACGACGAGCGGCAACAAGGGGGCGGGGGCTCGCGCAAGACCGACTAACTGTATGTAATACACATTAGACAACTACGGCTGCCGCGTGAGCAGCTTCCCGAGCGCGTTGGCGCCAAAGGACCGCCCCGCCTTCCACGGCTTCCGCTTCCGGTGCGCCAGCATGTGCGCCGCCGCGGGGAACGGGAACGGACGCTCCGTCGCGGGGTCGTGGAACGGGGACGGACGCACCGCAGTATCATTCCTCTCGACGACGCCGTTCCGGATGCAGCCGTTCCCGTCGCGCTGCATCCTGCCGGGGTGTTGGTCGTCGCAAGCCCAGTAGACGTCCGCGCGCCGCGGGTCGGCGCGCTCGCACTCCGCAAGAGCCTCCAGGGCCTTGGTGGAGAGCCGGGGGTCCGCCCGGGTCGAGACCTTGGCCGCCCAGGGTGAAGGGCACTCGCCCTCGCGCCACGGGTGCTTGGGCACCAAAGGGGGGTATTTCGGCGGCCGGCCGAGGCCCGTCTTCTGCCCCAGGTCGCCCAGACACGCGTCCCAGATGCAGCGTGGTTGTGTGATGAGGGGTCCTGTTCTGTCCTCAATATTCAGCGAAAAGAAGCAGTCCGCGAAGGCGCCGGGCACGCTCTGCAGCTTGTCCTTGTCCTTCGTGTGCCACACGAGGTGCACCGCGTCCTTGAGCGTGCCGTCGAAGACGCACCCGGGCCGCCACTTCGCGGGGTAGACCTCGAAGTCCCAGCGCATGAGTAACAAGTGGGCGTAGCGTATCCTCTCATGGGTGGCGTGGTCTCGCACGAGCCGAATGGCCCGTTCTCGGTTCCGCACTTGCGCGAAGGGCAGCCCGTCGTCCGGGTCGTCCACGGCGGCCTTCATTCTATCACCGTACCACTCCCTTAGTTTGTCCGTGGCGTTGTAGGCCGCCTTGGCCGTGCACGGCCTCGTCGCGGCGAAGACGTCCACCTTGAGACCGCCCTTTTCTAGGAGAGCGAACCACTTGGCGTGCGCGTCGTAGATGCGCTTCTGGGTCAAGAGCGAGAGCGCGCAGCCGCACGTGCCGCGCATGTGCTGCTGGCCCGAATTGCGAAAGGCCTCGCCCCGGAAGACGACGGCGATGCGGTCCGCGAGCGTGCCGTTGCGGCTTCTCATATAATCGCGCGCGCAGACGTCCTCCGCGGCGCCGGCGAGGGCCGCCACGAAGCCGAAGGCTGCCCACCTCGCCATCTGGCGCCTGCTTGATGCTGCCGCGCCGGGACCACCGCGACCGAGGACGCCTGCGACGCCTGCGGCCTTGCGGGCAGCGGAATCGATCAATGTCGATGGCAAAAGCTGCCACTCCTCGTGACGAGCGCGAAGCTGAGCAAAAAACAAATTCTCAGCGCTCTCCCATGGAGGGCTAGCTAGCGGTATAAACTCCCGGAGGACGCATCCTGGAAGTTTGGCAAAATAGCGTGCGGGTTTATTTAGCATTTTAGCTGCGGACCAAACTCGCCATACCGCTGAATCTGCTGACTGCTGCCGCCTGCGCGTGGCTGTGAGTGTCGACGTACACCGCTAGATTGAGATCCAACGACGAGAGCTGCGCCGCAGACACCCATTGGCTGTAACCGCAGCTGCCACCAAGTACACCCTAAATAGCAGAGAAAGATGAGCGACTCCGGCTCCGCCATGGACGCGAGCGCGCCGCCGAGCCGCGCCGCGTCCGTGCGGCCCGAGTCGCCGGCCATGGCCACGACGCACAGCGTCAACTCGCTCGTGGAGACGGCCATGTCGGGGCAGTCCGGCATGGCGCCAACGACGCAGCCGCCTGGCTTTTTAGGACCAAGAGTGGTGCGCAAGCGCGACCGCTGGTCCGACGGCGAGTCCGATTCGATGGCGCCGCCCGCGAAGCGCCCGGAGCCCGACGCAGTGTCCGAGCTCGGCGCGCCGTCCGAGCTCGGCGGCGTCTCGGCCGAGGACGAGGCGCCGCCCGCGCCGGAAGCGCAGGACGAGGCCACCGCGGAGACGGAGCGCTACGTGCGGCTCGCGCTGGCGGCGCACGTGCGCAGCGCGCCGCCGAAGCGGCCCGAGCCGCGCCCGCCGTCGCCGCGCCGGGAGCCCCGCCGGCCGGATGAGTCGCGCCAATTAGTTCGCCAGGACGATTCCGCGCGCCAGGTGGCCCGCTCGGAGTCCTCCGGCGGCAAGAAGCCGGTGCTGAGCGGCATGCACAACTACCACGAGCAGCTCGCCGCGGCGCGCGCCCGCGGCGTCGGCCGCGGCGGGCCGCGCGGGCTTGGCGGCTCGAGCCAGCGGCCCCCCGCGCGCCAGGACCTGACCAACTACCGGGGCGACGCGCCGCGCGGGTCCCTGCCGCGCGGCTACCAGCCCCGGGGCACGTTCCAGCGCGGCGGCGGCCCGCCGCGCGGTCCATACGGCGGCAACTACGGCCCGCCGCCGGGGCAGTATCCGCCTCGCGGTCAATACGGCGGCGGCAACTACGGTCCGCCCCCGGGGCAGTACCCTCCGCAGTACGGCGCACCGCCGGGCCAGTACGGCGGCGGGAATTACGGCCCGCCGCCCGGCCAGTACGGCGCGCCGCCGCAGCAGCCTCCTGGGCAGTACGGCGCCCCTCCGGCGCAGCCGGGCGGAAATTATGGCCCGCCGCCCGGCCAATACGGCGCGCCGCCGCCCGGCCAGTACGGCGGCGCACCGCCGGCACAGCGCTGAAGCTAGAACACTCAATAACTTTCCTAGGAGTATCCTACTCCGTGGCTTTGGCCTTTGATGCTGGCTGGCCCATCCCGATGCATCTGCCGGGTTTTTTGTTATGTTTTACTCTCACGCAAAACGTGTGCTTGCGTGGCAGGAGCAGGACGGCCTTAGAAGCAGAGATAGCTTCTCTGCACCGCTCGGTCAGAGCACTGACGAGTGCTGCGAAAGCAAAGTCGTGACCTTGCACAGCAAAAGCCCATGTCGTCGAGCAGCAGCGATGGCGAGGGCTTCCTCGGGCGCTGCGACCCGGACCTCTTCGAGAAAGAGGGGCCCGCACTTGTGAAGCACATGGAAGTCCTGAGGGCGCGGGTGCCGGCGCCGGTGCGGACGGACGAACCCGCACCGGTCGCGCCGCGGCGGATTCTGTCCCCCGCCGAGGCGCTCTACGAGGCGGCCTTCGCCGGCGCGGGCGACGCGAAGCGCGAATCGCGGAAGGAGCGCGACGAGCGGCGCTGGACCCGGAAGCAGAGCTTCGTGTACGGCGAGATCGAGTTCCCGGCCTTCGAGGCGACGCTGCGCAAGGTCCGCGACGACCTGTGGCCGGGGCAGGACGTCTTCTACGACCTCGGCAGCGGGGCGGGGCGGCCGGTCGTGGCGGCCTCGGTGCTGTTCCCCTTTCGGAAATGCCGCGGCGTCGAGCTGCTCGCGGGCCTGACGCGCCTCGCGCGGACCGCGAAGGAAACCTTCGAGGCGTTGGACTGGACGCTGGCCCACGCGCGGCCGGCGGTCGACTTCCTCGAGGGCGACATCACGGACCTCGCGTTCCACGACTGGACCGCCGACGGCGACGTCGTGTTGGTCAACTCGACGTGCTTCGACGACGCGCTCCTGAAGGCGTGCGCGGACCGGGCCGAGGGTTTGCGGCCCGGCGCGTTTGTGATCACGTTCACGCGGCCATTACCCTCGCCGCTGTTTACCATCGTCGACGAGGAGCTGCACCAGATGAGCTGGGGCGGCGCGACGGTGTTCGTTCAGCGCCGCGACGGCGAAGAGGAGGGGGGTGGCGTAGATGACTAATCGTAATTTGTGTTATCATGATGATCAAGATGTGCGCAGAAATGCGCGCCAATGAAAAAGCTACGCCTCCTTCTCCTTCGAGCCCCAGAACGCGAGGCCGTTGAGAATGCCGAGGATGGACCAGACGGGGATGAAGGGGAGCAGCACCGATGCCTTGGCGGCGTCGGAGAGCTCGAGGGAAGTGGAGCCGAGGCCGACGGGGAGGCCCGCGAACGTGGCGTCGGACGCGGCGCACATGAAGCTCACCAGAGCGAGGAAGAGGTGGAAGGGCTTGCGCGCCGCGGCCGAGCACTTGAAGAGCGCGTACCACGCCACGACGGCCGAGCTGAGGATGAAGTTCTGCTCGATGCGCGCGACGACGTGAAAGAAGAGCGCTAAAATCTCGCCGGCGGTCTCCTTGCCGCGGGGCGCCGTCTTGATCATAGCGTTCGTCATGGCGTAGCATTCGGCTTGCGACAGCCCGCCGTGCTCCGCGATTGCCGGCACATTCACGAAGCCGCACGCGTCGAACACCGCGAGCAGTAGAATGGTGATGCCCGTACCGACCGCGGCATAAGCACCCAACGCGATGTCAGACAGCGATGGCATCTTCGTACGGACGCTCTCAGTGCAGCAACAGCGGCTGTAGGGAGAGCATAAAACCCGCACAAGAGTACAGAGTAAAATTTTACGCCCCGCCCACTAGTCCTAGCACCGTAACAAAATGTAGAATGAACTTGTACTTAGGAGGCCCGACGGGGGATCTCGATCGCGTTGCCCGAGGCCGCGCGGTAGACGCGGTCCGCGACGCCGGCGATCAAAGCGGACGAGTCGCGCTCGGCGGATAGGTCGGCGATGAACACGTTGGCCGCGCCAGGGACGCCCTCGGCCCACCGCAGCGTATCGAATAACGCGTTCGCCGCGACCTTGGCGTCCCCCGCCACGGAGAGGTCGCGGTAGGCGCGCGCGGCCGCCTCCAACCCTTTGAGACGCCCGGCGAAGTCGACGATCACGCAGGTGGCCAGGTGCGCGTCGCTCTTCGCGTCGTCCGCGGCGGCGTCGGCCACGACCGTGACCAGCGCGGCGGGCAGGCGCGGCGCGTAGTGCGTCAGTAACTGGCCCGGGGCGCCGGAGGCGTCGGGCTTGGCCTCGGACGCGTAGGTGTCCGCGGTGGTCAGGCGCGCGCCGACTTGCGTGCAGATATCTTCCAGTGAAGCCCGCGGCAGCGCGCCCCGCCGGTAGAGCGTGAGGACGCACGTCGCGCCCTCCGTTCTTAGACCGACGACCGTCGACTCGATGCCGTGCTCGCACTGCGCGGCGCCGGACGCCCCGCCGTCCAAGATCGAAATGTCCTCGCCGCCCAGATCGTCCAAGACGTGCGCGGCCGTCGTTGGGCTCACGTGGCCGAACTTGTTCGCCGAGGGGGCGGCGATGGGAACGCCCGCGGCTTCGATCAATTGCCGCGCCAGCGCGTGCGACGGGCACCGCACGCCGACGGTCGCCGTGCCGGCGCTGAGGCAGTCCGGCAGGTGCGCCCGCGCGGGGCACACCAAGGTGAGCGGCCCGGGCCAGAAGGCGTTTGTTAACGCGTCGAAAGCCTTCCAACACGCGTCGTCTAACTCAATCAGCGCGAGCGCGTCCTCGGGCTTTGCGACGTGCACAATCAACGGGTCCGAGAGCGGCCGCTCCTTCACTTCGAACACGCGGCGCACCGCCCTTTCTTCCAAAGCGCTCGCGCCTAATCCATACACCGTCTCCGTCGGAAAGGCACACAGCCCGCCGCTCGCGAGGACTTTGCCCGCGCGCGCGACGCCTTCGGGCGTCGGCGGGAGCACCTTCGCGACGCGCTTCGCGGCCATGGCTCCGACACGTGGGATGAGGCGGAGGAGCGCGATGGCGAGCACTGCGCGGTGCGGCGCAATCGTGATGGCTGCCTTGTGCTGCTTGTTGCAGCTGCGTTGTTACGCTGGCTACCCTTTAGCAGTTATGCGAGTGTTGCAGCAGGCTAGACGCTGTGAATATAGGTCTCTCGGCCTTGCACGCGCTCAGTTCGCCCAAATTTAATGGAGAATAAAACCCGTCTTGATGCATTCTGCCGGTTCGGGTTTAGTCTCTACCATTTGCACGCGAGCGCGCGTGGTCGCTTAATTTGAGCATCACGTGGCGAGGCGATTTGAGCCATTTGGACATAGAGCGATCGCAGGCTTAATACGTTGTTTGGCCTGTTCTCGCTCTCAATTTACACCAAGTGTCTCATTGCCAAAGTTACATGGGCTAGTTTGCCGCCTACCTCAACGTGGCCATCGCGTTGGCATGGGTCGCTCTATTCTTGACCAATGACGCCCCGTTCGTTTCGCCCGACGTCGATTTGTCAGACCACCTGCGCGGCGACAAACTCGCGATGGCGTGGGCCGCGGGGGCGATTTGCAGCCGCTTGTATATTGCGCTCGTCAATTTTGGCGTGGATCTGCGCTACGCGGCCGCGATTGTAGCCGCACCTTATATCGCGGTCGACGTCTATGCGGCCCTCGACACGGTCCATCATACGTCGCTCGCGTGGTCGTTCTGTCTTCTCGAGCTGAAGATAATGGCGGGCGCGCTGGGAGGAAAGCTGAAGCAGGGCGGTGCCATCAACGCGCTGTACTGCGTCGGCGGCATCGCTTGTCGGATGAACATGGAGGTCAACCTCCCGGGGCGGGCCATCGTCAACATAGGGAGTGCGTCACCGCTGAATGGACGGGACACGATAAATTAAAACGTCTACCGCGACAACTACACCCCTCACGGCATGGTTATTTGCGCGACTCTCGCCCTACCCGGGGGACCGCCCTGCCCCGCGACGCGGGCGGGAGGTATACGCATTGCGTGTTCCCGCGTCCGAGTGCTCTTCCAGCAGCACGCGCCGGAAAGCTCGAAAAAATGCGTGCCCATGACCGGCCAGTAACAGTGCGAGCTGGTACCGGGGGGTTGCAGTATCCCCTACGTGTCGAAGGCTGATAGGGAAAGGGACGCCGCCTTGCGGAAAGCTATAGCCCTGTCGGACGTGCTCGCGGCGATCAAGTAAGTGCAACAAACACACCTAGGTACGACCAGCGGCGCGCGGGTGATAACTAACTAAACTTATCGCCCCTTCTTCCGCCGCGCCAACGCCTTTCGTTTGGCCTTGAGCGTCGACAGCCCGGGCCCGCGCTGCCGCTCCTGCACGGCCGTGGAGCGCCGCTTCGCGTAGGCCCGCGCGCCGGTGTCCGCCAAGAGCTCGCCCATGAGGCCCGCCTTGCGGTCGCGCTTCTTCAAAGTGCCGCTCGCACCGTCGTACTTGCCCGCGATGACGGTGCCGAGTTGGGCGAACTCGCTCGGGGCGTCCTGGCGCTTGTAGTGGCGCTTCGGGTCGGCCACCCCCCTGAGCGCGAGCGCCGCGCGGTCGTCCGCGCTGACCATCGCGTCCGCGCGGGGCAGGCCGTACCAGCCGGGGCCCGCGTCCTTGGCCGGCGCGCGCATCTCGGCGCGCGTCTTGCGCTTCTTGCGCTGCGGGCCCCGGCCCGCCTGGGCGCTCTCGAAGGCCCGCGCGAGCGCCGCGTCTGTGGCGTCCCCGGCCCGCGCCCGGGCCCGGGGCCGGTCCTCGTCGTCCGACGCCGCGTCCAGCAACGTGCGCTCCGCGCGGCGCGCCGTCCGCTCGAGCGCGTCCACGCGCGCGGCGGCCGTCGCGGCGCGGAGCGCGCCGAAGTAGGCCGGCGCGGGGAGCTCCGCCTCGCCGCCGTCGTACGCGACGCGCACGACGTTCGCGGCGGCCGGCGCGGCGTCCAGCACGAAGAGCGGCGCGTCCTCCTCCGCTTGCTCCAGTTCTGTTTGTTGTTGCCCCGCGCCGAAGAAGAGGGGCTCCCACTCGTCGAGGACGTCGTCCGGCGGTTTCGGCGGTGCCGCGGCGCTGCTCCTGCGGCGCGGTGCCGGCGCGTCGCCGACGCTGCCCTTGCGTCGGGCCCGCGGCTTTGCGGCCGCCGGCGCGTCGCCGACGCTGCTCTTGCGGCGGGCCCGCGGCTTGGCGGCCTCCGGCGCGTCGCCGGTGCTGCTCTTTCGACGTGCGCGCGGCTTGGCGGCCGGCGCCGGCTCTGCCTCGCTGGAGTTGCGCCTGCCACGCGCAGCGGGCTCCGAGGCATCGCTGCTCTTGCGCCGCCCCCGCGGCTTGGCAGCTGGGCTTTTGCTCGCCTGGCGCGGCGGACTATTGCTGGTTGCACCTCCGCGCGTCGAAACCATAATGATGTGTGGCAGCAATGACGCGCCGTTGACCAGCAATGCCGCCTGTGCCTGTCTCCTCGAGTCGAGCCCATTTATGAAATCGCCCGGACGGGTTTTATTCGCTGGACGGGTTTTACGGTCAAGACCACGTAGCTCGTCCGCTAACGCTACAGCCAGCCATGCTCCAGCTCCTCTTCCGCCAGCAGCAGGGCGTGGTCCTCCGCCGCCGGTCCGGCGACTGGCACATGTACGTGATCGGTGGGTTTGCGGGCCTCATCGGCGGCTTCTACATCTGGCTCGAGCCCCTGCGCCAGATGCAGCTGGAACGTTTGCGCAAAAAAAACGACGAGGAGAAGCCATGAGCCGTTTACATGTAGTGAGCTGGAACGCGGCTGGGTGGAGGACAGCTTTAAATGAAATCACGCGCACCACGCGGATGGGCCCGGCGGCGACGACAAAGGAGGTCGAGGAGAAGCAGGAGTGCATACATACGTGGCTCACTAAACTCGATTGTGATATCTTGTGCCTCCAGGAGACGAAGCTCACCGCGAGGCAGGTGGAGCAGGACGCGCGCGCGCTCTGCGCGTCCGCGGACGGTGATAAGTGGCGCAGCTTCTGGGCCTGCAACGAGGGGACCCAAGGCCAGCGGGCGGGTTTAAATGGCGTCGCGACCTTTGTAAGGAATACCGCGTTTGCAGTCATACGTGCGTCCGCGCGACCCCTGGGCGACAAGGAATTGGACGACGAGGGCCGGTGCGTCCTCACGGACCACGGTACTTTTGTCTTGTTCAACGTCTACGTGCCAAACGGGTCAGGAGGTAAGCGCCTCGCGTACAAGTTGCGGTGGCTCAGTGCTTTACGGCGGGCCATGGCCGTGGAAAGGGCCAGGGGCAAGCACGTGTTACTAGCGGGGGACCTGAACATCGCTCTCCATCCCCGGGACCGGTGCTTCCTGAACCGCAGTCTGGACGCGTCTCGACTCAAGCAGGCCGCGGCTTTACTGAGTGACGCGGCCGCGACGCAAGCGTTGAACCAGGCGGCGGCCGCGTGGCCCGCCGTCTGCGCTTCTCTAAGGGCGCGGACCGTCGTCTCAGCGCAGACGGCCAACTCGCGAACGAGCGAGACCTTTAGCAAGTTCCGCTGCCGCGCCGCACACACCCGGACCGGGGACGCCATCCAATTAAGTCCGGCCGAAACCAGCGAAGTGTATGCGTCCGCCTCCTACGAGGTCGACGGCCTCAGTGTCGAATTGGGCGGCGAGCTCCTCTTGGGCTCGACATCAGGCCGCTTTCCGCAACGGGGGCCGAACTGCCTCACGGGCTCTTGTTTGAAGGAAGCGCTGACTAATTTAAGCGGCGTGACACTCACAGAGGCTCATTTAAACCTAGCCGCGGCCACCGGCGCGCTCGATCCCTTGCAAGACCCACCGACGCCTTTGAACGCCGCACCCGTGTCCTCGCAAGCCTGGCTCCGCGGCCTCCTCCAGGACGGTTATGTGGACTCGCTGGACGCCTTACACCCGCAACGTATTGATAGGTTCACGTGCTGGAACCAGTACACCAATAGGCGCTACGAGAACGAGGGGAGCCGCATCGACTATGTTATTGTGGACCGCGCCCTGTGGCGCACCGCGGCGCCGGTGAGTGGCGCCCTGGATGCGGGGCGGTCCAATGGTACTGCCCTTCACGCGTGCACGCTCGACGGCCGCTGGCAGCCGGCGGGTTTTGATGGTTCTGGCATCCGGGACGGGAGGGCCGAGGACTACGCGCACCATTTTACAAGACCGCCGCACACGGGCATCATCTACACGCCACCGACGTGGTCCGACCACGTGGCCGTGTCTCTGTTGCTTTCTCATGTCCCCGTCTCCGGGGTTTCTCCGCCGAAGAAGGCCGCCGGCGACGCGCAGCCCCACGCCAAGGTCGCGCGCATCACGTCCTTCTTCGCGGCGAAGAAGCCCGGCGCCCCGCCCGCGCGCGCGCCGCCCGCCAAAAAGCAGAAGAAGACGATCGCCTCGTTCTTCTCTAAGAAATAACTTGACTCCTGTGAGATAGCGTGTGACTACTCGTCATTAGAGGAATCGCGACTCCCATTCCGGCAGGGCGGCCGGTTCGTCGGGGGGAGACTGCGGGGGCGGCGGCGCGTCGGGAGAGGCGAGCGCGGCGTCGATCTTCGAGCCCGGCGACTGTAGGGACGGCGGCGCGACGGTGGCCGGTAATAGCGGCTCCCGCGGCGGCGAGCGGCGCCGGCGCGCCGGTTTCTTCGTCGCCCCTCGGGGCTTCTTGCTTGGCCGCCCGTAGTTCTTCTGTTGGCACTTACTAACTTCCAGGATGTGCACGACGTCGAGCCCCTCCTCCTCCGAGATCTCCTCCGCGAAGTCCTCGGACCGGCACCACACCGTCACGCGCACGCGGTAGGAGTGCGGCGACGGGTCGGCGGCGCACGCCGGGTCGACGATCAGGTACGAGTCGTCGTCGGGCCCGAAGTAGAATTTTTCCAGCGCCTGCGATGCAATGGCGTGGGGGTGGACGCACCGCGACGGGGGACGCGGAACCGCGCCTCGCTCTGGTGCGTTTTGGTAATTTGGTTGCCGCCCTGCTGCTTCAGGACGCAGGCGCCGCCGGGGTGCGCGTAGCGTTGGGCGGCGGCGGGCGCCAGGTGCCCGCGCCCCTTGACCACGACCATGACCGTCACGCCGGGCCGCACGCGGCCGAGCTCCGCGAAGAACTCGCCGGACGCGAGGAACCGGTTGTTGACCGAGCCCTGCGCGCGGAGGCCCGTGGACCGGCACACGTGCACGCCGTTGAAGAGGCTTCCGTCGTTGGCGATCCACGCCGCGAGGCCCTCGTAGTCGCCGTGCTCCGCGAGGTGGAGGAGCCGCTTGCTGTAGGCGATCGGGTCCTTCTTCAGCGACTCCTCCTCGGCCATGGTGCACCGGGTTACGCAGGCGGGGTTCGCGGTGGTGTGGCGGTGCGGTGATGATCACGCAGGTCAATGGCCGAAGAGCACCACCCGCGGGGGGTCGGCGGCGGGGGGTCGGCGGTTGGCGCGGCGCGCGCGGTGTGCAAAGGACCACGCCGTGGGCACGGAGCTCGACGCGCCGGGCAAGAAGACACCACAGGCACCCGCTGTCGACAAGCTGTGGCAATTTTAACGCACCGTGGCACAGGTCTGGGCAATTTCGGAGCCGAACCCTGGCAAATTTTTTTCGGGCGGCTGTCGCCGGCACCGCCGTAGAGACTAGGCTGTGGGTTTGATAGTGGGCGTACAATAGAGACGCGAGGTTTTCGGCACGTCTACTGCAACACAGGAGCACCTCGGATCCCCAAATTTATCACAGAAGTGGCTTTTTATTTTCGGGTTCCTGACACCCGCTGGTTTTTCCCTGGTGCCAGTCTCCAGTCCTCCGAGTCTCCCAACGAAGCATACGGCGAGTCTCCCGACGAGTCACGCAGGCAACTATTGCTTCTTATTCGGGTTTCATGTGAAAAAGCGCTGTGCGCAGCGCAGTCTTACCGCACGTAGCTGCTGCCCCGCGCACACGACGCAGAATATGGCTGCCGAACTGGCGAGAGATGTCGCGTTGATGGCGCGCGACGCCCGCGACGACGCGTCCTGCCACGGCAGCCTTATTCGACGATTGGAAGGGCTGCAGCAGCGCATCGATGCTGCATTAAAGATGAACGACGACGACGTCGATGCGAACGAGCTGCGTAAATGGATCGTCGTGCTAGTGACACGACTCGCGGCCGCAGCGCACGCCGAGGCGCCGCGCGGCGCTGACGTCGTCGAACTGGTCGGCGCCGCGCACGCGCCCGATGCCGTCGTGGGCGCCTTCGACGAACTGGGGCCGGAGCTCGAGCGCTGGGCAATCTGCTTGGAAGATCTAACGCTGCCCACGGCCTACTATTTGAATGAAGAAGAAGATGACGCGCCGATCGCGATCCGCGCCAAGGTCTTCGGCGGGCGCGCGTCAGCCGTGGCCAAGGCTCTCCTGGATGCGCGCATCCTACCGCGGCTCTTCGCGGAAGGACGGGACGCGGCGCTCGCGTCGACGCTCGCGGCCGTCGCCAACACGATGACGCGCGCGACGGCCTTCCAGGCGAAGCTCAGGCGCCACGTGGCCTGCGACTGCGGCGACCTCGCGAATGACGTGATCCTACCGCTCTTGGACCGGTGCTGCGCGCGCTGCGATGCGCGGTCGTGGCCGCGGGCGCTCACGCTGACGCGGGTCCTTGTCGTCATCACGTTTAAATTGAGGGCGGCGCGGCGGAGCGTCTGCGAGTCCAACCCGACGGAGAAGCTCCTGCAGATCTGTGGGGAGTTCCGGGGCGAGGGCGGCCTCATTGCGCTGCTGGTGAAGCTCAACACAAATATCGACGGAGGCTTCGGCCCGGCGTGGCGCTCAATATCGGAGGCGAACGCGCGGCGGTTGTCGGACGCCGCGGCGGCGCTGGATGGTACCGCCCGGGAGATGCTGCGGCGCCACATGGCGCTGCACGACGACGTGCCGGTGAACCGCGGCGGTCGGGCCTGGCCGATTTTTGCCAAGGTCGGGGCCGCGCGGGCGTCGCCTCGGGCGGAGGCGAAGACCGCGTCGTCCCGGTCTACCTGTTCGTTGTCCATGGACAGCGTGAACGGCTCCCCTATGCGGGCGCCGCAAAACACCCCGGCCAAAGCCTGTTCGCCCACCTTTTTTGACGACTTCGACGGGTCCGGTCGGCCAGTGCGTGCCGCTTTCTGCGAACGACTCGCGGCGGCTCTGGGTGATGTGCGCGAGGACTCGTCGTCGCCGCCGAGGCTCGCGCCTCCGAAGGCGGCGGCCTGGACGCCCCATAGATTGCCACCGCTCGCCCAGGCGGCGCCCGACGCGTATCTGTGCGTCCTGACGAAGGCGCTTATGGACGAGCCCGTGCGGATTCCCGGCGCGCGCGCGTGCGTCGACCGCTGCGCTCTCGAGGATCGAGTAGCAGCACAGCGCGCGGCCGGCGAACGGACGACGTGGCCGGGCGGCGAAGCGCTGGACGTGGACCCCGAGGACTTGGACGTCGACGCGGACCTCGCGCGCGAGATCAGCAAGTACAAGTTCCAGGCGCTGCTACCGAAGGGGCCGCCACTCCAGTCATCGGGGCAGCCGCGGAGGTTTGCCGTGGCGAAGGCCTAAGAATTCGATAACACATAACGCACCTTACTGCACACTATTAATCGGGCTTGACACCCGCGACGTCGCCGTGGACCTGGTCGACGATGTCCCCCCCTTCCCCCGCAAAGGCCTCGACGACCTTCAGCGCCAGGCCCGTCGCCACCAGCACGACCACGAGCACCAATAGAACGACGGCCCGCCTATGGTCGTTGGGCCCCAGCGAGTCGCCGCGCCGGAACTTGGACGCGGTCGCGGCTTTGGAGGAAGAGTGCACCATCAGGATCATCG
>Ga0302122_10001666_pt1 | contig 14102 bp, 3 predicted proteins | sample CB21_SCM_MG_FD_203115 | JGI IMG/M metagenome (GOLD analysis project Ga0302122, IMG submission 203115) | Marine microbial communities from Western Arctic Ocean, Canada - CB21_SCM | ecosystem: Environmental > Aquatic > Marine > Oceanic | place: Canada: Western Arctic Ocean | collected 2017-09-28
CCTCAAACGGCGCCGCGGCGGGCGTCGAGAGGATAACCTCGAGCGACGGGGGTGGCAGCGGCCCGACGCGCGTGACACGGATGTCGGGGTCCGGGAAGCGCACGGCCTCGCTCTGGCCGTCGTCGTACTGCACAGTTGCGCTCTGGCCGTCCGCGAAGATAGAGCCCGTGACGGTGCCCGCGTAATCCTTGCCGTCGCTGAAGCGCACGGTGATACGACTGCCGGGCGGCGGCGGCGCGGTCGTCGCCGGCGCTTCGGCCGGCGCGGCGGCCGGCGTCGGCGGCACAGCGACGCTCTCTTCGGAGCGGACCCGCTTCACGGCGCGGCGGGGCCCGGACGGCACCTGCCAGAGCGACTTTGGCCCCATGGCGTCCGGGCGCGACGGTCCGAGGCCGCGCGGCGCGAGCTGCGGAGGCTCTGCGGTTTCGGGCGGCAGGAGCTCTTCCATTCTTGACGCTTTCGCTGCGGCTATATGTGATGCGGCTGATTGATTTATCCACTGACTGCCGTCGCCGTTTCGGTCGCGCTCTCGCCCCGTTGTGAGAGCACAGCTCTGCTGCTCTTTTGCTGTACGGGTTTTCCCTCTCGTTTTTGGAAGAGCAGTCACACACACACAGCGGGGTCCGGGTCCGTACTAGTGGGGCTCGTCACAATAAGCAGCCACGCACACAACTATGGACTCGATAATAATCTAATTCAACATTACAGCGACGCGCCCCGGTCGCGCTGCTTCAGGCGCCCCGCGAGGAGGAGGAGGGCCGCGTCGCGCTCCCGTAGCGCCTCGTCGCGTTCACCACGCAATCTCGCATTTTCCGCGCGCAAGTTGTCGCGCTCCCGGCGCGCCTCGTCGCGCTCCCGCCCCCTTTGGCGCAGTCGCGCGCCGGTATCCTGCTGCTGCTCCTCGAGACTTTGGCCCTGGTCGCGCGTGGGCGAGGCTGGCCGTGAATGTTCCTGTTCAACAGCGGCTGGTGACGGTGGGAGATCGTCGTCTGTGTCGCTGTCGCTCGATGGTCCGCGCGCCGCCGCCGCGAGCTCCCGCGCCTTCTTAGCGGCTGATTTCGTCCGCTTGTGCTTCTTGCCGCCACGCGGGCGCTGCCGCCGCGGTTCGGACGGCGCCGGCGCCGGGTGCGGCTCGGTGGCGACGGGCGCGGCCGCGTCTATCGCGGACACCGGGGGACCCCGCGGTGGCGCGCGCGGCGGCGGCGACGAAGCTCTTGGCGCCGCCGGAGGCCGTGCGGGCGCTTGTGGCGCCGGAGGTCGCGCCGCGCCAGAAGCTGGAAATGCGGTGCGGGCGCGTTTCGCGGGCGGCCCAACTGAGCTCTTCCTTTTACTCGGCAGAGTCTTTGTCTCTCCTTCGCGAGGAAAGTTTACCGGCCGATCCTTTGTCTCTCCTTCGAGATTGAGCTCGCGTGCTCGCTTGTCATAGGCCTCTGCGGCCGCGATGGGCGAGTGATAGCTTCCGAGATATTCCGTCTCTCTTTTGACACCGATGTTTGCCGACGACGACGACACTTCTTTGCGACTATCGATCTTGACGCCAACGAAGCGCGGATGCACCGTGCGTGGAGAGCAGACCAGCTCCTCCGCGAGCGGTTCCGCAGCAGGCGGCCCCGTAAACCGTTCGCCGTCGAAGCTTAACTCCGCGGGCGGCACGAGTTCCTGGTTTACAGCGGCTGGTAAAGGTGGCGTGTCGTCGTCCGTGTCGGATTCCCGGCTGGCTCTGCCGCAGGCGGAGGAGGACGAAGACGCGTCCGACAGCAAATTGGACGCGCTGCGCGAGGTGCTCACGCAGGCGGCGGGCTTCTTCGCTCCCCCGCCCGGAGAAAAGTCGTCGTCGTCGTCGTCGTCCGACGATGACGAGTCCGTGCTCTCACCGCCGAGCTTGCCGCCGATCTCGCTCCGCGTCGGCGTCGGGGCGTAGCTCGGCCGTAGACTCGCTACCGCCCCGGCATCGTAGCTCGGCGGTGTGGGTGTCGGCGCCGCGGCGGCCTCTTGCGCCTCGACCGCCGCGACCTCCAAAGCCTTGGTCGACTGCTTCTTTGGACGCTTGCGCGGCGACTCGCCGGGCGCCGCCGGGGCCGCGGCCGCGGGCAGCGGCGAGCGCGGGACCGTGGCTTCCCACTCGGCCCGGACGGGCGCCCGGTCCTTCACCATGACGAAGCCATTGTCGATGTCCCACTTCAGGTCTTTCCTCGCCCAGCCCATGCGCAGGTACTCGCTAGTAGTCGTCGCCGTAATACACCGCTCGTACTGCGGATTCCGCTTCTTTTGCGTGCGCGCGATCGGCGCGTTTCTCGCGATGAGGCTGTCGACATCCTCCATGAGCGGCAGTGGTGTGTACGGTGACGAGTCCATAGAGAGTCAAGCGAGGGCGCGCAGACAGCTGCGCGTTGCTGCGAGACCCTCCACTCACTGCATAGCTCCTTGCAGCTTTGCACGGCGCAACAGGAAGCGAAATGCCGCGAAAAACCCGTACACAAGAAACCCGCGGCAAAATAAATACTGCCCGGGCCGACTGATGAACAGGGCGACCACGCGGCGCCCAGGTGGTGACTCGTCTTGGTTTTCAGTAAGACATGTCAACAAGCTATTACTGCGCCCCACCCCCCGAACGAACCACCCCTCGCTTCAACAACTCCGCCAGGAGCTGGTCCTTGAAGCTCGCCGTGGCTACGAGCTGGCCCTGGAGCGAATCCCGCTCCGTCCGCATGTCTCGCAGCGCGATCAGTAGGGAGTCCCGTTCGGCGCGCGCCGCGTCGCGCTCAAACATAAGCTGCTCGTCCGGCCGCTCCGGCGGGTCGGCCCGCGCCGGTGGCGCTGCCCGCGCCGGCGGCGTCGTCCGCGCACGATTCCTTGGGGGGACTCGTGCCCGCGCACGTATTGCCTGCTTCTCGCCAGCCCGTGGAAAGTTCACTGGCCGGCCAAACTCGCGCGCCTTGGCGTCATACGCGCGCGCCCCCTCTTCAGGCGTATCGAACGAGCCGAGATCGTGATCACTGCCGTCATGCTTTATCCGCGCCCGCGAGTGGCCGTGCACCGTCGTAACGCCGACGAACTTGCGACCCGCCAAGTCGCCGACGCTCCTGTCCTCGGCCTCCTCCTCTTCTCCGTCGCTCGCGCTCTCCCCGGGGTACCGGCGCGCCCGCGCGGCGGCGGCGCGGCGCGGCGGCCGGTTCGTCGGTTCGTCTGCTGCTGCAGCGTCGTACAACGTCAGGGCGTCCTCCGGCACGGACCCGACGACCGGGAGCTCCGACGGGTCCAGCGGCTCGAAGCGGCGATCCTCGGGTTCCGCTTGATACGCCTCGCCGTAGAGGCTCTGGCGTGGCGGTACCGGCCGGGAGTACGACGCAGCGGGCGGCTCGTTTGGCATGGCCGCCTCGTCGTCCGACGACTCGAAAAGATCGCGGCGTGGGCGTCCGAGGGAAGGCGCAGCCTGTTGGCCGCCGAGCACGACACGTATCGATCGATCAATCCTTGGCACAGAGGCCCGCGGCCCCGGCGCATTGTGTTGGGCTATCTGCTTCAGGAGGCGACTCATTCTCGACTGCTGCCTTGCAGTGACCACAAGGGATCTGTGCGTGATTTATAGGGCTGCCGGGTGCCTGGACAGGCGCCACAGACGTCACTGAGGACGTCAGGACGTCAGTGCTCACGGGCTGAAAACCCGTTCAAAAAACCCGCGCGTAAACCCGTGACGCAAACTCGATTAAATTTTTACACCCGCACGCACGCACAACCCGCTGCCATCTGTGACACAGTACGCGACCGCTGCGACTACATACGACCACAGCTTTCGTACTACGCAACAACGCTAGACCGCTAACAAGGCAGCAGCTGCACGGACCGCCGCGCGCCGCGACGAACGCGTGCGCGCGCACCAGCTTCGCAACACAAGACACGTAAACAAATCCAAACGATGTCGTCGCGCGCCGACTACCTGAAGAGGTACGCGAGCGGCGGCAAGAAGGCAAAAAAGGCGGCGAAAAAGCGCAAGCGCGAGAAGGCGCCGACGGCGGCGGCCGGCGGCGGCATGCGCCTCGTCGAGTCGGACGACGAGTGGGCCGCGCCCAAGGCCGCCGAGTGGGACGACGACGACGAGGCGCCCCAGGTGGTCTTCGACGACGCCGAGGACGCCGTCAAGCCCGAGGACGTCGTGCGCAGCCGGGGCGCGTGGGCGGCCGTCGGGCGCAGTGGCGGTGGCGCGTCGGATAGTGATGCGAGTCCGCCGCGGCGCGGCCGGGCCGGCTCAGACTCGGACGCCTCGCCGCCGCGGCGGGGGCGGGCCGGCTCCGATAGCGATGCGAGTCCGCCACGCAAACAACGCGCGGCTTCCGACAGCGACGCGAGCCCGCCACGCCGAGGTCGCGCCGACTCCGACGCGAGCCCGCCGCGCCGCGGTCGCGCCGACTCCGACGCGAGCCCGCCGCGCCGCGGTCGCGCCGACAGCGACGCGAGCCCGCCGCGCCGCCCGCCGCGGACGGAGCGCGTCGCCTTCGCGCCCGCCGACAAAAAGGCCTCGCAGCAGGGCGCGCGGCAGATGGCCGACGGCCACGCGGCGGGCGTGCTGACGGGCGCCCAGTTCAAGGCCGCCGAGACCAAGTTGCGGGACGCAAAGAAGCGCGACGCCGCGGCCATGGACCCCACCGAGTCGGGTGCGAACGCCGCGACGGTCTACCGCGACCGGCGGACGGGCAAGACCATCAATTTGGTAGATGAGGCGGCGCGAATAGAACAGGAGCGCGTCAAGAAACAAAGAGAGGAGGCAGAGCAGTTTCAGTGGGGTCGCGGCACCAAGCAAAAGGAGAGCGAGGCTGACGCGCGCGCCGAGCTCAAGGCCGTGGCAAGTGAACCGTTCGCACGGCGGGCGGACGACCCCAAATTAGAAAGAATGCGCCGCGACGTCTTGCGGGAGGGCGACCCCATGGCGGACTACATCCGCCAGGGCCGCCAGGTCGAGGAGGAGAAGGCGACTCCCGTAGAATCGCGGCGCCCCATCTACAAGGGCCCGCCCGCGCCGCCGAACCGCTTCGGCATCCGCCCGGGCTACCGCTGGGACGGCGTCGACCGGGGCAACGGCTGGGAGGCCAAGCTCCAGAACCACGCCGCGCAGAAGGTCGGCCTGCGGAACGACCGCTACGCCTGGAGCTGCGCGGACATGTAGTAGCCAGTTATACTAACAGTGATTAATAATCGAATTTCCCCGGGTGCGCTGCGGGTCGTAGCGCGCGTGTGAATTAGTGGCCGCCCCGCTTCTTCTTCTTCTTGCGGCGTGGGCGGTGCTGCTCCTCGAACGCCGGCTCGAGGCGCCGGGGGCCGGTCCGCGCCGGCGCCTCCTCCACGGCCGGGGCCGCCTCGGGCTCCTCGGGGTCGCGGCCGAAGGACGCCATCAGGGCCTCAGCCTCCCGGCGCGCCGCGGCCATCTCCTCGGCCATCTGCTCCTCCGCAGTTAAACAAGGCACCTCGTCGCGCCGCGCCTTCAAGGCCGCCGCCCGCTCACTGGTCGTCGGGGACTTGAAGCGCTGGAACTTGGCCTTTTGGGCGTCCGTTAAACTGAGGTCCTTCTCAACAAGCGGCGCCATGGTACCCCCCGGCGACTGGAAGGCCCGGACGGCCCGGCCCTGCATCATGATGGTGCGCACGACGGAGGGCATCGGCGGCGGCGGGCGCTTCGGCCGGTGGGGCAGCGCCTTTAATCGCCGCGGCGGCGATTTCACTTCGTGGGTCATGGGTCCCCGGGATAAACCTAAACGGTGCTCCTCGATGCGCGCTTGCGCGCTCACGAAGAGGTCGTTCTCCCGCGCCACCGCGGCGTTCGGGTCGTCCTCGACGTGCGCTAATAAAGAAGATAAGTCCGCGGCCGAGGGCGCCATGCCGCGCGCGTCCTCTAGTATTGTGGCCTCTTCGTAATCGTTCCACAACCCCTCCAGCGCGTGGCACCGTTCTCGCACTTCATGTCTATGAAGTCGTTCTTCCAAGTCTAAGGCCGTGTCCTTCAAGCGCAACTGATCCTTATGTATGATAATGAACGCGTTGAGCTTCTCCACCACCTCAATCAAAACTAACAACGTCATGATGATAACGACCATCGCGAACCAGCACACCAAGACGACGACCATGCCCGGAATCAAGGAGTTGGCCTCAAACATCATGCGCTTGCCGCCGAAACTGGAACCGATGCCCACGATGGCAAAGACCATGGCGATGATGTTCTCCTCCAGAAAGGTATCTCTAGGGACCGGCGGCGTCCACAGCAAGCACTCGCCCACTAAGCTTAGCGGGAACTGGTACCAGGCCGGGTGGTACGCGATGGTCGCTGCTACTCTCGTTAACGCGTGCCCCCGCCACAGCGTGCAAGAACCACCCTTCGCGCGGAATTTCGCGTTCTCCTTCCGCTCCACGTCTTCGTGCTTATGTAAGGTCCCCAGCCACAGTTTCATTTCTCTGGTGGCATGAGTGATGAACTCAAGCTCTTCAACCTTCTGGGACCAGACGACGTGGTGCTTTACCTGTATCTCTTCCTTTACTTCTTCGTCGTCGTGGGCCCGGTGCGCGGCGGCCCTCTTACTATCGTCGCGCATGTGCTTCAATCGGCGTGGTTCCGGCAATCCGAGGCGGTCAAAGGCCAGCACCTTTTCGTAACTCACCAATGCCGACGGGTCCACGGGCGCGTCCGCGCGAAACGGTAAATGTCTATTTCGCGGGTTTTCCAGAAACAACAACTTATCCCGCACCGCCAGCGGTACCACGATCATCGTGATCAAGATCACCATCGGTTCGATCGTCAGGAAGGAAAAGCAGATGAACTGGACCGTGCTGTAGAACCAGGCCCGCTTCATCTTCTTCCCCGTCGAGCCCTCCGCGTCCAACCGCTGCGCAAATTGTAACGTAAGCCACAGCGGGTACAACAGAGCGAACACCCACAAGAAGGTCCCCACCGTTTTAGCCCCGTCCTCGACGGGCTCCGGCCCCACGCCGTCCTCGCCGAACATCTCCATGCGAATCACCTCGAGTTCGAACTGCGTCAAATCGTCGCACCGTAACAAAAAGTAGTACAAGCCGCACGTGCCGGCGTCGTCCGCGTCTCTTATCCTCGCGTCCACTCTAGCGGCCAGGTCCAAGTTCGCACTTAACCTCTTATGCGCTCGTAACGCAAACAACTCCAGGTCGGGCGTCGTCCAGGCCTTCCAGGGCGTGTGCGGCACGCCCCACTTGTTCGAGAACTCCTCCCTTATGGTCTTCAAAGCTCGTCTCGTAGACCGGTCGAGCTTCTCGTGCATGTGGTCGTCCAGCGCGTGGTCGAGTTCCCGCTTCCGCCGCACCATGGCCCGCATGGCCGGGACCACGGCGTCCCGCGCGCCCCTGTACACGACCTGCTTGGCCTCCAGCCCACCTAAGTCGTCGCCCTCGCCACTTAACCGGAGGTTCCTGCGGAGGCGGTGCACGGCCCGCCGCGCCGCAGCGCTCCGCTCGCACGCGCCCGCCGGGGCGACCTTCTTCGTCGACTTTCGGGGCGCACTCACATAAGTAAAAAACAGCCAGTTGTGGAACTTGAGCGCGGGCAGCGTGAGGAGCACCACCACCAATTCTAAGAAAAGTGTTCGCGGGTTCACGACGCCACTCTCTTGCACGTCCAGTTCGCAGGGCTTGGACGCGGCGTCCAAAAACCCCGTGTTCCAGTGGCAGGCCTGTTTGGTTTCACCACCTACAACAGCCACCCAGACCTCGTCGTACAGCAGTGTTTTGGCTAGACACGACGCCCGGGTCTCCGCGGCGCGGCAGTAGCCCATGGGATACTTGAGCCAGTGGCACATGGCCTCGGCGGCGATGATGACCAACACGTTGAATAAGCACACTAACGCTCGCGCCGGGCGCGGCTGCATGGGGTCGTACACACTATATAATGATGTGAGCGAGTGGTTCTCCCACACGAGCTTCAGGCCGAACCTAGGGGCGTTATATAAACCCAGCACAAAGTCCGGCAACGAGGCCCGCACCAACTCCTCCTCCGAGGGCGCGTCCTTGCTCATGAACCCGCCGAAGGACCCCGAGACGGCCTTGTCATCCAGCAAGGCCTGCGCCGCGTCCCGCTTGTCCGCGTAGTAGCCATATATAGCCATCAGCGCGAACAATCCCGCTAAAGTCCCCACGAAGGCCAGGAGCATGACGTTCTGCTGGAGCGTGCGGAACGTAATAGGTTCAGAAAGAGCGTCGACATAGTAGTCCACGGCGGACTCGGAGAAGTCCCTCCCACCAACAGCAGCTAAGGGACACGCGCACGAGTGGGCGAGCCGCGTGATGTTGATGGTCCGGCACCCCCGCGCGGTCCACTCGCCCTTGGCGAAGTTGTACCAGACGCAACTGCCCGTGAGGTTGTCCCGCCCCTCTGTCAGGGGGAACACTAAAATAGCCTCCAGCCCGTCGGCCTCGGGGTCGTACCGCGCGTCTGTGTCGTGGTTGTCCGCTGCACTTCCGCCGCCCGACGAGCTCCGCCGTCTTGCGAGTCGCCGTCGTCCGGACGTCGCGTTCGTAACGTCCTCCACCTGCGCGCGCACGACGCGCGCACCTAAAGGTGCCGACGCGTTCCGGCGCGGCGTCATGGCGAACGTGGCCAGGCTGACGGCGAAGTCGCCCGTTCCTTCCACAGAAAAGGTAGCCGGCGGCTTCAGACCGGCGTCCCAGCCCGGGGCGCACGTCACGTTGAGTGAGCACACCGGCACCGTGTCGCCCAACAACGTCGGCACGCGTTCGTTGATCGCGCTCCGCCGCATGCCGCTCACGGCGAGCCCCGCGCTTTGAATAACGTCGGCCTGCTGGTCCGGGATCTGGTCCGCGGCTAGCGCCGCCGCCAAATCGTCGACGACGTCCACAATCAGTTCGTCCGTCACGTTCGGGACGGTGCCGCTGCTCGGCAGCGCCGTCAATAACGACGACATGGCGCCGACGAGCGCCAGGGGCGCGTCGAGCCGCCGCGCGTCCATCGAGAGGCTCGCTTCTACCGCATCCGCGGCGATGGCCGCGACGAGGTCCAGGGCCTTCCGCGCATCCACCGGCTCCAAGGTGCTTTGGGCGAGGGCATCGAGCGTGGCCGCCTGCTGCCGCACGTGCGCCATGTCCACCCCCTGGAACCGGCGCACCTCGCTCAGGGCGTCCAACAGACGCCGGCGGTACGCGAAGAGGTCCTTGCCCTCCTCCATTGTGAGTTCGCACGCGTCGCCCCCGAACCCCGAGCTGTTATATCGAGCAGGCTTGCAGGCGCACCGTCCGGGCGTGACCGCCTCTTTCTCGTCGTTCGTCTCGCGACCGGTCGCGTCCAGGTAGATGCACTGCTCGAGAGCGCCGGCGCCGCACATAACGCCGCCGCAGACGAGGGGTGTGCAGCGTTTAAATGACGACGCGTTCGTCGGGGTGTACGTCTCGTTGCGCGTCGGGGCCATCGTGGGGCTGCCCGGCGTCGCCGTCGGCTGCGGGATGGCCGTGGGCATCGTCTCCGTGGTGGGTGCGGCCGTCGGCCGTGCCACGGGGACACGCTCGCAGAGCTCGGTAGCGTTGCGTTGCGAAACATTGCGCAGCAGGCGCTCGTTCGCGGCCGCAATGTTCAGGGTCGCGAACGTGAGCTGCACGTCCGTCGTCGCCCGGGCTTCCTCGAGCCTTAACTCCGTCGCGTTCCTCAGGAACGAGGCGTTCCGCGCCGAGGGGAGCACGACCACCGAGGTGGCCGCGCGCGTGGACGCGCCGAACGCGTCGCGAACGTCCACGTACAACGCGAGGGGGTCCCCCGCGGGCAGCTCCGTACTAAACGAGGGCGACGAGGCGGCGTTCGTCAGCGGCACCGAGGCCTGGTAGAAGTCGTAGGTCAGGGGGAGATCCAGATCGACCCAGGACGTCGCGAAGAGGTCAAAACTCGTTTCGTAGACCGTGCCGGTCGCGGGCGAGGCGGTGAACAGGCCGGACGTGGGCGCCGCGTTGCATTGGACCATAACGTCGGCGAACGAAGAGCTCCCCTGCATCCGCGCCGCAAGGCGGAAGGCGTACGTCGAGCCGGCCACCAAGCCGTCCGTCGCCCCGAACACCAAGGCGAGGTCGCTCTCCTTATTCGCATCCACTTTAGCGGTGGTGGGCGCCAGGGCCCGCTCGAAAATATCGTTAGCCGTCGCGCTCCACGCGAGCGTGTAATTCGCGGCCGCCTTCGATGCGAAGGCGGGCACGACGACTGTGGACGTGCAGTCGACGCGGCCGGCCGGCGCTTCGATGCTGAGCGCGGGCCCCGCCGCGTCGACGCCGTACAGGGTGGTCTCGTAGGACGCCGTCCGCCCATCGCTCGTGTAGACATGGACTTCATATATTGAAGTGGCGCCGATTAAGGGCGCCTCCGTTTCATACGTGGCGCCGGTCCCGGACGCCACGCCGTTCTCCTTCCACACGAACGTGAGCTCCATGCCGTCCGGGTCTACGGACCGCGACGCGTCCAACACGACCGTGGTCCCAGAGGCCACCGACTTAGAACCCCCGTCGATGACCGCCAGCACCTCCGACTGCTGCACGTACATGGTCGTCCGCGCGGTGTTCGTGGCGTAGCGGCTGTCGGTCACCGTGACGACGACCTCGTAGAACGACCCCGTGTCCAGGGAATAGGGCGCCAGTTTGAACGCGCGCGGGTCCTGCGACGCGCTCCACACCGGCGTCCCCACGACGTACCAGTCGTACTCCAGGGCGACGGACGCGCCGTCGCACGTCTCGGAGAAGCCGAAGGCGAAGACCTTCAAAGGTTGCCACCGGAACATGGTGCGCTCCGACCCGGCCTCGATATACACGTTGGGCACGGCGAGTAACGTCGGCTCGACCCTGACCATGCGCGTCGCGGTCGAACCGAGCCAGTTCGTGGCCTGGACATACACGTTAAAGGGGTCCAGGTACATCAGGTCAATGTCGTCGGTCCACTCGGGGCGGTTCGTGAGCGGGTACCTTAGAATAATGTCCGTGGCGTCGGTCGTGCTATCGAAGTCCACGTCCCACGCGAACTGGAGCGCGCGGCCGCCGCCGCCCGTCGAGGCCGCCGCGTCCACGACCAGATCCCCCGTGCAGTAGCTCACGACCAGTGGCGACGCCGGCAACGCGAGGACCACGGGCACGGGGTCGCCCGCCGCCGCGACGCTCACCTCGTAGTCGAGTTGTAGTATATCGCAGTCCCGCACGTACAACGGTTTTATGGCATGCGGCACCAGCCGCGCGCGCGTGCCCGTTTGCAGCCGGGACGCGTCCGCTACTAACGTCATCACTAACACGTCGTCCGCGGCGAACTGGCAGCTCTCGCCTCGGTTGTCCGCGCCGTCCGCTAAAATAATGACCGCGTCGCACGGGAACGCGGCGTCGGCGTACCTCGCGCGGTCGCTGATGTCCGTGAGCCGAAACGTGACCGTCGCGCCCGTATCGTCTAAAGCGGCGCCCGCGAGAGATATCGTATCGCACGTGCTCGTGGGCCGGGCCGTCGACGGCATGGCGGTAGTCGGCGCCGGCGTCGGCCTCGTGGACGGCGCGGGCGACGGCTTGGGCGTGGGTGCCCCAGTCGGTCTGTGCGAGGGACTCCGCGTCGGGCTGCCCGGCGTCGCCGTCGGCTGCGGGATGGGCGCGGGCGTCGGCTGCGGAAAGGTCGGGCGGGGCGTCGGTGCAGGTGTCGGCCGCGGCGTGGGTGCGCCGGAGGGCTCGCTGGACGGCGGCGTCGTGGGCACGGACGTCGGGAGGCGCGTCGGCTCGGGCACCGGCGCGGCCGACGGTTCATAGGTCGGGCGGCCCCAAACGTCGCAGTCGTTTACGTACCACGTGACGGGGTGCGACGGCGTGGCCGCGCCCTCAATGGCCGCCAGGACGTCGACGTCGCCGTCGCCGTCCATGTCGACGGCGTGGAGCGACGTGACGCTGGTTCCCGTCACGGCCTCGATGACACGCTCCGTGAAGCCGAGCGCCACAGTCGAGTTCTCGTACCACGTTACGGCGTCCGCGTACCCGACCAGTACATCGGCGTCGCCGTCGCCGTCGACGTCCGCCGCGAAGACGGCATCAGAAGCCTCAGCCTTGATCACAGTTAAGATGAACGTGAGCTGCCCATCATTGCGGTACCACCGCACCTCGTCGCCGCCCGCAAGCACGTCCACGGCGCCGTCACCGTCGACGTCGAGGGCGTAAACGGACGTCGCGCCGTTACTAGCGATCGCATGCTCGGTCCAGCTAATGGGGCACGTCGACGAGCAGGAAACGTCGCTCTGGTACCAGGCGACCTTGGCGGCGGAGGCCGCGACCACGTCGATGCGGCCGTCGCCGTCGAGGTCCGCCGCGTGGACGGCCGCAGCGCAGGTCGCGCCGGTCGTGATGTCGTGCTTCGTGAAGGCCGAGGCCTCGTTCTCGTACCAGGAGACCGTATCATCGTCGCAGGACGCCGAGAGCAGGTCCACGTCGCCGTCGTCGTCGAGGTCGACCGCGTACACGGCGCGGGCGCCGGGCGCAGCTGTGGTGATCTGCCGCCGACGGAAGTGGGTTCCATTGCCTTGATGGTGGTTGTGCTTGTACCAGGAGACGGTACCCGCGGATGATGAAGCGGCGACGACGTCGACGTCGCCGTCCGAGTCGACGTCGACCGCGTAGACCGCGTCGAAATTAGTAGCATCGTCGAGCGCGTCGTCGAGCTCGTGGCCGCCGCCGCTCTCGTGGAAGGTGCCGTCCTCCTCGTGCTCGAGCTCGAACCAGTTGAGCACGTTCAGACTCGAAGACGAGTCCGTGTTGTGCCCCGCCACGAGCGCGTCCACGTCGCCGTCGTTATCCAAGTCCGCGGCGAAGACGCAGCGGGGGAAGTGGTTCCCGTAGTCGGCCTGGACCATGCGCGCTTGGAACGTTACCTCCTGGCACCGCTCCGTCGGCCGCGGCGTCGGCGCCGGGACCGGGTGGAGCGCCAACGTCGGCGGTGCCGTCACACAGTCGCTCCCGTACCAGGCGAGCCCGTTCGCGGAGAAGCCTGCCACGATGTCGGCGGCGCCGTCGTTGTTGACGTCGGCCGCGGCGACGGCGGCGGCGCCCCCCCGGGCGAAGCCGCTCCGAGATGACGAGACGAGGTGCTGCACAAAGTCCACGGACGGCGTGTAGCCGGCCCGTCCCAAATTCTCGTACCAGGCGACCGTGTCGTCCAGGGCCGAGGCCGCGAGCACGTCCACGTCGCCGTCGCCGTCCAGGTCCCGGGCCTCCACGGCGCGGGCGCCCGTCGCCGACGGTGTTATAGTGTGGGCCTCGAAGGTCACTTGGCCCCCTGCCGTGCGGCCCCAGTCGTCCGTCGCCTGGCTCTCGTACCACGAGACCGTGCCCGCGTCGTACGAGGCGTCCAGCACGTCCACGTCGCCGTCGCCGTCCACATCTAGAGCGACGACAGCCCGCCGGCCCCGATCGAATCCGAGAATTTCCTTCCGCTCAAAGTTCGCGGCGCCGTCGTTCTCGTACCACGCGACGTCGAAGGTGCGCCCACTGGAATCGGACGCCGACAGGACGTCCACGTCCATGTCGCCGTCGACGTCTATTGCATAAACCGCGACGGCGCGGGCCCACCCGCCGGTCCCGTCGTACACTTGTAACCGCTCAAAGGTCTCGTCGTCGTTCCGGAACCAGTATAAGTGGTTGCTCGCCCGCGAGGCCGCCAGCACGTCCGCGTCGCCGTCGCCATCAAGATCTAAAGCATAGACGGCGGCATCGCTGGCGCCGGTGTCGAAAACGAGCTGCTTGTTGGTGAACGTTTGATCTCCGTCGTTCGCGTACCAGTAGAGGGCCCCGTCTGAAGAAGACCCCCCCTCGAAATCCGCAGCGAGGATGTCAATATCGCCGTCGGCGTCCAGGTCTATTGCGTAGGCGCCGCGCGTCGTGTACGTCGGGTCAAAGCTGAGCGCCGCATCGACCATGTTTGCCGGCCCGAAGCCCGCGAGGGACCCCGGGTACCACGCGACGGCGTTAGCGCCGGCGTCCGCCGCGAGCACGTCGTCGTACCCGTCCTTGTCGAGGTCCACGACGAGCACGCTCACGTAGGTCCCCGTCGCCTCTATGACAGTTTCCGTGGCAAAGGCCACGCCGGC
>Ga0302122_10001667_pt1 | contig 14098 bp, 9 predicted proteins | sample CB21_SCM_MG_FD_203115 | JGI IMG/M metagenome (GOLD analysis project Ga0302122, IMG submission 203115) | Marine microbial communities from Western Arctic Ocean, Canada - CB21_SCM | ecosystem: Environmental > Aquatic > Marine > Oceanic | place: Canada: Western Arctic Ocean | collected 2017-09-28
GTGACCGGCGCCGCCGCCGCCAGCCCCGAGGACGCGCCCGAGGCCGCCGCGGACGGCGGGCGCCGCGCGAGTTGCGACAGTTCATCGGCATACAGCCACGACCGCCTGGAGTCCGACGCGTTGGAGGCCGTCTTACCGTCGCCGCGGCGGTCACGGGCGCGGCCCCGGCCGAAGCTGGACCAGTTTAGATTAGATGCCAAGTGCCTGAAGCACTTCCTCAGCTACCTGAGCCCCGCGCGCCTCGCGACGTGCAGGGGCGTCTCGCACGACTGGCGGCGGGTCTGTTCCGATGATGCACTTTGGCGGCCGCTCGTGGAGAACTTCTTCCCGCGGGGGAGCGCGCAGCTCCTGAGGCGGCTGGAGCGGGTCCCGCGGAGCGCGGCGTATCTAAGGCTGTACAAACTGCGCCTACGCCTGGAGCGCGCGCCGGACGCCTTTTCCCAGCCGCGGCCCGACATCCTGCGCGGCTATTCCGTTTTAGTGGAGATCGAGGTCCTGCGGCCGGACACGGGCTATTCCGTCGTTTCCGACTGGCGGCCGCTCCGGCGGGGCGACGGGCGAGTTTTGATCGACCTGCACCCGTCCTGCGTGGTGCCCCGCGCCGATCTGTTGGACCTGCGCCTCACTCTAACCTTGGCGCGGCACCGCGACGGCCGGTGCTGCACGGTCTGTTACGACGCGCCTTTTGTAACTGACCCGCCGCGCTTCGACATCCGGGGCCCCCAGGGGTGCCTCACTTTACTGGGGTACCGGCACGCGGTGGCCTGCGACGACTGGGAGGACGCGCCGCGGGCGCGCTTCGACTCGCTATCCTACTCGCTCCTGGCGCCCGGCGCCCTCGCGATGGCCCCGGCGCACGAGACGCACGTCACGCGGCTCTGGGACCACCTCGGGAGCTGGTTCGTGATCGAGGACCGCGTCTGACGGTCCCGCCTTTCCGCCGCGCCCACTCAGCCACGCCGCGGTGCAGTTGACTTCTAATTTTAGCTTCTCCATTATACTCTTGGACTACGACGCCTGCCTAGTAATGCCTGGCCTAGGAGCCACCGCGGTCGAGCCACGTGCCGCCGCCGCGGCGTCAGGCCGGGCTCTGCGCCAGCGCCGCGATGCCGCGCGCGACGCAGGACGGGTCCGCCGGGACGTAGAGGAGCGCGCCGACGCCGTTCGCCAGCGCGTCGTTGACGTTCTGGGCGTCGTCGTCGATCAGCAGGGTGCTCCCGCGACTAATTTGGGCGGCGTGCGCGTGGCTCAGTTCCTCGACGGCGGACGCGATGTGCGACTGCTTGCCCCGCAGGGAGCCCCGGCCGGCGTAGAACCAGTCGCCCGAGTTGCCCCGGATGATGATCAGCTGGAAGTCCTGCGGGAAGAGTAAGCGCATGACCTCTCTGATGAGCGTCGTTTGCGGCGACAGGGTGACGATGGCCACGTGGAGCTTGGCGTCCAACGCGTCCCGGAGCAGCTGGCGCATCTCGGGGCGCACGTGCCTCAATAACTCCGGCGCCGTGCCCGGCCACCTTCCTTCGGTGTGCGTGTCCACCAAGGTGAGGTCGAAGTCGACGGCCAACAAATTGACGCCGGCCTCCTTCAGGTGCTGCACGGACGTCATTTGAAGTAGGACTGGTACTTGGGGACCTCCAATTGCTTCTCGCCGGCCGCGGCCATGCGGATCGCCTCCTTCTGCCGCGCTCGGACGATGTGGCGCGTCCCGTCGACGCAGGTGTAGACGCCGAAGAGCGTGGCGGCGACGAGGCCGGACGCGGCGACCTTGTGCAGGACGTCGAGCGCCTTGGTCATCTAGGTGCTGCAGCTGTGCTGTATGCGAGCAGGAGTGCTTCGTGCGTGACTACGCCGCTATGGACGAAACCCGTGTAAATAAAACCCGCGCAGTACCCGCTTTTGATCTCACCTTGCCGCAAGGCGTGGGCACAGCCGATGACGTCGATTTAGGGCGTCCTTTGGATGTCTTGGGAAATTCCTCGTGCGTACGCCGCGCCCTGAAAACGAGACCGCTGCGCGTTGGGTGCGCGGCGAGCACCAGGGCCTCGCCCAAAATCGCTGCAGCGCGGCGCGGGCGGGCGCCGCGCGGACGCCGCGAAGCATCGAACATGTGCCAGCGATCGGTCATCGATCGCTCAGGCCGTCCGCGCTGCCCACTCGTCGCCCACGCCGCCTGGTATCGCCGCCGCCGCGCCGCTCGAACTCGCTGCCGACCGCCGTTGCTTGGCATCGCCGCCGCCGCGCCGCTCCCGAACTCATCCCGTTCCGCACAGGCACGACCTGGTAGAAAATACCTGCGGCGCAATCCGCAATTGCGCACCGCTGCCGCGCACACGGCGAAGAAGCCAGGCTTGCCTGGCCGAGTCGCGCGAGCAGGGGGCGAGATCCGTGCAAGCAAAGTTATTCGACGCGGGCGCCTCGGCGCCCCAACAGAACGAGGATTACATCGGCCGTTCCCACGGTCACCCTGCTTTGAGCGAAGTACCCCCCCACCGGCGGTTGTTACCGTCCCGCGCGCGGCGCGCTCGAGAGGGGGAGGGGGCTTCCGCGCCGCGTTCCCGCTCTTGCAAGTAAGTACCTCAACGCGCACCATTATCGGGGAATATGCCGCCGCGTGACGAGGTGCGTGCGGGTACAAGCTGATTGGCCGCATCGCGCATTCAGCCACTCAGCAGTCATCGCTGCATCGCTGCATCGCTGGGCAATCTCACGTTGCTATTTGCGATAGTGCATCGCAACGAACCGCATTGCGTAAAAGCTCATGTTCGCTCGCCTCCTCTCGCTGGTCGCGGTCGCAGCGGTCGCGTCGGCGGCGGACGAGTGCTCCGCTACGCAAGGCCAGCTCGCCGGCCGCCTGGTCGTGATCACGGGCGCGTCGCGCGGCGTCGGCGCCGAGCTCGCGCGGGCGTTCGCGCGCGAGGGCGCGCTCGTCGCCGTGAACTACTTCCAGAGCAAGGCCAAGGCCGAGGCCGTGGTGAAGGAGATCGGCGCCAATCGGGCGCTCGCCGTCTACGGCGACGTGCGCGTCAAGGCGGACATGGTCGCACTCGTGGCCAAGGCCGAGAAGCATTTCAAGGCCAAGGTCAGCGTGTTGGTGAACAACGCCCTGCAGAACTACCAGTTCGACCCGACGAGCGCCTCGGCGTCGCTGAAGACGGTCGCGTGGGACACGATCGACGAGCAGATGCGGGGGACGGTCCTGGGCGCGGTCAACGCGGCCCAGGCCTGCCTCCCCAGCTTCGAGGCGTCCGGGTACGGCAAGGTCATCAACGTTGGGACGAACCTCGTGTACAGCCCGGTCGTGACCTACTACGACTACTCGGCCGCCAAGGCGGCGCTCGTGAGCCTCACGCGCAACATGGCGGCCGAGCTCGGCCCGCTCGGCGTGCGCGTGAACCTGGTCGCGGGCGGGCTCCTCGAGCGCACGGACGCGTCGGCGCTCACCACGGACGAGGTCTTTGGCTACGTCGCGGGCGCGACGCCGCTCCGCAAGACGACGACCGTGGCCGACTTCTCCGCGGCGTGCGTCTACTTCGCGGCGGCGGCGTCCGACGCCGTCACGGGCCAGAGCCTCTCCGTCGACGGCGGGCTGACGATGCCGTGATCATCCCGAGCGCGCGCATCCAGAGCCACAAGAAGTAGTGTACTACGGCTGAGAAACAAATGGTCATTACCTGATCACGATAATTCGTGCGAAGGGAACGCGAGCGTAAATAAGTTTATCTAAGTATATTCTTATCCCTGGCGGCGTGCCCGTCCGCGCGGGGTTTGGCACACTTCAGTTAGAAGGTTTTAGCCACCTCCTTGAACGTATCGGTCTCGAAGAACCCGCTGTCGAAGAGCTGCTTGATGGTCTCCAAGGAGAGCCGGTTGCCGTACGCGTTGATGGCCCAGTCCAAGGACCCGATGCAACCCGGTTCGCCTGATCCGAGGGGGCCCCTCCTGGTCTGCTTGCCCAAAGCCTTGTTGACGCGGGCGCGGTCCTGCAAGCGCATGGCAGCCATCAACTTCTCCGACCCCTTTAGCTGAGTAACGAGAGTCGTGGTCGTCGGGTGGCGTTTGCCATAAATCCGAGTCGCCTTGCGGAGATTGTCGGCGAAGATTTTCCCGGCCTCGGCTATATCATCGACCGTAGACGCCTTATCCAAACAGATGGCGTTCCCCAGGGTACTTGTCAGGCGGAGGACGACATCGTCTGCCCCGAGGGATTTCTCGGCACGGGCAATGTTTTCCCGCAAGAGCGTTCAAAACAGCCCTTTGGCGCTCACATTCTTGTTCGAGGGCGAGCGCCTCCGCGTGGCGCCCCATGGCGTCGTAACAGCCGGCCATGTTCATTTTGGCGTTGACGACATGACTCGCTTGCTCCGCACTAAAAGGCTGGCGACTCAAGACCTCTAATATAGATTTCAAACACGCCAGCTCCTCTGGTAAACGCCCACCCTCATGTAGTCCACCGGACAGCTGCTGGGCCGCCAGGTATTTAATGGTGTCCCACGCCGGCCGGCCCAGGTACGTCTTCCAGTACGCCCACCCGAGGGCGCACCGCACGGCGCCGTGAAACTGTTGTTCGCACAGACCGCAGTGGGACCATTTTCCCCACGAAACGTTAAACGCATCGCAATCCGCGCGAGTTGTTCCTGTGGCCAGATCCTCGGCCCCCTCGACTAAAATCTTCGCCTGTTCCGTCAGACACGAAACGTGCACGAATCCGGACCCTCCGCGGCACGCGCACATCCGCACGAGGCCCTCCTTCGTTTTCCAGTGGACGGCCTCCGTGCAGATGTAGCACGTCTGCTCCTTCGTGTCGTCCGCGCACTTCTCGACCGCGACCGCGACCGCCTCCTTATAACTTTTGTTGGCGTCGCATTTGTCCGCGTTGCCGCCGCGGTGGATTTTCTTACAGACCTGCTTGTGCCCGAGGCGCCAGTGGTCGAATTGCAGTATCTGGTGTGGCATCTCACGCATCGCGGGGCGGTGTGGGCGAGTTGGGCGGCGCAGGCGGCGCAATCCTGGAGGAGAAACAGGACCATTCCTGTCGCGTGGGGTTGACTCGATCGCGATTCGCCGCATGTGAAAACCCGTTACTTTACGGGTTTTAGCAGCATTATTTTGCCCAGCTTTTGCCCAACTCTCAGTCCTGTGGTGCTAAGCTGCTTCGAATCGCTGCGGTGGAAGCCTACGGCACGCTCAGTGACTTTTCTGGAAGGCCTGGGGCTGCAACCACGCACCTGTACCTGCGCGATACATCCTAGGAGAGCAAGAGAGCTGTCAGAGAGCACTGCCAAACACCCGGTAAACAATTGAACCGTGTGAGTTACGCGCATAGGAAGCCCGAAAAAACGCTAGACAATGGCAGCCTTCGACGCCCCAAAAGGCGTCGGCGCGCGGCGCGTCTCGCGTTCGATCATGTCCTCCGGCCCGGGCGGCACGAACTACCAAAATTTCGACCCGTTTGAGGCCGCGGACGCGGACCAAGCGAACTTCACGCTCTCCAACCAGGACCAGGAGGAGCTCGAGGTCACGGTCCCGGTGGCCGCCGGCGTGGGCAAGAAGGACGTCGCGGTCCGGTTCACGGCGCGGGCGCTGCGCGTCACGGTGCGCGGCGCGACGCTGATCGACTCGTCCCTCAAGGGCCGCATCTACCCGGACGAGTGCAGCTGGTCGTTCGGGACGACCGCGGGCCAGCGCGCGCTCGTTCTGTCGCTGGGAAAGCGCGACACTGACATGTGGTCCAAGTTGCTGGCGCGGACGCCGCCGGCGCCGGGCGGCGGGCCGCAGTTCGCCCAGTGGCCGTACCTCGATCCGGCCTTTGGCGAGGGCCAGGGCGCCTACTGGGAGTCGTCGGACGCGGCCGACGCGGCGTGGCGCGCCTACGACGCGGCGACAGACGGGCCGCTCTGCGTGCACGCCGCGCGGTGCCTGGCCATGCGGGCCACCTACACGACATGGCGGCGCGTCGTTGATGCGTTGGCGCCGTCGCTCTCTGTCGATGAAATCACGCTGATTCGACGGTGGTGCTACGCGCCGAAGCGCCACGTTATGGACTGTACCGAGGGCCTGCACTCGACGCTCGTCAAGGCCGCGGGCGGTCCCTTCGAGCACGGCGACTGGGAGTCGCCCTACCCGCTGCCGCACCACTGCGACGACCCGTGCGTGGTCCTCGAGCCGCGCCTGCGACCCATCGTGCGCGCCTCTATGCTCGACTGCGTGCTGAACCTGCTCGTGCAGCCGTTAATCACCGTCGCGGGCAGGGACCGTAGCGTGCCGACCGGCATCAGGGGCGTGGACCTTGCGACCGGCGGCGTGGACGACGGCGGCGTCTCGGAGGCGTGGATGGCGGAAATGACGGCTAAGGGCGAGGCGCTCGACGATTCAATGCTATCGAACCAGCTAATATGGTGGTGCCTAGACTTGTCGCTTTGGCACCACGTGCCGTCGCGCGTCAACGGTGCGAACGGCTTCGAGGCCGCGATTGAGCCCTGCAGGCACTGGTCGGGTGGGAAGGACCCGGTTAACGCGGACACAGCGAATGGCTGGACGGCGTTGTTCGTCAAGGTCCGTGGGGCCCTGCTCGCGTCGCTCGACCTGGCGGAGGACAACAATTTCCCCTTTAAACTCGCGCAAGAAAACTCGACGTTACTGCAAGCGTTGGTGGAGGCCAAGAGCGACGCGCCGCCTTGCCTCGACGCTGACGGCATTAAAAAGGTCCGGGCGTTCGTGCGCTCGCGCGCAGAGGGCGTGATCCTCGCGCTAATGCCGACGCAGGCGCCGGACGAACCGACGGGCTTCGACTCTCCGGCCGCGCGAGGGAATCTGTCGGGCTTCGATCTGCGCCTCGACGACTGGAGCTCGACGCCGGGCGCCCTTGCGAACGCGGCGCGAAATCCCCAGGCCGAGGCGATGTCGCGGATGAAGATTAAATAGAATCTACTAATTTACACTACCACTCCATCGCCTCCTCGCTCTCCTGAAGGCTCCCCTCGTCCTCGAAGCGCAGCCGGAACTCGTGGATCGCCTTCGGGTCCAAAGCGAGCCGGTCGTGTCCACCGCGAGTCGCGTTCACGAGGGCCTCCAGCACGGCGCCGTCCGCGACGATCGCGATGTCCGTCTCCGGCCGCGCGCGCACGAAACAGAGCAGCGCGTACGCGTTCCGCGCGAGCCGCCGCGGGTCGTCCGGGCCCGCGTCGTCGAAGCCGTCGTCGCAGGCCCCAAAGTCCACGGCCCCATACTCCAACCTTAATTCCCGCGCCGCACTGGTCGGCGCGTACCGCGCGGCGTCGTGGGCCACGAACAGGGGCGACGAGGCGCCCGCCTCGTCGGGCACGGGCCGGAACGCCAATCTAGGAGACGGCGGCGGCGTCCGCGTGCTGTCGGACGCCGAGCTTAGCGCGCGGCTCCGCGGCTCCTGTGGAGTCCCCTGGCGGAAGGCCAGTAACGCCGTTTGCAAGGCGGCGCGCTCCGGCGCCACCACGACGAGCTGGGGCGGCTCGTCAACGCAGCGCAGCTCCAAGGCGCGCCGCCGGCCCACGGACGTCAGGCCGGCCAGCGCCCCGGCGTCGCCCCGGGGCGTCGCGGGCGAGAGGTCCCCGTCGGAACTGGAAACCGTCTGCAAAAGCGCGCGCGCCCCGGACTTGGAGCGGGCCGCCCGCAGGATCGCCCGGCAGACGAGCCGGGACACCTCGCCGCCCAACGCATCGTGCAGCTCGTCCGCCTCGCCGATCTGCAGGGCCGTGCCGTCCACGCCCGCCGCTTTCGCCTGCTGCGCCGCGAAGGCCTGGCCCCGCGACTGCAGCCAATTTGATACGGCGTGCACCGAGACGCGCGACAGGTCCGGCGCACTAGGCTTCCGCGGGGAGTCGCCTTCCAACGTGGCCGGCGACGCGGACCGCCGCCGCGCCAAGATGGACCCGGGCGCCTGCGTCGGCCCCGTGCACAGGAGGCGCGCGCGCGTCCCGCCGCCCTTTCCTACTTCGAAAAAGGCCCGCAGCGGCCAGGCCTCGGCCTCGGCGTAGGCTTCACCAAGAAAGTTCTTGCCCGAGGGGATGCGCGGCAGCGGCGAGACGGCCTCGGCCACGACGAGCTTCGGCGAAAGCGGTGGCGTGCCGGGTCGTACAGGAGCGTCCGGGGGCTTGTGTACGTCGTCGTCCTTCTTGTGCGCGGCCGAGGAGTCGAAGACGTCCTCGGCGCACTCCACCGCGATGTTGAACGCGTTCGCCACGGAGGCCGCCGCCGACACGAACAGGGGCAATGCCACGCTGAGCGACGTGAGGTAGGCGCCCAGCCAGCTCCCGAAGACTTGCGTGGCGCCCTTCATGGAGTTCTGGATGCCCATCAAACTCCCCGACTTCTGGGAGGACGACGTCGCCCGCTGGAAGCAGAGGGAGCGCGCCGCCGGGTCATATAATGCGGCGCAGCAGCTCCGCAGGAAGACCAGAATATAGAAGACCGTCATCGTGGGCGCCGCGGCGATGCCCAGCCAGCCCCCACTGACACAACACGCCGCGACGACCGCCGCGCCCGCGCCGCCGAAGCGGAACTGCAGCGCTTGCGAGGCCGGCGTCAGCGAGACGACCACGACGGCCACCGCTTCTAGTGCTTTGAGCACACCCACCGCCTCCGGGCCCGCGCCGAAGCGCTTCCAGACGAAGGACGCCGCGTCGACGCGCGGCGTGCACAGCGCGGTGATAAATAAAGCGTAGGCTAAGCGTTCGGACAGCACCTCCCGCGCCAGCGCTCGTAAGGACGGCCGCGTCTTCGGCGCCTCGGGCAGCTTCCGCGCCGCGTGCCGGGGCGTCAGCTGCTCCTTGAAGGAAAACGCGGCGATGAACGCGGCGGCGAGCTCGCAGCAGCACGCGAGCGCGCACGCCCCGCCCAGGTCCATTTTCATCACTTTCATCACGCACGCGGCCACGACGCGCGCCACGGCCCACGACGTCGTGAACAGAGCGAAGAGGCGCGTGCGGCGCATGTGCGAGGTCGCCATGTCCGTCGCTCTCGCCGTGAGGAGGCCGCCGTTCGCCACGCAGCCCGTGAAGAGGCGGCAGGCTAAGACTCCACTAAAGGTCGTCGCTCTTCCGCACAGGAGGAGAGCGAGCGCGGTGCAGACCAACGTCGCGACTAAAATAGGTCTTCTTCCAAATCTATCCGATAAGAAACCCACATATGGACTACTAATGGCCTTGGCGAACGCATACGCCGACACTAAAATCGCATACGCATAAGCCGCCATGTAGCCCTCGTCGTCCTCAATCGCGTGCTTTTTCAAAATTTGCGTCGTCATTTGTTTCGCCTGCTGCGACTGGAAGATGTCGTAGAGCGACTGGCCCAGGGCGTAGCAAAAGCTCACGACGGCGTAGGCCACGACCTCCCGGTCCCACAGGTCCTCCCACACGGCCCGCCGCGGGCTCCGCGGCGAGCGGCGCGGGCTCGCGAGCTGGCTGAGGTTCTGCCGGGAGATGGCGGTCGGGAAGCGGGCGGCGAGCATGGTGGTTCAGTCTGTCCAGTCTTCAGCTTCGTGCACTGTGTTGCGTCGCAGCGATGGCGTCGTGTGCGGTCGCGAGACGCTTCGCGGTGCGCGGCGACCAGCGTGAGGAGCGCAAACGAGCCCAATATATCGCCTAGGATTCCCGCGGCTCGTGCGCACTATTTGGCGCAGCGGTTCCAGCTGCGCAACGCTGCTCGGCAAGGTTGTGCGTTAGCACGCGCAGAGCGGTCCTTTGCACTTGCGTAGTGTTGTCCACAGGAGCGGATTTGAGCTGATTTGCCTGCTCATGCGTCGTACGTGCGGGGTTACGAAAACGAAATTTCATCACGTCGCTCGGCGCGCGTATCGCTCTGGCGCCGGAGCTCCTGTAGCACCGACGGCTCCGTGGCTCGATGCAGAACCCGCACGGGCACTGGCTTTGGGTTTAGCGCCTGCCTCGTCCGCCGTCGTCTGGGCGCCAAGGGCCGCCGCCGAAGAAAGGCAGCGACATGGCGCTGGGGCAGGACGAAATCGATGGCACAACTCAGCGTCTCGTAGTTTCTGGCGCCGTCTCGAGTTAGTACTGTGGGCTGCCCTGGTAGACCGCCGGCCTGTTCCGCACGACGGAGGGCGCCCGACGCGAGCGGGCTCGGCGACGGCGCGCCTACGACGCGTCGCGGCAGCATGTCTCGCGACACACACACACACACGCACAGCGTAAGACACCGCACCGCCGCGCCGCCGAAGCAAGCAACCCAAAGAACGTCGCCCCCCACAGGCTGCCGCGACGCCTTCCTCGCCTTCGATAAGGACCGGAGCGGGACGATCGACGTCTGGGAGCTGCGGCAGGTGCTAGAGGCCATGGGCCAGAAGCCGACGGAGGAGGAGCTCTTCCAGATGATTTCGGAAGTCGACGAGAACATGAGCGGCTCCATCGACTTCGCGGAGTTCCTGAAAGTGATCGAGAACCAGAAGGCCCGGGCCGAGAACTTCGACGACGAGAACGACATGGTCGACGCGTTCGTCGCGTGCGGCGGCGACGCCGACAAGGGCGGCAACGTGCGGCGGGAGACCCTCGTGAAGATCATCAAGCACGACTTTGGATTGACCATCGACATCGAGGAGCTCATCAACAAGATCGACACGGACCTCAGCGGCGAGATCGAGTTCGAGGAGTTCAAGGCGCTGCTCTCCTAGGGGGTAAGGGCTTGTCTGGAGTCTTTTGTGGATCGGCGCCCGGACTGCCCGTCGCACGACTTCGACGCGGCGGGCAAGAACCCGCGGTACGGCTGGAGCGCGTGGGTTAATTACTAGGGTACATTAGTGTGCTTGACGCGCGCCCGCCGCGCGAGCGCGTCCTCCGCGGTTCTGAGGGACTGCTCGAGCCGCCGTTGCGAGTCCGCGTGGGTCAGCGCCCCCCGGTTCGGCCGCAACGCGCCGCGGCCGCCGAAGAAGGGCAACGTCGGCGGGAACAGCGTGCCGCCCGGGCTGCCGCTGGGCTCGGGCGGCCGCCACGTCGGCGGTCCGACAGTGGCCAGCACGGGCGAGCCCATGAACGTCGTGCACTTCTCCGCGACCCGGGGCAGGTCCTCCGCCTGGACGCCCATGGCGTTCGTCACGCGCCCGACGATCATGGAGGCGTCGCCCGCGCGCACCGTCGCCGCGACCTGCTCCGGCGTTTGAGGCATCGCGAACCACGAGGTGGACACCCGGTCGGGGCTCCACGAGAAGTTATTTTGGGGCGGCGCCTCGTACGGTGCCCGCGCCACAGAAAAGCCCTCGGGCGTTTGCAAGGGTGTCTGCGCCGCCGCGCGGTGGGCGTCGACGATCCGCGGGTCCCGGTTGCCGGGCGAGCAATGTTCGGCATCCGCGTGGCAGTAGGCTAAGAGCGCCGCTTCTCGATCATCTACTGGAAGCGGCGTGACCGGCCGGTTGTCACAGCGCGGCGGCGTCCGTCCTCGTCGCGCCGTGGGAAACGCTTTCCTGACCGTCAAATACTTCGAGGGCGAGGCCATTGGCCGGTGCGGCGCCGCCCACGGCTCCGCCACACGGGAGACGCGGCCCGGCTGGACGTCACTCTTGGGCGGCGCATGCGGCGGCCGGAGGACGGGCGGCAGGAGGTCCAGGACGGGCCCTCGCAGCGCCGGGGGCAGGACCGCGCCCAGCGCCACGCCGGTCGCGTTCCGCGTTGAAGGCGACGCGGCGCCCGGGACCTTTTGGTGCGCCCGCGCGTAGTCTACTATATGCGCGTAGGCCCGCCCGTTCACGACGACCTGGGGCTGCCTATGGACCCACTGCGTCGCCACGATTTGCGTCGTCAGCGCGTCCTTCTCGCCGTCGATTTGGTTGATGCGGCCCAGGATCTTCGTCAGGCGCTGGCCCAGCTCCCGCCGCTGGAACCGCAGCGCCCGCCGTACGTGCCGGTCGAAGGACGGCCCTTCGAACCGGACCGTGGACGCAGCATCGGAGCTTGTTCGACGCGAATCGTTTTCCGTGGCCGTCGTGGGCACGCCAGTCGCCGGGCGCGAGCTCCACGCGGCGTCCGTGGCCGCCGTCGCGGCGCGCGACGGGAGCGCCTCCTCCTCCTCGTCGGAACTGGCGTCGCCCTCCGCGAGCCCCGCCAGGCGCCGCTCGACGCCCTCCAGGGCCGCGGATTCCCGCGCCTTGTCGAAGACCAGACCCGCCCGTTCCGCATTCAGCTCCGACGCCTGGGCTAATAAGCGTTGCAAGCGCCGTTGCAAGTGAACTTGCACCTCCAAAGCCTTGGAGGCCTGGTCCTGGCTCGCGGCCAGCTGGCTCGCCAGGTCGTCGTTCCGGGAGGCCATGCCGGCGACGGTCGCCTCGAGCGCCGCCGCGGCCGCCTCGTGGTCCAGGATCCTGTCGGCGTGGCGGCACCGCTCGGCATCCAGCTCCCGGACCGTCTGCGAGTTCAGGGCGATGGCCTGCCGCGTCGCCGTGTAGACGAGCGACCGGCGGTTGGGGCTGCGCTGGCCCTCCTCGTCCGTCTCACACGCGCCGTCGAAGCTGGGACTGTCGCCAGCCGGTTCAGAGTGGAACTTAATGTCCTCTCCGGGGCTGACGAAGCCGGCCCGCGGTTCTACCGGACCGACGACGACGCCGAACGCGGACGCGACGCGCGCGCGCTCGGCCGCCACCGCGGCCGCGCACGCCCGGTCGGCGGCGGTGCGCATGGCCTTCCGCAGCTTCGCCTCGGCCCGGGCCTCGGTCTGCGCGTGCATGTCCTTCTTGGCGTCCCGCACTTTCCGCGACGCCTCGCGCGCCTTCTCCTCCAAACGGCTCGTCTCGCCCCGCAAGTGCTCCAGCAAAACGTGCTGCATCCGCGCGCGGTCGTCGCACGGCCAGCTCGGCAGCTCCGCCGCGTCGTCGGGCGTGCCGTCCTCGCGGAGGATCGCGGCGGCCCAGCCGCCCCCGTGGTCGACGGCGTCGCGCAGCGCGTGGTAGCTCCGAGACCCCAGGCGTAGATCGTCGGCCACGTCGATGCGGTCGCGCCGCGACGTCTCCGCGCCGGCGCTCTGCGCGACGAGCTTCTTGTACTCGCCGGCGGCGGCCGTTGCGAGCTCGCCCAGCGGCTGCTTAGCCAAGGCGCTCACCAACGCGACCTCCCGCGGCCCGTCGCTCCGATGAAGGGGCCGCCGCGGCCGCCAGACCATGCGCTCGTCCTGCCGGCCTTCCCGGGCGTCGTGGAAGGTCTCGCGGAACTCGGCGTCCCACTGCGCGCCGTCGGGGTTGCCCGGCGCCTGGGCCCAGCGGCCGTCGCGCAACCGCGCGAGGGCTCGACCAAGCTCGGCGACGTCCTGCTCCGCTAAGGCACCTTCGAGGGACCGGCGCCGCTCGTCGTCGTCGTCGCGCGCGGCTTGGGCCAACGCGTCCAGCAGCGCGGCCACGGGCGGCGCCTCCGTTTCAATGGTCTCCATGGCCGCGGCCCAGGCGTCCGTCGACCGGAGCAGCGCCGTCCGCGCGTCCGCGGAGCACTTGGGCGTCTCCGCCGGCGCGTCTGCGTGCGAGGCGCGCCGGAGCTTGTCGAGGGCCCACTTCCACTTCTTCTGCGCGTCGAGCCGCTTCTCGACGCGCCGCGCCACGGTCTCGGCCTCGGCCCGGTGCGTCGCCTCGTTCGCGGCCAAAGCGGCCTTGACGGCCTCGGGCACGGCGAGGGCCAGCGCCTCCGCGACGGCGTCCTCGACGTCGGCGGCTCTTTGGGCTTGGTCGCGGTCCAAAGCGATGGCGCGGGTCTGCGTCGCGTCGGCGGCTCCAGCTCGGATGCGCGCGGCGGCGTCCTCAGCGTCGGCCCGGATGTGTGCCGCCGCGGCTTCGGCCTCGGCTTTGATGTCCGCGGCCGCGGCCGCGGCGTCCGCGCGGACGCGCGCCACCTCCGCGTCGGTGTCGGCCCCGGTCGCGGCGCCGACCGGCGCCGCGGACGGCCCGCCCTGCTCGAAGAATTGCTGCGACGCCTCGACGGACGCGCGCCGCGCCACGGCCGCCGCGTCGGCCTTGAGGCGCGTCGCCTCCGCCTCGGCGGCGGCCAAGATGCGCGCTGCTGCCGCTTCGGCGGCGTTGATGATGCGCGCCCGCTCCGCCGCCAGAGCCGCTCGGGCGGCATCCGTGATGCACGCCCCTTCC
>Ga0302122_10001668_pt1 | contig 14098 bp, 9 predicted proteins | sample CB21_SCM_MG_FD_203115 | JGI IMG/M metagenome (GOLD analysis project Ga0302122, IMG submission 203115) | Marine microbial communities from Western Arctic Ocean, Canada - CB21_SCM | ecosystem: Environmental > Aquatic > Marine > Oceanic | place: Canada: Western Arctic Ocean | collected 2017-09-28
TGGCTTCGCCTGACACCAAAGGCCTTATTGCTGGCGCCATTTCACAGAGCGGCTATGGCACATGGGCACGACAGCCGCGCACAAGTAACGTTGTTGCGCTCGCGGATGCGCCTAGCGCTGAAGCCATGGGGCTTGAATTAGCCAGCGAAGTGACAGGCAAACCGGCTGATGAAGTGACGCGCAAAGATCTCTATGCGACGACAGCGAAGCAGTGGACTGATGTGGTCAGAGGTTTCACTATGCCGATCATTGATGGAATCACTCAGACCGAGGAGGCGGCTGTTATTTTTGCCCAAGGAAAGCAGCGCCCCGTCCCATATATGAGCGGTGGAACGAGCTACGACGGTGGCGAGAGTTTCGTTATATCCGGTGTAAGCCGAGAAGATCTTATCGGCATGACGGACGGCCAAGCCGACCGTATGCGTAAACTCTGGGCCGATGATTTCTCGGTCAGCGAGGAGCAGGGTTTCACTCGTTTCTTTGGCGATTTTCGCTATCTCTACTCGGCCCAGAATATGACGCGTAGCATGGATAATGTGGAGCGCTCCGGCTACCTCTTTATGTTCGATTACGTTCCTCCCGAGCTGCGAGCTGATGTTCCTGGGGCTCCTCATGCTGCGGACCAGGTAACCATGTGGAGCAAGTTCGATCTGCCGGTCGCTGCGGCCATGCGCGATTACTTTTTCAATTTTATGAAGACCGGAAACCCAAATGGTAAGGGACTAGTGTCATGGCCAGCTGCGGCCGAGTCTGAACCGGTTCGCTGGATTGTCTTTGAAGATAACACGGTGCAAAAAGATGGCATCCGTGCACAGAAGATGGCGTTTATCGATGCTCTCTGGAGAGCAAGGGTCGCACCGCTGCTCGCACCGCAATGAAATGGTGATCTACGAAACCGGAGCAACTGCCATACACCTCAGGTGTTGATACATGGACGTATCGCTTGAGGAATTCGCACTTGCGCAGCAGTGTTTAGGAATATTCAATGAAACAGACTGTCGACCAAATGTTGCAACAAGGTGTAGCGGCACATAAAGATGGTAATCTTCAAGAAGCAGAACGTCTCTATCGGGCTATCTTGCAGTCCCAACCAGCGCATCCAGATGCAAATCATAATTTAGGGCTAATAGCTGTTTCGGTGAATCAGTCTGCAGAGGCATTGCCGTTATTTATTCTTGCCCTCGAAGCCAATCCGAATACAGAACAGTTTTGGCTAAGCTATATTAAGGCTCTAATTAGAGAGGGGCAGTTTGATAATGCGAAGCAAGCCCTTAGGGAGGGAGAAGAGAAGGGCGTCACTAAAGAAAAACTTAAAGCACTCACACAGAAATTGGTGTCGGTTAAGGCGGAGAATAATCCGGTACAAGCTCCATCTCAGGCAGAGATCCAGAAATTTTTAAATCACTATCAAAACGGAAAGTATGGCGATGCTGAGAAGTTGGCAATATCCATCACTGAACAATTTCCCGAGCATCAATTTGGCTGGAAAGCGCTTGGTGCTGTACTCATGCAAACAAACAGAATATCTGAGACATTAGTTTCCAGTCAAAAATCTGTGCAATTAGCGCCTCAAGACGCCGAAGCGCATATCAACTTGGGTGTCACGCTCCAAGAGCTGGGTAGATTAGACGAGGCTGAAGCAAGCTATACGCAAGCAATAGCGTTAAAATCTGACATTGCCGAAGCCCACAATAACTTGGGTAATACGCTCCAAGAACTGGGCAGATTAGAAGAGTCAGAAGTAAGCGTAAGGCAAGCAATAGCGCTCAAACCAGATTTTGTCGAAGCCCTTAGTAACTTGGGTAACACACTACAGAAACTAGGTAGATTAGACGAGGCTGAAGCAAGCTGTAGGCAAGCGATAACATTGGAATCTGACTATGCTGAAGCCCACAATAACTTGGGTATCACGCTGCAACAGCTGGGTAGATTAGAAGAGGCAGAAACAAGCTACACGCAAGCGATAGCGTTGAAATCTGACTACGCCGAAGCCCATAGCAACTTGGGTGATACTCTCCAAGAACTTGGTAGGTTAGAAGAGGCTGAAGCGAGCCTGAGGCAAGCTATAGTTTTGAAGTTTGACTTTGCCGAAGCTCATAACAATTTGGGTAATACGCTCAAAGAACTGGGTAGATTAGGCGGGGCTGAGGCAAGCTTGAGGCAAGCGATAGATTTGAAACCTGACTATGCCGAAGCCCATCTAAATCTTACGTCAATGAAAAAATTTGATTCACAAGATGAACAGTATTCGCAAATGCAGAAGATATATCTTGATGAAAATATTCCAGAAGAGCAGCGTTGTCATATTAATTTTGGTTTAGCCAAGGCTTGTGAGGATTTAGGAGACTTTGAGCAAGCGCTCCAGCATTACAGAGAAGGCAATGTGCTTCGTAAAAAGCTTTTGAATTACGATGTCAGTCAGGATATTGAGCTGTTCAATCAACTTAAGTCGAGCTATCCCCAAATAGCAAAGACCTCATTGGATCCCGAAAGTCTTACAAATAGACTAAAGCCAATTTTTATTGTTGGAATGCCACGTTCTGGAACAACTTTAGTTGAACAAATAATTTCATCGCATGCGCAAGTCACAGGAGCAGGTGAGTTATCTTTTGCTCACCAATTTGGCGCTTCGATAGCTAGAGGTTTATCTGCAGTGAATGCAGACGCTTTGCTTAACTTCAGGGATATATATTTAACTAAATTGCAGAATATTTCCAACGGTAATCTGATTATCACAGACAAGATGCCTCATAACTTTCGTTACTTAGGGTTGCTTGCCGCTGCATTTCCTGAAGCTAAAATAGTCCACGTTACGAGAAATTCAGCTGCATTATGTTGGGCGAACTATAAGCAGTATTTTGTATCTAAAACTCTGGGCTACTGTTACGAGCTTGATGATGTTATTAATTATTATGAGCTCTATAGAAATCTCATGGAATTTTGGAAAAACCTATTTGGTGATAGGATTTACGATGTTGACTATGAACTACTCACAGTTAATCAAGAAGAAGAAACACGGAAATTAATTCATTATCTGGACTTAAATTGGGAGGAAGAATGCTTGTCGCCTCATCAAAATAAAAGAAGTGTCTCTACAGCCTCCAGTATGCAGGTTCGGAAAAAAGTTTATCAAGGTAGTTCGCAGCAATGGGAAAAATATAAGCCATTTCTGAATGGCGCGCTTGATTACGTTGATAACGCAATAGAACAATGAGTTACAAACTACTCATTTAAGCTTGCGGGCCTTTGTAAGCGATTTAAGCTCTATATAGAAAGGACTACCTGTATAAATGAGTACACATAATGTGATAGCGGCATCAGCGGCGGCCCGAATTACCAGGGTTGTTGCCAATAAAGGGCATCAGAAAACCGCTTTTCCTAATTTGTCCAAGTCTTTGAATGATCAAAATATGTCCGCCGCCCTTAAGGAAATCTCTGGCTGGCCAGAATATAGGCCTACGCGATTGCATAGTCTGCCGACCATCGCAGCTACCTGTGGTGTCAAGGCAGTACTTTATAAAGACGAAGCGTCGCGGTTTGGTTTAGGTTCTTTTAAAGCACTGGGAGGTTCTTACGCTGTTGCAAATCTTATTTCAGCTCAGGAAACGTTAGGAATAAAAGCGTCAGACATAACTGTTGCTACAGCCACGGATGGTAATCATGGGCGATCTGTTTCTTGGGGCGCAAAGCTCGCCGGTTGCAAAGCCAAGATATATATTCATGAGAATGTAAGTGGGGCCCGGGAACAAGCGATGCAGTCATTTGGAGCAGATGTTATTCGGGTTGGCGGGAATTATGAAGCGTCACTTGCTGCTTGCAAAAGCGCTTCAGAGGAAAATGGTTGGCATATTGTTTCCGATACCTCATGGAAAGGCTATCAGGACATTCCGTTGCAGGTTATGGCGGGCTATTCGGTGATGTCGCATGAGGTCTTAAAACAAATGGAAGGTATGCGACTTACGCATGCTTTTTTACCCGTCGGCGTGGGTGGCCTTGCGGCTGGGGTCGTTGCACCTTTATGGCAATCAATGGGCGATAAACTCTGCAAGGTGATATCTGTTGAGTCTGATATGTCAGCTTGTTTTCTAGAGAGTATTGAAGTTCAGGCACCGGTTTTGCTCGAAATTTCAGAGGAAACTTTGATGGCAGGGTTATCCTGTGGTGAGATTTCCCAGTTGGCTTGGGATGTATTGCTCCCTACGCTTAGTCACTGTCTTTCAATTACCGATGATGCAGTTGCACCTTTGATGCGTTTTTTGGGGCATGGATTGGGTGACAATCTATCAATTGAGGCTGGCGAATGTTCGACAGCTGGGTTGGCTGCTTTAATGGCGGCCAAGCGAGACTCCGACCTTTGGTTGGACCTGGAATTTGACGAGAATTCGGTTGTTCTTTTGATTGGTACCGAAGGGGCAACAGATCCAGAGCTTTACCATTCGATCATGAGCGACCGATAAGGTTTTCCAAGGACAAAGTCCTGCAATATAGATTTCGTAAATTCTTATTTTTATTTGTAGGTAATAATACTGAGAATATATGTAAGGGCATAACAATGAAATTAGAACTCAAACGACAACTACAAAAATATCGACTTATACTTATAGGCGTTCTTCTCTGGAGTGGGGTATGTGCGTTGTTTGGATTAGGGTGGATTGCAATTTTGCTAGGAGTACTTATAGTTTCTGCAGTAGTTCAAGCTCACTTCTATAAAATCGAAGAAAAAGATGAATGGGAGAGGATGGTTGAGTTTGCAAACAAAGGTAATCAACAGGTTAATGAAGAAGAATAAATCTGGGGCAGCCTATTTCAGCTAATACAATTTTAACAGTGAGGAGAAATTCCATCATGGCTGAAGCAAGACATTATAGGTTGGTTATAATCGGCTCCGAATTGGTCGGTTAGTTTACCACCACGGACCAAATTATTTGGTGGAGGAATAAGTGTATGCAAATCGTTGAACTGACGGATAGCGCTGAAAAATCCGACTCAATGCTCACCGGTGTTATAATTACTGCGGGTGGAGCGGTGGGCGCGGGAATGTTTGCGCTGCCCACTGTTTCTTCCGGTATGTGGTTTGGTTGGTCTGTTGCGTGCATGCTGTTGTCCTGGTTTTGTATGTACCATACTTCCTTGATGATTTTGGAGGTAAATCTCAACTTCCGAGAGGGAGAGAGCTTCGATACCTTGGTAAAATCCACACTTGGCAAGGGCTGGAATGTCATTAATGGGCTTTTGTTAGTATTCATACTCTATATTTTGGATTATGCCTATATTAGCGGCGGCGGATCTATTGTGAATCAGACGTTGTTTTCCGCGATAGGAGTTGCACCACCACAGATGATATCTGGGGTTTTTTTCGCGTTGTCTTTGGCGGTTGTAGTCTGGGTGAGCACGAAGGCAGTGGCTCGCGTTACCATCATTCTTACCGTTGGAATGGCAGTGACATTTCTACTAGCGATTGTTGATTTAAAGCCGTTTGTTGATCTGAGTAGGCTACTTAATAAAAGTAATGTAGAGAGCCAATCTCATTATATCTATTTTATCTTTGCGGCTTTGCCATTTTATTTAACCTCCTTTGGTTTTTACACCAATGTACCCAGTCTAGTTAAGTTTTATGGCAAAAAACCCGTACTGATTCGCAGGAGTATGTTGATAGGTTCCACTTTATGTATCGCGATTTACCTCTTATGGTTAATAGTTTCAATGGGAAGTCTTCAAAGGGAGGCGTTTCTTCCAGTTGTTGCTGAGGGCGGTAATGTAGGTGTGCTGCTCAGTACTATAAGTCAACTGGCCGCGAGTGAAGGACTGGTCAGGTTTTTGAATATGTTTGCGAATATGGCGATCGTCTCCTCTTTTCTCGGAGTAAGCTTGGGTTTGTTTGATTTCATTGCTGATAAGTTCAAATTTGATGATACAGCTAAGGGGCGATTTAAAACGTCCCTTGTCGCTTTTATTCCGCCGTCGGTCGGTGGTCTATTTTTTCCCGATGGATTTATCTACGCAATTGGTTTTGCTGGTCTGGCATTAGCTGTAAATGCGCTGATTATTCCACCCTTAATGCTACGAGCAAGCCGAAAGAAATATGGTAGTGACATTTATCGACTTTGGGGCGGAAATATTTTGATCTATTTTATGATGTCAATGGGACTTTTCTATGCTGTCTGTCATATTCTGGCCATGCTGAATGTGTTGCCGGTCTATGGAAAATAGAAGTTGTTCCTCGAAGTTAGTTGTTTCGGATTGGTAATCGTAATAACGCTATCGTCAGAACGTCAAGGGAGGACACGAAGAGCAACTTACCAAATAGCTTTATTAGCTATTCTTGAAGTTATTTTCACGCAACTCTTCTCATTGATTACGATGCAAGGGTCAGCATTTTTTCAAGCTTAATTTTTCTGTAAAAACAGCATGAAATTATTCTCAATTAAATCCGTACCTACTATGAACTGGAGTTCAGATCGTCCGCTAAATTTTAAGCCACGATTCTTAACTTTGGCTCTCTTGTGTTTTGGGTTAGTAATTTTTGGTATCGGCGAAGGGTTATTAATAGCCTCCGGTGCTGGCGTTAGCCCGTGGACTGTATTTGCCCAAGGGATATCGATAAGTAGTGGATGGGGCATTGGAGTCGCGACCTTTGTAGTGGGAGTTGCAGTACTCATTCTCTGGATACCGATGAGACAAACGCCTGGCATTGGTACAATTTTAAATGCGACAATTATTGCTGCGGTTATGGAAGTTTCTTTGCCCTACCTTCCTCATCCTGACCTCTATGTATTTAGGGCGGCAGAGGCAGCGCTTGGTGTACTCTTGGTAGGCTTAGGTAGTGGTATTTACCTCGTTGCGAATCTCGGTCCAGGTCCGCGAGACGGTTTGATGACTGGCTTACAACGAATAACAGGATACCCGATTGCCTATGTGCGGACATTTATTGAGATTGTAGTAGTTGTTTTAGGATGGTTACTCGGCGGGACTGTTGGCTTAGGGACTTTAATGTTCGCTTTTGGGATTGGTCCAGCGTTATCAATTGGTTTACATATAGTAAAAATTTTATCTTCAAGTTTAGTTGAAGATTCACTATAGGTCGCGCAAGAATCACCGCGCATAAATAACAATTTATATAAGATTAGTCATGCCCCGTTCACAAATTGATAATACTAAGGACGCTACAGCTACTCTAATTACTCACGAGAAGTGGATGCGGAAGGCAATGCAGTTAGCTAAATATGCCGGAGAGCAAGGCGAAGTGCCGGTTGGTGCTATATTAGTTGAAAATGGCAAACAGATCGCTACCGGCCATAATCACCAAATAGATTCAAAAGATCCCACGGCACATGCTGAAATAGTAACTTTACGAAACGGGTCTCAGTGCAAGCAAAACTACCGCCTACCTGGAACTACCCTCTACGTTACAATTGAGCCCTGCACAATGTGTTTGGGAGCGTTGATTCATGCGCGGGTTGATTTGCTAGTTTTCGGCGCCCGAGAACCTAGGGCAGGCGCGATTGTGAGCAATCTACCTTTAGCTGAAATCACTCACTTCAATCATCAACTACATTTCGTTGAGGGAGTGTTGGCGCAGGAATGTAGTGCGCTGATGCAGAATTTCTTCCGGCGTAAGAGGGCCCTCCCTAGTTTGCTAAGTTAGATGCTAAGGAGTATAAAACTATCAACTTTGCCACTAAGAGCGAAGTTGATTCATCGCAGTTACCGATATGCTTAAGCAGAACTTTCTCCACAAGTTGGTATTAACCTCACTGTCTCTAGTGATGCTGCTTAGCTGTGCTGGGTTGGCAAGCTATAAGGCCTACGAAGGGCGTGTTCTGCCCTCTATGCAATTATCTGTGGTTGAGGGAGATCAGTATATACGTCGAGAATGGATCAACCGCTACACGGATGGTATTCGTTTCACTGCTGTCGACGGTAATGCTGTTGAAAACAACACTGAACACAACATTATCGAAATTACCCCAGGCTTTCATAATCTGAGAGTCTACTATCTATGGGATCTTGGCAGCCAGCGTGGCTTGGGGCCTGCGCTGGTTAATTATTCGACTTCTCGTGATACTTTAAGCCGTACTTTGCGCTTCAATGCCCTGGCAGGTGCAAGTTATATGGTAAAAGCGCAGCCCTATTTCGACAGCAATCGTCAGGATATTACCACTCTTTCACATGTAGATTTTTGGGTTGAAGATCAGCGCGGAAATGAAATCGTTACCCGCGCAGATGGTCGCTATATTCCAGTTCGTCAATAAAACACTCGAATTATTAGCAGAGCAAAGTTTTTCCTGAATTCACTCTACAAATCTATTATGATTGACATTCTCGCGAGGCAAACACGCGATAGGCCAAACTAGTTCGTTATAGTTATCACTAGCCAATTTGGGTCGGGACAATCTCAATGCAAGCGATGTTTGGAGCAGTAGCTCTTTCTGCATTTAAAAAGTCGAAATTACTTCACACTCTCCAAGCCAAAATCCCCCGGATAAAAGCAGTCCGCGCACAATTTGTTCATTTTGTTAATTGTAAAACTGACCTTTCTATTGATCAACTCGACGTGCTGCAATCATTACTGAGCTATGGTGATTCGACAGATGTTATCGAGGGGAAGGAGGGCAGCAATGCCCTCTGCGAACTGCTGCGAGTTGTGGTGCCAAGACCAGGGACAATCTCTCCTTGGTCTAGCAAAGCCACTGATATTGTCCACAATTGTGGCTTGACACAGATAGAGCGTGTTGAGCGAGGTATAGTTTATCTAGTCATTCTGCAAGCAGGCTTTAGCTTGAGTGCTGATGAAACAGCCGAGATTGATAATCTTCTCCATGACCGTATGACTCAAGCTGTGCTTAACGGAATAGAAGAAGCGGATTGCCTCTTTAGTAGCGCTGAGCCTCATCCGCTGAATTCTATAGATATCCTATTTGCCGGGAAGCAGGCGCTCAATGATGCAAACACAAACCTTGGCTTGGCTTTAGCTGATGATGAAGTCGATTATCTTTATCAAAGTTTTATCGAATTAAATCGTAATCCAAATGATATTGAATTGATGATGTTTGCCCAGGCAAATTCAGAGCATTGTCGGCACAAAATATTTAATGCTAGTTGGACCATCGACGGTGTGGACCAGGATAAAACGTTGTTCTCAATGATCAGGAACACTCACGAAATATCTCCAGCAAATGTGCTTTCAGCATACTCAGATAATGCTGCTGTGATGACAGGTCATGATAGTCATAGGTTTTTTCCCGAGTTTGAATCGAAAGAGTATAGCTACCACGCTGAACCGATCCACATATTGATGAAAGTTGAAACCCATAACCATCCAACAGCAATTGCGCCATTCCCAGGGGCATCGACAGGGTCAGGTGGTGAAATTCGAGATGAAGGAGCAACTGGTAAAGGGTCAAAACCTAAAGCTGGCCTTAATGGTTTTAGTGTCTCAAATTTGCGCATACCAAACATTCCGCAAGCCTGGGAAAAAGATTTAGGCAAGCCTGCACATATTGCTTCTGCTCTTCAGATAATGCTGGAAGGACCAATTGGTGCTGCGTCCTTCAATAACGAATATGGCCGTCCAAATTTGTGTGGTTATTTTAGAAGCTTCGAGCAAGAAGTAATCAACGAGACCGGCAAACTCGAAGTACGGGGATATCACAAGCCGATTATGATTGCTGGTGGCATTGGCAATATACGAGAACCTCATGTACTAAAAAGCGCTATCGACGTCGGCGCGCAACTCATTGTTTTGGGTGGCCCGGCTATGCTGATCGGTTTGGGGGGTGGCGCTGCTAGTTCAATGGCTTCGGGCGCTGGTTCTGAGGAACTGGATTTTGCATCTGTGCAACGAGAAAATGCCGAGATGGAACGTCGCTGCCAGGAAGTTATAGATCAATGTTGGCAATTGGGCGATGCTAACCCTATTAGTTTTATCCATGATGTCGGTGCTGGCGGACTATCTAATGCTCTTCCCGAGTTAGTGAAAGACGGAGGAACAGGCGGCAGATTTAATCTGCGCGCAATTCCTAACGCGGAATCTCAATTGTCGCCTCTCGAAATTTGGTGTAATGAAGCACAAGAACGCTATGTGCTGGCCATAAATACTGAAGAGGTGGAGTGCTTTAAAAACATCTGTGCTCGTGAGCGCTGCCCTTATGCAGTGGTTGGTGAAAGCACCGAAGAGAAACATATAAGTTTGGCGGATGAATATTTTGGTAATAAACCTATTGATCTACCCATGGATGTTTTGTTTGGCAAGCCGCCAAAAATGCATCGCTCAGTAAAGTCGGGAAAAATAGAAACTGAACAGTTTGATACTTCACAGATGGATTTGTCCGAAAGTATTCAGCGAGTTCTTTCTAACCCTACCGTAGCGAATAAAAGCTTTTTAATTACCATTGGTGATCGAACCATCACTGGATTAGTAAGTCGCGACCAAATGGTTGGTCCCTGGCAAGTTCCGGTTGCTAATGTTGCAGTGACTGCCTCTTCTTACAAAGGTTTCACAGGTGAGGCCATGGCTATGGGAGAGCGTACACCATTGGCTTTGTTTGATGCGGCAGCCTCAGGGCGGATGGCAATAGCAGAATCAATTACAAATATTCTCAGCGCAGATATTGAAAAAATTTCTGATATAAAACTTTCCGCCAACTGGATGGTTGCTGCGGGGTATGGCTGTGAAGATGAGAAACTATACGCCACAGTTAAAGCCGTTGGCATGGAGCTTTGTCCTCAATTAGGTATTTGTATTCCAGTTGGCAAAGACTCCATGTCAATGCGAACGGTTTGGCAGGAGGGGGAAGCTGAAAAGAGTAACACTGCTCCCCTTTCTTTGATTGTTTCTGCATTTTCAATGGTCACTGATATACGTCGAACCCTAACGCCAGAACTAAAAACCGACAAAGGCGACAGCATGCTTTTGCTATTAGATTTGGGGAAAGGGAAAAATCGATTAGGTGGTTCAATTTTGTCTCAAGTGTATAACAAGATGCACGGAACCGTACCAGATCTTGATAACCCAGAAGATTTGAAAAACCTCTTCAACTTTGTGCAAGAAAGTCGCCAAAAAGGTTTGCTTCTGGCCTGTCATGATCGTTCCGATGGAGGGTTGTTCACGGCTCTTGCTGAAATGGCATTCGCTGCCCATTGCGGAGTAGATATTCAGCTCGGTCAGCTTGCGGGTTCTGGTCAGATTATGGAAGAGCTTTTTTCTGAAGAGATTGGCCTCGTTTTTCAAATCAAGAATGAAAAGTTAGCGCAAGTCACTGGTTTTGTTGAGAAGCATGGACTTGCCAGTTGCCTCTTTCCTGTGGGTCGAATAAACAATCGAGATGAAATCAGCATTGCCTTGGGGCAGGAAAATATTTACTGCTCAAGCAGGGTCGAACTGCAAAGAGTTTGGTCAAGAACGTCTTATCAAATGCAGAGCCTTAGAGATAACTCTGATTGCGCTCAAGAGGAATACGATCAAATTCTGAATGCAAAAGATCCCGGAATGAATGTTGAGCTGACATTTGATATTAATGAAGACATATCTGCACCTTTCATTAATGTTGGTGTAAAGCCAAAAATTGCGATACTCAGAGAGCAAGGAATAAACGGTCAAATCGAAATGGGGGCCGCATTCGACTTTGCCCGGTTTACCTCTGTTGATGTGCATATGACCGATTTAATATCAGGCCGTATTGATCTGAGTGGTTTTAATGCCTTAGTTGCTTGTGGTGGTTTCTCCTATGGAGATGTGTTGGGCGCGGGAGGAGGCTGGGCAAAAACTATCCTCTTTAATGATGCTTTACGGAAAAATTTTGAGGCTTATTTTAACAATCCGTATACATTAACTCTGGGAATCTGTAATGGTTGTCAGATGATCTCTCTGTTACATGAGTTGATACCTGGTGCCGAAAATTGGCCTACGTTTGTTCGAAATCGATCTGAACAATTTGAAGGTCGCCTCAGTCTCGTAACAATTGAAAAAACAGAATCAGTATTTCTATCAGGAATGGAAGGTTCGCGGTTCCCGCTGGCTGTCGCCCACGGTGAGGGTAGAGCAAAATTTAAAACCGATATTGACCAGAGCATGCTCGCGGGCAGCAACGCTATTGCGCTTCGTTATGTTAATAATAAGGGTCAAATTACAGAAGTGTATCCTGCTAACCCCAATGGTTCCCCGGATGGCATAGCAGGTATTACAAGCAGTGATGGTCGTGTCACAATTATGATGCCTCACCCTGAACGTGTATTTAGAGCGACTCAAAACTCTTGGCATCCCGCTGACTGGCAAGAAGATGCGCCGAGCATGCGTATGTTTCGTAACGCGCGACGATGGCTCAACTAGTGAACTTGGCAAACTCTCGGTCAGGATTAATTTCAGGCACAACGAGGATGTATAATAGCTAGTCTAACTTTTTAAGCCTTAGGGCAACTGTGGCTAATTAGGCTGGTTGTAATGGTTCGCTCTTCACTATGATTTACATTAAACATACGGACAGGGAAACTCTGCTCAACTAAATCCAGGAAATAGTGCTCCAACGTACTCTTGACCACGGGAAATGCGATGTTATCCCAGGGTATCTCGTGCTGATAAAATAGAGCGACTTCTTCGGATTCCACACCGGCTGCGAAATCTAAATCTGCTAATTCTACCCGGAAGAACATATAAACTTGATTGATGGTTGGCAAATTAAAAAGGGTGTAGAGGCTATCTGCAGCAACAATGACATTCGCACCAGCTTCTTCTCTAGTCTCTCGAATGGCTCCGCTTAAGCTAGATTCACCATTTTCCATATAGCCTGCCGGTAAGGTCCATTTTCCGATGCGCGGTTGAATAGCTCGCTTGCACAATAGTACCTGTTCACCATATACCGGCAGAGTTCCTACTACATTCTTTGGGTTCTGATAGAAAATGCTATTACAGCTGTTACAGCAATGACGAGCTTTGTCATCACCTTTGGGAACTCGAAGTTCCAATGGAGCGGCACATTGATGGCAATACTTCATAAGCGGATATTGAAAACATCAAACACTTTGTGCTTTCAAACCTGAGACCAGTAAACAAATGAGGCAGTAGTGTACTGGTTTTTGGGTAAGCAAGGAAAGCGGCCCCTAGGAGAACATTGATTAATTCCAGTATATTGCCTGCTTTTATGAGGTTAATCTCGGAGTGGAGCCGGAATTTCTTAGAGTTTATGGATGCTTGAACCTTTTTTAATCGCATCTCTAACTTCGAGTAAAATCCGTTGCACTTTTCTCGAGAATATCCCTTAATGTTTTAGTGAGCGGAAGTTGAGTCAGTTCTTTCAGTATAGACAGGCGAGTTTTTTGTAGAAGCCTTTCTTGCCAAAAGCTCTGATTATTACTTCCTGAGCCTAATCAATCGCTGCGATAATCTCATTGCTCGATCATCGAAAATAGCAAGAACTTGTACATTAACGTAACCCTATGGGCTTTTTCTAATTGTGCACTTCGCGGCTAGTCACGCATTGCTTCATAAACCATTCGTTGGGCTATATTGTTATCAAATGGAGCGCCACGGGGGCCTCCGCGCTTCTGTTCCATGTAGATCATGTAGAAATCATTCTCCGCATCTACAATGAAGATGGTTCCGCCAATGCCTCGCCAGCCGTAGTTGTGAGGGCCGTTAGCATTAGTACCGTCAGTAGGCTGAAGGTGGAATCCCAAACCCCAGTCTCCGGTATTTCCGTAAAAGAAAAATTCTCGTGACACTTCTGGCCCAATACGTTTCTTCAGCATCAGTTCAAGAGTACTTTTCTCAATAATATGGGTGCCTCGGTACTCCCCATCATTAAGAAGCATCTCTGCGAAGCGCACATAATCTTCTGTGGTGGAATTTAAACCACCACCGCCTGATAGTAACGGTCGTACAATTGTGTTGTCACTCATCGAGCCATGAATTGGTTCGGCGATACGAAACTTTTTGCTAATTGGAACGAAGAAAGTTGTTTCGTCCATTCCAAGTGGGCCAAATATTCTTTCTTGCAACAAGGCGTCGAGGGGTTTTCCTGCGGCTACTTCAATTACAGCGCCAAGTACATCAGTAGAGTGGCCATAATGCCAGGCCGTTCCGGGTTCAAAAAAAACTGGAAGC
>Ga0302122_10001671_pt1 | contig 14088 bp, 15 predicted proteins | sample CB21_SCM_MG_FD_203115 | JGI IMG/M metagenome (GOLD analysis project Ga0302122, IMG submission 203115) | Marine microbial communities from Western Arctic Ocean, Canada - CB21_SCM | ecosystem: Environmental > Aquatic > Marine > Oceanic | place: Canada: Western Arctic Ocean | collected 2017-09-28
CTGTGCTTGAGCCGATTTATGAAATGGAAGAAGACACAGCGCCACTCCCTGCACTTGAACCGATTAATGAAGTGGAAGAAGAGATGTTTGAAACACCACTAATTGAGCCTGAAGTGGTAAAGTCAGATATGAGCATTGAAAGTGCAAATGAAGCATTATTCGAGGAAGAGGAAGATGACTCAATACCCCTTCCTGTGCTTGAGCCGATTTATGAAGTGGAAGAAGACACAGCGCCACTCCCTGCGCTTGAACCGATTAATGAAGTGGAAGAGGAGATGTTTGAAGCACCGCTAATTGAGCCTGAAGTAGTAAAACCCGATATGGGTATTGATGATACAAATGAGGCACTATTCGAAGAAGTGGAAAAAGAAGACACAGCGCCACTCCCTGCACTTGAACCGATTAATGAAGTGGAAGAAGAGATGGATGAAGCACCGCTAATTGAGCCTGAAGTAGTAAAACCTGATATGGGTATTGATGATACAAATGAGGCACTATTCGAAGAAGAAGAGGGTAGCACGCCCCTTGTACTTGAACCGATTAATAAAGTGGAAGAAAAAAGCAACGGTTCGGGAGTTGATATAGTGGCACTGCAGTCAATTATTCCGCCGATAAACCTTCTTTTCACTAATCTTGGTCTTGATTTAATTCCTGAAAAAATTAAGGTTGAAGGTTTAGATGATATTAGATTTGCTTTGGCGGCCAATGTTGGAATGATCCCTCGAGATACACGCGTTGACCGATTGTTGAGATTGGCATTGCGGTTGATTCCTAGAGGAACCGAAAAGGACTTGAAATCGCGTGCTGGGTTAATTCAATTACTTGCAGGGAGTGCTAGAGACTTAGATAAATGGACGGATTTGAGATTAAGGGCAAGGGGCTCTGCAGGAAAGGGGAAGTTACTTATTGATTCAAGAAGGCTTGGGAAAATGCTCAACCGAATTCCTGGCCCTGGAACTTCAATACCCCTCGAAAAAGATACTGCAAACCTTTCATCCTCTAATGATATCAAAGGTCTTGCCACAGAAGTGGGCAATTTATGTAGTATTTCGAACTTAAATCGCAACCTAGGAGTGAAGGCGGTTTAATCGCCTAAAGCAAATAGTAAGTCGTCCTTATCTTCAGTCGACAGATTCTCTTGCCGAGGTGCCCCTTCAACTAATGCCTGCGCCGGGGGAGTTAATGGTGCTGGAATTCCTAAGTTTGCTCCTAAAGCAGACGGTGGAATAGGTGGTAAACCCATCCCTAGTGAAGGAGGGAGGGGTGGTAAGGAAGGTGGAATTGGCGCAAGTCCAGGCGGCGGTAATTGCGCTGGGGGTGGCGGCATTGTTGGGGTCTCTGAAAATTCAGGGGGTGGCGGCATAGGTAAAGGCTCAGGAGTTAATTCTGGAGGAGGGGCTGGTTCTGGAGGAGGAGTTGGTTCTGGTAATACCATTGCCAAGAGTTCCGGTGGCGGGGCTGGTTCTGGTAATACCATTGCCAAGAGTTCCGGTGGCGGGGCTGGTTCTGGTAATTCGGGGGGTGCTACATCAGGTGCTGGTGTTGGTTCAACCTCAGCGACAGAATCCTCTTCAGGTTCTAGTGACCATGGGTCGTCTCCCCACCCCGTCGTCTCTTCTTCAGGTTCAGGGATTTCTACTACTTGCTCTGGAGTTGAATCATTAACTTCTGGTATGGCTGGTGTTTCCTCTGGTGCAACAACTGTTTCTTCTGCAACAGGCAGTATTGGCTGGACGTCTGGTACCACTGCTGGTTGTTGTGGAATCACGATAGGTGGAGTTGACACTGCTTCTTCTGCTTGAGTTTGGATGACTAATGCTCTTTTTGCCATCAATACTTCCACCGCCTCTTTATATCCACTGCAGTCTATTTCTCCAGTTTTCAATAAACTCTTCATAGCAGATGAAAGATGGTCCATACTGCATTTCATCAAATCTCTATCAGATCCCATTCTGTTAAGATAAAGAGGATGTTTCCCTGTCGGGGTTTCAAGAACCAATAACTCGGGGTCAGCGATTTGCCAAATGGATAAGGATAATCCTCCTGCCAATAAAAGAAAACCCATTGGATTTGCCATAGCAGAAAGCCCAATGCCTCCTGCTACCATCGACCACCACCCAACTCGATATTTATCAAGCCAGTCAAATTTTTTGTGAGAAATTCCTAGTAGTGCCTCTTTCTTTACCATCAAATGTTCGTGAGTATGGATTGTGCTATCTTTATCTCTTTTTGCTGAAGATACTTGGATTAACTCCCCGTCATCTAAAATTGAAATTGCTGCTTCACCGTTTTTTGTCCTTCGTAAAAGATACTCAGTGAATTCACCTTCAACATGTTCTGCAACTGAAATTGGGTTGAATACTGGAGCAGGTTCATGCACTTGAACAACCATTTGTGGTTGGGCGGGAGTGGCCCATGCTTGGGGATCAGAAGTTGGTTCGGTACCCGGCTGCATAGCACGGGGTATGGGTGTCACCTAATATTATTCATGTCGATAACCATGCTAGGCCAGTGATACTAGATAGTATCAGAAATAAGCAACCTTTCCACATATTGACACTTAATTTATGAATATCATCAAATAACTTCTTTGCTTCTGTAAAGCCTTTTTCAGATTCATCGGTATTGTTTATTGCCAACCTCAAATTATTTGCTTTGGGAAGGACTTTCTTCCAAGAAACCCACCAAATACTACTTGCTAAAATTAATGGTAGACTCCACAATAAGAATGCTGGCTCGGCTGCACCAGTAGATACTACCAATGAATAGATAATTATTGAAGTTAAACTCATTAAGGCTCCATACCACCCTACTAGGTGGGCTCGGTCCAAAATCTGTGAAGCTAATTCGCCTGCCTCTTTAGGGGGAAGTTTTCGATGCAACAGTGGTGCTGCTATCATCCCAAAGCCAATAATTGCTGATAGCCACATCGCTACTCCAATTATGGAAAGCAGCAATACCGCGGTCTCCGCCAACATGAATTATCCAACCGAATCAAAAGTCTGAGGTTAACCAAGACTCAACGTCTTCTATTTTCCCGTATTCTTTACCTGCTTCAGTTCCAAGCACAGTCTGGATTGCAGCCTCGCTGGCGATTTCCAATGTTCGCTTGCTGACTGGCCCATTAAGGACAATTGCAACAGCACCATCGGCTTCTACAGCTTCCTTGGCTAGAGAGCGTGGGCCCATTGGTTCGGACTTGCTTCCATCAACATATACGAATACAGCATGGTTTGCTTTCAACTCTTCAAGGTGTCCAGCCAACTCTGTCACGTTCTCTGGTATCTCTTTTGTTTCAGTGGTTTCAGTGGTTTCTGAAACTTTTGTAGAAGGTCCGTCTCCATCTGTCTTCTCAAGACGCGCTATAACCTTGCTTGCAACTTCCTTCATTGACAAACACTTGGTCACGGTCTTTTGAGGGAGTAATTCCCATTCTTGTCCAACCGGTGCTTGAGCCACAAAGTCTACATTCATCATTCCATATAATTCACGGAGCAACATTTCGCCGCCTCGATCTCCATCAATTGCGACAATTACTGTCTCTTTTGAATTGGCTAAATCGATTAATTCCTGTTTCATGTTTCCTGCTCCATCACAAGCAATTGCATTCTTAATGCCGAAGTTAATGACATTAGATACATCGTTTCTTCCTTCCATAACAATTAGTGAGTCTGAAGACTCGATATTTGGACCACAAGTTAGGCCATGGAAAAAGCCGAGTTTTTGAGTAGTTAATACACTACGAACTTCTTCGGTTAGAGTCTTGCTTGCTGCTTCCCCAGTTGCTACTAGGCCCAACAATAATTCCTTTGCTCTATCGACGACAGCTGTGCGCTTAGTCTTTCGAACATCTAGAATTTCCTTTACTTTGATAATGGCTTTACATGGGCCAACTCTGTCTATTGTTTCCAATGCTGATGCAATAATTGCGGTTTCAACATTGTCCAAACTGCTTGGGATTAGAATTGTTCCTGACACTTTGCCTTTGTTGGCAGTCATCTCAACATCGACATGACCTACTCTGGCTGTTCGTTGTAGTTTTCTTAATTCTAATTCATCGCCGAGCAGACCTTCGGTCTGTCCCATGATTGCTCCGATAACATCCTTTCTTTGGACGGTACCATCGATATCTAGAGATGCGATGATTTGGTACTTCATCGCCTTGCTCTTGCCTCCTTGTTTTGTGCTTCCTTTTAATGACATTTATTTTCCTCCTTTAGATTAACCTTAGGCTATCTCCGCGCTCGCCAGCCTTCCCTAGGGAAGTCTCTCTGGAGCACACCCTCGAAAGGGTGGGGTGAGTGGGAAACGAACCTGTTGGTTCAAATTGGCGAATCGATGAGCCTTATTGAAGCCATCCCCTTCATTTCAGCCAAAAATATGCTTTGTGTAAAACCTCATGACTCAGTCAAAGCACTGAAGAAGCCGAACCCTTTGGGCAAAGCGTGTCTGAGATGGATATCAATTCACTAGAGGTCTTCAAAGGCACTCTAGAAGTTATGCTTGAAGATGGAGTACTGACTAGAGAAGAAAAGAGATTGGTCATTAAATTAGCGACTCTGCTCGATCTTGAGCCTGATGAACCTGCACGTGTATATGAGGCTATTACAGAGAAAAAGGAAGTTGAAGGTGGACGTGCAATCGGCCGAATAAAACAACTTAAAGTCTATCAAAATCTTTACGAAGTCGCATTGCTGAATGAATCACTTTCTAAAGATGAATGGAGAGTTATTCACCACATGAAAAGACAATTCAATATTTCAGATGAAGAAGATAAAAAGGTCTTAGAGAGCATCAAACGCTCAGTTCAAGAGAAATTTGAAGAAGGGATGGTTGACAAAATGCTTCATGCGCTGAAAGATTCAGTGACCATTGTTGGTGGATTGTTTGATTCTGTTCGAACAAAGAAAGTCAATGATTGAGGGGCAAAAATGACCTCAGAGGATCATCTTGATGATTTGTTGAATCAACACGGCATTGGATTATTGAAAAAAACGGGAAAGTGTCTCGACATTCTAAGGGAAGCCTATACTATTGGAGTTCCAATATTAATTGTAAAATCTATGACTGATAGATTGGCGACATCATCTGGTGTGGCTTTTCACCTTGGAACGCCAGACCCTGAGATGCGTAGAATCGCTTCATGGCTCTTCACGGTTTCAAAAAACGATTACCCATTATTGTTAAAGTTAGCAAAGGCGGCATGGAAACGCCATGGTAGAGAAGATATGCGCCTTGCTGGCTTAATCTTGGCAAATATTAACCCTGGTTATTTGAAAGAAGGGGTTTGGAGTATATTGGCGGAGATGTTGCAGAAAACCGAGCCATTGGAAGCGCTTCTCGAAAGCATAGAAGAGTTAGCAAGAGCAGGGCATCAAATTCCATCTGACGATGAATTAGAAAAGTTTTGTTATGGGCCTGAAATTCTACATCACTTTGCATTTTTAATCCTAGTCGTCTGTTGCCGGCGAGAAGGTCGTGAATTATCAGAGACTCAGAAGAAGATTGTGGAAGACAGGCCATCATCTACTGAAACTATGGATCGATTAGCAGCAATGATACTCGATGAAGCGTCACAATGAAGGCCCCCTTCCCTATCAGAGATGGTGTGGAAAGGTTTCTACCGGCCGATGACCCTGTTTTGGAAGAGGTCTTGATTTGGACAATTAACAGGGATTCTTTGGATATGAGAAGGCTTCTCGAATGGCTTCCTCAAGCCCAATCAGTTCGGGAAAGAAGGGTTTTGCTTGAGCGGGTTGGACTTTTATCAAAGGAATTGGAACAAGCGGTTAACAAATTAGCAATACTACAGAGTGGATGATCCGATGAAAGTGATGGGGTTAATCCTCGCTGGGGGAAAGTCATCGAGAATGGGGGTTGCCAAGATTTCCCTTATGATTAACGATAAATCCCTCCTTGCTATAGCAGTTGAATCTCTTGCTAATTGTGATTCAATCATAGTGGCAATGAAGGAATATGAAACCCCACCTGATGTTTCTAATATCCAAAAAATTGGAGATGATGTCAATTTCAATGGCCCAAGAGCAGCATTATACCCCGCTATGAAAAAAGCCATCGGTGAGAGTTACGACTTCCTTCAGTTGAATCCATGCGACACACCCTTGGTCAAAAAAGGTATATTTCAATTATTGTTGGATGCAAGTTCTGATGTTGATTGTGTGGTTCCGGTTTCCGATAATAGAATGCATCCACTTCATGCCCTTGTCCGGCCCCTTCCCTTCTTATCTGCATTGAATCAAGTCAAAGGTGGTATTCACCGCGTCATCAAATCGATGAATCATCTAACGGTGGAAGTGGATGAAAAAATGATGCTCAACATCAATACTCCGAACGACCTTGAAAAAGCCATCAGTCAGTCTTGAATTCACCTTCAGAAAAAGCATCAATCGCTTGTGGGTATAGGATGTGTTCAACCATTTTTATCCTCGCCCCTAGGCTTTCAACATCGTCTCCTGGCAAGACTGGGATGTCTCCCTGGGCAATTATTTCACCACTATCTACGCCTGTATCTACAAAATGTACGGTACAGCCACTAATTGTAGCACCAGCAGCAAGGGCATCGCGATGAGCGTGAGCACCAGGGAATAATGGTAAGAGACTTGGGTGAATATTAATCAATCTACCCTCCCATTTTTCAATAAACCAAGGAGTTAGTAATCGCATATATCCTGAAAGAATGATGGCCTCGACCTTGCTCTCTTGCAAGAGTGCATCGAGTTCTTTTTCGTGGTCTATTCTTTGCTCATAATCAATATGCGGTAATGCAACTGCCTCGATGCCTGCTGCTTGGGCTTTACTTAGACCTGCAACTCCTGCAATATTAGAAATTACAATGCTTGTGATGTGGCAAACGCCTTTGCTTTGATGGCTCAACAATGCAGCCATTCCAGAGCCTGACCCTGATATTAAGACTGCCAGCCTCAAGGGGTCGGTTTTACTTCCAACTCTGGGTAATTGAAATGCCATCTTGACATGTGCAAGAGATAGATGATGATGAGTTCTTCGCAAGGCTTCCCCACATCTTACCCCAATCATCATGTGTAGATGGCCGAGCGGAGCAAATGGAGAGGTAATATGAAGCCGAGCCAACAGGAAAAGGGTGGAGACATCAAGGCAGAAGACCTTGTTAATGTTTCAGAAAACCCCTTTATCCGCCTAATTTGGAAGGGGTTGGGTTTACTATTCGTGGGACTGGGTACTATTGGAATATATATTCCGGGAATACCAACTACCTCGTTTATGGTTCTGGCAGCAGGGTGTTTCGCTAAATCAGATCCAAAACTCTACATGTGGTTGTTGAATAATCCACTCTTTGGCCACTATATTCGTGATTTTGTCGAGGGTAAAGGTATTCCTTTCGTTTCCAAAGTTTTCATTGTTGGCCTCATGTGGAGTATGATTACCCTTTCAGTATGGGCGATAACTGTCGCTGGAGACCCTGGCTTTGGGCAAACTATCGTGGTAATCACTGGACTAGTTGGAACTTGGTATGTTGGTTGGAGGGTTCCAACCGCCGCCTAAACTGCTACTCAATCAATGCCTAAACAATCTATGCCCTGTGAATAACATCGTCATTCCACGGGAATCAACTTCATCGATGACTTCCTGGTCTCTAATGCTGCCACCTGGCTGAACTACTGAAACTACTCCAGCCTCAGCCGCCTGCTCAATTCCATCTTTGAATGGGAAGAAGGCATCGCTCGCCATAATACTGCCAATAGCCCTCTCGCCTGCTCTTCTTGAAGCAATCCTTACTGCCTCAACTCTACTAGTTTGACCTGGGCCAATGCCGACGGTAGCAGTCCCTTGAACCAAAACTATTGCATTTGATTTGACTTGTTCACATACCCTAACTGCAAATTTCATTGACGATAATTGTTCAGAAGAAGGTTCCTTTGCTGAAGCAACTCTGGCTTTGTTCCAATCGATTATTGGTGGTTCTTCTGTTTGAACTAACCAACCTCCTTCGATTGATTTACGGACTAATTTTCGTTGAAGGGGTGCTAGTCTTCCATTCGGTGATTTTATAGTTAATATTCTACGATTTCCCTTTTCCATTACTTTTGCTTTGGCCCCTTCATTATATGATGGCGCCATCAATACTTCAATGAAAAGCGATTCCATCTCCTGAGCCGTTTCCAAATTAAGTTGCTCATTAAAACAAATCAAAGAGCCGAATGCTGACTCAGGGTCACTGGCTAAGGCCGCTTTCAAGGCCTCAACTTGGGTGGCACCGAGTGCCGCTCCACAGGGATTGTTGTGTTTGACAATAACGCAGGCATGGGGGGTATCTGGCCATTCATCAGTCGAGAGTGAACGGCATAGCCTCAAAGTAGCGTCAGCATCTGAATAATTATTGTAAGACATTTCTTTTCCCCCCTCGACTAAGGCGCCAACAAGAGTTTCTGAAATATCACCATGGTCATTGTAGAGGCCTGCTGCTTGATGGCCATTTTCTCCATATCTCAAAGGATGATTCATCGAGGCAGTAAAAGAAAGCAGAGATGGCAATCTTGCTGCTTGTTCTTCCTTGTCGTGGAAACTTTCAGCCGCACCAATCCACCTATTGTGTAATTCATTTGCAATCGCAGAATCATAGGCAGCTGTCTGTTCATAGGCCGCCAAGGCAAAATATTGCCTTTTTTCAATTGTTAATTCCTCACCATCATTAAGCGAATCGATGAAACCATCATATTGCTTTGGAGATGTTAAAATGATGATGTTTCGATGGTTTTTTGCACTGGCTCTAACTAAAGTAGGCCCACCGATGTCAATCATTTCTAGTAAATCGGATTCCTCTAGGGGTGGTTTTTGAGCAGCCGCTTCACTAAATGCGTAGAGGTTGACTACAACAACTTGGATTGGTGGATATCCGAGTTCTGCTAAACCTTTGACATCATCCTCATTTTCAAGCCTAGCTAAAAGTGGCCCATGAATTGCTGGATGTAAGGATTTAACACGACCATCAAAGAGTTCTGGGTGACCTGTGGCTATTGATACATCGACTACCTCAAGTCCTGCTTCCCTTAATGTACGGGCAGTTCCACCGGTTGATAATAATTCAAAGCCATTGCCAACAAGTGCCTTTGCTAAATCTACGATTCCTGATTTATTAAAAACTGAAAGTAAAGCCCTCGGCTTTTGTGTGCTGTCGACAGTAGTCGATTGCATGATCTTCAATCTCCTCGTGCAGAGATAACCTGATCCACCCGTAGTAGGCTGCTTGTAGTTTCGAATGCTCCTGAGATTGCCGATGAGAGGGAGGCGGCGGGAATCCACACCTCTCCGACGCTTCCAACCTGCCCGTTGGATGTGATGCCGAGGGCTTCAGTCTCTGTTTGACGAAGTCCTGCCCGTAGTTCTAATATCGCATCAAGGCCATCTTTTCCTGCATTGGTTGCCAAGGTGAATGGGATGGTTTCTAAGGCGCGTGCAAAAGATTCCATAGCCAATCTTTCGCGGCCTGCAACACCTTCTGCAGAGGCCCTGATATCGAGTGCTGCTAGACAATGGATGTGGCCTCCTCCATTGATGATTGAGGAGGTTCTCATGGCAAGTGTAGTTGCTTTCAAAGAATCATGAAGTCCGCGAATCACTTCTTCCGAAGCGATGCCATTAGCACCGCCAATTTCCAATGTTACCATCTTTGGTGATTCGCAACCACTGATAATAATTCGTTCTTCAATGGATTCAGCTCCTTCTCTTCGATCCACTCTCAACCTTCTGCAAGCGCCAAGGTCGGTTTCAGTTAAGTCCCTTAATAAATCGACAACTTTTGCTCCGGTTGCTTTTGCAACATTAGAAACTTCTGCAGCATCAACATCAGCGAGAATGAAAACTCCATATTCACTCAATTTATGAAGAACTTGTGGATCACAAGCGCCAGTGGTCAAAACTGCATTACAACCCGATGATTGGACAAGTTCTACAATTTTCTCCAACTGGTTTTTTCCTGCTTCAATGAAGGCTGAAAGTTGTTCAGGGCTTGTTACTTCGATTTCACTATCTCTACTTGGCCCTTCGAATTCCAATGGGCATGATAGTAAAGCGATTATTACGTTGTCAATACTACGCGGCACTTTTTCATTGGCTGTTCTTTTTTGGATGATTATGCCATCAATCAAACGACTATCGCGGAGAGTGCCTCTGTCGGCTATAGCCATCATTACATGTTCAGCCTTGACTTCTTCATCATCATCAAGTGAATTTGATATTAGGGTAGAGGCTTCGACTACGAGTTCTGAAAATAACTCAACCGCCCCTTCAGCCCCTTTTCCAACCAGTGAAGTTGCAGCAACTTTAACCAAAGTATCTTTGTTTACTTTATTGCTACTAGATTCTATTGTTTGTGATGCAACATTCAATGCCTTTCTCCAACCCTCAATAATAATTAAAGGGTGCAATCCTTTTCTCAAAAGTCTTGATGACTCACGCATTAATTCTGCTGCAAATAGGATGCTCCCCGTTACTCCATCCCCACAAGCGCTTTCTTGGGATTGGCCGAGTGAGATGAAAGCTTTTGCTGCTGGATGTTTTACTAATAATTCTGAAATGATTTTTGCCCCATCATTTGTTACCGCAGTTGTCCCATTAGTTTTGTACATCATCTTATCCAAGCCACGAGGGCCGAAAGTTCCGCGCAATATGTTTCCTAAAGCCAATGCAGCGGTCATCAATTTTTGATGAACATCAATTCCACTAGTTACTCTTGTAGAGTTGGCCATGATAGCCACGGGGGCTCGCCCTGAACCATTACTAGAGGACATCAGTTGCTTCGCAGGTTCTCTGCCTCATCAACCCTCTCATTGAATCTAGTGCCTAAAGGAGCCTCGATAATAAGATGAAAAGCCAACATAATCCCGCTAAGGTGGTCAAAGATGTTGTCCATTTGAAATGCTTTGCAGATTCAGCTTTCAGACTAGAGGTGCCATTCTTCCGATAGTATGCCCAACTCGACATTGCCACCCCCCCCATTAAGAAACCGAGTAGTCCAGAAAGAATACCAAGAGACCAATTGGTCAATGAAGGGCCAAGGGCTTTCGAGCCATCGTTTCCAATCAATACAAAGATTGTTGGTAAAAAAGGTAACAAGTAAGAAAATCCAAACCAAAATAACTTGTCTAAGATGCCCATTTTTTCTTCATTACTGCTTTCTGATTCGCTTTTCCATACGAAATTCCAGGCTGCCCAATTACTCAACACGCTAATTATTGAAGCGGTCAAAAACAAGGTTAGGTCGGTAGGCACATCCCTCCATGCAGAGGGTTATGATATCAACTCGTCGATTCATAAATTAAGTTAAATCAACGACCTTTTCTTCTTTTTTTACGAGAAGATTTTTCTGAATGGTGTTGACCTTCCCATTGACGACCACCCGTCGAACGCTGATTTTGTAAGTCCCAACCAGAGACTGCTGCCTCTTCAGGAATTCTTTCCAACCTACGGGGCATTGATTTCGTGCCCTTTACTTGGAATTTTAAATTGAATGTATCCTCAGTTTCTCGAACTGTGGACCCCCCTTGGCCGACGACAGCGCCAATCATGCTATCGGGGACATAAATTGTGGCACTTCTTTCACTAACTATCTCTACTTCGAGATTTGCAATTCCTAAATGATTTCTCAAATCTTTAGTTAACTCCCCTCTTGCCATCTCCAAGAGTGGACTTGCAGGCTTTTTATCTCCAACTGGAACTACTGCTATTTCAGAACCAAATGCAAACATTTCATAGCAAACTCTTCCTTCTGGAAAACGAACGATTTCCACAACTGGCCTAGATAGTTCCTCTTGCATTCCAGATGGCGCTTTAACTGTCATTCTCAATTCAAGTACCTCTGAAATTTTTCCTTTTTCAATATGTAATACTGTGTCAAGGACTTGTGGTATTAATCCGAGTTCTACCTTTCCGATTAACCTCTGAATGGCTTCCAAGGCGGAATTGGCGTGGGTTACTCCCAGTAATCCTACACCGGCGAGTCGGACATCGGCGAATATCTCGAAATCTTTTGCCCTTCTTACTTCATCAAAAATAACGAAGTCAGGCCTTACGAGAAAAATAATTTCTGCTGTCTTTTCGAGATCTCCTTCCAATGGGGCATATTGAGTAATTCGTGGTCGTAACTGCAAATCCCTAGGGGCTTCCATGGTCTTGACCATCGCCCCAATTTCCTCGTCTAAATGCTCAGCGACCGCTTGAGCCAGGGTGGTTTTTCCTGAACCAGGTCTTCCAGAAATGAATACCCCTCTATGATGGTCAGCCAAACGCTCCAAAAGGGCTTCAGGCAACTCATATTCATCGAGAGAAAGTTTTGCCACTGGCCGTACAATAGTGACTTCCCATGCATCTGAAAAGGGTGGCCACGCACAAGTTATTCGTAAATCTCCAACTTGCAAAACTTTGCACCCTTTGCGATCTATCTCCAAGAAACAATCTGAGCGGTGGGTGTTATTTTCTATGATGATTTCCAGTGCTTCAACCAAGTCCCGCAAAGCCGGAGTGTCCCATTTCTCGCCTTCTATTTCATCTAAGGTAATAGCAGAGATATGGCCTTGTTTTACTCTAACTGTGCAATCAGATTTGATGAAAACGGTACTAACGCCTTCAGCTAATAGAACCTCCAAGCCATCTGGTAGTTCAGGATGATCGTTGTGGATTGCCATCTTATTCACGCTTTAGCCGGTTCAAGGGTATAATAACTCCACCAGCCAAAACCAGCTGTGATAGTTGCAAGTATAAGTGAGCCAGCAGAAGGAAATTGGAATGTTCCGGTGAAAATTACGTATAATAGGGCCGTCAATAAAACAAACATTATCCAAGAGGTGATTTTCATAGGGCTAACTCCGAGAGAATATTTCACGGTCTCCAAGTTCATTGCTGCCCAAACGAAAGTCAAAGCAAGTGATAATCCCAAGCCAGTCCAGAACCCATTCATCGTCCCATAAAGGATTCCAACGGCGATAGCAATGGCAAGACTGCAGCCGAGTAACCAGCCGCAAGAGGTGCAACGCATGTTCTTGGCGAGGGAGCCGGACATTTCAATGCTGTTGTATATCTTTATGTTTGGTATCGTGAATCTCAAGGCGCCCCTTCCATCCAACACTGCGTAAAGCTGGTCGGCCAGATGTATTTGGTACTGTATTATGGTTGTTAATTCTCATCATAAAAGCAGTTAATTCTGCTTCAAGAGGAGATGCTTGTTCTTCTAATTCGATGATGGAGTTATTCAAGATTAATGATTCGTGGTTTGAAAAGTCCAGTTTTATTTGCCCCTCTGTACCAATGATCTGCATTTCCCTTACTTCTTTTTCTGCGCCCCATGATACTTCACAAAGACCTTCTATTCCTGGTTTAAATTCTAATGAAATCCGGCATAAAAGACTAGATTTTGTGGTATCTATTTGACCTCTTGTTCTAATGGGTTCGGCTTCATGCAATAAATGACAACATAAGTCGAGATAATGAATTGCCAACACATCAATTATTGATTCTTCCTCCCTAACAGAACGGGTTGAATGGCGGATACAATGAATTCTTTCAACTTTACCAACTAACCCTTCAGCGATTATTTTTCTACTTTGTTTAACGGCAGAATGATGACGGAGAAGCAGGCCTGTTTCAATAACAATTCCTTCTGCCAAAGATTTATCCATCAATATTCGTGCCTCTTCTTCTGTTTCTGACATAGGTTTCTCAATCAAAACATGCATCCCTGAATCTATTAGTTTACTAGCGATTTCAAAATGTGTAGAGGTTGGTGTAGCAATAATTGCAGCCATCCCTGCATTATTTTTGAATTGCCATATTGCTCCAAGGTCTTCTGCATAAGCCCTATTTTTTGGTGAAGTGTCCCAAGCAAATAGTTTCCCAATAGTTCCATTTTTTTGAAGTTTGGATAGGGTTTTCAGATGGTTACTTCCCCATCTTCCTATGCCTACAACTAAAACATCAATCGGCATTAAAATTGCCTCACTCGTACAATGTAGGTCTAATCCAGTTTCCATCTTTATCTTTTACATGAAGAGTGAATTCTTCAAGGGCGTTATCCTCATCCACGAATTCAAAAGTCTG
>Ga0302122_10001672_pt1 | contig 14077 bp, 8 predicted proteins | sample CB21_SCM_MG_FD_203115 | JGI IMG/M metagenome (GOLD analysis project Ga0302122, IMG submission 203115) | Marine microbial communities from Western Arctic Ocean, Canada - CB21_SCM | ecosystem: Environmental > Aquatic > Marine > Oceanic | place: Canada: Western Arctic Ocean | collected 2017-09-28
CGTCGATGTACATCACGTCTCGCGGGGCGATCATGCCGATATGCTTCCCCGCCCCCCCCCTTGGCCGGTCAGGAGACCGGTCCGACACGCGCGAGGGACCCGCACGCGCGAGCGGCTCGCCGGCGTCCTTCTCCTCCCAAGGAGGCGGGATTTAAAACAGGCTCGCCGCACCGCGCCAGGACACTCAAACGCTGCCTCGCGCCCGGCGCCGCCCGCTCACCGTCGACGCGCACCATAGTGCCCCAGGCGCCGCTCCATACTAACGCTGCAGCAGCATCTCCAGCGCCATCCATTGCTGCCGCGTTTTTTGCATAACGTCGTCCAGCTGCCGGCGCCCACGAAAGACAGATGAAACAAGCCTGGCCCCCCCGGCAGACCTGGCCGCCGCCCGCGCCCGTCCACGAGACGCCGCCTAGTTCCCCGACGCTCACGGAGCTCAAGGCCAGTCTGCAGCAGTGCGCCTCCCCGCGCGACGGCAACGACAAGAGCTACTCGTTCATGAGTGTCGGCGTCTCGACCTCGACGCCGCCGTCGCTGAACGACGACGTGATCGCCGCCACCAAGACCCTCGTGTTCATGACGTGCCTCGCGCCCCTGCTCTTGGTGCTCGTGCTCTACCACACGTGTGCGGATGCGCTCGCCGGCACCTTCACCCTACTGGCCACGCTCCTCATACCGGCGAAGACCAACTCGCGGGGGGCCCTCTCGCCCACGAACAGAAGGGACCAGCGGCCGGCCCTAGTGTTCCCCGGGTGCGGCTGCTACGTGTTCTGGCAGTTGGGCATGGTCCAATTCTTGGTCGAACGGTACGATTTGAGGGGCGTGAAGATCGCGGCCAACGGCGGCGGCGCCGTCTGCGCCGCCTTCATGCTGGCGCTGGAGGCCAACGCCCCGGGCTACCCCCCGCCCGCGGCGTGCGTGGTGAGGAAGCGCGCGAGAGCGATGCAAAAAGCTATTGACCTGGGGATAGACCACAAGCGGCTCTCCCAAATTTTCAAGAATTTATTAGATGAGTTTTTGCCGGGCATGGACCATTTGGCGATGGGCCACGACCGCATCGCCATCGGGTTCCGCACGTTGCAATGCCGGCCTTTACCAGTGCTTTACCCGGCCTTCTGCGCCTCCTTTAGAAGTCGGGAGGACTTCGCGCAAGTCGTCGTGGCGGCGTCGTGCACCGCACCTATCGCATCGTGGAAGCCGCTCCGGGCGCTGCGGACGGCCCTGGCCTCGGACGGCGTCAACGCCCTGTCGCTGTGGTGTCTATTGACGTACCCGCTGGCGCTGATGACCAGGAACGGCGCGGCGCCCGGATCCATGCATCCCCTGTCGACGCTCGTGGCGGCCTGGAACTTCCCGGTGCTGAACCTGATTTTCAAGGGGTCCAACGCCTGCTCCAAGCGGACGTGGGTCGCGCCCTCTCCTTCTGTAGTGTGGCCCCACCGGCTCGTCGCGCCTACGCGGGCGCAAACCGCAGCGTTGTGGGCGGCGGGCTACGAGCGCGGGCGGCGGTTGGACGCCGAAAATGCCTTCGCGGCGCTCGACGCGCCGCGGCGGGCCGTCGCCTAGGGTACAGTACTATCATTTTACTCGTCTGCCACCGCCGGTGTAGTTCTCCAACGCGGAGATGCGGTCGTCACCGGCGCTTCTCGATGCCCACGGCCTGCGCCTGTGTTAACCGTTGGACCATGGCGTCGTGGTCCCGCTGCCAATTTTTATTGGCAATAGGACCGCCCTTCCGGCACGGGTGGATGGGGTCGTCCTCGGCCAGCAAGCGGGGCAGCGTGTTGTGCCCCTTGAATTGGTCCACCTCGGCCCACGTGGCGCAGTCACCGTGCTCTCGTAGTAATTTAGCGAGGCGCCGGCCGTCGTCCAGGATCAGGTGCTGGCCCAGGTGCGTGTTGAGTGCCTCGAACGCTTCTTTCAGGAACTCGGCTAAACACGTTGGACATAACAACGTGTCGTGGACGAACCGCGCATTCGCGCCCAGGCGCTGCGCCGTCGCCGGGTCCGCTTCCAACGCCTTCACGTACTCCGCGACGCTAAACCTTGAAACGTCGAGATGCGTCCGACCATGTTGTAACGCCGGATGGTACCACTCGACGAACGGGTGCACCCACTGCATGACCACCGCACCGGTCCGCCACAGGTGGTTCAAATTTTTTGAATAGGAGCCCGACGCGGCGCCCGGGAGATTCAACAAGTACTTGTGGTTCCGATAGTGTTCGTCGTCCAGGTACTTCCCGCCTACATCTGTGTTGTTCTTCAAGCCGGAATTAAAATCCTCCACGATACCAATACAGGAGGGTGGTGGGAGGATGCACGAGCCGTGGTGGCCCGTGGTGCACTTGGCATCTACTTCGCGCGGGTGGTCGAAGCTCGATGCGAAGGCCTGGATGCGTGCGTAGTTCCCGAAGGCGACCCGGGAACACGCGTCTCTATTCGTGAAGAGGTGCTCCGGGTCCGGGTGCAGAGAACCCCTATAGAGCGCTTTGGGGACTCGTTTCGCGAAGGGGACGAGCTTCGCATCCTGTTCTCGATTCTCGTTGCCCCACAGCGTCAGGTTGCCGTTGCCGTTGCCGAAATAACTATTGGGAACCATGATGCCGCACTGGTCGTACCCCAGCTCCTTGTTGATGCTGAGTTTGATCGGCCGCTTGTTGCAGCCGGCGGCGCCGGCCGTTTCCGAAGCAAAATCATAGATGACGTTGGGCACCCCCAGTAATTGCGCCGCTTCCCTCACCATCACGGCGTGGCCCGGATGTTTACTCCGGTCGTAGAACTCGCGGTGCACGTACACCCTGTTATTCAGCACCAAGACGACGTCTCGGTTGGCCATCTTCTCCCCAAGTACTTTGATGACCTCGGCCTCGGCCTCGGCCTCTTTTGTGGACGTGATCGGTGCCTTCCGATACCGCCGGAGGGAAGCCCACAGCTCCTCGCTCATAGCTTTCTTGAGCTCCTTCGCGGCCAGCGTCCGCTTGCTCCTCTCCCGCAACTCCTCCAGGTCGTCCGCGCGGTGTTTCAATGAGGCGGCGTAGCCGCGCTCGAACATCTTTTCGGTGCCCCAGTCGGAGTTGAGGTTGTGGCAGCCGCAGCCCGGGTCGGCGGCGTACGGGGCGGCCGCGGCCGCCTTGATGAGGACGGCCCAGCGCAGCATCGAACGTGCCGCCGATCTATGCGTGCTGCGCGCTGGCACTCCACCCGTGCGATGCGTCTGGCGGTGGCGGTGGTGGGTTGGTGGGTTGGTGGGTTGGTGGGTCGGCAATGTGCTCGGCACCACCGTCCTGTCCTTGGAGCGTGCGGTGCGCGAGGCTGCCCCGCGTGCCGCCGCGGTTCTGCGGTCCGGCCGCGTGCCGGAGAGCGTACCACAATCGACTCTCGAGCACCCGAATGTCAGGAAAATTGGCGCACAGCGGCGACCGCGTGGTTTGGAGATCCCTCCTTCGCCCTCGAGGACGCGCTTTGGCAGCTTAGGGGATTCGTACGGAACATCCGCGGCGTTGCCAAATAGCGTGCGGGTTTTACGGCAACCGTGACTACTGAAACTTTGCTCAGCACGCTGGATACCCTGGCTTTGGGAGTCGTCCAGCAGTACATTTTGGTGCTGCGTCGCCGACGAGTGGACGCCCGCACCGCCATTCGACGCCGGAGGGAGCGTGGAAGCCCAAGGCAACAATCCTGCACCGCGCACCCCGCGAGCCGCAGAACCACGCCATGCTGCTGCGCGCCGCCCGCGCGGCGCGCACCGTGGTACGCCGCGCGCCGCCCGCGTTCGCTTCGAGACGACTCGCGTACCAGGGCCTGCACGAAGCGCTGGAGAAGAAGCTCAACACGCAGCCGAGCCGCCTCCCCAGCGACGCCGAGGACCTGCCCAAGTCCTTCGACGTGGGCGAGCGGGCCGGGGAGCTCGGCGTGCGCCTCAGCCAACACGAGCTGGACAACCTCTACGCCGAGCTGAAAAAGGGCACGAAGCAGGAATCCAACGCGGCCTACGTCGACGCGGTCCAGGCGACGTCGAGCGTCGGGGCGGAGCGCCAGTATCTGGCCGAGTTCATCACGTCCAGCGACGAACATTCGACGGGCCAGAAAGTATTGCTGTTCCTGGACTACCTGTCCACGGCCCTCTTCGCGCTGATCGGGGCCCAGTACGCGGGCGTCGCGGGCATGAACGTCGTGGGTGCGACGTTAGTGGGCGTCATCGGGGGCGTGGGCGGCGGCACGGTCACGGGCGCGCTCACCGGCGCCAATAGTCAACGGGGCGTCTTCTGGATGCGCGATCCCCGGTATTTACTGCTGTCCGTCACGGTGGCCATCGCGACGTACTATTTGTGGCCCAAGTACTTGGAGTGGACCGGTCAAGATAAATTCGAGCACCTGGCCAGGGCCTCCCACGCGGATCCCCGGAATCCGCTGTCCAAAGAATCGTTCACCGCAGCGCTGCGGGAGGACCCCGCGTTGCGCAGCGAGTTCCGCATGCTCGAGGCGCACTTGAATGACCGAGAAAAAAAGACGGCGCGGCAGAGTCCGCAGCTGCGGCCGTCCCTGTACTTCGGCCACTTGGATCGGGACGGGGACGGCTATTTGACGCGGGAGGACCTCTCGTCCGTGGCGCGGATGGCCGTGACCGACTCGCCGGGGTTTTACGCGCTCGAGACCGTGGCCTTGGGAGGCGTGGCCTGCTTCGGGGCCCAGGCGGGCGTCACGCGGGCGCTGCCGCCGGCCGCGTGTGTGGCGACGGGCGTGACCATTTGCTTCGGCGGCGTGTTGCGGGACGTCCTATGCCGACGGGACGTCGCGATCGGTGGCCAATCGTATGCCCTCGCGACGGCCATGGGCGCCTCGGCCTACGTGGGCATGCGCGAATTGGTCGTACGGGGCGTGCTGCGCATCCCCCTGCTGGCGCGGATCGGCATCGCGTACACTGTGACGGTTTTAGAGCGGGTCTACGTGTGGTACGACGACGCCTCGGACTCCTTCCTGGCGCCCTGGTCCCCGGAGATCGTGGAGGCCTTCGTGCCTCGCAGGGAAAGCGCGGAGGCGCGGCGGCGGACGACGGACGTGGGGCGGGAGCTGCCGGCGCCGCGGAACGGCGACGAGTGATCCCTGCGTAACCATACTGTCTGTGCGTTTTCCCGACGGGTGGCCCGTGCGCGCCACCGACGCGAAGCACTACTGCCATCGATGCGACCGAGAATCACAAAAGTAGACCTCTTACCCCTTGATCACCGCGACCGGCCTCAATTTCACGACCTTGTTGGAGATGCCCGCGTTGTGGCACGTGTCCACGACCGACGTCACGTCCTTGTAGGCCTCCGGGGCCTCCTCCATGACCAGCTTCGGCGACGCGATTCGGATGGCAATGCCCTTGCGGTCTAAGTTCGCGAGCACGTCTTCGTACGCCAAGGTGCGCCGCGTTTTGTTCCTCGATTGGGCCCGCCCGGCCCCGTGGCACGTGCTCCCAAAGGTCTGGCGCATGCCCTTGTCCGTGCCCGCGAGGACGTACGAGCACGTCCCCATGGTCCCCCCGATCAACACGGGCTGGCCCGTGAACTGGTAGTCCACGGGAATTAAGGGGTGGTGCGGCGGGAACGCCCGCGTCGCGCCCTTCCGGTGCACCAGTAGCTTTTTGAGCTTCCCATCGACTAAATGTTCTTCCGTCTTGGCGATGTTGTGCGAGACGTCGTAGACCACCTTCATGTCCAGGTCGTCCGGCGTGGAGCCGAACTGCTTGGCGAAGGCCTGGCGCACGAGGAAGGTCATGGAACTTCGGTTGACCCAGGCGTAGTTTGCCGCGGCCGCCATGCTCTTCAAGTAGTCCTGGCCTTCTTCCGATTGAATTCTAGCGCAGGCGAGTTGGCGGTCGTTGTTTTTTAAACCCGGGTCCTTTTCCGCCGCGCGCTCCATGCCTAGTAACGCATCGGTGGCCACTTGATGCCCGAGTCCTCTCGACCCGGAGTGGATCATCACGACCACCTGGCCGAGCTCGCCGATGCCCATGCGCCGCGCCGCCCACGCGTCGTGGATCTCGTCCACGATCTGGATTTCGCAGTAGTGGTTGCCCGCGCCCAGCGTGCCCAACTGGGGCAGGCCGCGCTTCTTCGCCCGCCGCGACACCTTGGACGGGTCCGCGCTCAGCATGCGCCCGTGCTCCTCGCAGTGCTCCTTGTCCTCGACCCAGGCGTAGCCCTCCCGGAGGGACCAGTCCATGCCCAGTTCCAGCGCGGCGTCCAGCGCCGACGCGGACGTGGGAATCACGCCCCGGCTGCCCACGCCGACGGGGATGTGGTCGAACAGCTGCTGTGCTAATGTTTCTCTATGTTCTGTGATATCTTTTTCGAATAAGTTCGTCCGTAATAACCGCACGCCGCAGTTGATGTCGAAGCCCACGCCGCCCGGCGAGACCACGGCCGCGGGGTCGTCGCAGTCGAACGCCGCGACGCCGCCGATCGTGAAGCCGTAGCCCGAGTGCAAATCGGGCATGCCCATCGAGCACCCGACGATGCCCGGCAGCGCGGCCACGTTGGCGATTTGTTTTATCGCGGGCAGAAAGCCCCCGTGGCCCGCCGCGGCGCACTGCTGCTTCAACTCGTCGAAGACCAGGGATTCCAGCGCCGCATTAACATAAAACCGCCCGGGCACGCGCATGTTCGGCACGAAGCCCTGCTTGATCGTCCAGGACGTCGCGTCCCGCCGCTCCAAAAACTTCATCTCGTCCTCGAAGGAGCGCGCCACCGCGGGCACCTTCTGGTTGAAGGCGGACATGGTTTGTGGCGCACGTGGTGCCGTCGTGTGCTCGGCGTCCAGGTGCTCTCTTCGAGGTAGGCTCGCTGTACGCGCAGCGCGACGGCGGCAACGAGGAAGTGACGCTTTCTACTTGCGTCCGGCTCAAATGCGAAGCTATACGCTGCGTGTGAGCTGCAGAGGTGCGCGTAGGCAGGCGTCTGAGCACATCTCGCCAGAGAGCACTGTGAATACCCGCACGTTAGGCGTCGCGCGACGCAGCTCGCGACGCTGCTCGACGTCAAAGGCAGCGGGAAGTCGAGGAGCTTGCAGGGACAGTTGCTGCACGCAAACAGATAGCAGCGATGCGACGCTGAGTTGGACCAAAACTAGTTGGCAACTCTCAGTTGGCAACTCAGTTAACTCTCAGTTGGCAACTCTCAGTTGGCAACTCAGTCGTCGCAGTTGGCAACTCTCAGTTGGCAACTCAGTCGTCGCAGTTGGCAACTCTCAGTTGGCAACTCTCAGTTGTCGCAGTTGGCAACTCTCAGTGGGCAACTCAACTGCGCGCCACGCCATGCTGCACATTGCCCCCACGCAGCGCTTCGCAGTGCTCGCGTGCAGCACCACGACGGTGCCGCGCATAGCACTCGCAGACGCCGCGACGCCGCGCGCCCTGCACCTGCTCCGGAAACACGGCTACGTCGTCGCGACGGACCTCGGCGCGGCGCTCGAGGAGGACGTCGCCACGATCGAGGCCGAGCTCAACCACTTCTTCGCCAAAACTAAGACACGGAAAGAAAAGTGCGTCGGCACGGTCTACGCCAACGAGCGCGGCCTGCCCATGTTTCGTAGGGGCTACGAGCGCCAGGAACGCGTGCGGGAGTGCTTCCGCGTGCCGGTGGTCGAGGCGGGCCAGCCCTGGCCCTCCCTCGAAACGAAGCGGGCCTGGCGAGATGTTGTCGAGTGCTTCCAGGACCTGGCCGACGCTGTATTGGAGGCGCTGGTCCCGGGCCATGAAAAAGGTGAGGACTTTTCGCTCGCTTACTGTTTCCGGTACGGCGTTGAGGACGGCGGCGCGAACGGCGGATCGACGGAGACGCTTGTTGGTGAGCATTGTGACGTGTCGTTGATCGTGGTCGAGCCGGTGTCGCGAATCCCGGGCCTCGAGGTGCACGACCGCTTCCTGGAACAGTGGGTCTGCGTCGAGGCCGTGGGTCGACCGGGCAGGGAGCTCGTGGTCTTCGGGGGGCTCGGGCTGGAAACGCACGTCCCGGCATTGCTGCACCGCGTCGTGAAGCGGGCGCGCGTGCCGCGGACGTCGTTCCTCTTCGAGCAGAAGTACGCGGCCTTCTTTGCGGGAGGGCTGCAGCACTAGCCGCCGTGTAAGTGATGACCTGTGACGCCTCCGCGGTGGCGTGGAACGCGGAACCCCCGCACGCTCAGATTTGAGACGCCGAGCACGCCGATGCCAAGCTTGGGTGGGAGAGCGCATCGATTGGCCGCACGGCTGCCCTTTTCGAGCGGCTAGCACTCCATCACCACGCGTGGCGAGCTATGTTCCGCGGGCTGCTATGCATAGCACTCGCAAGGGCAGCGCCCCTGTACACGCCCTCGCAAATGGGAGCGGCGGCGAAGGTGGAAGTCGTGCCACGCATACGGAGGTGCGCCCGGCACTGCCTTGCCCAAGGCGACGGGTACGTCTACGCCCAACATTTGAGGAAGGCGGGCGGCACATTGTTACGGACGTACCTGGCGCAGTACCGATGCCAACCTAGAACTCAGGACATGGCTCTCGCTCAACGCTATGCGTTGAAGCACGGCGACCCGCGACCCCATACGGCGCCGAGCGTCGTGCAAGAACAAATGGCGTTTAGCACGCGGAACTTCGTGCTACGGCCGCAGGCCGTGTACGTCACGCTCGTGCGCCACCCTATCGATAGGGTCGAGTCCATGTATTTTTTCGAAGGACGCTGGCCCCAGCGGTCGTACCAACGGACACCCGAAAGTGCGGTACCGCTCGAGCGGTGGCTGCGCAAGGTCCTGGCCACCTCGAAACGGAGAGCCTGGGGGTCGCAGCACCATTTGGAGGAGCGGGGCGCGTATCCGTTACGCCAGCGCATCTGGGACGAGGTCTCCGAATATTATGTACAAATATTTTCCGGCGTCGCCGCGGAGGCTTCTTCCTTACATCTGGAGGTGGCGAAGAGCGTGCTCGATAACTTCGACGTGGTCCTGATTTTGGAGAAGTTGAAGACGGAAACGGGGCGGCGGGAGGCGGAGCAATTGCTCCAGAGCGTGTTACCGCTCCCGGCGTCGGCGAAGTGTCCTCCGCAATTGCCGCTGCGGCCCGTGAACGCGGGGAGCGTGCGGCGGACCGTGGAGCCCCTCTCGCGCGACGACCGTTTGCGGATCATTGCGCTCAATCCCTTGGACCTGGAGCTGTACAAGCACGCGGTGTTGCTGAACGCGCGCGGGACCGCGGCGCCACACGCTTGCCCACGGCGGGTGAACTGCACGCAAGCGCGCGACCGGGACCTGAATCTGCTCTGGGGCGAGGGCGCGCTGCGGTCCTGCGGGCGCATGACCCACCGGTGCCGGGCGTCCTAACGCGGGCGCCGGCGCCACCACTATATCCTGTTCGTTGAATACCACTTTTTGTTTGTGAATGCGAAGTCCCCCGAGGCCTCTCTAACTCGAGTGGCGCCCAAGTTGAACGAGGGGCCGGAGTGCTGGGACCCGTTCGGGTTCCTGTCTCCACCCAAGCTGGCATCAGCTGCCATCATTTTCAAGCTGGATACGCATGGGTATAGGAACATAGAGCTGCCCAGATGGGTGAATAGGGACTGCCAAATAGTACCGCAGCGCTGGGCATACAATTGTGCGTCCCGCATCGTTTTGTTTGCTGTGCTGCTCAAAGCCTCAGGATGAGAGTACATGTACTCGCGTGCGCACTCCTGGTCCTCGCCGCGAGCGAAGAACCGCTCCAGGAGCACCGGAAGCCGCTCCACGAGCGCCGGAAGCGCCCATCCCGCAACAAGTCGGCGCGCCAGCAGGCCGCCGCCGCGCGGGCGCGGGCCCGGGGCTGGCACGAAAAGGACGAGGCGCCACGGGACGCTGCCGCGGAAGAAAACCGCGCGGCGCCGGCCGTGGCAGAAGCACGCGATACGCCGCTCGTGACCATCACATACACGCCGGCGCAGCGGGCCGCCACGCCGAGTCTAGAAAAAGTGTACCGCGCCGCGCGGACGCGGGCCTGCGCTTCAGAATGCGCCAGGTCCGTCTACGCCCAGCACCTGAGGAAGGCCGGCGGCACCCTATTGAGGCAGTACTTGGCACGGTACCGGTGCCGGCCCTTCACTTCAGTGGTGTCGAAGCTGCAGCGGGTCGCGGCCAAGGGCGTGGCTCGCGCGCGGACGGCGCACTCCGTGGTGCAGGGGGAGCACGCCTTCAACCCCCAGAATCTGATCTTGCGACCACATGCCGTCTACGTGACGATCCTGCGGGATCCCGTGCACAGGGTCGCGTCGGCCTACTTCGCCGAGGGTGGACGGGACTTTGAGCGTTGGCTGGAGGGCGTCCTGGGCGAGTCCCGAAGAAGGAGTACGGCGGCCGAAGCGTTCCACGACCGCGGTGGCACGTGGCCCCTCGTCCAACCCTTGCGGGAGGAGGTCGCGGACTACTACGTCCAGGTCTTTAGTGGTGTGGCCGCGCACCCGGTCACCTTACGACACGTGCACGCGGCGCAAGCGACGCTGGACGCGTTCGACGTGGTTTTGATTCTGGAGCACCTGGGCACGCCCGACGGGAGAAAAGAGGCCATGCGCTTGTTGGAGCGGGCCTTACCACTTCCAGAAACTGCGCCGTGCCCGCCGTCCATCCGGCCGCGGCCGGTGCACGGCGGCCACACAGGTGCGCTTACAGTCGACCAGCGGCGCCGCGTCGAAGCGTTGAACGTGCATGACCTCACCTTGTACGAGCACGCCGTGCGGCTCATGAACGAGCGCCTCGCGGCGGTCGCGCCGCCGTGCGGTATGATTCAGAACTGCTCGGCGGCCCCCGCGTCACACCTGAACCTGCTCTCGGGCGAGGACGCGCTCGACAGCTGCGGGCGCCTCATCCCGCGCAAGTGCCGCGGCTGATGGCGTACCTTGTGCTTAATGTGTTTTACTACAGGTGCTACTTCTTACCCTTCTTGGCCTTGGCCTTCTTCAGGATGCCCCCCCGGATCAAGCACCCCTCGCGGGCCTCCATGGGCTCGAAGACGTCGGGGGGCACCTTGCACTTCTCCTTGCCCTTGAAGAGCGGCTTGCCACATCTAACATCCATCTCCTGCAGGGCCGTCCAGCCCACGAGGGAGACCGGTAGACTCTTGAGCCCGGCACACTCGCGCGCCGTGAACTGCTTGAGGTTTACGAGGTCGCCGGCGCTGGCGGGCATGGCGCTAAATTTTTTGCACTTGGTTAAGTGCAGTTCTTCCAGGGCCGTGCACGCTCCTAATGTGTCGGGTAACGTTTTCATCGCGATGTTCGAAGACAGTGTAAGATTCCTCAGCTTCGTGCAGGCGCCGAGCTCGTCCGGTAACCCTTCGAGTTTATTTCTAAATAAGTGCAGCTCCTCCAACTGCACACATTTGGCTAGAATATCTGAAGGCACCTCGGTGATCTTGTTGTCTCCTAAATTAAGAAGGCGGAGCTTGGTGCACGAACTGAGTTGGGGCGGTAAGTTTTCTAATTGATTTGTGCGCAGGTCGAGCATCTCCAGACTCACGAGCTTGCCGATGGTGAAGGGCACTTGGGTGAGCATATTCATGCCCAGATAGAAGTGCTTCAGGGAGCCCCACTCCTTGAGGGCGTTGGTCGGTAAGGTCGCAAGTTTGTTACTTCTCAAATTTAACGTTTCTATTTTTTTCCACTGGGAGCAGGAAGAAGGCAGCTCCGTGAGTTCATTTTTTGACACGGAGAGCACGGTCATGCGCGCCCAGTTGCCCGCGTCCGACGGTAACGCTGTCAATTGGTTATTGTCCAGGTAGAGCTCTTCGAGGGTCGTAACGTCCGTGGCTCGTCCCGTTAAAGGCCCGTTCAGGAAATTAGAGGCGAGGTTCAGTATTTTTAAACCGGGAATGTGTTCGAGCGCTTGGAACACGTGGTCGCTCGAAAAGAGCTGGTTCTTTGAGAGATTAATGTTGACGAGCCGGGTGAGCGAGGGCGCGACCACTCCGTCGGGGACAAAGCCCAGGCCGCTCGCCGACATGTCCAAATAATCTCTCGAAAACTCGCCGACCTTGCGTATCCTCGACTGCACGCACTCCATTTTAATGGCATTGGCCCTTTCCTTGCGCTCGATCGCGTCCCCTAACCGGGGGCACATGCACCTTTCTCGTTCCACCAACATGGCCCGCGTGGTCACGATCTGCGGGCCCTCGGGGCCCTTCTTGCCCTTCTTGCCCTTCTTGCCCATGCTGCCTTAGCCTCGACCGGCGGTGTCTTGGGCTGCCTGCAGCTCTTGGCCAGCGTGGCTGCCCGCTTCGGTGTTTCGCTGCTCTACGGCGACGAACAGTGCGGTGTACGTATCCACGCGTCCAGTACTTTCTTCTCGGCGCTCGCCTCTTACGACGGGCCTCGGGACGCCGCAACGCTGTGCAGGCGGGGGGAAAGCGGTCTCAACGTACCGCAGCGGCGCTAGCGCCCGTTCGAGGCCGCAAGGCACGGGGTGCGTATGAGTACGGCGCGTTGAAGCTCAAAAGATCGGCTGCCTGCACGGCCTGCGCACGAGAGCCTCGGTGGAGCCGCGTCGATGCCGCTGCACCGAAAGGACCATGGCTTGAGAGTCGACCTGCACGCCATCGAGCAGACGTAGGCCATTATCAAAAGCTTATACATCACATCCCTACGCCGGCGGCCGCGGCGGCATCGGACGCGTAATCTCTTAATTAAGAGATTACGCGAATTACCCTAGTAAGGTACCCCGGTTACTAGAAAAGACGTCATCTCACTAGCACTAGACTCTGAGATTATTCACATTTCAAATTTAGCTTATTCACATTTCAAAAACGAGCGATAGTCGCCAAAAGGTAAGCCTAAATGAGCGATCCGGCGCCCGGGAAGCGTCCTTCGCACGCGGCTCTCGAGCGCGGGCACGCGCACGATGACCTGCTTAGTTAAAGAGCTTTTAAGCCGGGTTACATATATTACATATACATACTACGTTAATATGATATATGAGCGCTCCCAAAAACGAGGCACAAGGGCTGCCCGGAGGCTGCCCAGAGACTGGATTCGGTGCGTACGCCAGCCGCCGCGACGCTCCGAAGCCATGATGCAGGTACAATTCCCCGCGGGCGTCTCGCCGGGCCAAATGGTACAATTCCAGACGCCGTCAGGACAGATGGTGGTAGCACCGGTGCCGGCTGGGCTGTAGCCCGGGCAGCAGTTCCAGATCCAACTGGCGCCGCAGCCGCAAGTCATGTCTGCGAGAGCGCGGCGGGCGAGGCACCACGAGTCTCGAAGGAGTACGGGGCGGGTAAGGCCTGAAATCATCCCGTCGGCCACGTTTGCCGGGACAAAGCCAGGGTATGCGTTCAAAGTCGGTGCGTTTGGCGGTCCGGAGGGCTACTACTTTGAAGTTGCCGCTGCCGCGGGCGAAAAACCGCTTGTAGATGCGAATCTGCACAGCGTGGCGAACATGGCTGGCACGTGGGGTGATTTCGGCTATCAATGCTTCGACGGAACACTCAGCTGTTGCATTAAGCCGATACTCTGGGTGACACCGTTCCCTCACGAAGACGCCGATTCGTTCTTAACGCAAAGCATGGGTAGGTGTGCATTGAATTGGCCGTGTTGTGATGCCCACGGGATGGTGCTGCCGAATGCGGCTCCGCGTCGATACGTGCGCACGCCTGGCACGAACACCTTCCAGAGCACGGGGTCTCATAGATGTTGTGATTGTTGTGGGTCTCATAGATGTTGTGATTGTTGTCCTCCTCAACCTGACCAGCACACTGCCGTCCTCTTGGGCGAGCGCCGGATGACAGTCGACGGCAAAATGTACAACTGGGGGCCATCATGGGTCGGCCATCATGGGGGCTAGCCGGTTAATAAACAAAATAGTAAAGTAGCTTGTAGTATTTGTCCGCTAAAATCACTTGACAGCTGCTCGGCAATATGTCTAAACAAGTGCGCAGTGACACCAAGAATGCGCTGCGGCGCGCGCTGCAGTCTCAGCCTGGTTAGAAGGGCAGCAAGTGGACCGCGAGCGACGAGGCAGCCGCCATGGGCGGCGTCATCGACTTTCTGCAAAATTACATGAAGCGCGACGGTACAATTAAAGTCATGGCCGGCAAAAAGCACAAGGGCGC
>Ga0302122_10001676_pt1 | contig 14070 bp, 12 predicted proteins | sample CB21_SCM_MG_FD_203115 | JGI IMG/M metagenome (GOLD analysis project Ga0302122, IMG submission 203115) | Marine microbial communities from Western Arctic Ocean, Canada - CB21_SCM | ecosystem: Environmental > Aquatic > Marine > Oceanic | place: Canada: Western Arctic Ocean | collected 2017-09-28
GACGAGGGCGGCCTCGCTCGAGAGATGTTCGCGCTCTTCTTCGAGGGTGCGCTCGCGCCGGCGGCCGGGCTCTTCGAGGACGCCGGCGGCGAGGTCCTGCTGCCCGCGCGCCTCCCGCGCGGCGAGGGCGCGGCGGCCCGCGCGGCGCGCGCCGACCGACTCGAGGCGTTCGGCCGCGCGCTCGTCGCCGCGCTCTACGAGGGCTCCGGCGCGCCGCCGCGCCTCGGGCCGAGCCTCTTCAAGTACCTCGCGCACGGCGCGGCGCACGCTGCCGCCTGTGCGAAAATCAACCAGTGCCAGAGCCTCCAACTCCGATTTCTACACAGGCTGCCGCCGGCGACGGCCGCGCGCTGCGCGACCTGCAGAAGTTCGACCCGGCGCTTGGCGCGTCGCTGGAGAAAATGCTGGCGCGCACCGCGCCCGACGACCGAGGCTGGGGCCTCGACTTTGGCGACGTGTCGTCGTCCGACGATGACGACGACGGTGGCGGCGGCCGTGCCGTCACCGAGGCGAACAAGCACGCGTTCGTCGTCCTCAAGGTCCGCCGCGCGCTCGTCGGCCGCCGGCGCGACGCGCTCGAGGCGATACGGCGCGGCTTCGTCGCCGCGCTCCGCGAGCTCTCGCCCGAGGCGGCCCCGTTCCTCAAGCTCTTCTCGTCGACTGACTGGCGCGTGCTGCTCTGCGCGGACGACGACCGCCTCACGCCCGACCGCGTCCTCGACGCCCTCGCGTTCGTCGACTGGCCCAAGCGCTCCGTCGTGCCCGACGCGCTCAGGCGGAGCGTCCGCGCCTTCGACAAGGACTCGCTCCGTCGATTCCTCGTCTTCGCGACGGGATCCCCGGGCCTCCTGTCGACGCCGGGCTCCGAGATCCAGGTCCGCGCGCAGCCGCGGTCGCCGGCGCTGCCCGTCGCCCACACGTGTTTTTTCCACCTCGACATCCCGGACTACGCCGACGAGGGCGAGTTCGTCGCGAAGCTGACGACCGCCATCCTCGAGTGCGGGACCTTCGACCGCGTCTGACGGCCGGCGGCGAGCCTGCCTCTAGACTCTAGAGCCTGCCTATTGGATAAAGTCGCACTAAAGGCAACGCCAACAGAACAACAGTGAGGCTCAATTATTAGGGAGTGGGGGATACTAGCACGCAAGGGTGGGGTGGGCTAGAGGGTCTCTCTCTCTCTGTCGCCGCTGGGCGTCGGCGCGCGACCTTGATTTAGACGAATTGATCCGCGCGGCCGCATTTATGGGCTGTCGAGGATTGTTGGGGGGTAGATGGACCCCTAGGATGGTCGAACCTACGAAGACGAAAAGCGCGTGACCATGGCTCGACCCGCACGCAAGATTTTGCCACAACTGTTGTGACGCTGTGCGTACGAGTTACGAGTACGAGTTGCGCAAGACCAAAAGTAAAAGCAGCCCTGTGTTGATAGTGTGGGCAACTGGTGCTATCCACCCCGGCTCCTGGGCAGCAATGAATGAGTTGTGATGGCATTCTTGCTGGTTGTACTATTCGATGGGGCAGCCGGCTTCGGCCACAGGAGCAATTTGTCATCGGTCTGCGAACTCGAGGCAGCGCGCGGCTTGGTTGAGAAAGCAGCACGCAGTGCTGCAGTGGAAAGCACCACGCCACAGGCGCCTACGCTCAGACTCTGGGTCGCAGTTGCGCAAGCCGGCTACTTTGGCGGCAATGCTGCGCGGCACCTGACGACTTCAATATCTATCGATGGTAAGCCAAGCTGCCCAGGCACGGGCCGCAGGTCCACGGTTACGCTCCAGATGGCGCCGACGACGCGCGCTCTGAGAAAACGTCACCGGCATCATAGGCATCGACACCAGCACGAGCAGCTATTGTTCAGGTACGCGAATCCGGCGAAACCAGCAGAACGAGTCGTCCTGGACGCGGTCCTCTGCGACGGTAGGAAGAAGCTCGCCAAACAGCGGGCCGTCACGCGAGTCGTCGACGCCAAATCATTGAAATTGTGTCGTTCGAGCGCGACACCGCCGCCAATGCCGCCACGCTCCGACCCGAGCGCACTACTCGCCCTGCTGGAGGCGCGAACAAATGCGCAAATCCTCCTAGCCAAGGCGACAGAGGAGCTCGCGAGGCGCCTCGGGCGCCGCGGCACCCTTTGCGACCATAATAGGCCATGCAGCGCGCGCATACTGCCGCAATGCCCCGACGGCTGTATAGCCCGGGACGCCAACGCGAGCTTTGTCTTCGCCCACCTCGAAGCGGCACCCCCAAGGAGATTAGACGCATCACAAGGACTTGCGTCGAGGTCTGCTTTTCAGAACTCGCCGTCAAGCACGTATGGCGCGCGGACGTGTCCCGCGGCGGCGACGCGCGCGACGCGTTCGCGCACGAACGCTGCCGTGTGTTGCACATACACATGCTCGCGGCGTGGTGGCGACGATATCGCGTCGCGTCCCGTGCAGAGGCCAAGGTTCTATGGACCGGTTTCTAGACTCACTGTGGTATCACGCAGGCCGCGCCGCCATTCGCAGCCACCGCGGAAGGCGGCAAAACAGTGCGCTCAACTCTGGGCGCGCAATCGCTCGACCGCTGCGCGGTCGTCGGGAGTGGCCACTCACTTCGCTGCGGCTCGGCGTGGGGCGCGATGATTGATAGTTACGACGCCGTCTTCCGCGTCAATAAGGTCCAGCTGCAAATGGGCACCCGCACCGCCTACGCGTGCAACGTTGGAGCGCGGGTGGATTTTGGGATCAATGCGTTGACTGAGGATAATCTTGCCGAGCTCGCCAAAGACCCCGGAAATGGCGGCAGCATACGACGCAGGCATGCCGAAGTTTTCGACGAGCTCGCTGGGTTGGGCGCCGCGGTCATCTCAAAGGATCGAAAGGGTCACAAAGCTGCAGTCCGAGCCGCGTTAGCGCGAAATGTGTCTTCGTGGCGAGCCATCCTGCCGTCGGACACCGTCCTCCACGGGCGAGGCCTCGGGTCCGGATCCGGCTCTACGGCCGTCGCACTCGCCATGTCGCTCTGTCGGAGCGTCGACGCGTACGGTTTCGGAGTGTTCCGCGACGACAAAGACGCCGCCGACTTCCGCTACCTGCACTTCTACCAGGAGGTTCCCCGACAGGCAGGCGTGGGGGGCGGCGACGGCGTAACCGGAGGCGCCCAAGTACTGAATTCAGAGCTTCGGAACGCCGTCTGGGACGCTTTCGGCCTCGTGAATTTCGTGTGGTGGTAAGCGCACTCGTCCAAAACTACTAAAGTGTTAAATAAGAACACTACTCCTTCGCCGCGGCGTCGACGGAGGAGACGCAACAGGCCGTGACTGGCACCGAGCTAGACCGCCGACTCTAACCGCAGACTTAAAACAACCCCAAGGCTTCTCTCAGGCTAGTCACGGAGGGCCAAAACGGGCTTCCTGAAGAGCACACTGGGCTAATAATAATTATAAGAGCCATAGTCTCAACATACAGCTTTATTTATCATCAATCATCATCATCACTCATACTCATTCATTCTAATCTAGAGTTACGGGTTATAGGGCACAATTAAGCGCAAGTGTGTTAGCGCTTCACAGAGCGCAGATACTCACACAAGTACGACAGTCGCTGCGCACGATGATGATCCTGGGCGTCGTCGTCGCGTCGTGGTGCGCGAGCGGCCTCGCGTTTGCGCCCGCGGCGCCGTCGTCCGCCCGGGGGGCACAGCTGGCGGCAGTCCGCAAGGTCGGCATCGTCGGCGGCGGGACGGTCGGCGGGGGCATCGTCGAGATCCTGGAGCGCCGGCGCGAGCAGCTCCTGGCGGCGACGGGCGGCGTGGGCCTCGAGATCAAGGCGGTCGTCGTGCGCGACGCGACCAAGGCGCGCGACTGGACTACGCCGCCCGGGTGCGTCGTCACCGAGGACCTTGAGGCGGTGCTCGGCGTCGAGCTGTGCGGGAGTTACGGTCCCTTCCGATTTGTGGGATTCCGGTAGTAGTCGATCGCGTTCTCGTCTCGATCATCGAGCAGGTTCCGCTGCCCTCTGTCCGCCCGGCGAGAGTCGTCGAAATGGTCGTTGCGGCTAGACCCGACTCACTGGTCGATTTGCGCAGGCAGCGACGACATCGACCTGGTCGTCGAGGTCATGGGCGGCACGACGATCGCCAAGGACGTCGTATTCCGCGCGCTGCGCGCGGGCAAGGACGTCGTCACGGCCAACAAGGCGCTCATCGCGGACTGCCTGCCCGAGCTCGAGGCCGTCGTCGCCGAGGCGAACGCCGCGCAGGGCGCAGGCGCGTCCCGCGTCCAGTTCGGGTACGAGGCCGCCGTCTGCGGCGGCATCCCCATCATCCACACGATGAACACGGACTTCGTCGGCGACGAGGTCACGCGGCTCCGCGGCATCATGAACGGGTGCACGAACTTCATGCTGACGAAGATGGAGGCCGAGGGCCTGAGCTATGCGGACTGCCTCGCCGAGGCGACGGCGCTCGGCTACGCGGAGGAGGACCCGACGCTCGACGTCGGCGGCTTCGACGCGCGGTCGAAGCTCGCGATCCTCGTCCGTCTCGCCTTTGGCGTCGACGTCGACGAGGCGCAGATCTCGTGCACGGGCATCGCCGGGCTCGAGACGATCGACTTCGAGTACGCGCGCGGACAGCTCGACGGCACCATCAAGCTCCTCGGCGTCGCCGAGCTGGACGGCGCCGGCGGCCTGACGGCGTACGTCACGCCCGCGCTCGTGCCGCGCGGCGCGACGCTCGCGTCCATCTCGGACGCGACTAACGCGGTCGAAGTCGCGTCGAGCAACCTCGGAGCGTCGCTCTTCGTCGGCCGCGGCGCCGGCCGCTTCCCGACGGCGAACTCGTGCGTCTCGGACGTCGTCGCGTGCGCGCGCGGCGCGCTCCCCGAGCCGTTCGCCAAGAAGGTCGGCGGCATCGCGTTCCGCAGCGACTTCGAGTCGTTCTTCTACATCCGCATCCGGTACCGCAACGCCATCGGCATCGTCAAGGCCCTCGGCGAGATCTGCGCGCGCCACGACGTCTCCATCGACTCGCTCCTTCAGAAGCCGCACTCGGACTACTTCGTAGTCGTCACCGAGGCCGGCCCGCGCTCGCGCGTCGAGAAGGTTGCCGCCGACGTCGAGGCCGAGGCGTGGTGCGTCGGCGACGTCTTCTTTATGCCGGTCGCCACGGAAGAATAGAGCCTCGAGGTGCCGGGTAAGCAACCAGCTATATATTTGGGCCTGCCCTCTGCGAGGTCACCTGCCAACCGTAGAGTAGTTCACACATTTTTCCTTGCAGGGGGCAGGTCCACCGTGACGCCGGACATAAAATCGGCATGGGGCGGGATTGCGACTGCAACTTATAAACCATCGGATTCCGGGTTTTGGGGATTTCCCTGAGTCTGCGTTGGAGTAGCTTCAAGTGCAAGTTGCCTCAAGTAGTCTAAGCGTCGTCACCTGTACTTCGGACAGATGAGGGGGGCGAAAACCCGTGCGTTTACGTATACGCTCTCGATAGCGTCGCGCGACCAAGACGGATGAGAACGGCATGTCTCTTCGCAAGTGGCCGGACCTATTCGCGTAGTTTTCTAGCACGGGTTTTTCACCCACCAAAGCTTGCAAAGATTGCCAGGCGCCGCATCCGCGCATCGCTGCTGCGGGCCAGGGCGTATCAAGTTTTCCGCGGCCACAGCCGGCCTCGGTAAGCGCTCGAAAACTAGCCGTAAAAACTCGAACTTTATGACCATGCGTGCGTATCGCGCACTTGCCTCGCGCGCGGCGGCGGCGGCGGAAGAGTTCGCGACCGGCACGTCGTCGGCGTACGCGGACAGCCAGTACTGCTCCTGGCAGCGGGACCCGGCCTCGGTGCACTCGTCGTGGGCCTCCTACTTCGCGTCGGGCGCGTTCGCGCTCCCGCCTCAGCTCGGCGTCGCGCCCGCCGGCGGCGGCGCGGCGGCCGCGCAGGTGCCGGCGGGCGACGCGGAGTCGACGCTGCAGGGCCTCACGGGCGCGGACACGGCGCGCGCGATGCACCTCATCGCCGCGTACCAGCGGCGCGGCCACGAGCGCGCGGACCTGGACCCGCTGCGCCTCGCCGGCGACCGACCGCGGCTCCGCGACCTGGATCCGGCGACGTACGGCTTCGAGCCGGGCGACGCCGACCGGCCGCTCCGGCTCGCCTCCGCGCCCGGGTCGGCGGTCGCCGGCCTCCTCGGCAACGCGGACGTGAACGACGACGGCCTGACGACGCTCGCCGAGCTCGACGACTTCCTCCGCGACACGTACTGCGCTGTGTAGAAATCAAGTTTCGCGGCGCTTCTCCACGCCATCGACGCGACGTCTGCTCGATGGCGTGGCGGTGCGGGTCCCTCACCGCTCGACTCAGCCAGCACGGCCCCGTCTCCGCGAGCAACGAGTTTATGAAGAATTATGGGGTGCACCCGACTCACTGGTTGATTTCCACACAGGTACTGCGGCACCGTCGGCGTCGAGGCCGAGCACATCACGAACCTCTGCAAGCAGAACTGGCTCCGGTCGCGCATCGAGGTGCCGCGGAAACCGCTGACGCTCGACGAGCGGACGCACGTCCTCGAACGCCTTGCGTTCGCCGAAAAGTTCGAAAACGTCCTCGCGACCAAGTTCAACACGGCCAAGCGCTTCGGCCTCGAGGGCTGCGAGTCCATGATTGGCGGCATGAAGACCATGGTCGACGCGGCCACGCTCTGCGGCGTCACGGACGTCATCATCGGCATGCCGCACCGCGCGCCGCCGGCGCCGATCGGGAGGGGAGGGGGCGTCGTCCGCCGCGTGACGGGGGCGCGTTGGGGGTTGTGGGCGGGTTGATTTAACCCGGCGCGCGCAGGCGGGCGCCTCAACGTGCTGTGCAACGTCGTGCGGAAGCCGATCGAGGTCATCTTCCGCGAGTTTTTGGGGACGGCGCGCGACCAGGCCGCGGGCGGCGCGGCGTGGTCGGCGTCCGGCGACGTCAAGTACCACCTGGGCACGGCGTACGACCGGTCGTACCCCGACGGCCGCAAGGTGCGGATCGAGCTGCTCCCGAACCCGTCTCACCTCGAGGCCGTCAACCCGCTCGTCGTCGGCAAGGCGCGCGCGCGCATGGACGCCCAGGGCGACACGCGCGGCGACACGGTGCTGCCTGTGATCGTCCACGGCGACGCCGCGTTCGCCGGGCAGGGCGTCGTCTACGAGACGATGCAGATGGTTGCGCTCGAGGCGTACGGGACGGGCGGCACAATCCACGTCATCTGCAACAACCAGGTCGGCTTCACGGCAACGCCGGAGCAGGGCCGAAGCACGATGTACGCGTCCGACCTCGGCAAGGCGTTCGGCGCGCCCATCTTCCACGTCAACGCCGACGACCCCGAGGCGGTCTGCCGCGTCTTCGAGACCGCCGTCGCGTGGCGCCACGAGTTCAAGACGGACGTTATTGTGGACCTCGTCGGCTACCGCAAGTTTGGCCACAACGAGATCGACGAGCCGACGTTCACGCAGCCGTTGATGTACGCCAAGGTGCGGACGCACCCGTCGGTGCTGACCAAGTACCTCGAGACGGTCGCGGCCACGGAGCCCGTCGTGCCGGCCGCCGACGTCGCGCGGATCGTTGCGCATGTCGACGACGTCTTCGCCCGGGCCTTCGAAGCCAAGGACACGTTCACGTGGGACCGCGACGTCTGGGGCCAGAACTGGCAGAAGATTGTTACGCCGGCGGACGTCGGCCACGGCGCTTTCGGCAAGACGGGCGCGTCCCCGGAAGCGCTCGCCACCGTCGGCGCCGCGCTGTCGACGGTCCCCGACGACTTTAAGCTCCACCGTCGCCTCCAGGGGCGCCTCGCCGGCTTTAAGGAAGCCGTGGCGTCCGGCGAGGGCGTCGACTGGGCGCTCGGCGAAGCGCTGGCGTTTGGCACGCTGCTCCTGGACGGCATGCCCATCCGTTTCACGGGCCAGGACGTCCAGCGCGGCACGTTCACACACCGGCACGCCGTCGTTCACGACCAGGAGGACGGCCGCGAGTACTGCTTTGTCAACCACATACAAGCGGACCAGCCGGCAAAGCTGGCCATCCACAACAGCTTCCTCTCGGAGTACGGCGTCCTCGGCTTCGAGCTCGGCTACTCGTACGAGTCCCCCGACGTCCTGTGCATCTGGGAAGCGCAGTTTGGCGACTTCGTCAACGGCGCGCAGATCGTCATCGACCAGTTCCTCAGCTCGGGCGAGGCCAAGTGGATGCGCCAAACGGGACTCGTCCTCCTCCTGCCGCACGGGTACCAGGGCCAGGGCCCCGAGCACTCGTCCTGCCGTATCGAGCGGTTCCTGCAGAACAGCGACGAGGACCCGGACATCATCCCGCCGGACCTCGACACGATCGAGGGCCAGACGCGGCAGGTCCAGCTCAACAACTGGCAGATCATCAACCCGTTGACGCCCGCGCACTTACCCGTTCGAGGCGTCTTCCCCGCGACCCCTTCGCCCGGCTCGTCTCCGTCTGAACACGCCTCGACGCGGTGCTTCACGCGTGTCAACGCAGGTCGACGCCGGCGAACTTCTTCCACGCGCTCCGTCGCCAGCAGCACCGCGACTTTCGCAAGCCGCTCATCGTCGCGTCGACCAAGGCACTGCTCCGCCACAAGCTCGCCGTCTCGTCGCTCGACGAGTTCGCCACCGGGTCGCGGTTCCGCCGGACGTACGGCGAGGCGTACCCCGACGAAGTCGTCGCCGACGCCGACGTGCGCCGCCTCGTCTTGTGCTCGGGAAAGATCTACTACGAGCTTCTCGAGGCGCGCCGCCGGCTCGGCGGCCCCTCGGACGTCTCGCTTGTCACCGCGCGGAAATCAAAGTTCCGGGCGCCTTCATCCATATGCCCGAAGCGTAGCCAATGTGCTCAAACCGCCTCACCGGCTAATGGCTGCCTCACCGGCTGATGTCTACGCAGGCTCGTCCGCGTCGAGCAGATATCGCCGTTCCCATTCGACCAGGTCGCCGCGTACGCCGCGACGTACGCCAACGCTGAGGTTGTCTGGGCCCAAGAGGAGCCCAAGAACCAGGGCGCCTGGTATTTCGTCCGCGATCGCATCATGACCGCCACGCGCGTCCTCAACCGCCGCGAGGTCCGCCCGGGCTACTGCGGCCGCGAGACCATGGCGTCCACCGCCGAGGGCTACGGCGCCGTCCACGACGCGCAGCAGAAGCACATCATCGACGTCGCCCTCTCCGAACTCTTGCCCCTGCCGTTTGGCGCGCTCGCCGCGGAGGAAGACCGCGAGGCGGCCGCCTAGAGCCTCGCCCGTTGTTCTCCCGCCGCCTCTTCTTCTTGGGGGAAAATTCAGTAGGTCTGGGCTAGATCTAAACGCAAGCTGAAACCATATCGACCACCAGCGCTCGATTTGCCACTGATCTTGCCCCACTGGCAGTTCATTTACCCCTCCTAGCACCTCGCAGAGTCGAGAGGGCCCTGGGTGAATACCCGGCATGACGCTCCAATGAGCCTTTCCAGAGGACAACCCCTGCGAACCCTGCACCCTGTTTGGCCAACGAAAAAGAAAAATTGCGCCTCTTTGCCCCCGCCGGGCGAATTCGGATTCGCGAAGCGCCGCAGCCGGCGACAGCCCCGAAACACGCATGAGAACAAGACAGAGTACACAACGTTCATAACAAAGAAGATAAAATGGACGACGCAGCGGCCGGCGCGGGTTGGCCCCTCCCCACCCCTCTATAAGCTCCCAGAGTCACGGTAACTCAGCCGCTGCGGCCCACTCACCCGCCATTTTCCTGGATGATTCACCTCCGGAAACTTCCGGAGTGGTCCATCCCCCGATTGATTGCCAGCCAGCCTTTGGCCCCCAGTCTCTCGGGCCCGGGCCCTGCCAGTGACCGACTCGGAGTCCCTGCTCAGCTTGAGCCTCCTGGCACTGGCAGATATAGCACAAACCACGGTTTGTAAACAGCCCCTAGCGCCACCCCCTTTCCTACGGGTTCTTCGCCGGAGCACGGGGCGCCAGCGGTGCCACCGCCGCGAAGGCCGCAGGCTGGGATCCGGGCGGCATGGCTCCAAACGGGACGCACGGCTGGCCTGGCATGGTACTGGGGGTTTGTTGCGATAACCCCGGCACCATCGGGAAGGGCATGGGGATGAGCGACCGCGGCAGATACATTGGCGGCGGCGGAAATACCGGCCGCGTAGGCAGCGGCACGACCGGGGGAGCGGGGGGAGCGCCCTCGATCGACGTCCGCGAGAACTGGGCCACGAGCTGGTTCATGATGGACGCCTGGCCCCGCTCGTTGAGAAACCGGTAGTACGGGAGTAGCGACAGCGGCACGTCCTGCTCCCCCGCTGCCGCCGCCGCGACGGCGGCGCTCGCGGCGCGGCGTAACTCGGCCTCACGTGGCGCGCGGGGGGCGCCGGCGCCGCTCGCGCCGCCGTCGCCGCCGCGAGGGACGGCGGCGCGCGGCGTCCCCGTCGGCGTATCGCGCGCGAACGAGTCCGTGGACAGGAGTGTGACCGCGCCCGCGAAGTCCGTGTCGGTGTCGGCCGCGCGCGGCGAAAACTTGATGCCAAAGTTGCCGTCGCCGCCGCGCGCGTCGCCGCCGCGCGCCGCCGTGTCCGCGTCCGCGTCGAACGATGCAAGGATATCCGACGTCGCCGCCAGCAGGCCCCGCTCGCCGAGCCCACCCGCGCGGTCGACGTCGAGGAGCTCCGTGACCTGCGCGGACGCGACCCGGCCTCGCGTGACGTCCCCCGAGGGCGGCGACGACGACGTTCCGTCGTGGATCGGACGACTGAAACAATTTCGAGCAACGTGTCCCGCGCGGTCAGTGACTGGCGAGCTCATCAGCGACGACGCGCCGCCCACGTCGACGTCGTCGAAACCCAGCGCGAGCGCGGGCGGGCGAAGCGCCGCGGCGGCGCTCGTCGAGGAAGCGCGCGCATGCGCAGCGGTGGCCGGTGCCGCGGGCGCCGCCGACGCCGGTGGCGGCGCGTCGTCCGGGAGGCCGCGGTCGCGAAGCCATCGCTTCCGCGCGGACGAGTTCCAGCGGTTCTTGACGGCGTTTTCGGTCCGACCGGGCAGGAGCTTGGCAATCTCGCTCCAGCGGTTGCCGTGGACCTGTGGAATGAACCAGTGAACCCGGAATTATTCGCGATGTTCTGTCTTGGCCAGAACGCGGTCTCTCGGCGCTTTTAACTTTTGATTTCCAATGCCCTGCCGCGGACGCGCTGCGTCTCGAAGAGGACCGCATCCTCCTCGGGCGTCCAGTCGCCCTTCTTGATGTCCGGGTCGAGGTGGTTGAACCACCGCTCGCGACACTGCTTGCCGATACGCCCGGGTAGCTGCGCCGCGATCACGCTCCACTTAATGTTACCCGCGCCGTGGCGCAGCACCATGTCGCGGACGACGCGGTCCTCGGCCGCCGTCCACCTGTGTGGAAATGGAAGTCCAGGCGCCCCACGTTGTCACCGTAACTGCGTCTGCTCGACGGCGTGGAGGTTCAATACTTCCCAGGATGACCTGACTCGCCAGTTGATTTCCACACAGCCGCCCACGGCCCCTTGCTGAGGCCCGGCCGCAAGACCTTGTTCCAGCGGTGGAGGCACTGGACGTCGGACCGGACGGTGCCCAGGAGCATTGCTAGCCGCTTCCAGTTCTTCGCGCCGAATGTCTCGACAATCTCCCTCAAACGACGATCTTCCTCCTCCGTCCACTTCCCGCCGACGGGAGCCCTGCGCGGCGGACGATACTTTATGTCGACGGCAGCACCGCGCAACATCGCTGCCCCGCGCGCCGGCGGCGCCCGAGCGGCGTCCAGCGGAGGACTCGCCGTGCCGCCGTCCGCCGTGCGCGCGGCCCGCTTCGCCTGGCCGCTCCGCGTGGCGGCCGCGGGACCGCCTTCGCTGGCGGCGTCCTCCTCCCGCATCTCCCGCTTCACCTGGGGCGCCCGGCCCATCGGCGTGTTCTTGAGGACCATACGCTCGCCCTCGGCGCGTATGGCGAAGTCCCGCCCGTTGGGAGAACGGGGGGGGTTCGGGGGCTTTTCCATAGATGTGCCAATTCTCACTCACGTGGTAATCGATAATCGATGTCTACGAGGATGAATAGAGGTCATTGTCACGGTCACGGTACCGATTATGTACCTTTACCTAGGTACCTACCTAGGTACCTCGGTAGGTAAGTAAACAAACTTTACCTGCTTTTCCCCTTTCACTAAACTTACTATGCCAGGGCATATTGGGGGTGTAATTGAGGTAGTACTACTCAATGGAACTTGTGGAAGCTAGAACAAAGTTGCCAGTGGGAGCCTGAGATCATTTTATGATGATCGCCGGAAAGGAACCGCTGGCGTGACTCGGACTACTTGAAAGTTCGAGTTGAAAGCCAAGACCGCCGAGGTCACCGTGACGGTGACTCCGAGTCGGACGACCGTGACCGGCGCCGTGACACACCCGGCCCACCGTGCCCCCGGGCTCAGGCTAGCCCCGCCGGCCCGCGCGGCACCGTGACAACCCCACTCGGGCCGTGACGGGCCGCCCCGGCCCGCCAGGAGGGAACTTGAAGGGACACTGGTAGGCCCGGGCCCGGCCCGGGCTGACTCGGAGGCAGCGGCGGCCCCCGGGGCTCAGCCTGAGGCTACTACTAGCAACTTCAAGTTGAAGCACCGGGTCACCGTGACGGTGCCAGTGTCACGGTCTATGGCCCACTGGCACCGTGACTGCAGCCTGACTCGGAGGCCCGGGGTGGCGGCCCCGGCCCCCAGGGGCAGGCTCGATGTCCGACTATTAATCTAGTATTACTCTGTAGCAAAATCTGCTCGTCAGGCTGCTTCCACACAGCGGCTTCCACGTCACGTGTTTCCCCCTTGAGTGCTAAAACTCCGGAGCTGAAAACCCGTCAAGCATAGCAATCGAGCTTTCGTCCGGTGTCCGAGATAGAGCCGAATCCGGTCACGCGTAATTAAACCCCGGAAAACAGTGATTTCGCATTCGTGATCACTGCTCTTCAGCAACAATGCAAACCGCGGTCGTCCAGGCGGGCGACTGGGAGCTGCGCGTGCGCGCCGGCCCGATGCTGCGGTCCGCGGAGACGCGGAGCCTCTGCGCGTCGTGGTTCGCGCCGCAGTGGCCGTGGTGCGTCGCCGGGCTTGGCCCCCCGCCCGACTGTCCGTGCGGCGCGCTCGACCTGTGCGGCGTGGCGGCGCACGTGCCCGAGGCCGTCCATGGACGGTCGTTCGTCGAGGTCGTGCACGGCCCGACGGGCGCGCGCGTCGCAATCGACGCCCTCCACGCGCTGCGCGGGTGGGCGGCCCTGTCGGCGCTGCGCGACGCCGACGGCGCGTTCGCCAGGTGCGAGCGGTCGCCGTTCTGGGCGAAGGAAGAGGCGGCGGCCGTCGCGCGCGCGCGTCGCGGCGTGGACGACGACGACGCGCGCGCGCAGCCGGCGCCGGCGTGGGACTGGACGTTCGAGACCGACTACGGCGGGACGCTGGGTCGCGCCGGCGACGGCGCGCCGGACGGAAGTCGCGTCGCGGAGGCCGTCGAGCGCGCGCTGAGAGAGCGACTCTGGGCGCCGGAGAAGCGGCACTCGCGCGGCGCCCCGGCGGCGGCGCCCGCGTGGGTCGAGGACGCGGCGGCGACGGCCGCCGCGTCGCGCGAGGCCGTCGAAGCGGCGTGGCGCGCCGACCCGGTCGAGTACCGAACTCGCGTTCCGCTCTTCGAGGATGTGTTGCACGACGGGGGCATCTCGGCGCTCGACTGCTCGGTGGCGACGACGCGGCGCACGTGGTTTCTCGTGCTCCGGCAGACGATCGTTGTGCTCGGCCGCTTCGCGCGCGTCCGCGACGTGACGTTTTTCTTCGACGGCCACGCATGCTACCGGACCAAGAACGAGCGCGTCGCCGCCGCGCCGCGCGCGATCGAGCTCCGGCGCCTCGCGCCCTCGCTCCGCGCGGCTTCGTGGCCGTTCGCCGGCGCCGTCGCCGAGCGCCTGGACGTCGACGTGCGCGCCACCACCACGCCACGCGCGCCGCCGCGCGCCGAGCCGGCGCCGCCCGCGGCGCTGGCCGCGAGCGTAGCGCCCGACGACGGAGGCGACGCCGCGCCCGACTC
>Ga0302122_10001678_pt1 | contig 14055 bp, 7 predicted proteins | sample CB21_SCM_MG_FD_203115 | JGI IMG/M metagenome (GOLD analysis project Ga0302122, IMG submission 203115) | Marine microbial communities from Western Arctic Ocean, Canada - CB21_SCM | ecosystem: Environmental > Aquatic > Marine > Oceanic | place: Canada: Western Arctic Ocean | collected 2017-09-28
GCCGCCGCCCGTCGCGGCGGCGCCGAAGCCCAGCCCCGCCCAGCAGACGTCCCAGGGCCCGAAGCGCCGCCGCCGCCGCCGCCGCACGGGGAGCGTGTGCTCGGAGACGGCGCAGCCCGTGGACGCGGGCCCGGGCCCGGCCGCGGCGCGCGCGGCGCGCGTCTTGGCCGACGCGTGGGCCGGCGACCGCCCCGACGACGGCGAGGGCGACGGAATAATGCTCTTCGCGCGGCGCGTCAACGCCGCCGCGAGCGCGGCGAACGGCGGCAAGCCGCTAGATGGTTCGAAGCGCGCTGCGGTCGCCGGCGCCGCGAACGACGCCGCGGCCTGGGCCCTGTCCCGGTACATGAGTGACGAGTCCCGGGTTGCCAAGGAGTGTTGTTTGCCTGCCTGCGTGTGCCTGGCCGCGGCGCTGGGGGACGACCCGACGCGTTTGGCGGCGCTGGAGGACGCGGTCCTCGACCTCGCGCGGGACGCCTGCTTGAGGGCGGCCTGCCGGCGCCATCACGACGTGGCGACGGCGGCCCTGGCCTGCGTCGCCGCGGCGTGCCGGGCGGGGCCCGCCCCGGGCTTCGTGCGGCGCGGCGCCGGCGGCGCCGTCGTCGCGGCATTGGTGGAGTCGTGCCTCGCGCCCGACGGCGCGCCGGCGCTCAGCCCGTCGGCGACGAGCGTCGCGGGCGAGGGACTGAAAGCGTTGAACGCCATGGCGCGCACGGACCGCGCGGCGCTCGGCACAAAAGTCTTCGCGGCCCAGGAGTTGCGGCCCCAGTTGTTGCACCTCTGCGACGCGCTCTTCGAGACGCTGGCGGTGGCGGGCTCCTTTCAGGCCACGGCGTCGAACGGCCTGGACGAGCTCGTGAAGCTCGTGGGGCACTTGGCGCGGCACGACCAGGAGTGCCTGCTCTGGGCGTCGCCGTCGCGGCCGGCGCTCATGGGGCGGCTCATCAACCTGCCGATCCGCTACTTCTCGCAGCCCCGGGCCATGGACGTGCTCTTCCCGACGCTGGCGGCGGCCTGCGTCGGCAACGACCGCGTCGCCATGGTGGCCGCCGAGGACGTCAGCCTGGGCGCCGTCGCGGACTACGTGCGCGCGCGCATCGACGCGCCGGGCGACGCCTCGGCCGGGGCGCTCCGCGAGCGCCTGCCCGAGGCCGAGTGGGCGGCGGCCGCCGAATACCTCGACCGCGTCGGCGACGCGGGCTCGCTCGACTAGGAGCTGGGGACGCGGTGTAAATTTTGTAAACCAAACTACAGAAACACGCCGTTTACACAAAGCTACGGGGTTGCGGGCTCTAGTTGCGGGCGGGCACTCGCCTCGATCAGCTTGACCACTTGCTTGACCAGGATGTAAAACTGTGCCGCGTATGGTCCAAAGCCTGTCGTTCCTCTGGCCCTGGCAAGTTCGTCTTCCCTCAACTCTGTTATAAGGAAAGACACTGGATCACCCACGTCAAGAACACCTGCCACCTCGGCAAGGTCCCGCGCGGTCTCGCGAGCGTCAGCCCCGCGTTCGAGTAAGTAGATAGCCACCGCCACGCTCCCCGTCCACCGATCAATTGCTCCTGAGATCTCGTCGAAGTCGATGCCCCCAGTCCTAATGTCGGTGAGCGAGGACAGCGCCCACGTCAGCGGCGAATGTCGCGGACGGTACGACGGACCGGCACCCACATTCTTCGCCATCGCGTTTATATCAGCACCGGCCGCCACTAGCAGCCGTGCTTTGGCCATGCCATCTAGGTGGCCGAGTCGCGCGACCCAATGGAGCGGTGTCCCGAGCCAGTGGCCGTTCGATCCTGGGATATTCGCGCGTACGCGTTCGTTGGGACTCGCGCCGTAGGCGAGAAGACGCTCGACGAGCAGCGTCGAGCAGCCGCCAATGATGCGCGTGGCCAAGAGCTTGCCTGCCGACCGTCGCGTCGTCAATTCCGCCGCGTATTCGGGCAGCAGCTGAGCGGCCTCGCGCACGGTGAGACCCGGCCGCCCGCCGAAGCGCGCCCGTTCGAAGTCGTCGACGCCTTTCCGCAGCGCCAGCCGTTGGTCCGCGGTCCCGCGGCTCGCGCACGCCACGACGACGGCCGATGCGCCGGCGCACGCGGCGACGCGCCGCAAGATGTCATCTGGGAGCCCCAGGAACATCAGCGTCTGCGGCTCGTCTTCCATGCTCACCACCGTGCCTTAGTGTGCGTACTCACGGCTGCGCCGGCGCGCCGTAGCCCTTGGCCTTGAGCGTGCGGTACTTCTTGAGCTGGATCAGGGCGCGCATCTCGCGCAGCATGTAGCGGCCGTAGCCGACGGCCTTGCGGATCTCCGCCTCGCTCCGCAGGTCCGCGCGCTCGCGGAACTCCCGCTTGGCCCGGTCGCGCACGTGGTCGAGGCCCGCCGGGTACCCGCGGCCGACGACGAGGATCTGCTTGTAGAGGTCGCGGACGACGGGGCGCATGCAGTTACTGCTTGCGATGATGAGCACTGGCGCACCGCTACGAGCTTGTACGCGAGCAGGTTGGTCGATTTTGTGGAGAGCTGGCGCGCGCGCAGCCGCAGATCCGCAGCACTGCGGCAAGAATCTGTCCGTATCGTGACGAGCTGTAGTGCTGCAGGAAAGCGCGAAGGCGGGTCAGCGTGCGGGTTTCATCCTTTGTTTAATTCGGGTTCGAGTTATTGCCAACTGCTGAAGCATCACGCCAGCCGTGCATCGCCCCGCCAGACGTAGAGATTCGCTGTGTGTCGTAGCTGAAGGCCGAACGCGTGACAAGGAGGCTTTTTGCCGCCTTGATCTGAAGCACACAAAAGCTGCAGAGTAACACAGTTGGAGACCGCGCCCTGGGTCCGACGACAGCGCCCTTTGTTAGCAGAGATCACGCGAACGCAGCGAGACTACAAAAGCAACAATGCTCGCCGACGCCTACGACTGCGTCGTCTTCGACTGCGACGGCGTGCTGTGGGCCGGCGGCGAGACGATCACCGCGGCGCGCGCGACGCTCGACGCCCTCAAGAAGCAGAAGAAGCAGGTCTACTTCGTGTCCAACAACAGTTCGCGGTGCCCGGACGCCTTCCGCCAGGTGTTTGAAACGCACGGCCTCGGGGCGCACGTAGAGGACGAAACAAAAATGTGGAACACGGTCACGGCCGCGCGGCGCTGGTTCGCCGGGCGGGCCACGAAGAAAGCTTATGTGGTCGGCTGCGCTGCTTTAAAGGACGCCGTGCGCAGTAGTGGCGTGACCGTCGTCGAGCCGTGGAAGCGCCTCGGCGCGACGCCCGACGAACTCGCGGACGAGGAGATCGACGGGGACATCGACGCCGTCGTCCTGGCCTTCGACAAGGACTACGGCTACTTCGAGATCTGCTACGCGACGCGGTGCCTGCTGGAGAACAAGCACTGCGAGCTCGTCGTGACGAACCGGGACTTCCAGTTCCCGGCGCAAAAAAATAGGAAGCTCCCCGGCAACGGCGCCTTCGTCGCCGCCGTTTGCTCGCGGCCCAGCGCGAGCTGGACATCGTCGTGGGCAAGCCGTCGCCCTTCGCGCTCGAGGCCATCGTCGCGGACGCGGGCGTTTCTTCGAGAAGGACGCTCATGGTCGGCGATATGTGGTCCGGCGTGGAGTTCGCGCACAACGCCGGGTGCGACGCCCTGCTCGTGCTGTCGGGCGTCGCGACGGCGGCGGACGCGGACGGATGGCGCGGGCGCACGCGGCCGGACTTAGTCGCCGCCGACCTGTCGGCGCTGCTCCGGCCCGCGGCGCGGTTCCCCGCCGCCGCGCCGGCGGCAACGGCGCGGCGGTGGCGCGCCGCGGCCGTCGTCGTTCTGGCGGCGGCGGCCTTTGCGCTCGCGCGGCGGCGGGGGGAGGCGCCGGGCCGCGACGAGCTCGAGGCGACGCGGTGGCTGACGGCGAAATAAATTTACTAGTGAATCTATGGCGCCCGGCTGGGTGGCACCTAGCCTGAGCACATTACTTGGTGCAGGCAGGTCAGGTCTCAGGTCTCAGGTCAGGACAGGTCAGGACGACATGCAAAAACTCGATAAAACGGGTTTTTGGCCTTCGGACAGCCGGGCATCTCGCCTCTCGGACGCCACGTGCGGCTGAACTAACAGCGCCTCCGCCACGTGTTTGCGTATTTAACCTCGCTGCTCGCTGGCAGAGTCACATAGCGAGTGCGACAGGCATCAGTGCTCAAGGAGGCTATCAGAATCATGCTTAAAGCTGTCGCGTTCCTGCTCGCATCGACGATTGCCGCAGCGCGACCGGCCGGCCCACGAGCGCTGCCGCGGCAGAAATCGGTCCGGCAGACCGCGGTCCTCCGGCGCGGCGGCGCGTCGAGCCTCGCCGTCCTAACGCACGCCGCCGTCGGCGCCGCGGTCGAGGCGGGCGCGCTGCTCGGCGTCGTCGCGGGCGCGCGCGCGCTGCCGCCCGGCGCGTCCGCGGCCATCGCGAGGCTCAAGATCCTGCCGGGCGAGACGGTCCGCGGGCTGCCCGCCGCGGTGTGGTTCGCGTGGTGCATCGTCGTCTTCGGGTCGTCGGCGGTGGGGTCCCTGGTGGACGGCTCGCTGCGCGCGGCCACGAACCAACTATTGGTGCCCCGGAAGGTGCCGGGCGAGGAAGGGTGGTACGCGTCGCTCGACCGGCCGCCCTGGGAGCCGCCGGGCTTCGTCTTCCCCATCATGTGGCTCATCGTCTCCAAGCCGACGCAGTTATTAGCCGTGGCGAAGGTGTGCGCGTCCGTGGGCGGCGAGGGCGCGGGCGCGGCGACGCTGCCGTGGGCGCCGCTCGCCGCGTACTGCCTGCATCTGGCGCTGGGCGACGCCTGGAACAAGGTGTTCTTCGGGCAGCAGAAGATGTTTGCCGGCGCGCTCCTGATCACCGTCTTCTACGGCGTGCTCCTCACATCGGCGTATCTCTTCTCGCAGATCGACGCGACGGCGGGCCTGTTGATGGTTCCGACGTGCTTGTGGGTCACCATCGCAGCCGCTCTGAACTGGTCGATCTACTTCCGGACAGGCAGCGCGAAAAGCGACTGAGGTAGCCTATGCCGCGCCGGCTAACGTTTACGAGCATATAAAATATACGCTGGGAAGGGGATAGGGAAGGGGATCGCGCGTGGGGAGGGGCGCGTATGAGCTATGGGCAAGCCGCTCAGGCGCCGAACGCCGCCTCCAGGAGCCAGTCGAACGCGGCCTCGGCCTGCCAGATCTCGGTCCCGCCCTCCGCGAAGAAGCCTTGCGTCGGGTTGGTGCTGATCGAGGAGTGGTACGATTGGAGCGGAGGCGGCGGGTCTAAGCTGGGCATCTGGGCGATCTCGTCCATCGGGACGACGTAGTAGCCGGAACCGTCCGGCTGGATGCAGTCCCCTTTTTCGCCGTCGCCTTCGCAGAAGCCCGAGTATGTCTGCTGGAGCGTGAAGATCGACGCGGAGTCAATCCCCGGCGGCGGGTTGCCGTGTAAAGGGGTGAATCCCCGGGTGATCACGGGAATATTTGGCGTCTCTGGAGCCGAGCTCGCGGGCCTCCCTGGCCGCGAGCCAGGGGGTGTCTCCGGCAGATGAGGCGTCTTGCTCGGCGCAGAGCATGACGCCTGACCCAAAACCCTGCACGCGCCTTCAAGCCCAAAAGTGCCAAAGTGCAATTAGCTGGCCAACGGGGTTTCACTCGCGGCGGCGTTGTGGGCGCGCGTTCCTGACAGTGAAAGATCACTCCCAGGACGCCGTGAACGACCTCTTACGCCTTTACGCGCGCGGGTGGCGATATCTACAGAGTTAAAAGCGATTGGCCAAAATGATGTAAGGCGCGCGGGTTTTGGACGCAGCACTCCGTCATTTCAAGTCCACATACTCGTCCGCACCTGTCCGTTCCTTCGCAATACAGCGAAACGACGGCCGGTGCGCGCGTTCGTCGCGTGCAAAGAATTAGCAGCAGAGCAGGATGCAGCCTTCGAGACGACAGGAGGGAGACGTCGGGCGCCGACCGACGAGGTCTTTTAATCTCGTCGGCCGGCTGGCTCAATTGACCCCCTTGGTCGTTGATTGTCGAGGGTGAGACGTGCGAGCGTCGCCGAGGGAAACGCAGGATGGCAGCCCTGCCCGCTTCGAAAGAACGACCCGCAGGGGCCACGAGCATGTAAGGACACTCAACTTACCCGTCCGCCCCCGCCACGGCGTCCAGGTCCACCGCACGCGCGACGGGCATGGACTTCGTGGCCGACCCTGCGACCCAGGCGTCCCGCAGGAACTCCAGCGTCGAGGTCCAGCCCACGACCGGCACGAGGTCCGCGTCTGCGACCTCCTCCGGTAACAAACGCCCCTCGGCGAGCTGCGTCGCCACGTGCGCGGCCTGGACGCCGCGCAGGGTGTGGACCGCGTCGAAGGCGTCGCGCGCGGCGGCCCAGGCCCCATTCACCAGCTTGAATAATTCCGCCGTCGACGTGCCGGCGGCCCAGTCGGGTTTGCGGAGCCCGTCCAGACGCAGTCCGGCCTCGTACACGAAGCCGCGCGCCGCCTCGATCTGCAGGTCGAAGCCCTCCATGAACGTCACCTCGAACTCGTCCAGGAACTCCGCTATTACTTTGGCGTAGGCGTCCCACACTTGGAGGAGCTGCACCGCGGCGCCTCGGGCGTCGAAGAACAGCTGCCGGCGCGCCGGCGCGCCCAGTTTCCGCGCCCAGGCGCCGCTCACGTCCCGGCGCGCCGTCCGCTCCAGCGCCACCGCGCAAGCAGCTTCCTCGGTCAATTTTTCTTTGATCGCGCCGCCGCCCTCGACCGCGAGCAAGGCCTGGCCGTAGGCGCGCGCGTTGTGGAAGTGCTGCCTCTGCACAGCCAGGGCATCGGCTGCCTCCTCCTGGCGCGGACTCACGGGCCAACGCCGCACGCCGGGCGTCGGCGCCGGCGCGGGTTCGAGCGGCTCGTCGGAGAGCGGGGCGCCCTCGTCGGTGGGCGCTGCAGACGAGGGCTCCGCGACGCCCAGGCTCGCCCGGGTCGCCTCGAAGCCTTTCGTGGACCGTAAGGCTTCGGCCGCGCCCAGGGACGTCGGGGCATCGCTCTCGTCGTCGTCCTCCTCTGATGAAGGCGACTTCGACGCCCGAAGGGCCTTCGCCACGCGGTCGTCGACCGCCGTGGCCCAGTGCCGCAACAACAAGTGGAGGAACGCGTCTACGTCCCCCAGGTCGTCGTACTGCCGTAATAACTCCATGTCGCCCACCAAAATATCCATCTCGCGCGACGCGGCGCCCAACCGCGCGTCGAGGAGCTCGCGCGCCGTCTGCTCGAGAAGGTCCATCGGCGCGAGCCAGAAGCCGCACGCGTTCCCATCGCTCCCGGACGTGTGCGTTTCGGGAAACAGCGCGCCGTCCGGCTCCAGACCGCAGTTGCGGCGCACTTGTAATATTGAGTTGACGTAGAACTCCAGCGCGTCCCCGGCGCGCCGTTGGATGGTCGCCTCCTGGAGGGCCTTGGCATCCGCCAGCAAATCCAGCGTGCTCCCCAGGCTCCCGGGCTTGAGGAAGGACACGGCGGGCAGGTCCTCCCGCTTCGCGCCGGTCAGTAAACAGAAGACGCGCAGGCGCGGCAGGACGCCCGCCCGTTCGCGGCAGTTCAAGAAGAGGTCGTGCAGCTCCCGCTCGGCCAGCGACGCCAGGCCGAATCGCTGTAGGTGGTAGCCGTGGACCACGTCCACGAAATCTAGATCCAGGCTGAACAACCACTCGTAGAGGAGCCCGACCCGCGCCAACACGTCGGTGGACGGCCGCCTTATTTCCCGTTCTTTGATGCCGCCCCGGCCGCTCATGTAGCCCTTGCGCATGCGCAGCCGCACGCTCTGGGGCGCGCCGTGCTCCAGCTGCTGGCGCCGCTTCCAGCTCTTACTCACACGCGCCACAGCTAAAGTTGTCTGTAATCTAGCGACCATGGTCCAGCTCTCCGGCTCGTGGAAGTCGACTAATACGAGCTCCAGGCACCGTAATTCCCGTAAGATTGTCACGACGAAGTCCCCCGGCGTCAGCTGCCTCCAGGATAAACGTTGGCCGAAGCCGCCTTCGCCGGTCCCCTCGGGGTAGTCATTGCCCAGCTCGTAGGACCGTAAGCGATGGTCCAAACATAACTGGAGTAATCGTCTATAAGCCGCCAGCGGCTGTAAACCGTCCACGTCGCCGACGCTGTTGTCCTGCGCCAACTCGATGGACGTATCAAATTGCTTCCTCAAGAACTTGAAGCGCGACTTCGCGTGGTCCGATAAAGTGTTCTCCACGCGGTCCATCAGGCCCCGCATCATGCGCTCGCGCACGTGCACCACGGCGCCCAGCTGCCGTCTTTCCTTTTGGGGCAGGGGGAAGTCCCGCGGGGCGCGCGCGTGGTGCGGCAGGGCCAACGCCTTGGCAAAGAAGCGCTGCTTCTCGCAGGTTTCCAGGAAGACCTCGTAGTTGACCTTGCCCATGCTGGCTTCGTGGGCTTCCCGGTATAAATGTGCCGCGTAACACGTCGAGGCGTCCGGTAATAAAGTTCGGACAATGGCCACGAACTGGGGCAAGTCCACGCAACTCGGCGGCGCGTTCGGGTCGTCGTTGCGCTCCGGTGTCTCCGGTACTCTCCCTTCGCCGTAGTCCGGCGCGTGGACCGCGATGGTTCCCGCGAGTGCCGTCTCGAACATCAAGCGCACGGCCGCCCGTCTATGTGCCTGCTCCTCTCTATACAAATGAGTTAAAACGCGCAGCCACAGCGCCATGTCCACGCACTGCAGTTGCGCGGCGCCCCACTTCTCGCTCCGCCCCTCGGATTCGACGGCGATATCTTTCGTGGCCTTCAGGGCACCCTCTCTTAACCGAAGGTTGCCCTTCTGCAGCACCGTCTCCGCCGCTTCTAACGCATCCACTAACGGCAGCCAGATGGCCTGCTGTCCGCCCAATGATAAAGCGTCGGCGTCGCCGATGGCCGCGAGGCGGTCCCACGGGGGGTCCGCGGGCGTCGCGCCGGTTTCTTGGCGTTTTGCAGCTTTTGCTTCAAAGGCCTGCACCTTATTTTTCAGTTCAAAATACGTGGACGCGCCGACGGCGCCCTGCGCAACTAAAACGACGCCCGCGGTCGTCTGGATCAGCTCGTTGCAGTACAGGTAGAACGCCAAAAAGTCCACGCCGTGCGACTCGTCTAATAAGCTCCAGAACAATTTAGCTTCATCCGATTCTCTCGACAGTAATTTGACCCCATAATACAAACCCCACCTATCATCATCCGCGACCTTGATGGCTTCTCTCCTTTCCGGTTGACTGAGCTTATCCAGATAGGACCGCGGCGGCTCAAAAAAAGCATAGGCGAACTCCGGGAAGCGCGTGCGCCCGTCCTGGTAGGGGCCGTGCGCCGCGTGGTCTCTCAATAAAGCACCTATTATAGCGCGCATGCACCGGCGGGTCCACACGACACTGCGCGGCGGCCGCTCGCCGCCTAACGGCGGTAACAACAGCCGAAAGCCGTGGCACACGAGTTTGGGGGGCTCGGGCTCCGGACCCACGATCGCCTCCCTGATGTTGTTCATATCTGACAAGGACTTGCCGCACTTGATGCATAGGACATTTGCTAAAGGATCTTCCTCGTCGATGGGGTCGGGCTCCTCCTTGTCTAGGTGGCCGTCCCTTTCCAAAGCAGCGAGTTCCCCTTCCTTTTGGTCTTGCTTCGCCTTCTTCAGTTCCTCCTCCCGTAACACCTTGGCCTCCTTGGCCTGGTACATGGCCACCACACTCTCCCGGTCCGCGAGTTTCGCCTCTAACGCTTGCGAAGCGCCGTGCATGCTGCGAATCGTCTTCTCGAGCACGGGGACGCGCGCCGCGTCGCCTTTGCAGCTTCGTAACGCCTCGACCTCCTCCCGTAAAAGCGCCAGCTCCACCTTCTGCTCCTTCATGACGTTCTTCAGGTCGGACTTGGAGACCATCTCTTTGTCCCTCTGAAGATCTTTGAACACCCCGTTCAAGGTTTTGACGGTCTCGTTGAGTTTGAGGTTCGCGCGCCGCCGCTGGTCGTCCTGCTTCTGCAACGCGTGGAGCTGGTCCGCGTGGGTGGTGCCCGCATCCATTAAAGCTTCTTGTAGGTTCTTTTGGAGCGTGATCTTTTCTTGTTGTCGTAACTCTTGGAGCTCCTCCTGTTTTGAGTTCTGGTCCTGGATCTCCCCGCACGCCTTGTCGAGCTGCCACAAAGCGTCGGAATGTAAACGGCACACGCGGTTGAAGACGGTCCCAAAGCGCTGTCTCAAAACTTCGAGCAACCGGCCATGTTCTAAGCATCCAACGGTGACCTGCCCCGCCAATTCGGCGCACGTCTTATCGGCCCACTTCTGCTCGAAGACGCAGGCGCCCAGGTCCTCGCGCGCCTCCCGCCACAACCGCGCCGAGACGCCGACCTGGGCGGCAACGCCTTCGTCGTCACTAAGGACCCGGCTCAGCTTGGACCGGTCGGCGAAGGCTGTACTAACGGCCGCGCAGCACTCGAGGTAGTCGCGCGCCGCCTCGGGGTCCGAGTCCTGCCGCGCCAACCTCCCGATGGCCTCGCTTTCCCCGCGGCCGTGCGGGTCCCGCTGGTCCGCGATGTTCATGGCGTCCCCAAAGCGCGCCGCGAGGGCGGACCCGGCCCCACGCCCGGTCGTCGCGACGGCCAGCGTCTTTGCTTTTTGGCTCTTCTTCTTCTTGAGCGTCGCCACGGCCCGCCCGGTGTTCCGCTTTCCATCCACGGACGGGAAGATGGTCGAGGCGTACTTGCCGTAGGCGTCGCCGCGCGTTTCCTCGCGGCCCTCGTAGGCGAGTAGGCTGCTTGGGATCGCGGCGGGCTCGGCCAGCGTCGGGCGCCGCGCGCCCAGGGGCGCGGACCCGCTGCGCGGCTCGAGGTCCGCCAGCGTGACGCTGCGGCCCGCCAAGCCCGCGAGGCGGCTCATGCTTGTGTGGGTTGTTTGCTGCCCAACCCTGTGGCGGTGTGTTGCGAACACTTCTGCCTGCTCGTGGGGCTGCCTAAACGCTTCTTGCTTGTCCACGGGCGCACGCTTGTGGTGGCACACCTGCTCGTCCAGCGGCGCACGGACAAACACAGGTTAGCGCTGCCCAAGTTTGCAGGCTGTGGATCTATTTCCTTTTTCGAGGACTGGTGCCGGCTGCTATACATGCCGACAGGCTTCGCGACTACTAAGCAGCTTCTTTTTTGAAGCGAAACCCGCACGACGGGTTTTGCTGTCTTTTTTGTAGCTGGTTTTGTGATGCTGTACCATATGCACGCATGATTCGTCGCTGCGAACAATGCGCAGTGCTGCTCCTAGCAAGCACGGGCGCGCTGCAGCTGCCGTGGCGCGCGTGGCGCATTGTCACGCCGAGACTGGATGGTGGACGCCTCGACGAGTGCCTCAAAAATGCCGCAGCGGTGCAAGTGCCGCCAGCCGCGGCGGCAGGCACGGCGATCAAGTCGCTATGCTTCGACACGGACGCGGGAGGTTACCTCGTGGCTGTCGTTAAGGCGAACGACGGCGTCGACACGGCGCAATTAGCGTCCGCTGTCGGCGCGACGAGCGTCAAGCTGTCGCGCCCTGACACAGTTGCGGCGGCGACGGGCTTCGGCGTCGGCTGCGTGCCTCCGGTAGGCGTCGCAACTCCAGTCGTCGTCGACAATTCCGTCGCAGCCCTGCGCGGCCGCATCGTCGGCGGTGCGGGAGACGAGGCGCGGCGGCTCGTCATTCGAGACGGCGCGGAGTTGCTACGCCTCTCCGCCGGAATTTCAGCGGATATCCAGCCCCCGGGACGCGCCGCGGAGCCGCCAGCGAGTGTTCCCGCGGCGCAGGGTATCGACGCCTCCGGCCGAAACGTGACGATCGTGGGCCGCATCGTGTCCAAACGCCAAATGGCGAAGCGCCTCTGCTTCGTGAGTCTCGAACCGACGGCTGGTGGCCGCTGGCGGCCGCTCGGGCGATTCTTTTACCCGGACGTCGATCTGCAGGTCATCTTCGGCGCGACGCTGGCGCGGCGGCGCGGCGACGACGGCGCGGCGAACATCATCCGGCGGCTCCGCGTCGGGCAGCTCGTGGTGGTTGACTGCGTGCCGACGTGGTTAGAGCGACCCTCTGTCAATGGACGGCGCGAGCGGTCGACACTGGTCTTTCGAGCCGCTGAGCGATGGCGTCAGATCTTCCGGCGGCGACAGATCGATCTCCACTGCGCCGACGTGGGGACCGTAAGGGGCTTCGGCGGCGGCACCGGAGACAGGACGCCGCGGTCTAGACGAAGAGAAAAACCTCCACAGACTGCGGCGCCGTTCCTCGAGCTCCCATGTGACGTCAAGCTCCACTACGTTACTGAGCCAAATGAGGCGCCGGCCGCCATCACCGCTCTCGCCGGGGCGTCCGTGGTCGGCCTTGACGCAGAATGGGAACCGGAATCGTCGTCTGATACGCCGGCGGCCACGGTGCAGCTCGCCACGTCCAAGGCGTGCGTCGTTTTGGACCTGGTCGCGCTGGAAAAGTGCGAAGGAGGCCTCGCGGCCGCCGACGCGATCGTCGCAGCGGCGCTGGACAACGCGCTCCTCGTCGGATTTGGTCTGGAGACCGATCTTGCACGGTGCTGGCCGGTGATTGCGAGCCTCGACGCGCCTGAGACGCGCGAACTCCGCGGCATGGCCGGGGCCAACTCGCTGGCAGCGCTCGTCCGCAAGACGCAGGGCCGCGATCTCGACAAGAGCCTGCAGAGGAGCGCGTGGGGCACGATGCCGCGCCCGCTGCCCGACGACTGTGTCAAATACGCGGCGCTTGACGCCTACGCGTGCGTGCTGGCGCATGACACGCTCGGGGATGAGCCTGCGGAGTCAAAATTGGCCGCGCGCGACCTGCGTGCGACAGAGGACGCGGTGGAGCGGTGCTTGGGGCGCGGGCGCAACCGCGTGCGCGGACAACACCCCAAGGACACGGCTCTCTGCTGGCTGACGGGCGAGGACGCGGTCGGAGGCTACGACAAAAGGGGCGGCGCCGTCCGCCTCGCCGAGGGTACGGTCCTGTTTGTGAACTGGGCGGGGCAAACGGATCGCAAGACTTTTTTTGACCGCAAATATCCGAACGCTCTCCGGACCGACGGCACGGTCACCTGGTGGCCCCCGCGCAACTTTGACGAGGAGCGCTTGTCCGAGCCGCTCCACCTCTTCGGGAGGCGCGGCAAGGACAATTCCTTGTACCTGGGGCGGTTGTCATACGTCGGACCGCTCGACGACGCCGGCGCCGCGCGCGGAGGCTTGGTGTTGAAGCTCCTCGACGCGGAGTTGCTTGAGCGACGCGCGGGCGACGGCAACGCGCAGCCCGGATTGAAGGCGTTGTTGGACGCGGCGGCGGGGGAGGAGGAGACCTGTAGTAATGGCGCGTTAGGAGGCATGTTGAGATGCGTGTGATTAAAGTGTTTAGCTAACGATGCCAAGACGAGTAATCACTTTACTGGGTAGACAAGAGGTGCGCGAGACTCCAATCGACCGTCGCGGGCCGTCAAATCGGGTTTCAAGAAAATGCAAAATGGCGCAATAAACATGTCTTGAGCTCGCGTGTGGCCCCAAGCGGTTAACGAACATCTCAAATAGGCCGTACGCCACTGTACTGCCTGTGGTCATAGCGCCAGCGAGGCAAGCGCAGGCAAATCAGAACACACAAAGCACAAATGATGGGTGCCATACCACACCCTCACATTGGCAGTCATGACGCGGCACGCGCGGCCGCCGCCGACGCTTTGGGCATCACGCTTCAACATTTTGAGCACGGTGCAGTGTTCGACTCTGCTGTCGACGCTCTCGCGACCGCCGTGCTCCGCGAACACGTGAGCGGCGCGCCCACAGGTTTTGGTGGCAGCGCTCAGGACAACCGCGCGGGAATGGCCGCCCAGGCATTGTCCAAATTGGCCGCGGCGGGCCGCCTCGCCGACTCGCACCGCGCCCGAGACGCGCTGGTCAAGGTCGCGAATACGCGGGGCCGCGGCGACCGCTACGTCTATGCCGCCGCGCTGGAAGCCCTGGCCCACCTCAACGACGCGGCCGCGCGGGCGACACTCGACGCGCTGCCCGCGCCGTCGCGGTGGTGTCCGT
>Ga0302122_10001682_pt1 | contig 14046 bp, 5 predicted proteins | sample CB21_SCM_MG_FD_203115 | JGI IMG/M metagenome (GOLD analysis project Ga0302122, IMG submission 203115) | Marine microbial communities from Western Arctic Ocean, Canada - CB21_SCM | ecosystem: Environmental > Aquatic > Marine > Oceanic | place: Canada: Western Arctic Ocean | collected 2017-09-28
GCAGGGCGCCGCGCCGTCGACGCGGCGCACGGCCACGACCGCGTCGCGCGGGCCCTCCGGGCCGCACTGGCGGTGTGTCAGGGACGCGGCCACGAGCACGGCCTTGGGCCGCGGCCTGGCCGAGGGCGCGGCGGTCCGGCGCAACCGCACGCCGACGGCCGCGCACCGCCGCACCTCGTGCGAGGCGTTCGCATATGAACAATAAGTGCCCAGCGCGCCCTGGGACGCGGCGTCGGCGAGAATCGCGTCGTCCAGGACGAACGCCGCGGGCGCCCGACCCCCGTCGTAGGACCGGCCGTGCGCGTTCTGGTACCGCAGCTCGGCGCCGAGCACCCGCACCAACTTGCCGTACCGCCGCATCTCGTGGGACGCGTCCTTAAACGGCGTATGTAAGATGGTGTGTGCGACCGGGTCGTACCAGGTCAACAGCACGCCCTGCCAGTGGCGCGAGGCCATGGTCGCCGCGTGGCGCTCGTGCATGAAGTTTTGGGTCTGGTTGAGGGTCATGCACTCCTTGGACCACGTCGCGTCGCGCCTCGGCGAGAACATGGGCAAACAGGTAAAGGGCCACGCCTGCGCCCGATGCACGGTCGTAACCGTGGCCGCGAGCACCACGAAACACCCCACCAGCGCCCGGAGGCCGTCCCGGCGCCCCTTCTTTGCCGAACCCCTCAAGTCCACCAAGAGCACATACACGAACGCGGACGGCAGGTAGTTCACGTTGGGCATGGCCACAAAAATCCCCACGTGGAAGGCAGCCCAGGCCCCGCACATGACATGAAGGAGGCGCGCCCGGGCGACCAGGGCGAGCGGCGCGCCGCACTCGATCAACAGCGTGCCGACGGCGGCGAGTCTTGCTAGAAAGGCGTTGTCTCTCAATAGGTTCCGGACCCTCAAACCGCTCTCGACCACGTTCGGGGACTGCAGCGCCCACCGCAACGACCCGCCGCCGGCCCACTCGAACGAACAGGTCTGACCGTTGCACAGCTTCATGTATCCGGCCGAGGCGAAGATGGCCACCGTCAGGACCAATAGCAAACGCTTCCCGAAACTCCCGTCGCACCGGTCGATGCTGAGGCACAGGGCCGCCAGGGCGGGCAGGAGCCACCGATGGTTCGAGCCGCTCCCGAGCTGGTGCAACGCCTGCAGGAAGAGGAGGGACGCGCCCGCTATGAGTGCCGATAAGCGGGGGACGGCGCCCACCGCGCCCGCGACGTGGGCCGCGCCGGTCACGTAACCCAAAACCGTCATGCGCCGCTTACAGACGTCCACGCTCCCTCGGGTCAGGCGCCGCGCGAGGACGTCGACGAGCGGCAAGAGACCCCGCCCGGTCGGCGACGCGAACAACGACAGGTCCTTCTCCTCGCACCAGAGCCAGGCGGCCCCCACTAGCTGGGGCCGCCTCCAAAAATCTTGTCTGACGTACGTAAAGTACTTCATGAACTCGGGCCCGTAGCGCGTGACATCCGTGAAGATCGCGGAGAACTGCAGGGTCCAAAACACGCGCCGCTGCGTCGGCGTGAACGGGCTCAGGGCGTAACACCACCAGTGGACGACCGGCCCGCGTCGTTCTTTGCTGGCGAGGACCCACATGGCCACTAACAAGGCGAGGTGGGCGGCGTAGCCGGCTTTTATCGCGACTGCTGCGGCCGCGACGGTCGCGGCCAGCGCGCCGCTCTCCCGGAAGACGTCTTTGAACTTATTCGTCGAGTCCTGCTCCTCACAAATCCCATTTCTGAGCTTCTTGGAAGGCGTCTTTTTGCTGGACGTCTTGCGCGGCATTAGTGCTGCTGCGCTTGCTCTGATGTAGCGCTTGACGTCACAGCGATGCGTTCACAGTGCGTCCGAAGGCGCTTGATGTTAGCGATGCGTTCTCAGTGCGTCCGAAGGCGTCTGATGACGCAGCGATACGTTCCCAACGCGCCCGAAGGTGTCGTTTGGCCAACCGCTCGCCGTTTTGCTGTAAGCTCGCCGACTACCGCAGCAGCAACAGGAGCACGTGTGCTCTGAGAACGAGTTTTACCAAAAACCCGCATAGAACCCGAACCCTTTAAAATCAAACTAAGGAGAGCAGCGCGCAAACTCAGTAAAAGCTTCTGGAACACGAGCGTGCGTCAATAGGCACCTGAAGGTCTGTCTCCAGGACTGCGGGTGCGGCAACTTCGGCCAGTGGCGCAGGCGCGGCCGTATAGCTCAGCAAGGTGGCGCTGTTACTCGCAGAAGGCGGCTCCATCCGTGTCAGACGCTTCATCGTGACGGCGCTGTTCTTCGCGCGCGGCGCGCGGGCGCTGCGGCCGGCGGCCCGCCGGCTGGGGCGGCGCCCGGGCCGCCTCGCCAGCGTCGCGGCGTCGCGGGCCGAGGCGTTCGCGCCGCCGGCGCAACAGCAGAGCGTGCCGGTCTATGCGAGCCCCGAGCCCCCGGCGCCGACCGAGCTGCCCATCGCGTACGGCGACGTCGTGGTCGTGAACGACGTGGCCACGGCGCGCGCGGTCGCGGAGCGGCTGGGGGCGGCCCCGGACCGCTACCACGCCGTGGACACGGAGGTCGACGGTATTGATTTGAGCAAGGACGGGCCCGTCGGCAACGGCGTCGTGACGTGCTTCACGGTCTACTCCGGGCCCGACTTTTCCTACGACGGCGTCGCAACGGGCAAAGCTTTGTTCGTGGACACGACCCAACCGGACGTACTACAAGCCTTCCAAGGCTTCTTCGCCTCATCATCCTTGAAGAAGGTCTGGCACAACTACGGCTTCGACCGGCACGTGATCGAGAACATGAAAATGGAACTCAACGGCTTCGGCGGCGACACCATGCACATGGCCCGGCTCTACGACTCGAGCCGCCTAAAAACGTACGGCGGCGACGGCTACTCGTTGGCTTCGCTCTCCGCTGATTTATTGGGCGACGGGGGCGCCAAGGTCTCCATGAAGACGCTGTTCCCCGAGTTTTTTAGGAAAAAACGCATCGAGGGCGAGGGTACTTCTCGTAAATCCTACCTGGACGTGCTCGGCATGCAGACCGATCCTCTCACAAGAGATTCTTTTATCTGCTACGCGGCCTACGACGCCAAGTGCACCTGGGAGGTGCACGACGTTTTGCGAGTGAAATTGATGAACCAGGGCTGGGAGCCCATGGCCAACGGCGTCAAGGACAAGGACACCCCGGTGACCATGTGGGACTTTTACGAGCGCTACTTCGTGCCCTTTGGCGGGTTGCTGACGGACATGGAGGCCGCCGGGATATATGTGGACGCCAAAGGGCATCTCCAGGCGGTCGAGAAGGCGGCGGAAAAAGATAAAGTGTTAGCTCTGAAGACGTTCATGGACTGGTGCATCAGTATCATGGGCGAGGACGGGCGCTTATTTAACCCCGCCTCCTCCAAGCAGATCCAAACTTTATTGTTTGGTGGTTCAGCGAACCAGAAGACGGGCGAACTGTTGGAGCGGGAGCGCGAGTTCGACGTCGACGTGCCGTTCGACGACGCGCCCGTCGAAGTCGTATCGGAGGAGGTGTCCGTCACGCGGGAGGAGTTCTATACGAAAGCAACAGCCAAGCTCTTAAAAGCGGAGTGTGTGAAGCGGTCCTTGAAGGGCACGGGCACGAAGGCCCAACTCATCGAGCGCCTGCGCAACGCCGACGCGGGCGTCTTGGTGGAGGTTTTAATAGGCACGGAAGACGCGCCGCCGCCCCTCACGAGCGCGGAGATCCATGAGCTCTCAACGGCTAAAGTGATGAAGGACGCGTTACGCGCGCGCGGCCTCAAGCTCTCGGGCAAGAAGGATGAGTTACGACAACGGCTCTTAGACGATAGCGCGGCGTTCAAACCGCCGAAGGCAGCGGCCACGGGGCTGCACGCCGTCTACGCGGCGCTGGACGTACCACAATTGGAGAGCGCGTGCCACGTCCGCAGCCTCGAAGTCCCTCCGGCGGCGACGCGGGACCAGCTCCTCGCTATGTTGACGGACGACGACTCGTACGCCGCGGTCTTAACGACGCACGCGCAAGCGTCCGCCCAGACCTTTTCCTTACCCGCGTCCTCGCGGAAGACGAAGCGCAAGCTTCTGGTCAAGTCCATGGGCCTGCAGCCCCAGAAGTTCACGGCCACGGGCTGGGCCTCGTGTACTGCGGATGTGTTAAGGGATCTAGCGGGGCGGCCGAAGGACGGCGTCTGGGGCGACGCCTTAAACGCGTTCGGCGGCGGCAAGGACGGCGAGCGGGCCTGCGAGGCCCTGGATGCGTTGAACGCCATGGGGTCGATTGACACCATGCTCGGGACTTTTATTAAACCATTACAACACCTGGCGGATGACGAATCTAGAGTTCATTGTTCTTTGAATTTGAACACGGAGACGGGGCGGCTGTCATCCAGAAGACCTAATTTACAGAACCAGCCGGCTTTGGATAAGGACCAGTACTTAATTCGAAAAGCCTTCCAGGCCAAAGAAGGGTGTTCTTTAGTAGTAGCGGACTACGGCCAACTCGAATTAAGGCTCTTAGCCCACGTGGCCCAGTGCGAGTCCATGCTGACCGCGTTTAGAGAAGGCGGCTGTTTTCATTCAAGAACGGCCGTGGGCATGTTCGACCACGTGCGCAAGGCGGTCGAGGACGGCGAGGTCCTGCTGGAGCGGGGCACCGGTGAAATCGACAAGCCCCTCGTGAAGGACAAGTTCGCGGCCGAGCGGCGACGAGCGAAGACATTGAACTTCAGTATCGCGTACGGCAAGACGGCCCACGGCCTCGCCAAGGACTGGGGCGTCAGTCAGACCGAGGCCCAGTCCATGTTACGAGCCTGGTACGACGACCGACCCGAGGTCGAGAAGTGGCAGAAGGACACCATCGCCGCGGCGCGGAAATCAGGGTATACGACGACCCTGATGGGCCGGCGGCGGCAGCTGCCCGATTTATTAGAGCGGAATCGGGCTTTACAAGGGCGCGGCGCTCGCGCGGCGATCAACACGCCCATCCAGGGCTCGGCCGCGGACGTGGTCATGATGGCCATGCTGGCGATCGGCGCGTCGCCCGTGTTGAAGGAGCTGGGGTACACGTTATTGCTGCAGATCCACGACGAGGTGATCCTCGAGGGGCCCTCGGAGCACTCGGACGCGGCGCTCGCGGAGCTGATCAAGCTCATGGAGCACCCCTTCGACGGCGTCGGGCTCGACCCGCTCCAGGTGGACCTGATCGTGGACGCGGCGGTCGCGGGGAACTGGTACGAGGCCAAGTAGTACTTTGGGTAATGGGCCTTTTTGTTTGCCATGTGTAGTGGGGGCGCCGTAAGTGGCGCCACCGAACCTATCAAGCCTGAGTACTTCAAGTTAGTATTATATTAGGCTGCTTCTAAGGACGCCTGTGCGACTCGGGTTACAGGTTACACGGGTTTTACCACTGCGCACGAGACGCCGTAGAGGCGAAGGGCATCCATCTTATGGAGCTAGACTAAGACTTTTACCCTCACCCGAAGCCGCCCTTCTTTTTCTTCTTCGGCTTCGCCGCGGCCGGCCGGACGTCGTCCTTTGCCAAAATCTTCGCTTTCTTCTTCGCGCCGCCGCCCCGCAGATCGCCCAGGGTCAGCCCGTTCACGAAGCACGGGCGAATCGAGGGCGGGTTGCCCGGCTCCGCGACGCGCGGGTTCCGGAACGACAGGTAGACCATGGCCCTCCGTGTCCCCGGGGCTCTATTGGCGGTGCCCGCGTGCAGCGTCCGCGAGTCGAACACCGACACGTCGCCGACCTTCAGGAGCCCGACCTTGCGATCCTCCGCGTGTTCCGTGAGCAGCTCGTCTTTTGTGATTTCGTTGAAGAAGCGCAGGTGGCTCACCTTGTCCTGCGTGCGCGGGAGGAAGAGCGTCGGGCCCATGTCGGCGGAGACGTCCTGCAGCGCCGCAAAGCAGGTGAGGAGCGGCGTCTCGCCCGTCGCGTGCTGCGGAGTGTCCGGGTGGAGGACTTGCCGCGGCGACCCGTGGTCCGAGATCAAGCAGGAGATTTCGTGGACAATAGCACCCTCCCCCAAGATTTCGACGACGGCGTCGCCGACGGGTGACTCCGCGATGGCCCGCGCCGCGTTTAACACGCGGTCGTCGTCGAGCGGCAACAAAAAGTCGCGCCGGTTTTCCTTCAACAACACTTCAGCAAACCGGTGCGTGGGGGGCACCTTGCCGCTCCCAGTGTCCTTCTCGGCCTTGGCTAGCGCTTCCCTTACAAAGGTCTTTAGCGTCGCGGCCTGGTCCGGGTCGAGGACGCCATCGCACCGCCCCACGCCCTGCTCCAAGAGCTCGCTCGCGAGCTGGTCGGGCGCGCACGCCTCGAGCGCCGCCCCCCCTTCCCCGATCAGCTCCTCCTCGAAGGCGCCGCGCGCCGCGATGCTCTTCTCGCGCTCCTCGTAGAGCATCTGCGAGACCTCGACGTGCCGCGCGGTCGGTCGTCGCGTGCGCCGGGTCGGCGGCGTCCATGCCGCGACCACTGCGCAGCAGGCGAGGACGGCGCGCATCTGTCCCTGAGGCTGTGAGAGCCTGTACGCTCTCCCCAATGCTTGTGCCAACGGCTGACGAACAGATCGCGTGGACGGCGTCCAGTGGTCGTCTGGAACCCTGAAACTTGTTCAAAGGCACGCCTACGCTGCGTTCCGTGCAAAAAGTTGCACGGCGTGCGCGCGGGTTTTAGCGGTTCTGCCAGCACAGCTATCTGGGGGCCAGCATACCCCGGGGCCACTCCTACGAAGCTTCGCTTCACAGCCCCCCGGACTTTTGCGTCCGCGAAGAAATCGAGTCCCCAACTTGGTGGCCAATTGGTGGCCTCTTGATGCCAAGTGAAAACGATGGGGTCCGGAGCCTCCACACCACGCGATGCGCAGCTGACAAGCTTGGAGGGCGACGAGGAAGCCGTCGCGACGATCCTCGCCGAGCTGGGCAGCTGCGGCGTACCTCGGAAGGGCATGGCCGCCGAGGCGCTGCGGCTGGCATTGGTGGGCGACGGCCCGATGCGCGCGGCCGTCCGCGCCTACCTCGCGGCGCGCCAGTGCGACAACGACTTCGACTTTCTCGTGGCGGCGCGGGATTTCGAGCACACGCGCGGGCCGGACGACGCCGCCGTCCGCGGCCGCGCGCTGGATGTGTACGAGCGCTACGTGAAGAGCGGCTCTCCGAGCGAAGTCTCGCTGCCGTGGCGCGTCAGTGGCGGACTCCAGAGCCGCGTCACCGGCCGCCGCGCCGCCGGCCGCGTCGGCAACGACGTCTTCGCGGCCGCGGCCGACTGCGTGTCCAAGGAGCTGGCGCGGGACGCCATGGGCGCGTTCGTGGCGGCGCACCGTAGGCCCGGCCCCTTGCCGTAGCCTGGACATCGTGGTGGCCCCGCGTCCCGGGCCGCCCACGAGTGTCTACGACGGGCCACTACGAGTAAACGCGGATACTGACCTACTCCTATTTCGCGCCCCACCCTAGGAGAGGTACGGGAACGTGTGCGAGCCGAGCAGCGCCGACTGCGTGCAGAGGCCCGAGAAGGCGAGCATGGCCAGGCGGCAGTGGGTCGTCTCGGCCTCGAGCATGAACTTTTTGGTGTCCGGGTTGCCGCAGAACTCGAGCGGGTCCAGGCCGAAGTCGCCCGGCAGGCGGCCCGAGCCCTTGGCCGCCTGCACGACCGAGACCATGCTAGTGAGCTCCGCGACGGCCGCGAACAGCAGCATGACGCCCATGTTGCCCGAGGCGAGCATCGCGTCGTGCGCGTGCAAAGCGTCGACGCCCGCGTACCGCGCGCCCGGGAAGTGGATGCCGGCGTCCACCGTGAGCCACCCGACGATGGCCAGCATGCACAGGCGGCCGTGCTTGAGCTCGGCCTCGCGCATCCAGTAGACCATGGGGATCTCGGCGTAGTCGCCCAGCCACCGCTCCTTGGGGATGATGAGCTCGGCCATGTTCCAGTCCGAGTCCGTGAACCGCAGCGGGTCGAAGCCCACGTTGCCCGGGTAGTCAAGCCCGTCCAGCGCGGCGGGGACCTCCAGGAACGGCATCGCCGCGGATTTCGCGGCCAGCGCCGTGCCCGGCGCCTGCGCGACCGGCGCCACGAGGGCGCTGGCCGTCGCCGCCAGAGCGACTACGACCTTCATCATCAAACCTGCGCGGCGGGGGACGGGTCAGCTTCGAGCTCTTGGGACTGCGTGCGGTCGCCGCGGCCGCATTACGGTTCGTGTATTTTCGTGTTGAGCTGCCCACAGCCGTGTCTAGTGGGTTCCGCGGGCGCGCGGCGCCGCTTTACCGCCCAGCAGATGCTTTTGCCGAAAAATCGTTTTTGGTACGCGTGCCGTATGGAACCGGCTCTTTCGCAGCGCACGGTTCCAGCGTAAGGTCACGGGCACCTGGATACGAAAAGAATAGGTCTATGACTGCGCAGGAGCTCACAATGTCCGAGTTGCTTGAGCAAGATCGACGAAACCCGCGACTTCTTTTAGCAAATCAGCTTTCCGGCTGCACCTGCACGGCGCGCGGGAGATGTCCAGGGAGACCTCAGGAAGGCCCAGCGCGAAACAAATGAAAATTTGCCCAATATTGCACTCTTCAATAGTCTTATGCCTGCAGGCCTCTCTCCGGCGTCAAAAAAACGTTCCCAGCAGCGCCTCCCACACCCTGAACGCCAGAACCAGCCGCCCCCCTCTTCGGACGGGTGAAATTTGGCGTGCGGCGGCGTGGACCCGCACGAACACGCCTAGAGCGCGCCGCCGAGGCGGAACCGTCAGCCTCAAGTAAGCGCGAGGTGCATAATACAAACAAATTACGAGTCGTAGTCCGCCAGGTGGATCGCGCCGTCCTCGTCCCAGGACACGCCCGCCGCGCGCCAGGCCACGGCCGGCAGGCCACTGAGCGACGGCGCGAGCGCGCGGTAGTCCGGGTCGCGGCCCGCGCCGCGCGCCGCGCGCGCCTCCCGCAGGAACGCGGCGCAAGTACTGGCGGCCGCGCCGAAATGGGGGTCGTCGCGGCGCGAGACACAGAGCGCTTCGGGCGCGACGGCGTCCTTCCAGTCGGCGAGCGTCGAGTCGGTAGCTGACTTGAGCGTCGTGCCATCGGCGCCCTCGAAGTCGCCCGCGAATGGCAGCTTGCCGCACAGCAGATAAGCTAAAGAATAGGCGCACGCCTCCACGTCGTCGGCGGGCGTCGGCGCGTACCCGCGCATCGCGGCCGCGGCCGAGAACCGCGGCGTGCCAATAACGGACATGTCCGACGGCGCCGCGGCGCCGCGCACTCGACACGTGCCAAAGTCTGTCAGGATGACCGCGTCGTCCGCGGCCACGAGGAAGTTCGACGGCTTGCAGTCGCCGTGGACCAGGTCCGCCGCCGCCAGGCCCTCGAGCGCCGCGGCCATGCTCCGCGCCAGATGGAGTACGGTCGCGCCCGAGAAGCCGGCGCCGCAGGTCGTGGCCCAGAACAGGTCGTCGATGGACGGCCCGAGCCGCGCCATCAGCAAGGCGGTCCCCTCGCCGCCCTGCCCCGGCAGCATCGTCGGCGGGATGTGGTCTAACAACGCGAGGGGCTCCACGACCGCCGCGCCGCACGTCTTCCGCGCGCGGCGCAGGTACTCGTACTCGGCCTTGAGCGCCGTTCGGCCCTCTTCGGTCCGCGCGACCTTGCAGGCGGCGGGCTTGTGTGTCGTTTCGTGCGTCGCGCCATAAACGGTTCCGCACGCACCCGCGCCGAGCACCGTCGTTTGGGCCGGCGCGCGCCGGGCAAGCGACGCGAGCCGGTCCTTCATCTGCAGCTTTTCGCGCTTCAGCTGCTTGAAGCGCACCTCGTCGTTGAAGATCGTCCGTCGATGCTCGCGCATGTCGTCAACCTCGTCGTCCAACTCCCGCCAGCGCTTCTCGAGCCGCTCGCGCGTCCGCCGGTCGCTCGCTTCCCTGAGTGCTCGCGTCCGCGCGGCTCGCCGAGACCCTAGCACGACATCACCGACGACCCAGCCGTCGCGGAGGGCAAGGCAAGTGGTGCAGAGGAGGAGGAGGACGTAGCGGCGCATGCTGCTGCGACGGCGTGTGGTTGCCAGCGTCAGAGTCCGTCAGCGCTCGTGTGATGGCGCAAGCTGTCTCAGAGCTCAGATACAGTAACGTTTAGAGTAGTTTGGCTTCCTTGCGAGCGCTGGGCGCAGGCCAAGGCCTCTAGGACGCGGAGATGTTTTGCTAAATCACACAAGAAACCCGCACTCAAAGTCAAGCATCTCTTTGAGGCTGCTCTCGACCTCGCTAGAGCTCAAGGCGTCAGCACGCGTCGAGCACGCATTGCTGCAGACCTATAAATACCGCCACAACCGCCGCTTGCCGCGCCGCGAGCTCTGCGCACGACAGGGGAGACGAATAGCAGCAGAGCTGTAATTACACCGCGGCACGCCTGCTGGGAGCTCTCGCACAGAAGACAGTAAACCATGGCGACCCCCAAGGATAAGAACGAGGAGGAGATCCTGGAGCGCATCGCCTCGCTCTACGGCCAGCTGGACGATATACGGGACCAGCGCAAAGAAGTCAGTAACATCGACAGGCAGGACGGCCCGCGAGTCGTCTTGGCCACGCGGCGCCTGCCTAGAGATGAGCGAAGACGAGGACAAAGAGTGCCGGACACCATGGACCAGGCCCTGAGCAACTTCCGCCAAGTCACTGCAAGTGGAAGAGACGTGTACTGGGTCGGGAGTCCGGTCACGCACGTGCAGACGGCGGGAGAGCAGCGGGCGTTGAGGGACCAACTTCTAAGGGACATGAAGTACGCGCCCGTGTTCTTGGATGCGAAACGAGAACGGCTGTTCTACGACGGCTTTTGCAAGCGCGTGCTCTGGCCCCTCTTTCATTCCTCACCGCCCACAACGGAAGACACGGTTATGCGAGCACCACGGCACACGAATGAAGCGGAGGAGGACCGGGACGACGACGACACGATGTGGGCCGCGTACGTGGGCGCGAACCAGACCTTCGCGGACGCCGTTAGAGACGTGACGGTCGAGGGCGACCTCATCTGGATCCAGGACTACCATTTTATGTTGCTCCCGCGCATGTTGCGGCAATTGGAGCCGAACGCCAAATTAGGTTTTTTTCTCCACGTGCCCTTCCCGTCCTCCGAACTGTATCGAACCCTACCGTTCCGGGAGGAGATTTTGAAGGGGTTGCTCGCAGCCGATCTACTCGGGTTCCAGACCTATGATTACGCGCGGCACTTCCTGAGTTCGTGCGAGATGGTTTTGGGCTTGGAGACCGCGCCAGACCACGTGGAGCACGAAGGCCACTTGACGAAAGTCTGCGTGTGCCCCGTGGGCATCGAGCCCGAGGTGGTCAAGGCTCGAAGTTTAGCTTCGCCGACCTTGGCGGCTATTCGAAGATTAGAGGGGCAATTACAAGGCAGAGCCCTCTTCTTAGGAGTCGATACTTTGGACCCGACCAAGGGCCTGGTGCACAAGTTGCTAGCCTTCGAGGACCTGTTTTCCCAGCACCCGGAATTGGCAGATGAATTAGTATTCGTGCAAGTGGTCTTAGGCGCGGGCGGCGCCGCCAATTTGAAGCCCGAGGTCCACGACGGGCGGTTAGCGCGGACCACCTCGGGCAAGTCCGCCAAACCTACCGGTCGGTTGGAACTAGACGTCGCACCGAAGGGCTCCAAGGGCGTGTTCTCCACATTAGAACGGCAGCTCCACGCCATGGTGAGTAGAATAAACTCCCAGTACGCCACGCTGGACTTCGAAGGCCCCGTCCAGTACTTCGGGGCCGACGCCAAGACGCCCCCGGGCGAAGCCACACTCGCCGCGTTGTTCGCGTTGGCGGACGTGCTGGTGATCACGCCCATAAGAGACGGCATGAACGTCGTGCCTTTTGAATATTTGGTCGCTCGAGAAGCGCACAAGAAGCTGGGCGCCGTTCTATTGTCGGAGTTCGCCGGTTGTGCGCGGAGCCTCGGTGGGGCGGTCCTCGTGAACCCCTGGGATACGAGACGGGTGACCACGCTTTTATATCGCTTGTTTAGGAGAGCAAGGCGGGCGAACATGAAGGAAGCGCAGACGCGGCGGCGCAAGGTCGAGACCGTGTCCTCTCGAAGCGGCAGTTCGGGCCGCGCGGCGTTTAACTCGGACGACGACCTCGACGACTTCGATTCCGACGTGGACGAGGACGAGTCGGACGTGGATTCGGCCGAGGACTCGTCCGCGGACGAGGCCGACGACTTGAGCGACGACGGGCGAAGTACGATCGTCGCGTCCAGCGACGCCGGGAGCATGCTCAAGAAGTCCGCGCAGGGGGGGGCCTTACGCTCTCGATCGTTGAGGGCGAGAGGTGTTGAAAGAAAGCGCGCCCACGAGCACATGCTGCAGTACGTGTACAACTTTACGGCCCGAAGCTGGGCGAGACGGTTCCTGGACCAGTTGCAGGAGGCGGCGGAAACAAAAGCGTCGCGGACCCTGTGCCGGGAACTCACCGTGCCCCAGCTCACGGCGCCGTACGCCAAAACGAGGCGACGGGTCCTAGTGCTGGAGCTGGAGGGGGTCCTGGCCAAGCCCACGGCGCTCGCGGAACTGATTGATGTGCCTAAAGCCATTCTTGGCTATTTGGAAGCTTTGTGCGCCGATCCTCGAAATCGCGCCGTGGTCATCCTGAGCGCGCGGTCCGCCGAGACATTGGAACGGGTCTTCGAAGGCATTAGGAGCCCGACGCTCGTCTTAGCCGCGGAGGAGGGCTTATCCATAAGATGGCGCCCCGGCGACGTTTTCGAGATGCAGGTGTCCGACTTCGACCTCGACCTCAGCTGGCTGGAGGACGCGGAGCCGTTGATCGCCTACTACACGGAGCGCACGCCGGGCTCCGTGGTGGAGCGCAAGGTGAGCGGTCTGGCCTGGCACTACCGGGACTGCGACCTGAACCACGGCGCCTGGCAGGCGCGGCAGCTCCAGGTGGCGCTGGGGGAATTAGCGAAGCACGTGCCTCTATCCGTGTTTTCCGGCGACAAATTTATTGAAGTCCGACCGATGCGGCTGAGCGTCCCGAACGTGTTGGAGCTCACCCTAAAGAAGTTCAAGGACGAGGACCTCGCGAGCAGCCTGCACAGCGTGGACGTCGAGGTGGAGGTCGTCGAGGAGTCCCTGCCCAGACGGACGTCTTTTGATAGAGTGGACGACGAAATCGTCATCGAGGGCATCGGGCGGCACGTGGACTACGTGCTGTTTGTGGCCTCGGGCAACGGCCTCGTGGACGAGGAGATCTTCGAAAGCATGGCGCCGCCGCCCTTTGATCTGGACGAGTTCTGCGCGCGGGTCGCGCGCTTAAACGCGGGAAGGGACGTGGACGACGACGACGACTGCAAGACACCGACCAAATTGAAGCGGGACGCGCCGCCGGTGTCGCCGCGGAAGCCGCTTACGCCATTACGGAAGGAGGCGCCCGTCCTAGAGCAGTTCCAGTCCGTCTTAGCCGGGGGTGATCGAGGCACCTCGGATCCCGCGCGGCGAGCCGATCTGGTGGCGCGGCGCGAATTCAACCCGAGAAGAGATTTTCCGCCGTCGGCGATGCTGTTCCAGGCCATGCGCCGGCGGTACGGGCGGGACTGGTCGCGCGTGGACCTGCCGACGTCGGCCAGTGCCTGCTGGGCGCTCGTGGGCGGGCGCACGCCCCGGCCCGGCGGCGCGCGCCAGGAGCGCTCGACCTTTTTGGCAGAGCTCGCCGCCGACACGTCCTCGGACTCGCCGGACGTCCTCCCCACGTTTGCCGCGGGCGTGCAAATGCCGACGTTGGTCGAGGGCGGGCCGCTGGTACGCACTAGATCGGAAGACGGGCCGGCGTCGCCTACCAAGAGTCCCCGGAGCACGTCCGTACCACCGGAAGAAAAACCATCGCGGGCCGCCATGCTCACGCGCGCGCTCCACGCGAACGCCTTGGCGCTGAGCCGGGCGCTGCGCTTCCCGGCCCCCAAAGCCGATTCATTGGAGGAGGCCGCGCGGTCCGTGTCCAGTCAGCAAAAGGCGCCGCAGTCCCCGGGCCGCCTGGACAAGAGCACCGCGTCCTGGACCGGGGCCAAGCTCGAGCGGGCGGCGTCGCCGTCGAAGC
>Ga0302122_10001683_pt1 | contig 14046 bp, 10 predicted proteins | sample CB21_SCM_MG_FD_203115 | JGI IMG/M metagenome (GOLD analysis project Ga0302122, IMG submission 203115) | Marine microbial communities from Western Arctic Ocean, Canada - CB21_SCM | ecosystem: Environmental > Aquatic > Marine > Oceanic | place: Canada: Western Arctic Ocean | collected 2017-09-28
CCGACGCCGGCGCCGACGCCGGCGCCCACGATCACGTCCATTCCAACGGTGACCCCCTTTCCGAGCTCGGCGCCGACGCGCATCCCCACCCCGAAACCGACGCAGTATCCTACTGTATTACCCACGTCCGACGACGAGGACGTCAAAACGCCCTGGGACTGGCGCCCGTATGCGGCGGGCGCCATAGTGGCTTTAGTGCTCGTGCTCGGGTTCTATGGCGGGAAATGTTTAGCGAACTGCGGTGGTAAACAATGGTCCGGCGTCGTCACGGCCGTCCGCGCCGCGAACGGCCGCGTCGTGCAAGTATTAGATAGAAAAGAAGCGACGCGCTTCTACGACGTGGCCTACGACGACGGCGAGACCGAGACCCGCATCCCGGCCGGGCAGCTGCGACGGCGCCAGGGCCCACCCGAGCGGAAGGTCCCTTTGATCGCCGGGGAACCGGTCCGGGTCAAGTCGGCGAAGCGCGCGCGGAAGGAGAAGGCGCTGCAGATCGCGAAGAAAAATAGAGAAAGAAATGCCAAGCGCTACGCGCGGAAGCGGGCCTCCTTCGAGACGGGCCGGCGGCGTTCTACGGAAGAGCGCGAGGCCGAGGCGGCACAGAGGCGCCAAGGGTGCTGCGGGAAGATGCTGGTCGCCGTCGGGTTGCTGCGCGTCCCGGAGTGCCCGGCGGGGCCCGAGTCGCCCTACGCGCGGAAGGAACGGTTACGGCGGGAGCGAGAAGCGAAGAAGAAGACCAAAAAGAAGGTCCCGCGCAAAATGGCGGCACAGGTCGAGGTCCGGGAGGAGGAGATTATCGACCACTTGGCCCTGGCGGCGGAGTTGACTGCATCGACCGTGTGCCTCTGCCATTATTTGCCGTGGTACCAGTTCGATCGGGAGAAGGCCGAGGTCGGCTTCCATTGGACGTTGAAGGATCAGGGCTTTCGGTTCGGGGGGGACGGCGCAATAGCGGCCCACTGGTCGCCGCTGATCGGGCCGTATGACGGCCGAGATCGCAGAGTGGTGCGGTACCACCTCGCGCTCATGCGGGAGGCGGGGATTCGAGGGGTGGTTTGTCGATGGTTCGGGACCCAGCAAAGTTACTACGCGGAGCACAATTTGAGAGCGGCGGACGTGCTGCTGGAGGAGTGCTGCAAGGAAGATATGAAATTTACGATCTGCTGGGACGACCGGGGGGCCTTCGCGGCTTCAGGTCAGGCCACGTGGCGGGGTTCCACATCGTCCACGGCGTCCGTGATCGAGCAGGAGGCAAGTTTAGTTGAAGTACTGGCCAAGGACTTTACGTACCTGAGGGACCACTACTTCGACAAGTCGGCGTTTGTGAGACACGGCGTGTACGACGAGCCCGTCATTTGTTTGCTGGGGCCCACCAAAATCACGAAGGCGCGGGTCTGGGAGGAGGCCATCACCCAGGTCTTCCCGGATTTGAAATTGCGACCGAAGCTTTTGGCCATGGCGGGCTCGCCGGTGCAGGACGCGCACGCCGTCGATGTTGGATTATATTCGTGGCTGCCTAGAAAGATGCAGCCCCAGTGTACTTTAAGAGGTGTCGGCGACTACGTGGACGACTTCTACGAGGACCCGGCGGCCTTCATGGGGTCGGCCTTTCCGTCGTATCGGGATTTCTATGCGGAAGGAAACGACGGGCCGCGACGAGGCTTTATCGGGCCGCACCGCGGGAAGACCCTGGATGCGGGTATTGACTCCGCGGCGCGGTGGAAGCCGCCCTTCCTCCAACTTATTAGTTGGAACAACTGGCAGGAGGGCACTATGTTAGAACCGTCGGCGGAGGAGCGCTTCCTGCGCTTACTCAGGTTGCAGAAGCGGCTCGTCGGCAGAGACGACGCCAGCGCCGAGGCGGCCTTCGTGGCCATTCAGGCCCAGGCCGCGGAGGTTTTCCGGACGGAGCGGGCGGAGATCCCCGAACTGAGCGACGCGGGCCCACCGCCGGCCGAACACATGTTCAACCTTGCGTTAGCCTTCCCGGAGGCGGTGGAAGAACGGGACCCGGACCGCCTGGAGAAGGCCAAGCGGCCCTTCGCCACTGAACAGGCCAAGGAAAAAGTTATTTTTGCGGCGGCCCCGTCCGTGCAATCCATCTACCCGACCGAAAGCGTCCCGGACTCGTTCCAGGACTCGGACGCCGTCTCGAGCAGCTGGCTCAGCGTGTCCCTCTTCGACGGCGAGGACGCCCCGCCCCCCGAGGGCTTCTTCGAGGATTTGGGCGGCTACTCCGAACCAGATTCCGACGAAGAGGAGGCCGTGTCGCCGCTGCGGCCGTCGCAGGACCTGGACGGCTTCACGACGGCGCGGTCGCGGTCCTCGGCCGTCTCGGACGACGCGTCCTGCGTCAGCGAGGCGCCGGTGCCGGCGCCCTACGTGCCCGAACCGGAACCGGAACCGGCGCCGGAACCGGCCCCGGCGCCCGCGCCCGCGGCCCACGTCGTGATTGAGGTCGACGACGCGACGCCGTCGCGGTTCAGCCAGGCGGAGGCCTTTGGGAGCCCTGGGAGTGACGTGGACCCCGGGGCCATCTGGGCCGACTACGAGGAGGAGCACAAGGAGGCCGAGTCGCCATCAAGTCGGGGCTCGCGCCCGGGCCGGACGCGCGGGTCGTCGCGGCGGCGGATTCGGAGCCGGTCGCGGTCGCGGTCCGCCTCGTCGACGGAGGAGGCCCTGTTCGAAGCGGAGGAGGGTCCCAGTATTGACCAATGCATCAAGGAGCGGTTGGAGGAATTAAGGATCGACCAGCACAAGGGGCTGGAGGTCGGGAAGGTCTACGGGTACGTGCCAAGCGTGGAGAAGGGCACCCTAACTATGCCGCGGCCCCTCAAGTTCAAGAGGAACACGGAAATCCTCAAGACTGAGAAAGATGTGGAAGAAATCGCTAACTTGGCCATGGTGTGCCAGGTCTGTCTCGAGGAGTGCGAGGATTTTGGGCAACCTTTAACTATCACGGTGGAGTCGCACCTGCGCGGGCAGACGCAGGTCCACGCCATGACTTTGTTACAAAAACGGGCGGCGTGTGGCCTTGCGAAGCGCCGGGCCAAGTGCGTCGCTAGGTATCTTGTGGCGCACGGCATCCCTCGAGTGAACGTGGTGGCGGCGGGCGTCGGCGTCTCGGACACGCCCGGTTTAGTAGTGTTCCTGGACGCGTGCTCGCGGGAAGCGGCGTTGAAGGCGGCCATGATGCCCGCGTACGCGCCCAGTGTCGCCCGGCGAGCGGACCCGCGCAAGGTCAAGCGCACATTACCGTGGCAGAAGTCCGCGCTGCGCCAGGCCCAGGAGTATGATATGAGACCCGAGGTGCACGTCGTTGAAGTACGGCCGCCGTCGTCGGGCTACGGGAAGGTCGCGCCTTCCAAGAATTTGGTCCACGGCGCGAGGTCGCCCACGCGGGGGCCCATGGCGCGCCGGTCGACAAAACGGGGAGATCTGGAGATGCTCAACAAGGCGGGCCGGGCGCCGCTCCGCATGCCGACCTCAGGCCTCTGGACGCCGCAGTGGCCGCCCCGGGAGGAGGGCGCCGACGAGGATATAAGGTTAGAGGGGGAGCGCGCGCGGCGCGTGGCCGACTTGCGCGCCGACACGTCGGCGCGGTCCCTCGTTACGTCGCGGGGCCGCCAAGCCTTGTCGCCGAAGCCGAAACCGCCGACGCCGCCCACGAACTTCGAGCCGCTCCCGCTCGCGTCCCACGACCTGGACAGCCCGACGCACGCGGGGCTCGTGGCCGTGGCGGCGCGGACGGCGCGGAGGTGGAACGGCGAGCAGCGGCTCCAGCGGAGCCGCAACGTCGTGGGCCTCTCGCGCGAGATCCTCGGGTCGCGGGACGTCGACCGCATCGCGCCGCCGAAGGCCACGCTCCTGCCCCGGTCCGTGCGGTCGCTGCGCTACGTGCTGGGCGGCCGCCAGGAGCCCGTCGAGATCCCGCCCCAGCCGCGCGCCGAATGGGCGGGGCGGCGCGTCGCGCCCGCGGCGAACGCGGACGCGGCGTCGCGGCGGTTCATGAGTACGACCCACCCGGGGACCTTCGGGGCGGGGCGATAGTAGTAAGGGCGTTGTGTTTTCTATTCCCCTGCTTTACCCCCTCCGGTTACACGGTCCCTGTGTCATCGGCACCTAGTCGACTTTGTGGCTCCACCCTATGTGGACCTTCGCGCCCTCCGACCATCTTGGATACCTACCTTATAATTATTATTACGATTAAGCGCATGAGCGCGATGTGGTGGTCCGGAGTTCGGCGGGTGTGTCGATATGGGCAGTACTAGATGATGTGGGTGAACGCGTCGAGGCGGCGCGGTGATCATGGCGTAGTGCCGTTCGATCGTGACCGCTTGGAGGGCGCAGTCGGCTCGCTCGTCGGCGCGGCCGTGCTCGTGGGCTCGGCCGTGGTCTCCGATACGTTCGGCGGCGACGGCATCTTTGCCGCCTCGGTCAGATCTCGGTGCGGCGCAGCCGGAGAAAGGTCCGATAATTCAGCGATGTCATCATGCGAAAAGGAACCAACCCGGCGCTTCGGGCTGCTGACTGGAGACGTCGACGGCGGAGGCGGCGGGCTCTTCGAGTTCTCCTGGAGGCGGCGCTGGGTGAAAGAGTCTCGTCAGTTTCGCGAGCGTGGCGCCGATGTCGTTCTCGGCCTCTGTCATGTAAACGCCTGGCATGAACCCCGCCTTAAAGGCAAAAAAGATGGATCCCTAAGTTGAAGAATTCTACAATTAGCTGTACTTACGCGTGCTTCCCTCATCAGCTAAAAACTTTTTTCTTGGCGTCACCTCGATTTTGTACTCGGCGATTAATCGGCTTAGTAACGATACGAGTCGTGCGCGCAACGCAGGATGATGGAGAGAGAGCCGTGTAGCCAATAGTGCGTGCGGGTTTTATGTGCGGGTTTCGCGAGCACCTCGACTCACAATTTTTCCTCGTCCCACTCCACGGAGGTACTCGACGCATAACTGCACGCGGTGTTTGCCGAATTGCATCGCTGCCCTTGCAGCCACTTAGAGAGAGTTTGTTAAAAGCCGAGCTCTGCTCGGCAGACCACGACCGCTGAAAACCACCGACCGGCAGTATCGATAACGATGGACACCGTCGGCGTCGTCCGCCTGAAGCTCACCGGCTGCGGCCAGAACCTGGAGCTGGAGGTGGAGAACGGCGAGACCATCGGGAGGGTGTTGGACAAGGTCGCGGAGGAAATGGCCGGCGGCGTGTCGCGCCGCCACGTCAAGCTCGTGGCGCGCGGCAAGACGTTGGACGAGGCCCAGGCGCGGCTCACGCTCGAGGCCGCCGGCGTGCGCGACCGGACGAAGATGATGATCATGCACACGAAGCCCTACCACGCGGAGAAGGCCGGCGTGGCGCAGCTCGCAGCGATACGTGCGCGCGCCGACGCCGTCGCGGACCCCGCGTCCATCTCGGGCCAGGAGATGCTGACGCGGCTGCTCTGCGAGGTCGACGGCGTCGACGCGGCCAGGAGCGAGTGGCTGCGCGCGCAGCGCAAGGCGCTCGTGAAGCGGCTGTCCGAGCGGTAACATGAAACAACTTATCGGTAGTACTTCTCGTTGATCGAGTAGTGGTCCCGGCCCGTCTTCACGACGCGCAGCAGCCCGTCGTTGAACAGCACGCGGAACTCCCCGAACGGCAAGGACAGCGGCCCGACGGCGTCGTAGGGCCCCAGCTCCAGGTCCTGGTTGAGCACGCGCCGCGGCCGGAGGCCCGCACCCTTGAGAACGAGCTTGACGTCGCCGGGCGAGGCCTCCGTGAAGCCCGTCACGACGCGCTGCTCGACGGAGTCCTCCGCCAGCTCCGCGCGGAAGGTCGTGAGTAGCACCGCCGGACGCCACTCGATCACGTTGACCACGGTGCCCTCCTCGGCCGAGATTTCCTGCCCGATGCGGCCCAGCGTCGGCGCGAACGGCAGGCCCGACTCGAGGCTGGTGATGTCCGGGGCGTCCGTCCAGAGCAGGGTCCAGTCCCCATCGAGGGGTACCGGCGTCAGGTCCTTCGCGGCGTCGGCCAGGGCGTGGATGGCGTTGCGCACATCCGCAGCCATGCTCTTGTCTTTCTTGAACCCTCTCTCAGTGCCCTGAATCGCCCGGAGCAGCGCGTTCTTGGCGACGGCGACGGCGTCGGGCTCTTTTTCCCATTCGGTGCCGGTCGGCGGCGTGGCCTCCGGCGTCGTCAACCAGTCGCTCGCCTGCCCGAGTTTCGTGGCGCTGGGGAACTCGACGCTGCCGATCGCGTCGTTCGGCGTCGCGTCGTCGGGCGTTGCACGCAGGGCTGTCGGAGCGCGAGCCGAGGGCTGCAAAGCAGCGGTGCAGGATAAGCAAGCTAAGAGAGACAGGCGTGGCATTGCTGTGAGTGATGCGAACGAGTGCGACTGATTCGTTACGTTACGTGCGTTGGAGCAGCTATGCGATGATGATGCTGCGAGAGATTCAGAGGCCACCACGCTTTTGTTGATGTGAAAAAAAAACCCGTCATCGCCCAAACAACTTCAAAAATGATAACACTAGTCTTATTCAACAGAGCACATCATCGTCGCCGCCGCAGCTCCGCGCCCGCGAAGTGCAGCGCCACCTTATCCGTCGAGACGGCGCCCTCCAGCAAATCGGCGACGGCCCACGCGCTCAAGGGTGGGCCGACGCCGTCCTCGAGGTCCCCGCCCTTGATGTAGAGGAGACTCCCGTTCTTCGACACAAGCGGGGCAATCGCCTCGAAGAAGTCCGGCAGATTCTTCACGGACCGGCCCAGCACGAGGTCGTAGCGCTTGGTCTTCAGGTCGGCCGGGGCGCGGCCGTGGATGCCGTCCACGTTTTGGCACTGGGCAACTTCCGCACACGCCTTGACGACGTCGATTTTCTTTTTGGTCGAGTCCACGAGGTCGAAACGCAGGTCCGGCCGGCAGATGGCGAGCGGCAGGCCCGGGAAGCCGCCCCCCGTCCCCACGTCCACGACATGGGAACCCGGTGGAAGTTGCGCGAGCGGCGGCGCGGCGAGCAGGGCCAGCGACGGTAAATAGTGCCGCTCAATTAAGGTAAGCGGGTCGAGGCCCTTGCGCGACACGACGTTGATCTTGGCGTTCCAGTCGTACAGCGCGCGGGCCGCGGCCTCGAGCCGCGGCCAGGCGGATGGTTCGACGAAGGGGCACGCCGCGCGGTGCGCGGGCGCGAACCAGTCGTCGCTCGCCGGCGGGGCGGGCGCCGCCGGTGCGCCCTCGACGCTCGCCGGCCGTGGCGCGCCCTCGAGGAGGCGTTCGACGAGCTCGGCCTTCTTGCCGCCGACTTTCAGGCCCTGGTCTCGCAGTTTATCCTTCAGCACGGGCACGGTCAAACGCTCGAGCTCGCCGCGCGATGACGCAGCGAGAGAGAGCGTCCGCAAGCGCCGCGAGAGACTGCAGCGACGGACGGCCCCTGCAACCACGCGTGGACGCGTGGGCGCGAGGAGCGCGCGCGCTGACGCCGCGATAGAGATCAGCATCACAGCTGTCCTATGCATTGATAAGAACGCGTCGTCAGACCGCTGCAGCGCTGATGCAGCGTCCAGCAGTAGGCGAATTGATGAGTAGTGGTGCAAACTGAGCGCTGCTTCAATATGGCTCGTCGTGCGGGTCCGTTGGCTTCCGCACGCGGCCAAGTTGGGAGCTGGGGACGTACTGCTCGACGCGCAGACGCTAAATAAAGCTAAAAAAGTGCACGGACGGGTTTATCGTGCGGATTTCTCAATCCTCCGCGCGGCAACTTCAGAAAGCTTAGCCCACCAGAGAGATCGCCGCGGTGCAACATTGCTCACAGCACACGCGCCTTGCATAGCTGGAACACCTCCGCAACCGCGCAATATGGTACGACGGCGATTGGCATGCATCCTGGTGGCCGCCGCAGCGACGGCGATCCGTGCGCCGCGACGATCCGCGACCGCCCTCGCCGTTCGCGGCGGCGCCACGAAAACCAAGAAGGCGAGCAAGGCCAAGGTGATGGACCCCACGGGCACGCCCACCGTCGCGAAGCTGCTGCGGCCCGCGACGGCCCTGCAGGCCAAGTACGAGGCCATCGCGGCCGAGGACCCCATGCGCGGGCTCTTGATCCAGGTCGGGGGAAGCATGATGACCATGAAGCTGATCAGTAAAATTCTGAAGAAGTCGGGGGACAAGCAAGCCGCGCTCGTCGGGCGCTTGTTGTACGTGGCTTATCTGGCCTTGCACCAGCTCATTCTGAACTACGTGGAACAGAGGATAGAGGAGCTCGACGACGAGTCCAAGCTAACGATACCCGGGAATCCCATGCTCGCGCAACTGGCCAAGCAGCAGGGCCAGGGCGGCGGCGAAGTCGCGCAGGCGCTCGTCGAGAAGCTCGGGTCCAAGGAGACCACGGTCAAGGCCTATGACCTGGACATGGTCCTCAAGGGGCGGCGGTCCCAGGTCGGCTCGCTGTGCGTGACGGCCTACCTCCACCTGAAGAAGGGCATGGTGCAGCCCCTGGTGGCCCAGGTGGTCATGGGCCTCGTGGCTCTGCTGCGCGACCCGCTCGTGCGCGTGCACGTGTTGGGCGAGGCGGTCGACCGGCCCTTTGCGCCCCCGCAGCCCGCGTGGCTCAAGGCCATGCAGGGCCAGATGGCCGAGGCCTCCGAGAAGGCGGCGGCGGAGGGCGTGAAGGACGGCGAGGCGGCGGAGGGCGACGACGAGGACTCGGAGGAGGGGGACGACGACGACGCCGACGACGATGACGGCGACGCCGATGATGGCGACGAGGAGGAGTATGAGGAGGATGAGTAAGAGATGTGCTTATTTCTTTTTTGGGATAGTGACCCCAGATTATTCCGGGGCCCTGGGTAGGGGTATTAATTCAAAAAAAGGGGGGGGGCACCAACCCGCCGGGCGAAGCGGAGGGCCATGAGGTCGATCGTGGCCGTATCATGCTTAGCGCTCCATCAACTCCGCGAGGGGCGGCATCCCTTGGTAGGTGATCTTGAGGTGCGCCATGATCGCGTCCATCTTCTTGTGGAGCTCCTCGACGCGCGCCTCCTGCTGCTCGGCCTTCTGCATCTGGCCGACGTTGCCGCGGGAAACTTTCTTAGAGTTGAGGACCTGGACCATGTGGTCGACCCAGGGTTCGTAGACGGCACCCCCCTCAATTAAGAGGCAGCCAACGCACGGCGGGCACTCCGGCATCTTGCCCTGGCGGCCCGGGAGGAACTGCATCCGGTCCGTTTTGACCGCCTTGAGGGGCACGTTCACGCAGCACATCGGGAGTTCGGTGTCGTCCTTGGCGATGGAACCGAGCTGCGCGTAGGGCGTCCGCCGGTTCTCCCTGCGCGGGATGCGTCGCAACGGCGGCGGACGACGGGACTGACGTCTTCTGGCCCTCGGGATTGTAGGCGTGAACGTAGCTGTTGCAGCAGTTGGGCGCGTACTCGATCGTGTAGTCCAACTCGTCGTCTTCGAGTATCAACATGTGCGCGTTCGCCTTCCACCAGAAGCATTCCGGCCACTCCTCGACCCACCGGTACACACTGTGCCCTTGCGCGTTCACCTCCACGGGCTGGACGGCCGCCATGGGGTGCTTTACTCCTCTCGGTGGGGCGAGGAGTGGTCGAGGAGTGCTGTGTCGCGTGGGCTGCCTCTCGGGTACGCGTGGGGTGCCGACGAGCTTGGGCTGCCTCTCGGGTACGCGTGGGGTGCCGACGAGCGTGGGCTGCCTCTCGAGTGCAGCTTGAACCGCTCACGCCGACTCACGCGCTAGTAAGATCTTCATCCTCGATGCTTTGCGGGTTTTCTTGGACGGGTTTTTGCGCTCTTATGGAACAACCACCCCCCACCCAATCCAAATAGACACAATGGAGTGCGCTCGGGGTCCGTACTAGTGGGGCTAGTCGCAATAAGTAGTCACACACAACCCTTACTCTCTTGCGCATACGCGCAACGCGACAGCAAGCGGCATCCTAGCTGTAGACTCGGAAAGTGAGTAAGCACGGGGCCCGCGCGTCAATACGCCGCCGCCAGGGCATTTATTTAGTAACCTTTACTTTTCCAACAGAAGCCGCCTACAAGTCACCGTTCCATAGTCAGCCCCTTCACCGCCACCGGCGCAGACCCGCCGTTGGCCCGCTTTAGCGCCTCCACCAATTCGCCGGGCGAAGCAGCGAGGGCGATGAGCTCGATCGTGGCCGTAGGCACATCTTGTGTGTCAAGACTATCGGCAACGCTAGTTTGTATTTCCGTCATGTGCTTGCTCGTTATTATCACGTGGTATAGGCCTGGCGTGTTGGGTTGTATGCACACGTAGCCGCATAACGGAACAAGTAATCCGCACGGGATAACCCAAGCGAGCGGATCCGCCCAGGGCACCCTCGGATCCAAGCGCTCGAACCAAAAATTTGATGAGAGACACCTCTTGCCGTGGTAGGTCCGGACGATGATATCGCCGACACCATCCCAACTCATGCCCTTCCAATTGTTCTCTCTATCCCTGCCGATCAAGCCCTTGTCCGTCATGATGAGCGCCTTGTCGGCGTGCGCCGGCCACGCCACGTCGCGGTGCGGCACGCAGGTGGCAAATTTGATGTGAGGAACGCACGCAACCGGACATATGATAAAAATAGCCGACTCCAGCAGCAAGCACGGACCGGCTTCCGTGCAGGGTGCTCGCGCCGATGCGAAGAGGCCGGGCTTTCCGTGGCACCGGTGCACCTTCTGCTTGGCCACGTTAGCCGCCGCCCACAGATCTTTGTCGTACGCGAAGGTCTCCTTCACGGAATCTCGACCTTGTCGACGGTGTCGCCCCCGAGGTACGACACCACGCCCACAAGGTGGCCGAGTGGAGCGGAGCCGTCCACGCTACCCGTCGCGAGGACGCTGCCCGCGACGACGCTGCCCGCGACCACGACCTCTGCTTCAGGAGCTACACTTGCCATCGTCGAACGGCTACCAGCATAAAGCGAGGCCTACGACCTAAAAGTGGGCTGCCTCTTGAGTGCAGCTTGAACACTCTCACGTCGACGCGGTCAGTCGTGTTTGGTGTGCGGGTTTTCTTTGACGGGTTTTACGCAATAATACTTTTGCGCGACGCACTCGCAGCACAAGCGCGCGTGCAGTTTGGCATCGCGCCCCTGCTGCCATTCATCGACGTCGCGACGTCTGCAAGCATTCGTACACCCGCCAGAGATAGCGGTGCTCGATTGAAGGCAGCAGCAGCGCTTGCAGTACTTGATTGCAGGCAGCAGCCATGGCCAAGGTCAACCCGCTCGCGCTCGAGGCGTGGAAGCCCAAGGCGGGCGAGAGCCTCCACGAGGTCATGGCGGGCAAGGTCCCGGCATGTTTTAGAGTAGGCCACCCGGAGCCGCGGCCGATCCCGACGGTCGCGGTGCAGTGGGCCTCGATGGCGGCCAACGTCGCGAGCATCATGAGTCAATGTACGGACAAGCGCCGCTTCATCATGCACTACCCGGAGCAGGCGCCGTTTCAGGCGGCCGTGATGTTCGACGTGGCGGAACCGGTGAAGGCGTGTCCCCCGGGCGCGGGCGACGCGGGTGCCCCTCTGATCATCATGCGGTACCGCAAGCACGACGCGAGCTGGACGCCGGACCAGGCCAAGGAGGCCGTCGTGGACTTCTATAAGCGGCAGCGCGACGGCTTTATCCGGGAGGAGGCGGCGGTGGTGCAGCCCGGCGAATCTATTGTGGGCATCACGGCGCCCTCGCGCGAATGCGTGGAAGAAGGCCTGCGGACCTTTGCACGGAACGCGAAGATGCTGGAGTCGAGCTTCGCGGACAAGTTCGCAGACTCGCCCGTGAAGCCGACCTTTCTGGCGGGCACGACCGTGGATCTCAGCGCGCTGGGCAACGGTGCTTATGTTGAATTGAAGGGCATGGCGACCCCGGGCTACGACGGTCTGCGCGGCCTCATTTTGGCGCGGGCCGAGAACCACCCCGACCGGTGGGCCGTACAACCGGTGCACAAGAAGCATATTGCAACACTCAAGGCCCTCAAGCACGCGCGGCCCCTCGCGATCAAGGACTCGTCACTCAAAGTCGTGGCCGCGTCGGACGACGAGAACTCCGAGGACGACGTGAGCGACGCGGACTAGGGGGTAAGGAACCTGTCGCGTTTAGGCCACATTTCCAGGGCTTTGCAAGGAAAATCCGACAGGTAAGGAACCACCTTTTCAATAGTAAATTACCCGCCCTTCCGCAGGTCCACCAACTCCACCTCGATCAGCAGTCCCTCGTCGAAGCGTCGCGCGAGCCGGCGCTTCGCGCCGTAGTTCGAGGGCTGCGGCAGCAGGTCGTCCTCGATGCACGCGTCGTTGTCGATGATTTTGGCTAGGGGCACGATGGCCTGGCCCAAGACGTCCATGCCGCCGGCCGACGCATCGCCCGAGGCCCCGGCGCCGTTCGTGTCCGCAGAGCAGCTCGCGTTGATCTTCTTCCAGCCCTTTTCTGGCACCACGAAGAGGCGCCGCGAACCGCCCTTGCGCATGCCAACCAACGCTGAGTCCAGCGCGGGGATGAGCTTTTTGGCCCCGACCACGGCCTGGAGGGTGTCTTTTTCCAGGTCGTCGTCCTCGCCGTAACCCAAAGAGAAGACGGGCGACGCCTCGCCGCTCAGGTTGTCCGTGGCGCGCTTGCCGAGGCGCATCACACGGTACTTCAGAAGCACGCCGTCGCCCTTAGCGACTTCATTTCCTGACCCCTCCCGCACGTCGCGCCAGCGGACGCCGTCTTTTGTGGTCTGGAAGGGCTGGTTCTGCGAGTCGTACTCGGCGGCCGCCCGCTGCCGGCCAGTCTCCTCGCACTCGTCGATGGTCACGCACGTCCGCTTGTACTTGGCCGCTTTGGGCGGCGGGGCGGAGCCCTTGACCAGGGCGTTCGCGGGCAACGCGAGGAATGTTGCAATCGCGCCGGCCGCGAACGGGCGCCGTGCAACGCTCTGCATTGTGCTCGTTTTGCTGGGCTGTAGGGCCGCCGACGTCGCCAGCGATGCCGCAGCGATGGCGTATGCGAGGCTTGAGCGCATGATTGCTTATTTCTTGGCCGTCTGTTATCTCTGGCCGGCTGCAACCGATGCTCTGCGGTTACATCAAGTTCAGAGCTGTAAAACCCGTTCTAAGATTTTTTAAGCTCGGACTCCTCGGACGCCTCCATGCACCAAACTCATGGTTATCGTCAAGCCGAAAAATGGTTGCACACAAGTCCGTGACTACAGAGGCCGTAGACGAAGGCCGTAGACGGAGGCCGTCGTTTGTCCCGCGTCGACGCCGACGGAACTGCAAGCCCTGCTACAAAAAAACACCCAAATTAAGTGGAGTGACGGCGGCTCCAACATAACTCCCGCACGTCTCGTCAAGTCCGCCATTCTGAAGGACCGCCCGCTCCGCAAGGCCCCCACCGACGACAAGTCCGACGACTGTCACAAGTCCCGTCCCGTCGCTGTAGGTCGCTAAAATAAAGGAGCCGCCGTTATGGGATCTAAGAAGAGCACCGGACTAGTAGGACGTGGCCCGGTGCCCCCCCCGCTCAAAACGCCAAGGCCGCGGGGCGGTCGTAGGTCCGTCGCGATCCGCCAAAATAAAACCAGGACCCGCCGTTAATCTAGAAGGCCGCATACTAGAGAGCGCCGTTTAATCTAAAGCCGCGTCCTGGAGCACCACCGTCTCATCTCAAGCCGCGCTGGGATCTAGCCGCGGCGGCGCGAGCTGTCCCGGCGCGACCGCTCGCGCGATCGGGACCGGGACCGTTTCCGGTCGCCGCGGCCTCGCTGGTCGGGGACGTTGTTTGGGTAGTGGTTGTCGCTCGCGCGCGGCGGCGCGCGCGGGCCGCGGTGGCCTTTGCCACCGGGCCCCGGGCCGCCGTTCGCTTTTTCCCTCTCTTCCTGGTTCCGCCGTTCGTTCGTGCGGTGGTCCGGCGGGATCGAGGGGTGGTAGCCTGGCCGCCGCCCCGACCGGCAGTCGCGCACGTGGTGGCCCTCGCCGCAGTTGTAGCACTGGCCGGCGAAGCCGCCGCCGCCGATCTGCGGCACGTAGCCCCGCGGCGGCGGCGGGCCGCCCCCGCGCG
>Ga0302122_10001684_pt1 | contig 14034 bp, 15 predicted proteins | sample CB21_SCM_MG_FD_203115 | JGI IMG/M metagenome (GOLD analysis project Ga0302122, IMG submission 203115) | Marine microbial communities from Western Arctic Ocean, Canada - CB21_SCM | ecosystem: Environmental > Aquatic > Marine > Oceanic | place: Canada: Western Arctic Ocean | collected 2017-09-28
CAATTAATATGACTTGCAGAGTAAACAGTAGGTAGGCGTGGGTTCTCGGACGACTTCGAGCCGCCCCTTTCCAGTTAAACAACACCGTCCACGTTCTGAGAGTACCCCGTCTAAGCCTGCGGGAAATAGATGCGTAAAACACGGCCATGTCTGCGTGCAATATCATTTCAAGACAGACATCGCGCGAATGTATTCATTGTTAAGCGGGGTTTAAGTCCCTTGCATTACTAACTGGTGGTTTTACACCTGGTGGAGGACGCGACGTCGGCAAGCGCCTACAATCCACGTCTAACACCTTATTATTGAAAGTGAATCTCATGTCCAACCCAGTCGTTATGGAATTTGCGCCCACTGGCACTTTACGCGCCGCCATCAACCTCGCCAACTTTCTTCTGGTGACAGGCAAAAAACTTAATGGAGACCCCGATGGGGTGGCGCCCGATCTGGCCGCTGCCATCGCAGCTGACCTAGGGGTCGGCATTGAGTACGTGCTTTTCGCCACACCGGGGGAGCTTGCCGATGCGGTCAATGATGGCGCCTGGGACATCGGGCTGATTGGTGCGGAACCTACTCGCGCCGAGCGCATTAGTTTTACCGCGGCGTACGTCGAGATCGAAGCCACCTACCTTGTTCTCGAGGACTCACCTTTAAAACAACTTGAAGACGTCGATCGACCAGGGATTCAGATTGCCGTCTCTGCCCGCACCGCCTACGACTTGTACCTTACGCGTCACCTGAAGCACGCCAAACTGGTCCGGGCTGAGGGGCTCGATGCACCATATGAGCTTTTCGTTCAAGATGGTCTCGACGCTCTGGCTGGGCTCAAACCACGCTTGTTATCTGATGCCCAAACGCTTGGGCAGGCGCGGCTACTCGAAGGCCAATTTACTGCGGTTCAACAAGCCGTTGGGACCCCTTCCGATCGTAAGGAGAGCGCGGCTTATCTTCGATCATTTATCGAGACCGCCAAAGCCTCGGGGTTAGTGGCGCAACTAATTTCTCATCACCGAGTAAAGGGGCTGTCCGTCGCTCCAGCGGTCTAACAAACTCCTGTCGTAGACCGCCAACCACACAGGCCCAAAACCTCTATGCGTTTTATGTATGTGCTGGGTAAGTTGCCCTTTTCACGTAGATTAGCCTCGCCGTTGCTAAGAGGTCCCCTATCCTTGTCGTTGTCGTTGTCGCTGTCGTTGTCGTTGTCATAAGATACAAGCGCACGCTGGATACTCGCACTAAAAACAAGCGCCTCGGCTATTTTGGCTCGAGTCTAATGGCTCTAATACTGCAGCAACGTGATTGCAAAAAAAATACTAATGAGTGCTACTCCGATGATTAGTTCGACCAGAGTAATTCGTGTTCTTTTTTATTCGTCACCCGCTCCCTTTTAGGGTCGTTATTTCTTTTCCTTAGTCTCGGTCGGAAAACCCTGTTTCTTCCACTGGGCATAACCCCCTGCCATGTGACAGACTGGACTCAGACCCATGGCCTGAACCGACTGGGTAGCCAATGCCGAACGCATCGCGCCAGCGCAAAAAAAGACAAATCGCTTACCTGACTGGAACACATCACGCACGTAGGGACTGTCTGGATCGACCCAGAATTCCAGCATGCCACGCGGCGCATGAACAGCGCCGGGTATGGCCCCGTCACGCCACAGTTCACGAATATCGCGAATATCGACGAGAACCACATCATCATCTTCCAGATGAGAATGCACTTGATCAAGAGACCAGGTTTCCACTTCTTTCTCGGCTTCAGCGCACAATGCTTTAATGCCTTTAGTAATCATCTCGTTTTCTCCATAAATTGGTACCGCTTTGCCTTAATTAAGCACCTGGGCTGTGCTTAGGCCATTTTTTCTGACCGGTGATACCCGAATGGTAGCGGTAGCATCCTACTTTACAAGTTATCTATCAAATAAAGATCTGTGATCAACATATTAGGCTGCCGCCTGGCAGCACTGCCCCACAAATTTCAGGGATTGTGCCAGCGCCCACCAAGCACTCTTGCACAACCAGTTAGTTGCGTATTACCTGTACGAATGAGGCCTTCCACATCGGTGAACTCGAAACTACCTTCATTTAGATGCAAAACAGTCGCATCGCCGGGACTGCCCGGCACTAAAGATCCCAACTCGGGCCGGCCGATGGCAGTTGCTGGACCACTGGTGCTGGCTGCGATGACATCTTTCAAAGAAACTCCAAGTGCTAGAAACTTTGATAGTGTGTTGAGTTGACTTTGCGCACTACCGTCTATGCTCAACACATGCACGTCACTTGAAATGCACTCGGGTAAAAAGCCGGCGCTGATCATTGCTTCTGCCGTGACAAATCCGAACGAACCCTGTCCATGCCCGATATCGAATATCACACCCCGCTCCCTTGCTGCAATGATTTCCTCGCGAACAGCGCCATCTCACATTCTGGCAGGTGCATTAGGAAACGGACGAAAACAATGAGTCAGGATATCTCCTTTACGCAAGCGGGAGACGACTTCCAAACGACTGGGAGGCGGGTTGTCGAGATGACACACACGGGTAGGCCTAACTCATCTGCCACTTCCAACGCCAGATCCAGTGGCGCCGGACCTTGTCCGTCGCTTGCCGTCATACCCACCCGAACTTTTATTCCTACGATGTCGTCAGGATAAAGCGATGCAATGTTTAGGCATGCGGCAGGACTCAACAGTCGTAGATCGCCACACTCTCCGACCATGACTTCCTTACTGAATGCAAAGATGCCTGGGAAGGAAATATTGAGAAATGCAAGAATCCTCGTTTCAGCAGGTTCGATGACATGTTTTAAAAATCCAGTAAAGTTCCCCGGCCCAGCAGTTCCTGCATCGACCAATGTGCTTAAACCAGAGTCCTTTGCATATCTATCGGGCTCGATACCGATTGCTGCACCGCCCCAATAAACATGCGTGTGCAGGTCAATCAATCCTGGTACAACCAGGCAACCGGTCAGATCGTGACTCTCTAGTGCCTCGCTGGCGGGAATAGTATCTTGAATTATGGCAACAGAGCCGCCCTTAAAAGCAATATCACAGACCTTATCAAGATCTGCCTGAGGATCGATCACGCGTGCCTGTTTCAATACCAGATCGTACATCAATGAGTCTCCCTGCTCGGGTGGGCCGTCCTGCCAATCACCTTGGTCATTCTGACGTGATTTGGCCAACACCGGCTTTTCTAATTTTCTTGAATCGACTGAGATCCAGCCAAGCCCGACACTCTAGAAGTCGACAATTTGAGAGTTACGGAACTTACGCTAACGATTCGATAATTTAGCAATCAGTTCGAGTCCTTCCGGACACACCATAAATTTTGAAGATGTTTTAGGTGACCATGAGATATGTTAACTTGCTGTAGCGTCAGCAAGACTGTCTGGCATAACCCACTCATCCTTATCTACTGACTGCGAACTGCGACCCTCTTTTAGCAAATCCCTTATTCCGGCTAACAACTCTTCTTTAATTGTTTTTCTATTTTAATTTTTCGACGACTGTCTCGGATTTCTGTTTTCGTCTAAAAGATTTTATCGCTCTGATGACAAAAAATAAAACTACCTAAAGAAGTAGAGAGCGAAAACGTAATACTAATTATTTTTTTCTGCAAACCTTCTATTAGTTTTAAGGTCGAATAATTATACAATCTGAATCGCAAGGAATCGCTTTTGCCATTTCAGTTGCGCTTTTCATAAGTGAAGTTTCATGTGCGACTATTTTTTTTTGTGCATAAGATATATATGCATTGTATGACGTCAATCCAACTCCACTGACAATAGCAATAATCGCTATTACAACAAGCAATTCTAGCAACGTAAAACCTTTCATACCTCTCATAAATTGACAGTAACAGTAGTAACAAGTGAAAATATCAGGACAGACACTGTAACAAAAAAGGCCTCACTATGCGGAAAATGATCGTAGTAATTTTTCTCTGCTTTTTTATTTCTCCCACACTAAACGCTGGGAGCGTCACGCCAGAGGTTTACGGAATCAAATTTAACGAGGTCTTTCTATGTAAAAACGCTTTATGTAGCGAAGGAGTGAAGATTGGCGGAGGTGAGAGACTGAATATTGCCGACCCTTTCTTCACTAACCATATAGGAACACTTATAGATTTAAAAAGGGCCAATCTGGGATCAGCTTCATACACACATATAAAATTTAACGTAGACACAAAATTTCTAGTTAAAGCAAAAACCGGCGGGTGTTACAGTTTTCCAACAAAGGTTGAGCCAGGATTTTCAGAGGGAACAAGTGATCAGTCGCTATATAGTGAACAACTAATTCAACTTGATCCAGAAGATATTGACTGTAGTGGATGTAGTAACGCTACTAGTGATTCATTTGATTATACTCATGCGTTAAGTGGGACTTATAAAAAAGGAACAGGTCAATCAATAGTCTGGAATGTAGATCCCACTGATTCTGTTTATTTTGAAGGATGCACAATCGGACCAGACAAACCTGGTTTGGATTTCCAGGTTATCCAATAATAATTCTAAGAATCCCACATTGGTGGGGGCTAAATTTATTATTTAGAGATAGGATTTTTCTTTCAACAGGCTCTAGAGCTTTTGCATGACTCGGGCGATGGTTTAAGACCCAGTGGTGGCTTCTTAAGGGTAAACCCCTGAGTTAGCCGAAAGACTGCGCGAAAAAGTTCAAAAACGCCTTCAATAAATGTGTTTTTGACCTTATAAGGTGCCTGAGGGTGAGATCCAGAAAAGACTTTATTCATGGTGTTTTATGGATAGAGTCAGTTTAGACAAAGCACTTAGCAAAGATTCAGCACAGTTACAAAGTCATCATTTTACTCGGCTGCGTTAACATTCTTTTGTATACCGTTAGCCGCTTTGTCGATTCGATTTCTTGCCGATATCTTCGAATCTTAAATAGGTGTAGCGCACCTACTTCAACTGCCTACAGCATCTCACCCAACCCTGTAGAGACAATCGCGTCGATATCAAAGGCTGGTCTGGTCTAGATCCGATTGCAACACTGTCGCAGCTTTATTATCCAGCGCAGTCAGAGGTGGGCGAAGCCGCAACCAGGCGTCATCACCAGATGACCAGGCGGCGTGCTGTTTAAGCGCAGAAACTAAAGGGTATCGACCGAATACTTCGCGGATGGCGAAGGCTTGCTCCTGCAGGGCAGGCGCAGATGAATCGCCACTAAGGCAACTATCAAATATTTTTCGGATGCCCTGGGGGTTGGCATTGGCTGTCGCTGAGATACAGCCTGCACAACCATTTTTTATGGTGGCGAGAAGATGTGTTTCGTTGCCCGGGAAGATAGCAATCTGCGGAAACCGAGAAGCGAGTTCGAGGGTATGTTCAAGATCACTGGAACTGTCTTTAACCCCGGCAATGGTTTCTGGAAAATGCTCACAAAGCATAGCAATTAAATCTGTGGAGATCGGCGTCTGGGACACAGCTGGGAAGTGGTAAAGGTAAAGTTCGAGCTCGTCGCTGGCCGTTCGATCAATGACTTGGGCGAAACTGCGAAAAAGGCCGTCGTCTGTGACGTTCTTATAATAAAACGGTGGCAACACCAGTACCTTATTGACGCCGTGCTCAATCGCGTGCCGAGTTAGAGAAACGGTATCAGTAAGCGCGCAACACCCTGTGCCGACCATCAGAGCGCTGGGTGACAGGCCATCACTTAGTAGCGACTCGAGGGTGGCCATTCTCTCCGCTACAGAAAATGCGTTGGCCTCCCCCGTGGTGCCGAAAAGCCCGATGCCATGACAGCCGTTGTCGAGAAGGGACCTCGCATGTAGAGCCAACCGGGCACAGTCGACTGAAAGATCAGCCTGCAGTGGCGTGAGCGCAGCACACCAGATACCGCTAGAGGGAAGTTGATCCAGATGATGCTTGATATCGTGTTCCATAAAATGATTGTCCGAATTTAGTTTCCCGGATGCACCGCCGGTTTACTGATCAGATTGATAATACACTGGCAACGCTCAGTTCAGAAAGTAAAAAGTTTCGGTTGCAAAAAACGGGTGATTGATGAAAATGCCCGGCCTGGATGGGCATATTCATTCGGCAATACGCTAGTTACTTACATTGGTGTCAGCCAGGCCATAACCGATAGTCACTTTGATCAGTATAGAACCTAACGACTCCGCGCTGTATCTCCGTCTTAAATTGGTTTACCCCATCAGGATTTTTGGCTTTGAGATCCGATTATCAGCAGCGACCCACACTGCTAACTTATACAAGTTTTAACAAGTCGGTAATCTCGGCCGACTTGTCCGAAAACTTGAATATGCACGTTGCATCGCCATTCGGAGGCGATGCTGCAAAATCGGCTCACAATTGGACCACGGTGCGACTGACCTCAGCTGTTATCCCCACTTCATTACAGCCTTCAGGATAAAGAGAGATGTCTTTTAACATTAGTGAATTGCGAAAATCAGTATTAAAGAGGCCGGTTACTACCTGGCCCAAAATTTTGTCCAGCATCGCGGTTGGTCCGATCAAATCCCCCAGGCTATCGACGTATACTAAATGGTCCCTGGGCTTGCGCTGCGACTGATCGATCTCGTACCCCACGACATCGTATCCCGCCTTTATCAGATTTTCGGCTATGGGATAAACCATATTTCCCAGACCGACAACGCCGATGGTTTTTCGTGTCTTCATCAATTAATTATCCTGTTAATCTTTGTAGTGATTCAGTGATGCTTCACAGGCCAGTGAATTCTGGTACTCCAGCATATCTGCGGGGCGCCAAGGCCCTGTAGACACTCATACCAGGTATCCGGGTCTAGAAAATTGCGTTCCGGTTTAGCAGACAACAGTAGCTCATCCTGGAAAAATTTCATGGCTGATCGTAAGTCTTGTGCACTATCTGCGTTGTGTTACGCAGTGCGTACAAATCGCAAACATCACGAGAATTTCATTGGTAGTGCCTGGATAGACCCTATGCACGATCAGGATGAGGCCATCGCCTACTACGTATGGGTTTTAAAAAACGCCAATAGGACTGTAGTCGTGGACAACGGGTTTGATAAAGCCCAATGGAGTCGATGGACCGAAGCTTCCGGTGGCATCTGACAGTGCGAATACGATAAGTCACCTGCACAAGGCTTGGCAGGCATGGGGATCGATACACGGCAGGTACAGGACGTCATCGTGACCTATCTGCCATTATGACAATTCGAGCTCACTCGATGATTTTCTGACTGCCCGGTTTCATCTTCAGGAACTCGAGATACAGTATGCGACTAGCCCGCATATGGGTCATGGCTATTTAGCTGGCGCCTATACGTTGGATAATATGGTGCGAACGTATACAAGGGGCGGGTTGTTTTTCACACAGGAGGCAGTGAGATAGCGCCTGGTATCAGCGTTCACCATGTGGATGGATATACGATGGGGATGCAGTGCGTCCAGGTGATGACAGAGCGAGGTTGGGTAGTATTGGCCAGCCTCGCCAGTCATTTTTATGCCAATTTTGAGAATCACGCACCGTTTCCAATTGTTTATACCGTTGCCGACATGCTTAGAGGATTTGACAAACTCCGCCAGCTTGCCAGCACCGCAGATCATATTGTGCCCGGCCATGATCCACTGGTGATGACGCGGTACCCAGGCACAACAAAACCAGGAGTAGGCTAGATCGTGCGTCTGGATCAGAATTCCAGTAATTATTGAGGTTTCGGATAGGGTTGAGTTATCAGCGTAACGTGACAGACATGAGTCAGCCGCAGGCCGCTGCCAATGAAGCCTGGCCTACCAGCTTTGTGGACCCAGATCACGCACTGGGCAGAGCCGACGTTCAGTAGCAAAAAGGAGAGTAGAACATGGGTAAAGATGTTGTCGGCATTGCTGGTTGCGGCACGATGGGGTTACCGATGGCCCAGCGTCTGGCCGCTGCCGGTTATGAGGTCTGGGGTCACGATATAAGGCCGGCAAGCGAGTTTGATGGATTTGCCAGCCGTATGGTGGCCGATGCAGCCGAGTTTTCCGGGCGCTGTAACATCGTGATCTCAGTAGTTCGGGACGCTGTGCAGACTCGCGCACTGCTGTTCGGTGATTCACAGGGCATCGTAAAAGGGTTACAGACCTCGGATGTTCTGGTCATCAGCTCCACACTGTCACCCCGTTTTGTTCGGGACTTGTCTGAGGAACTGCCGCATGGCCTGGCACTGATCGATGCGCCAATGAGCGGTGCGCCTTACCGGGCCAGAAGCGGCACCCTCTCATTCATGTTGGGAGGGCAAGACGATGTGCTTGAACGACTCACCCCGCTGTTTAAGGTAATGGGGGAGGACATCTTCCGGATGGGGCCGGCTTCCATGGGTATGACAGCCAAGGTACTCAACAACTACTGTGCGGCCACCTCGGTGGTTGCTACCCACCGAGTGCTCGGCATGGCACGTGCGCTTGGGCTCGATGAGCGAGCACTGTTGAACGTTATGAAAGTGAGCTCGGGCTCAAACTGGTTCGCTGATGGCATCGATCAGATCGACTGGGCAAGCGAAGGATATTCCACCTCAAACACCATCGGTATTGTAGAAAAAGATGTCGAGTCCGCTCTAGACGCCATATCAGAACACCCAGCTGTGGCACGCGCGCCGCTGGACGATGCTCTGCTCGCGTCGCTGCGCGCCTTGGAGTCCCTTAAGATTGATTGACCGCTTGGTTAAGACATGGGCACTCCTTGTCGAGCTGAATAGTCGAGGAGGCGCTCTCAGGACGGCGCAGGATTCTTCCTTCATTGAGCGCTGTGAATGATGTGATCAACTACAAAAGATCCGCCGTTGTGGGTCGACATAAGGGGCGTTAATTGAACTCGCCGCGCCGTCTCCTGCTGTTGTTGGGAATAATGGCTGAGGTCGAGATCTCCTCATTTTCGGACCCTATTCAGCGCCATGCGCCGGCTTCGCTCACGAGACACAACCGGGCTTTAGCAGGCTAAGTTGATTCTGGGTACGGAACTGTCGACACCAAGCTAGTCATAGCGATTCAAGCCTTTAAATGCCCGGTCTGACCTGGTCTAAACACAAGACTTTTTCCAGCGCGGCTCCTATGCGCATGACGGTCAAATCGTCGAACCGGTGCCCCACTACCTGTAGTCCCAGGGGCAAACCATCTGCGCTAAATCCACAGGGCACCGACAGGGCCGGACATTGACCCACCTGATTAAAAGGGCACGTCATATCCAAGCCTTTATATCTGCCTTGTTCGTCCAACCCGTCGTAATCCTCGTCCGACTGGCCGTGGCGGGCTGCAGGGTGGGCCATAGTAGGCGCAATCAAAGCATCGTACTTGTCAAAAATCCGACACAATTGATGCCACTGCTCGGTACGCAACAACTCGAAACGTTTATACGTTGTCGCGTCTATTGATCGCCCACGCTCGATGAGTTTCACTACCGATGGGTCCATCTTGTCTCGCCAGGCCTCAAAATTCTGGGTTATGAATCGAGCATCGTGCTCCTATAACTCCAGATAAAACGAATCAATATATTGGCTTTCACGTCTTTGCCAGCGGAGCACCGCCGAAGATTCGCCATTGGTCATCTTAAACCAGCGCGCGCCACAACATTGTGCTGCCCGAAACTATGAGAACTACCAACACCAGACGGTGAAAGCGTTGGTCGCTGACCCGCTCGCGCACCTTCGCCCCAAGAGCCATGCCAACAGCAACAGGCAAAATGGCAGCTGCCGAAAGTATGACCAACCTTCCGTCAAGAATCTCGAACCAAAACAGTATTAGAGTCCATGGAATCACACACGCGAGATATAAGAAGCTGATCGAAGCGACGAAGCGTTCTTTTCCCAGCCCGGGGATAGAAACCAGATAGATGATCAGCATTGGCCCAAACATTGACGAGAGCCCGCCTATGACCCCACTGGCCAACCCGAACACCAGGCCAGCAGGTTTTTCGAAAGGCTTGGAAAGCCGCAGTTTATACGCCGACCCTTGCAAGACCGCAAAGGCAATAACTAAAAGACCGACGGCCAGCAAGAGAGAGCGTTCATCGATATTTGAAAGTATTACGACACCGGCATAGGTTCCAACGAGTATTGCCAAAAATGATGGCCAGAACCGGGAAACGGCCGCGGAAATCTGTTTAGCCTGGAAGGCCTGCCAAACATTAGCAAAGACCACGGGGAGCGCCATCAGCACAACCGCCGTTTGCACCGGTAGAACCAATGCCATCAATGGAACGGGGAGCAGCGGCAGGCCGACACCCAATGCGCCCTTTATCAATCCCCCACACAAAAACGCGAATGTGCACCAGGCAACGATCTGGAGATCTATCTCGTTGAGCATAGTCTTTCAGGCGTGAATTTGGTCAGTGCTGTAAGGCAAGTTTGCAAAAGGGTGCTTTAAGCCAGTTCGGACCGGGCTCGACCAAATCGCGAGCTAGATTCGATTGTTCGTCGCCGATAAGTTTCATTCGCCCCAGTGTACCAAACTGTAAGTACATGTATGGTTCGACTTGACGAGCGGTTAACAGCGTTTTAGTCTGCTTCATCGCCCAAACAAATAACTGAAAAAACATGACAGAAGTCAATGATCACGCCTCAACCGTCGATGACTCAAACGGCGAGCTGATCCAGATAGATGACCTGATCTTAAGAGGCCGTATAGCGATGGAGCAAATTGGCGCTGCCGACCAGGACCGGGTGGACGAGTTGGTGACCGCGCTGGCCTGGTCTCTTTACAAACCAAAAAACGCGCAACGCCTGGCGGAGCTCGCAGTCACCGACACTGGGATCGGCAATGTCCACGACAAGGTTATAAAAAACCAGCGCAAGACCTTTGGCACCTTGCGAGATCTGATGCGAGTGCGTACGGTAGGTGTTATCGATAACGACCCTGAGCGTGGCATCAGTCAGTACGGCAAACCTGTTGGGGTTGTTGCAGCCATAACGCCCTCAACCAACCCAACGGCCACACCTGTCAACAAGGCTATGATGGCGATCAAGGGCGCTAACGCCATTGTCATAGCCCCCTCGCCGAGCAGTTGGACCAGCACCAACGCCACAGTAGAAGTGATGAGAGCGGCGCTGGCCCACGTGGGGGCACCAATCGATCTGGTACAGATCCTGCCCCATCCCGTCTCGCGGACCATGACCCATCTGCTTATGGCAAAGGCCGATCTAGTGGTTACGACCGGGTCACAGAACAACGTGCGTGCGTCTTATAGCAGTGGTACCCCGGCCATCGGAGTGGGCGCCGGCAACGTTCCTGTCATCATCGATAACAGCGCTGATCTGGATGACGCCGCCGCTAAGATCTGCGCCTCAAAGACGTTCGATAACGCTACCTCTTGCTCTTCGGAAAATGCACTGGTGATACTCGACGATGTCTACGCAGGCGCGCTTGACTCCCTGAAGCAGGTCGGCGGTTACCTTGCCAATTCTAAAGAAAAAGACCTCATTGTCGAGCAGCTCTGGATTGACAATAAGCTCAACCGCAACTTGATCGCTACCAACCCTGATGTTTTCGCTGACAGGGTCGGTTTGAGCGACAACGCTAAACAGTCACGTTTTTTTATGGTAGAGGAGGATGCTTTTAGCCTTGAATCGCCATTTGCCGATGAAAAACTCTCTTTGGTTCTGACCATTTACCGCGCGCGGGATTTTGACCACGCGGTGACGTTGGTATCGAATATTCTCAAAGTTCAGGGCAAAGGTCACTCGTGCGGCATTCATACCTCAAACATGGGGCACGCTCGAAGGCTCGCGGAGCAGATCGATGTCGTGCGAGTACTGGTTAACCAAGCCCATGCTTTTGGAAACGGCGGTAGTTTCAACAATGCGCTCAACTTCACGCTTAGCATGGGCTGTGGCACATGGGGCGGCAACAGTATCTCGGAGAACCTGAACTACAAACACTTCATCAATGTTACAAACCTGGTCACCACTTTCTCCGAGGACAAGCCGTCCGAGGAGGCGCTGTTTGGCGCTCATTTTGCCAAATTTGGTCGTGACTGATGGATACAGTTAGGCATTTTATAGATCGCTATGCTGAGCAGTGCCCAAAAGACATTTGGCTAATATCTCCTGACTCCGACAGAATGTTCACCTACGGTGATCTTGGGCACGGGGTGCACCAGATCGCAGCAGGCCTCGATCAACTTGGCGTCGCAAGAGGAGCTAAAGTCTCGTTTCTTGCCGAAAACGGTGGATGGACTGCCCTTGTGCATCTTGCGATTATGGCAAGTGGTCGTGTCGTTGTGCCACTGAATGCGGTAGCTGGGGATATACAGTTAAGGCACGTACTCCAGCACTCTGATACACAGATCGCATTCGTTGCGCCAGCCTACCGCGAAAAGCTTACGGCTTTAGTCAACGAGGTACCCAGAGATATCAAGCTGATCGACCTCGATCCCGTCACCGGACCGGTCTGGCCGGATGGACCACCACCTGACGACCAACCGAATCCCGAGCCAGTCGCATCCGAGCCAGCGCTGTTGCTGTACACCTCCGGCTCGACAGGCTTGCCCAAAGGGGCCGTACTTAGCCATCGAGCGATTGTCAACGGTGGGCGAAATGTGGCAAACGGGCATAACCTCACTAACTCGGATCGCGCATTGTGTGTGCTGCCGATCTACCACATCAATGGCGCAATGGTCACAGTCGCTGCACCTCTGGTCAGCGGTGGCAGCGTGGTTATGCCTTCGCGTTTTCGGGCGAGCACTTTTTGGCCCTTTGTCGCACAGTATCAGTGCACCTGGTCGAGTGTGGTCCCCACTATTATCAAATATCTTTTGGATCGCGCTGACCAGGAACCCTACGACTTTGGCCACGATGAACGACTGCGCCGCTTTCGGTTCGGTCGCTCTGCCTCGGCGCCACTGCCAGTAGTGGTGCTAGAGCAATGGCGTGCCGTATTTGACGTGCCAATGATCGAAACATTGGGCCTTACCGAGACTGCTGGAACCGTAGCTTGCAACCCCATGCCACCGGGCATCTGCAAACCAGGCTCCGTCGGCGTTGCAGTCGGCAACGAGATCAAGGTAATCGATGACGATGGGCAAGATTGCGGTCCGGGTGTCGCCGGAGAAATTGTCATTCGAGGCAATAACCTGTTGGACTACTACTATCAAAGCCCCGATATCACCAAGGGCGCTTTCGTCCAGGGATGGTTCAGGACGGGGGATCTTGGCATGCTTGATGAGGATGCTTACCTTTTCATCACCGGACGCTTGAAGGAGCTCATCATTCGTGGTGGCGAAAACATCGCACCCCGCGAGATCGACGACGTTCTGTATCGACACGACGCCGTCCTCGAGGCAGCCGCAGTCGGTGTCGATGATGAAAACTACGGGCAGGAAGTTGTAGCCTGTGTCGTGCGCCGAGACGGTCACCACTGTAGCGAACAGGAATTGAAGTTACTGTGTGAGAGCGCAATCGGCAAAGTCAAAACACCCAAACACATCTACTTCATGGATGACCTGCCAAAGGGCCCGTCTGGAAAGATTCTGAGACTTAAGTTGCCGGACATGATCTTGTCGATAAGTTCGACATCGTCACAGTCTGGCAAAAAGGAGTCCTCGCCTTAAAAGAAGGGGTACCCTCCCTTGTGCCACCATTGGCAATAACGCAGGTTGCGATTGGGCGCGATCCGTACTGAAGGAACACGACTTCTCGTCAGAGCAGATGGACTCATTGATGAGGCCTAATCACTTCGCACTGACTAAGAAGTGGGATCGCGCGGGAGACTCCAAACCTTCTACTGCACCCGTCAGTGCCGACTGCATGCCTGTTGTGTTTGGGTAATTGACCAGCGGTTAACGAGGAAACTACCTTATTTAGATCCAAAGAAGCGGTTATCACTGGCTGACCAAGTCATTTACCAACATAACCGAGACAACCAATGAGTCTTGGCTGTCAAGAAGCGCAATCAGTTTTCTATATCAATATAACGCTTAACAGCCACCGCAGAGAAGATTCCAAGAACCAACCACAGAGTCAGACTACTCAGGCCAGTCACTAAAAAGAAATCTTTGGACATCTTGGAAAGCTGAACAGCCACTACACTTGGAACATCCTGGTAC
>Ga0302122_10001685_pt1 | contig 14034 bp, 11 predicted proteins | sample CB21_SCM_MG_FD_203115 | JGI IMG/M metagenome (GOLD analysis project Ga0302122, IMG submission 203115) | Marine microbial communities from Western Arctic Ocean, Canada - CB21_SCM | ecosystem: Environmental > Aquatic > Marine > Oceanic | place: Canada: Western Arctic Ocean | collected 2017-09-28
GGCTCTGGTACGACACAGTAGACAAAGATAGCCACTTGCGTTTCAAAGTGATTGCCATAACTTGTTGATATTGCTTACGTGGGTACGTTATTGGTGCATGCGTTAGGAAACTAACCCTACCGCCAGAGCCATATTAATTATATATAATTGTTAATAATTATATATTTGTAACAGTTGGGGCCAGTTGTACTGTTGATGAAGATACTGAGGATCGATGCTGGGGTAACACAATGTATAATAGAACGATAGTTCCAACGGGATTTGTAGTACCAGAAGGCATTAAAACAGATGAATTTGTATTAAAGCCTTTGACGGTAAATAATCTGATAAAGGATTACGACGCCGTAATGAGTAGCCAGAAACATTTACAAGGCTTAATGGGAGACGATGATGATTGGTCACTTGGTTTAACTTTAGAGGAGAACCTTGTTGACCTTGGCTGGCATCAAAGAGAATTTACATTTAGACATTCATTTGCATACTCGGTCATGTCAAAAAATGATCAACAGTGTCTTGGCTACTGTTACATTTATCCATCTGGAAAACCAGAATATGATGCTCAGGTATTTCATTGGATACGGCAGGAATACCTTTCCAGTGGCCTCGAAAAGAGACTGGGATTAGCATTCCAAAATTGGCTTGAAAAAGATTGGCCATTTTCTAGAATAGACTTTCCGGATCACAGCTAATATTATTGATTTTAGGAGTATTTCATTATTTAATAGATTATAATAAAATAAGATTTATATTTTATTATAAAAAAATTTGGATAAGTTTTATGCGACTAATAATAACTTTTAGAGTTTTTGCCATAATTCAGGTTTTTATGGTTTTAACCACTTTAACCGCTCCGGAAACTGTGGTGAAAAGTTTTGGGTTAAGTTATAATACCGATACGTTATTATTCATGCAGTTTTGCGCAGTCTTTCAATTAATGCTTGCCTTGGTTACTTTTGTACTACCAAGTTGGCTGGGGATTAATCTTTGGAAAGCTGCACCTACTTACGTTTGGTTAAGTCTACTGCCATTTTTTTTAAAAGTGTACCATATTTCTTTTGGTATTGTAGCGATTACAAATACATTTTATGTTGAAAGCTCTTTTTGGTTAGGCTTCGCAGTGGTATTTTATTCATTTGGAAAACGAATGAAACTCCGCTTCTGAGGATTATTAAGTTAGATACCTCTTTTAAAAAGTGCGCTGTAATTGTAATTTATATTTACCTTGCAGAGACATAAAAAACAAAGATCTGTTATGTGTGAAAGCATAATATAACAACTCACTAAAATAGAATAAACATAAAAGGATTTTTAAATATGATGTTAACTCAAATCGCTGCTGGTATTTTCATGTCTGTTATTGCGTTGGCCGTTTTTATTTTAATACTAAAGCTCATCAGAGACACTCTGCAAACAATGAAAAATCAAAAGAAATCAAAAGATTAAAAATTACGGCCAGGATATAAATTTAAACAAAAGGTTTGGTTTAAAATTCTACTGAATAATTCTCTTAACAACAAAATAGTTAATATTTAAAACCAATAAAGTCATGCACGCAGTTTTTTTCCGGTTGGATCAAAAGGTGGTTTCTCCAGTACCACAGCAGAATGAGGCCTACCGAGAACCATGACATCCAGCTGGTCACCAGGGCTGACATTCTTTAAATAGCAAAGCGCAAGAGACTTTTTTACACTATAGCCATAAGAGCCTGATGTAACCCGACCAACACCATTACCAGCTTTGTCAAATATCGGCTCCCCTCCAGTAGCATCGGCAGTTTCTACATTTAATACTTCAACAATAGAAAGTATTTCACGTGGAGGATTATCCTTAACCGCTAGGTATGAGGACTTATGCAAGAAATCTTTTTCTAACTTAATTAATCCAGCCAGTCCCACTTCATGTGGCCAGTATTCTGGGCTATATTCACGTGACCACGATCCATACCCTTTTTCAATTCTGAGACTCATCAGCGCCCGAGCTCCAACAGGCCCAGCCCCAAATGATTTCCCAGTTTCAAGTAGTGCTTTGTACAATCTTTGCTGATCTGACGTATCACAGTGCAACTCCCAGCCCAAGTCTCCAGTAAAAGATACACGTAACGCCACACATGCCACACCAGCTAATTCAATCTTTTTAGACCTCATAAATGGAAATTTTTTAGTAGAAAGAGATTCATTTGTTAATCTTTTTAACAACTCACGCGACTTTGGACCCGCGACGTTAAACCCACACATGGCTTCCGTGAGGCTCTCAAAAGTAACGCCATGTGGCATTGGAACCATATTCCAAAAACGTTGATGATAACGTTCTGCCATCCCTGATCCAATGATCATGAACTCATTCTCAGACAGAAGGGTCACTGTAAAGTCACCAGCAATACCACCGCGGACACCAATAAGCGGCGTAAGACAAGACTTGCCCACAATTTCAGGCATATTATTGGCAAATATTGAGTTTAGCCAACTAGCAGCTTCCTCACCTTTAACACTATATTTAGCAAAATTAGAGATATCAATGATCCCCGCATTTTCACGCAACATTATGCATTCCTGGCCAACTGGCTCAAACCAATTCTGTCGAGTGTATCCAATCGTATCTTTTACACCGGGTTTATCAGCAAACCATTGCGCATGTTCCCACCCATAATTTAGTCCAAAAACTGCTCCAAGAGCTTTTTGCGTTTCATATATAGGTCGAACCCGCACTGGCCTCCCAGCGCTGCGCTCCTCGTTTGGGAAGTGAATAGAAAACCTTTTAGAATATTGATCGCCTACCCTAGCCTTTGTGAAAGCTTTTCCAGCCCAATTTCCAAATCGCGCCACATCCCAAGTGAACATATCATAATGACTTTCACCCTCAACCATCCATTGCGCCGACATCAAACCCATCCCACCTGATTGACTGAACCCAGGAATAATGCCGTTACAACAGAAATAATTTTTAAGATCAGGATGCGGTCCATATAAAACATTGCTGTCCGGAGACCAGATCATGGGACCATTGATAACACGTTTAATGCCGGCAGTGCCAACAACAGGAACACGTTCGATCGCACGCATCATGTTTTCTTCAATTCTATCAAGATCATCAGCAAAGAGTTCATGTGCAAAATCAAGGGGGGTCCCACCTTCAGCCCAAAACCTTAAATCTTTTTCATAGGCACCTATTAGTAGGCCTTTACCTTCTTGTCTCAAATAATACTCACCATCACGGTCAGCTACTGACGGCAAGCGCCTATCCATGTTGGCTACTTCTGCGATGGTCTCAGTGACAAAATATTGATGCTCTGTTGGCTGGAGCGGCAGCTCTATTCCCGCTAATGAAGCGACCTCACGGCCCCAAAGACCAGCAGCATTCACAACCCACTGGGTATGTATATCACCATTCTCTGTCCGAACAATCCAGCTCCCATTCGCTTGCTGCTCGGTACCTGTCACCGGTTTAAATCTATGGATCTCAGCACCTCTAGCTCGTGCACCAGCAGCGTATGCGTTAGTTACACCGGAAGGATCAACATTTCCGCCATCTGGCTCAAACATTATACAACGCACACCATCATAATCGACAAGTGGATGTAGCTTTTCAGCTTCGTCTCGACTAACCTCGTAAAAGTTCATTCCGTAAAACTTTGCTTTAGCAGCTTGTAGTCTTAGCTGATGTTCACGATTTTCTGTTTGGGCAAGGTAAAGGCTTCCCGGTTGGAAAACTCCGCAGCCTTGTCCCGTTTCTACTTCCAGTTCTTTATATAAGTTCATCGTATAATGCTGAATACGGCTGATATTGGTACTATCATGCAACCCATGAATGTTAGCCGCTGCGTGCCAAGTTGATCCTGAGGTTAGCTCATTTCGTTCAAGTAAAACAGAATCAGTCCAGCCTAATTTGGCCAGATGATATAAAATTGAACATCCAATTACTCCACCACCAATCACAACAGCTTGGGCATGTGTGCGCATCATTCGAAACCTTCGTTTTGATAAGAATATTTATGCCCAGACCATGGCCAAAGTCTGCATTTGCCGCAAGCCAATATTTACTCTTTTGAACTTCATCATTATTTAAACTTACAAACTTTCATTATCAAACATTTACAAATTTGGATTTACTAAATCCATCAATAAAAGTGTCAGTTTTAATCATCAGATGTCGCGATTAGCACTCTGTTAACAAATTGAAACTTTAATATTTGTTAAAATAGAAGGAGGAGACTGATGCAAACTACCACCCGGGTTGCAATTATTGGCGGCGGCGTTGTCGGATGTTCAGTTTTATATCATCTAACCAAACTGGGTTGGGCAGACGTTATGCTACTCGAACGTTCTGAATTGACGTCAGGGTCGACTTGGCATGCTGCTGGAGGTTTTCACACCCTTAATGGCGATACAAATATGGCAGCCCTGCAGGGATATACGATAAAACTTTACAGGGAATTAGAGAAGTTAACAGGATTATCTTGTGGACTTCACCACGTGGGAGCTGTGACCCTTGCTGACAACCAAGATCGCTTTGATATGTTGGTCGCTGAACGCGCAAAGCACCGCTACATGGGCCTCGAAACTACTATTATTGGCCCGGAAGAAATTGCTAAAATTGCCCCAGTTACTAATGTTGAAGGTGTCATCGGCGGTTTGTATGATCCATTAGACGGGCATCTGGACCCATCAGGCACCACACATGCCTACGCCAAAGCGGCGCGTATGGGTGGCGCAACTATTGAAACCAATTGCAAAGTGTCAGAAACAAATCAACGTCCAGATGGAACTTGGAATGTTGTTACTGACAAGGGGACCATTCACGCGGAACATGTAGTAAATGCTGCAGGACTATGGGCTCGAGAAGTAGGCGCAATGGCAAACATTTATTTCCCCCTGCTTCCAATGGAGCATCAGTATCTGATTACAGAAGAGGTTCCAGAGATTGCAGCTATCGCAGATGCTGGAGGAGAACATCCTGGCGTGACAGACCTTTCTGGAGAAAGCTATTTACGCCAAGAGAGTCGTGGTCTTTGTATTGGCTTTTATGAGCAACGCTGCCGTCCATGGGCAGTCAATGGAACTCCATGGAATTTTGGACAAGAGCTTCTACCAGATGATTTTGACAAAATAGAGGACAGTATTGCATTTGCATACAAGCGGTTTCCTGCATTGGAACGCAGTGGTATCAAATCAGTAATTCATGGACCGTTCACTTTTGCCCCAGATGGAAATCCCCTGGTTGGTCCAGTTCCTGGAATGCGCAACTACTGGTCAGCTTGTGCAGTTATGGCTGGCTTTAGTCAGGGAGGTGGCGTTGGGCTTTCACTTGCGCAGTGGATGGTGGAAGGAGAGCCAGAACGAGATGTGTTTGCGATGGACTGCGCTCGTTTTGGGAAGTGGGTTACCTCAGGTTATACCATTCCAAAAGTTATCGAAAACTATCAACGTCGTTTCTCAGTTACATTCCCAAATGAGGAGCTTCCTGCCGCACGGGGTGTACGCAAAACTCCCATGTACGAGACCTTCAATCAGATGGGTGCAGTTTGGGGTGCTGACTTCGGCTTGGAGGTCCCCAACTACTTTGCCAAAGGTAATGAACCAGGCTTCGAAACTCCATCCTTTAGACGTTCAAACGCTTGGAGTGCCATTGCACGAGAGGTAAACGCTGTTCGTAGCAGTGTTGGAATTAACGAGGTCCATAACTTTTCTAAGTTCCTTATCACAGGTCAAAATTCGCGATCATGGCTTGATCGAATAATGGCAGGCCGCATCCCAGAGCCTGGCAGACTAGCTTTAAATCCAATGTTATCACACAAAGGTAGGCTCATAGGCGATTTTACGGTGTCATGTATTTCTGAAGAAAAGTTTCAACTCACTGCTAGCTATGCAAGCCAAAACTTTCATCACAGATGGTTCACTCAAAACATTGATGAGGGGGTACATATTGAAAATATCTCTGACCGCCGCAATGGATTTCAAATTGCTGGTCCAAGAGCCGTCGAAGTCCTCCAAGAATGCACAGACTTCAAGGTTGATAGCCTCAAGTTTCTTGATCTTATAGAAATCACCGTGGGCAGCACAGACTGTCTAGTTCAAAGGGTCAGCTACACGGGCGACCAAGGTTTTGAAATATATTGTGACGTAATGGCTCAACAGTCTCTATGGAATACGCTTTGGACTGCTGGTCAGCCATATGGAATGACACCTTTTGGCATGAGAGCTATGATGTCACTGCGGCTAGATCGTTTTTTTGGTTCCTGGATGTCAGAGTTCTCACCTGATTACACCGCAGCAGAAACAGGGCTGGATCGTTTTATTAGCTTTAAGAAAAATGCAGACTTTATTGGTCGGCCAGTCGCGGAGGCTGAACGTGCCTCCCCACCAGAAAGGCAACTTGTAGTTTTTGAGGTGGATGCCTTGGAGGCAGATATTGTGTCTTATGAGCCAGTCTTCATAAATGATGAAGTAATGGGGTATTGTACGTCTGGTGGCTTTTCGCACCATTCAAAAAAATCAATAGCCTTCGCCTTAGTCCCCCGCGCAAGTGTAACAGATGACCTCACAGTAGAAATTGAAATCCTAGGTCAACGCCGCAAAGCAAAGCGTATCTTAGAACAGCTTTTATAGAAAGTTTAGCATAACCTACGAGATGATCTCCAAGGACATATCTCCCATGATACTTATATGCGCTGCGGGAGCATCCTCACGAATGGCGCCGATTGATAAGTTGATGTTGCCTATTGATGGCAAACCCTTATTACGTCGTTTGGCTCAGAATGTGTTACAGGCAAAATTACCTACTATTGTCGCGTTACCTCCAAGGCCTCACACACGTTGGCAGGCATTGAGTGGTTTGCAACTATCAGTAACTTCATACGCAGATAGCTTGGAAGGGTTATCTGGTACCATCAGAGCCACCGTGGCCAACTTACCCAAAGACATTAGCCATTTATGTGTCGTTTTAGCTGATTTACCAGGTATACGAGCAGAAGATATTAGTAATGTCTTTGAAGAGGTTGTGAAGCATCCCAACGCATTAATATGGCGCCCAATAGGACCTGAAGGCCAACCTGCCCATCCTACAGTATTTCACCGCCATACTTTTAGCGCTTTTGCTAAAATTTCAGGTGATGCAGGAGCAAAGGATGTAATTAAAAAATTTAGATCACACACGTTCAAATTCATAAATAAAACTGATTCAGGTTCAATGGATATTGACCACCCAGAAGATTACCAATTTTTCTTAAAACAATCAGATGCCACAGATCTAAAATAAAAGTTTAAAGATTGGCTAAGCAAATAAAAAGACCCCTGCCTGAAGGTAGGGGTCTTTTAATATATATCGACTTGCGCCGCTTAAGGAGAAGTTAAAATTACACTTCCCGTTCCAGCTTTTTCCGCGCTAGCTTACGAGCGCGTCGTATGGCTTCAGCTTTTTGACGTGCTTTTTTCTCAGATGGTTTCTCGAAATGCTGCTTGAGCTTCATCTCGCGAAACACACCTTCACGTTGTAGCTTCTTCTTAAGAGCCCTAAGGGCTTGATCGACATTATTGTCGCGAACACTAACCTGCATGTGGTTTTCACCACCTCTCTAGTTTAAATTGCAAAAATTTACAGGAGCTTTTTGTTAACGTAGGTAATATGGTTTGTCTAGTTAAACAAAATTAAATTACATAGTTGTCACACGGAATAATTGAAATACAAAATATTTCACCTAATTATAAATGAATAACACTCAAGTTTGGTAAAACCGATGATAAATAAAAAAAAAATAAATGCGTTTGCCCTAGTTGGTAGTTTCTTAATTTTTACTTGTGGAGGGGCTTTGGCTGATAATCTTATTAAAACCGGACAGTGGTCCTACTTTTCTGATACCGTTATGGGCGGTGTATCAGAAGGAAGTGCTAGCTTTAAAAACAGCGGGTCAGAAAAGTTTTTACGGCTCACAGGCGAAGTTTCTACTGAAAATAACGGTGGATTTGTGCAAGTCAGGTCAGCTGTGCCCCAGGGAATTGCAAAAGCAAAAACAGGCATAAAAATAAAAGTCAAAGGAAATGGAGAACAATATTATCTTCACATAAGAAACTCTAGCACACAGCTTCCATGGCACTATTACCAGCAAGGCTTTGATGCAAAAGACACCTGGCAAGAAATAATCTTGCCCTTTGATTTGTTTGAAAAGTCTTCATCGCTTATGTGGAGTAAAATGAAGGAAAGCACGATAAAAACCATCGGAATAGTAGCATATGGTAAAGATCACACTGCTGATGTTTCCATAATGAGTCTAGAGTTTTACTGAAGTACCCAAAAATGATAATAAATTTTTATAAATTAAAAGAACTTTTAATTAGGTTAATCTTGCGGATTTGTTGGTACCCATGGCCGGACTCGAACCGGCACACCCGTTAGGGCGGGGGATTTTGAATCCCCTGCGTCTACCATTCCGCCACATGGGCACTTCCGCGTAATTGCGACAGGTAGGGTCTACTGTCAACGATAATAAGCATCAAACAAGAATTTTTTCTAAGACAGTTGATTAATTAACGTTTCGAGGTGCTTACCTCTGTCTTTTGAATAAGACTTGTGGCAATTAAAACAAAATTACTTTTAGAGGCAAATATGATAAAGCGCATGTATGATTGGACATTATCAATGTCTGGGCACCCACGCTCTTTATGGGTTCTAGCCTTTGTTGCCTTTATAGAAAGTTCCTTTTTTCCAATTCCCCCAGATTTACTTTTAATTCCTCTAATTCTAGCCGCACCCACACGAGCTTTTGGGATAGCTCTAATTGCTGTTATCGCCTCTGTCGCTGGTGGCGTCTTTGGCTACCTCATTGGTGCGTTTGCCTTTGAAGCCATTGGGCAGCCAATACTGGCAAGCCTAGGAAAAATGGACTACATGACAGATTTTAACGAAAAATTTAACCAATATGGTTTATGGGCTGTTTTGATAGCTGGAATAACCCCCTTCCCGTTCAAAGTAATTACGATTATGTCGGGATGGACTTCTATGCCATTTGGCGTTTTTGTTTTCAGTTCCCTTGCTGCTCGTTCTATACGTTTTTTCGCAGTTGCAGCACTTCTTTACTATTGTGGGGTCCCAATTCGACACTTCATAGAGAGGCGACTAAACTTGGTGTTTACTGTTTTTATATTTGTACTAATTGCTGGATTTTTTATAATTAGGGTTATGTGAGGCAAAAACTATCAATATCAAAGTGTCCAATCTAGTAAGAACACCACAACTCGCGGCCCTAGGCTCAGCGTTCCTACTTGCCGGTGCGTTCATTTTTGAAGGATTGGGCTATGCGCCTTGCCAAATGTGCTTATGGCAACGATATCCACATGCGATAGCCGTAATTGTCGGTCTTGTACTAATTGTTTTCACAAGTCGCTGGTTAATTGGCTTGGGAGCTATAGCTACCTTAACAACTGCAGGTATTGGTTTCTTCCATTCTGGTGTTGAACAAAATTGGTGGGATGGTCCAAGTTCATGTACCGGTAGTGGCAGCGGCTTGAGTGGAATTTCTGGGGTAGACCTTTTGTCCACGAATGTAATCGACAAAGTGGTGATGTGTGATCAGATTTCATGGGCATTCATGGGCCTTTCAATGCCAACATGGAATGCGATTTTTTCAATAATTCTAGTTCTGATCTGGACCCTTGCACTGCGACAAGACAAATCAAAAACATTACCAACGTCAGACTAGGCACTCACCAGTCCAAAGATCCTTAAAAATGGTTCTAATAGACCCAAACAACTAAGAAAATTTGTTTGTTTTCGTCATTTATCAAAAAAAACTGTTTCAAAATTGATTTGAATGCAAACAGGCAGCTGTAATCAATTGCATAGCATATGTTTGGGTAGTAACGTTTGAAATAACTATATGTGGGATAAACCCAGACAGGTGGCAAGAATGGTTGATGATCCAAACGTACCAGATGAAGGTGAAATTAAGACGCCAGTTGTGTCTGCATATGACGGCCCATCGATAAGTATAACGCAGGAAATGAAAACCTCCTATCTTGATTATGCCATGAGCGTGATTGTGAGCCGGGCGATACCTGATCTACGTGATGGCCTAAAGCCTGTGCATCGACGTATTCTTTACGCGATGCATGAAACAAATAATACCCATGACAAACCGTATAGAAAGTCATCACGGCCAGTTGCCGAGGCAATGGGTAAATATCATCCACACGGCGATGGAGCGATATATGACGCATTAGTCCGGATGGCTCAGGACTTTTCAATGTCATTAGTTTTACTTGACGGACAAGGTAACTTTGGTTCGATGGATGGAGATAAGGCTGCAGCCTATCGATATACAGAAGTGCGTATGGAAAAGTCTGCGCAAGCACTCTTGGCCGATATAGATAAAGATACTGTTGACTTTCAATTAAACTACGACGGAAAGGACACCGAACCTACGGTGCTTCCTGCCCGGTATCCTAATATGTTAGTAAATGGTGCCAGCGGCATTGCAGTAGGAATGGCAACAAATATCCCACCGCACAATCTCGGTGAAGTTGTAGATGCTACATTGGCCCTAATTGAAAATCCCGATTTAACCTCCGAACAATTAATTGAATATATTCCCGGCCCTGACTTTCCAACTGGCGGCGTAATGCTTGGAAGGTCTGGAGCACACAAGGCATATTTGGAAGGGCGCGGTAGCGTAATCAACCGAGCTAAAACCCGTTTTGAGGAGATTCGAAAAGATCGATGGGCAATTATAATCGAGGAAATACCATACCAAGTTAACAAAGCGGCCATGATTGAAAAAATTGCCGCCGAAGTGCGTGATAAGCGGATAGAGGGCGTTTCCCACGTCCAGGATGAGTCAGATCGAAACGGTGTTCGAGTTGTTGTAGAATTAAAACGTGATGCGACAGCTGAGGTGGTTTTAAATCAGTTATTTCGCTTTACACCTGCCCAAACATCGTTTGGTTGCAATATGTTAGCACTAAATGGTGGACGTCCAGAGCAATTGACACTACGACGTTTCCTGACCTGCTTTATTGATTTCAGAGAAGAAGTTGTTGCACGCAGAACAGCCTTTGAATTGCGAAAAGCCCGTGAACGCAGTCATGTCTTGTGCGGATTGGCTGTTGCAGTATCCAATGTTGACGAAATTGTTGCCACGATACGTAAATCTGCTGATGCTTCTGAGGCACGGACAGCATTAATGGAACGACGTTGGCCTGCCTTGGAAATAGGCGATTACATTAAATTAATAGATGACCCAACCCATCCAATTAACGACGATGGAACCTATAATCTCTCTGAGGCACAGGCCAGAGCAATTCTTGAATTACGCCTGCAACGTTTGACACAAATCGGTGTCAAAGAAGTTACAGATGAGCTTGAAGTGCTAGCTGGAAAAATCAAAGAATATTTAGAAATTCTTTCATCACGCGAGCGGATCATGGGCATAATCTCTGATGAACTTATAGAGGTCAAAACCAATTTTGCAGTGCCCCGTCGTACAGAGATCATTGAGTGGTCCGGCGACATGATGGATGAAGATTTAATCGAACGAGAAGAAATGGTAGTGACTATAACTGCCAGTGGGTACATTAAGAGAACTGCTTTAACCGATTTCCGAGCCCAGAAGCGTGGTGGAAAAGGCTTACAGGGGATGTCGACTAAAGATGAAGATGTCGTGACAACACTGTTTGTCGCGAATACTCACACCCAGCTTCTGTTTTTTAGTACCGATGGCATGGCTTACAAGATGAAGACTTGGCGCTTACCTTTAGGTAGTAGGACAGCCAAGGGAAAAGCAATTATAAACATATTACCTATCCCAGTTGGAGTATCAGTAGCCGCTATTATGCCAGTTGACCGTGACGAGGCAGATTGGGGCGATTTGCAAATTGTTTTTGCAACTACCCAAGGAGATGTACGCCGCAATCGACTGTCAGATTTCACTAACGTCAGATCTAATGGTAAAATTGCTATGAAGCTTCCAGAAGGCGTCGAATTAGTTAACGCTCGCATATGCAGCGAGGACGATGATGTTATGCTAACAACTAACAGTGGACGCGCTATTCGGTTCTCATCTACAGATCTTCGAGTCATGAATTCACGTGCATCAACTGGGGTCCGTGGAATAAGACTAACAGGGAATGATCACGTAGTATCAATGTCGGTCATTAGCCACTTTAAAGCCACACCGGAAGAACGATCCGCTTACTTGAAAATGCGTAGAGCCTTAGCTGGTCTTACAGATGAGGACACTAGTGATGAGGATGTTCCAGCAGATCCAAACTTTAGCCAAGAGCGCTTTGCAGAGATGTCGGCAACTGAGAATTTAATACTTACAGTCACCCAAGGTGGAGCAGGAAAGCTCTCTTCCAGTCATGATTACCCGGTCAGAGGCCGTGGCGGTATGGGAGTGACTGCAATGGATAAAGCCATGCGAGGCGGACCAGTAATCGCTAGTTTCCCCGTTGAAATTGCAGATCAAATTATGCTTGTTACCAGCACGGGCCAATCTATTCGCTGCCCCATTAATGGAATTTCATTTAGGTCAAGAAGTGCTGGTGGTGTGCGGGTTTTCAATACAAATGGTGATGAGAAAGTTGTGAGCGTAGCCTATATTCCAGACCAAGGTGATGAACCAGAGGAAGAGCAATCTGAAGATTTGCAACCAGAAAGTTAACGCCCAGGGCCACCATATTTTAAACCAAACCTATCTAAACTTTGTCCTATAAGTCATAGATTTCTGAAAATTTTGTCTGCAAGTACTTTAAAAGAGGTGCCTCAGAGGGTTCAAATCCACAGGCGTCTGAAATCGTTTGACTAGGTAATTTTAGTGCCCCATGGCGCTGTAGGTTTTCGCGCAACCAATCCGTTGCCGGCGTCAAGTTTCCCTCGCGCAAATCATTGTCCAACTGGGGAAGTTTTTTACGCAGCCTTTCATGTAAACATCCAGCATATACATTACCTAGAGAATACGTTGGGAAATAACCGAATAAGCCAACAGACCAGTGGACATCTTGTAGGCAACCGTCAGATGCACTTTGCACATTATATCCAAAGTCGTCATAAAAACGGTCATTCCAAGCGCTCTCAAGGTCTTTAACTTTTAAGTCTCCAGAAACTAATGCACGTTCTAAATCAAACCTTAAAAGGACATGGAGATTATATTGAACTTCATCTGCTTCAGTCCGAATAAAACCTTTACTCACGCTATTTACTGTTTTGTAAAAATCGTCAGCATTGCTGATGCCAAAATCACCAAATTGTTGTTTCATTTGATTAAACAACCATGTTGTAAACGCACGGCTTCGGCCTAACTGATTCTCATAAATCCGTGATTGGCTTTCATGGACCCCCATTGATGCTCCCTGCCCAATAGCAGTCAGAGTATATTTTTGATCAACATTCTGCTCATAACTACCATGGCCAACCTCATGAATTGTCGAATAAAAGCAATTAAACGGATCGTGCAAATCTGTTCTTGTTGTAATCCGGACGTCTTGGCCCGAACCCGAGGAGAACGGATGTACTGCCTTGTCAATCCGGCCTCTGGTTAAATCATACCCGTAAGTTTCTGCCAATAAGGTAGAAATTTTCATCTGAGTGGTCTCATCAAAGGGTCCCCGTAGTTTTACGGCCGGGTCCTTTTCTAAAATTCTACCGCGCAGCTCAACTAAGCCAGGCCTTAATGCACCAAACATTGTGGACAATTTTTTCGCCGTGGCACCAGGCTCGTAATCAGTCAGCATAGTATCATATACATCAGCATTCTCAGCTAACGCTTGGCCCTCCTGCTGTTTAAGGTTCAAGACTTCCTCTAAAACTGGAACAAAAGCAGGAAAATCATTATCAGCCCGCGCAGCTGCCCACTTACCTTGGGCCGTTGAAGTCGTACGTGCGATTAACTGTGCAAGGTCTCCAGGTACTTTTGCAGCACGGTCAAAAGAGCGTTTTATCTCACGTATTTGAGCTTTAATCATTTCATCTGCAGTGCCTGGCTTAATATTTGAAAGCCAGTCTCCTACCTGTGGATTACATCTACGCGCATGTATAACACCTTCTAAAGCA
>Ga0302122_10001690_pt1 | contig 14009 bp, 10 predicted proteins | sample CB21_SCM_MG_FD_203115 | JGI IMG/M metagenome (GOLD analysis project Ga0302122, IMG submission 203115) | Marine microbial communities from Western Arctic Ocean, Canada - CB21_SCM | ecosystem: Environmental > Aquatic > Marine > Oceanic | place: Canada: Western Arctic Ocean | collected 2017-09-28
TTTAAATTAAAAATATTTATTTAAAACTTGTATGGGGTAGATTATTTCTAAAATTAATATTTACTTTACATTTATTATTTTTACGATTATTAGTAACTTCTGATGTTTTTTTTTCATTAAAACAAACACATCCTTTAGAACATGTATAAATTCTACCAAAATTATTAACACTTCTAATACCATTTTTACCTTTAAGATATTCTGGAGAACTTAAATTACCTGCGAAATTACAACATTCATATCTACAATCTAAACGATGAACTAAATTTTTATCTATTTCTAAATTAGTACTAAAATCTACTTCTGCACCGTTTATAAATTCTAATGGTTTACTATCTAATTCAGAATGACCATATCCCAAATCGGGTAAAAATTCAGTAGATATAGAATTAATATTTTGAAATTCTTCAATAAAATCTTCTTTTTCAGATTGTTTATCTAATGCTGGCATCAAATAAAAAAAGAAAATACCCGCAATAATTATAGAACAAATTAATATTTTATCATCATCAGATTTAACTAATTTATATGGCATTTATATATATATTTAGAAATTTATTAAATTAATTTCTAAATAAAATTAATGGAAATATTAAAAAAAATAGATTCTAATAAAAAGATTAAACTTAAAAAGATGAGTAAAATAATGAAAAGTAAAAAAGATCAATATACAATTTTATTTGATAAAGATAAATTAAATTTACTTTTGAATAAAGAAAAAATATTTTCTTCTGATTATAAATTATATGGAATAATGCAACCAAATGATTTATGGATTTGGGCTTCATCAATACCCGGTATAAATTATCCAAATATTTTACATATTAAAAAGATCAAAAATTTAGCTCATTTATTTGAAAATAATAAGAATAAAAGAATGTTATTTTATCATCAATTTTTAACTCAAGATGTAATATTAATAACTGATCCTATACAAAAAGAATGGATAAATAAATTAATATTATATTTAGATAATTCTATTTATTACCTAAACCCTATTAATCATAGAAATAATACACAATTTGTTACTATCACTAACATCTTTGAAAAATATATTTAATCATTTATATTTATCTAATATATTTATCTAATATATTTTTTAAAACACCACTATAACTATTATTAATGTGCTTTTCTTTATTTTCAATTTTTTTATCTAATTTTTCTTTTTCTATAATTACTAAATTATTTAAATGGTCATTAATTTCTTGATCATTAAGATTATTTTTTGAATTTATTATTTTTTTTAACTCATTTTCCATTAATAATTCTTTTATAATTAATTGTACTTTCTTTTTTTCTTTTGTAGATAACTCTGCAAAATCTACAGTTTTATCAATTTTCAAACATAATTCGACTTCTTTCACAGTAATATCTTTAGAATAATTAATTATTTTTTTTATAAAATATCTTAATTTATCTGATCTTATAACACCGTTAAAAATTTTATTTATAATAAGTATTTCATCAATTGATTTTTTTGGTATTACCGATAAAAGATTATTAATATTTTTTTTATTTATATTTTTTAATGAAGTTTTATTCAAATCTGAACTAAATTTTATACTTGATTGATCTATATTTTTATCATCAAATTTATTAATCCAATAAGATGTATTCAAACAAGAATAAAAACCATGAATATTCTGAAGATACCAATTTTGATCAGTATAAATACTCGTCTCTATATTATCACCTCTCGATATTGAATCTGAAATTTTAACAATTTGATATAATTTATCATCCCATGATTTATTACCATTCAAAACCTTTTTTTTATAATTTTGATGAATGCTTAATGGTAATAATACTTTTTCAGATTCATACATTTTAAAAATATTTTCATAATTGTTATAATCATTAAATAATTTAAAAGTTGCTCTAAATAATCCAATATCTTCATCTTTTTCACGAGATTTTCTAACAAAATTATTAAATTTTTTACAATCAATTGTTTTTGAAGTAAAATGATAAGATAATTCTTCCATTATATTAATTAATCTTCTTATATCAAATTGTGAAAAATTAATTAATCTTTCATAAACATCTTCTTTCAAAATCATATTCTCTTTTTTACAAATTTTTTTAATAAACTTTTTTACTTCATAAGATGATGGTGAATAAAATCTTTCCTGTAATGAATATTTTCTTAAATCACTAGATAATTTACTATGCTTGTTATTTGATATAAAAATTATTGGTATATTCTTATGTTTATTATTTTCCTTAAAGATATTTAATATATATTTTTTTTCACTAGTCAAAGAAATAGATTCAATCTCATCAAAAACTAATGCTATTTTTTTTTTACTTTTATTTATTTTCATTTTAGAAAATATAGAATTATCATAATTAAAGTAATCTTCAAAGTTATCATTTGTTCTAAGATTTTTTATTTCATTCGGATAAATAATACTATAATTATAATTTAATTCTGATAATAAAATATTAATAGATAATGTCTTACCAATACCATGATTTCCAGAAATTATTAAAGAAGCATGTTTTGAATTATCAAAATTTTGTAACCAATTTTTAATTCTCTTAATACTAGCCATATTACCTAAAATATTTTTTGATTTTTGAGGCTTCCATTTTTCAATCCATGAATCTTGCATTATTTTATTTAGATTATGTCTTTTTAAACATTATAATGAAAATTCAATATTTATAAAAAAAAATATTTAGAAATTTATTTTCAAAATTATTTTCTAATCTATAATATATAATATGTCTAGAAATTCAGACAAAAATTCAGGTGGAAACACCGTAGACAACGAAGTCGATAGACTCATGAGACAAAAAAATGGAGCAAGTCAATCTGATTTTGCTCGTTTACGTGCAAAATATAATGATACAGAAATTGTTGATAGAATTCAATCTAAATTTAATGAAGTACACGAAGATATTACAAGAAAAGCAAAGAAATTTGCAAAACTTATCAGAGATAGATACGGAGAATCAAATGCTCCATTCCATCAACTTTTAGCAAAAGCAAAAGCACATCAAAAGAAATTCGGATTAACTGATGCTCAATTCCAAGAATTCAAAAGAATTTACGAAAGAGAATTAGCAGGCAAAGGTAGTCCAGATGTTCTTGTACCAGACACAAACATGATGAAAGTATTAGGTGATATCACATTGGATGATAATCATGCAATGAAAGTTGGCGATAGTGACTACAAAATATTACAAGAAATTATACAACTTTTCCATTCATCCAAGCCTCTTCATGCACAAGTTATGTTACAATCAATGCAATACAGAGACTTAAACTATGAATCATTAACTGGTGAATACAGGCGTGAACATGGACAAAACCCTGGTGAACACGTTCACCCAGTTATTGCTGCTATGTTCTTACCAAAAATTGATGTATTAGAACATCACTTTCTTTACAGTAATCTTGCAGGTATTGTTGAAGCACGTAAAAACAGAAAACCATTAAGAACCAGACCAGATTACGAATTATTCTACAGTTTAATAAAAGACCCAAATGATATTGTATGCAGTGGCGCATCTCCAGTTGCTGATTTATTAGCAAGATCAAATCTTCAGCAACAAGTTTGGAATTCCGTATTACACTTACGTAACGGACAATACTACCAAACATCATTCCGTGAGTTCATCTCATCCGTTGATATCTGCAGACTTAATAGACACGATAACCCAGACCTTATCTATGGACGTTATGACGGTACTGTATTAAAGAGATTAGTTTCTGCTTTCTCATTCCACCCAACTGTTGTTGCAACAACCCCAGTTGTGCAAGTTTTCAGCACTAACCCATACTCTGTATCTGCTATAAGACCACAAGTTAGAGAAGTCCCAATGATTAACTTAAGACTTCAAACTACAATCAATGATAATACACCAGTTGAATTAAATGATGCATTAGAACAACAACAATTATTCTTAGAAAATGGTATTATTGTACCAAGAAATAGTAGTCTTATCTACTCTAGAGGTGTTCTTTTCTTCTACGTAGACAGAAGAGCATCTATTCTTAGAGTTGCAAATCATCAACCATTTAACATGGGCAGATTACCAAATGCTGTAGCAGGTTTTGAAAGATTAAATGATCGTCAAGTAAACTTTGAACCAGAAATTACATTACTTAACAGCGATGTCTACAGATTACGTTCAGTAGTAGTTAACGAAGTTAACGCTCTTAATGAAAAAGAAAACTTAGTTGTCGGTTCTTCAACAATTCTTATCAAACCATCAAGCTTAGACGAAGGTAGAGTAAGAAACGAATGTTTCCACTACGATCCTCTTGGTGTTATTGAAACAGGTAGAGCTGCAGATGGTTCAAGATTAGCAAATGATCCAGTTACACAAATCCCATACGGAACAGGAATTGCTGCAGTAGGTACATCATTTGTTGAAATGGCAAGTAGAAGAGGTACTATTTTCATGTACGAACTTGTTAAAGATCAATCTGAAGGTATGATCAGTTATTAAATAATATAAATTTATAATTTTTGAATTAGTTTTAAAATTAAATCAAAAATTAATAATTAAAGTAAAAATCTTTTTTATTAAAATCTTTAATATGAACCTTATCTGATAGTGAAGGCAAAGTTTTAATTCCATGTGAATTTTTTGGTCTTTCTAATAAAGGTTGTCTGTTATACAAATAATCTATATATTTTATTTGCGATTCTATATTTGATATTAATTCTGGAATTATTCTAATTATTACAATTCTATTTAATTCATGAATTTGTTTCTTTATTGAATATGGCAAATTTTTACCATATTCTTGGTATGCATTCAAGCAATAAATATAAATTTCTTTTGTATTTTGTAATGGAATTTTTATATTATATTCTTTTAATAAAATTTCAATAATTGTCTTATTAATACAGTCTAAATTTTGTTGACTTAGGAAAGTATCTTTCAATTTAAATATATTTCCATCATCTTTATAATCATTTTTATTATACATTTTCATTTTACTTCTTAACTCTCTTGATTTCTTATTTTCACTAAAATATGCTGCAGGTAATTGATGTAAATCAAAATTATCCATATAATATAGCTTAGATTTTTTTATTATATTAATAATTATTATTATTAATATATTAATTATTTAAATTCAGCATCATAACTTTCTATTAAGTTTGAATCATTTAATGGTGGATTTAATGACACTGTCTCATTTTGATGAAAAGCTAATAATCTATGATTAGCCACAATTTTATCTTCAACACTATTAGATACTGAATTTTTCATTAAAATTCTAGTTCTATTAGTTCCGACAGCTTTAACAACTTGAACCCAAATATATTCATTAAATCTTAACTGTAAAACACACATTTTTCCTGCTTTAATAATTGGTCTAACAGATAAATTTATTAATTTATGTTCATTTTCTGTTAAAGTTAATCCAATCTTATTATGACAATATTCTTTAAAATATTTCAATAAATATTTAAATATATCTGTTTCACTATTATTATACATATCATCTAACAACTTTGTAATATCATTATGAGGAATATGAGCACCATGTTTTTTTAGAATATTATTAAAATTACTTTTGTAAATTATATTTTTAAAAGAATGGTATATATGAGCTTGAATATTTGATACGATACCATTTCTATCTCCATTATTATTTTGATATAAAGTATCTGAAATAATCTTAAATCTTTTTTTATTAATATCTAATTTCTTATCAATTGTATTATCATTATTATATTTAGTATCTACATATTTTGAATCAAATAATAATATATAACCATAATTGGGTACATAGAAATTAATATTTTCTGATTTGTAAATCCAATATCCTAAATTACTTGAATTAGCATAAGTATCTTTAATGAAAAAATTGTTTTCTAAACTTAAATTTTCAAACAATATTTTATGTTTTTGTAAAACAGCAAATGTATAAACAAATTGAAATAATACTGACTTCCATTCTTTAACTGTTCTATGACCAGTTGAAATCATTGTTTTTACTGATCCTTGACCTTGATATTGTGGTGAACACCATGTTATTATATTGTGCGTAGGAGATTCAGTTACAGCTACTAATGATCTACCACTGTCTGTAGTAATATCTCCTGTTGATAAGCAATTGTCTATATCTGAACATTTATTCCAATCTTTATCTGATATGGTACTATTATCTATCTTTGAAAAAGATTTTGTTGACTTATCATAAATATAAACCTTACTTTTAGTTGATTGTGAATTAGTTACTACTTTAATAACTTCGATTGCATCATTTACACGTTTATAGAAAAATTCAATACCAGGTTGATTCATCTTTCTATTCATATATCTTTTAAGATAATTATCTACATTAGTTCGTGTTGGTAATTTACCTCTACTAAGTAAATATCCTAAAACATTTGTTTCTTTTAAATTATGTTGTTTATTAATTAATTTTTCTCCTTCATTGAGTCTTTTTAAAACACTATTTGGATCAGATTTATAAATCAATTGAGTTAATTTATTCCAGTCAAGTTTAGATTCTGTATCAATTTTATAAAGTAGTAAACAAACAAAATTAGGAGATTCTTTAGCCTTCAAAATTGTTGATCTAACAAATTCATAATATTTTATTTCTCTCCACACATCAAAATTATACCAATTTATATTTTTACTAATATTGTTTGATCTAAATGCTCCCAAACTTAATTGATAAATTCTTACATTTAAAGCATTTGAACTTTTTGGTGTTTCTATTGAATTAGTACTATTATTATATCTAATTGGATAAGATGAATTATACATTAAAAATCCTTTTGATAATTCTTTGTATGGATTTAATCCTAACGCATATGGATTTATTTCTTGTAATTTAATAGATTCTAAAAGTGAGTTTTTACCTCCGGTTATATTCATTTCTTCGCCATCATGATCATTAATTAATAATGTCCTTACATAATTATAAAACTGTTCCCTATCAAAAAAACTTGTAAATCCAATTGGATATTGATTACCAGGTATCATATCTTCGTAAACTCTATTTAATACACCGTGACCATTTCCTCTAGCATTTGATAAATTTATATTATATGTTTTTTGAATTGGTATATTTTTATTTATATAATTACCATATGGTTGAGGTAATGTGTGATATTTAGATGGATAATAAGAATCGCCTACTGGAATATATAAAGGAGGCGGAGGATTATTATTTGATCCTGAATGATAGGGTGAATTTGAAGATCCTCTAGGAGGTCCTCTTGGTCTACCCCTAGGAGGTCCTCTTGGTCCACCCCTAGGAGGTCCTCTTGGTCCGCCTCTAGGAGGTCCTCTTGGTCCGCCTCTAGGAGGTCCTCTTGGTCCGCCTCTTGGAGGTCCTCCTTGTCCACCTCTAGGAGGTCCTCTCTGTCCACCTCTTGGAAATTCTCTTTGTATATTTGATTGATCGGGATAACTTCTTCTTTGTTCAGTAGAATTTCTATTGAAATCATTATTAGTAGTTTCATTATTTCTTCTTTCTGAAACATGTCTTTGATCATTTGAAACATTATGTTGTTCGGCAATGGTTGTATTTTCATTTCTTTGATGAACATTTTTTTCATCATTTGAAATGTGAGGACTATTTTTTTCTTTAGTATATGGAGGTTTTATATTTTTATTACCACCACCCGTTTGTTTTAATTTCCTGTAATTTAATTTAGAACTTTTTTTCATACCTTTATTACTTTTAGAAAGTTTTTTTAGAGATTTTGCTACATCTTTTTTTAAAAATCTTGATCCATTAAATAAGTTATTATTTTCGATATTATTTAAATGTTTTCTTTTGAATCCTTGATAAATATTATTTAAAAATAATTTAATATTATCATTTTTTTTTGTATATGATTGGAAATATGTATGGTTTAATAATTTAGCAGGATCAAATAATTCTACATTTGATTCTAAATAGTAATTATGTTTTCCTTTACCTCTTAATTTTTTTGGAATAATTTCCATTAAAAAATCTTCAGTTTCTTTATTACATTTATTTATTTTATTTTTAAAAAATAATGTATTAATAAAATAATGTAGATCAAAATAATTATTTTTTTTATTAGAAAACGGTATTTTTTTATTGGAATATTCCGAATTTGGCAAGGTTGATTTAGAAAAATTAGTAATTTTAATATCGAAGTCATTATTTTTTAAATAATAATCTTTTTTATTAAATGAATATTTTGTTTGATTATCTTTATCTTTTTTTAAATAAATGAAAATATTTCTTACATCTAAATTATTATGTCTAAAACCATTATGTTCTTTTTGAATTACAGCTAATGTATGTATAATTTGAAATAATAATGGTTTAAAACTACAAACATTATCAGACATATAATCAATTAAAGGTATACTTCTAAAAAAATGTTCTTTTACTCTTATTGAAAATAAATCAGAAATCTTATCGTTTTGAATGTTATTAATTAAATCATTATTTGGTAAAATATTTTCAATAGAATCTGAAATTTGTTTATAATTAACATCTAAATTTACAATTGGTAATAAAATATGATTAGTTAATCTATTTAAAACTAAATTACTCAGTAAGTAAGAAAACATAGAATCGTTATTATTTGAATTATTCATTAGATTCAATGATTTTAAATTTTTGTAAGGTGTTATAAATACAGTTACTGGGAAGTGATCAGAATATCTTTTTAAAATTATTTCATTATTATCATTATCATATCTAATTAATTTAAATTTACCTTTAAAAATATCTGATTTTAATTGTTCTATAATATGTTCATTACTATTTGGTATTTTAATATCTTCTAATTTAATTCCTTTATAATTAATTTTATCTAATTCATAACAATTTGGAAATTCTGTATTATAATTAAAATTATAAAGTAAATCCATTTTTTCTTCAAGATCAAATTTATTGCTCATATAATTATAAGGAGATTTTATAATTTAAATATTTTTATAAAATATAGACCAATTAATATTAATTTATAGTTAAACATATTTTTCTATATACTATTATAAAAAATGGGAGGAGGTTTAATGCAAATTGTTGTAAAAGGAGCACAAGATTTTTACATAACAAATAAACCTGAAATAACTTATTATAAAAATATATTCAAAAGATATGTTCATTTCTCTAATGAAAATCTTAAATTAATTTTTGATGGTAAAATTGACTTTGGACAAAAAATAGTATGTTCATTGAAAAAATATGGTGATTTAATAAATAAAATGTACTTGCAAATAATTTTAAAAAGTAATACTTCAAAAGAATGGGGATATGTTAGAAATATTGGATTAGCATTAATAAAAGATATATCATTAATTATTGACGGTGAAGTTGTAGAAACTCATACTAATGATATGTTAAATTTAATTTATCAATTAGAAAAAAAAAATAATCATATAAATGAATATAATAATATGATTGGAAATATAGATAGTCTAACTAGAGTAGATAAAAAACATGATAGATATTCTGTTCATGTTCCATTAAAGTTTTGGTTTAACAGGCATGATTCATTAGCATTACCAATATTATGTTTACAAGAAAATTTAATTAGAATTGAAGTAACGCTAAATGAAAAATTAAATTGTATTAATTATAAAGGTAATACTGTACCTATTGATTTACCAGAAATAGAGAACATATATTTACTGACAGATTACATTTATTTACAAAAAGAAGAAAGGAACAATTTTATTTTTAATAAACATCAATATTTAATTGATCAATTACAAGTTAACAATTATACAATAGCAAAATATAATCCAACTTATGAATTAAAATTTGGTCATCCTTGTAAATCAATAAATTGGTACTCGCAAAAAAATATTTATACAACTAGAACTTCTTTTTTAGCATGGGCAGGTATCGAAATTAATTCCTTAACATGGGAAGAAGCTAAAGATAAATTTGCTAAATTAATTTGGTTAGCAACTAGAGATGAATTAAGTTTAGATGGAAAAACTATTTCATATAGTCCGACTACTTTTAATCCAGGAGATTCACCAGGATTAGTATCTAGTGGTAATACAATTCTTGAAAAATTAGTTTCTAAAGTAGATGCTTATATATTATTTTATAATTCTACTACAATTAATGCAGATCCAGATAATGTTGCATTAATTAGAAATGATATTACATTTGAGGATATGACAGTAACTATAACAAAGTTAAATGCAGATTCAAATAATACATCAAATCAAAGTAATTTTTATGATTTACACAAAATTAATATTATTGATATTTTTAATAATGGTAATTTTATAAATGGAACTGATAATCCAATTATAAATTCAAATTTAAAATTAAATGGACACTCTATTTTTAACTTGGATTCTAAATATTTTAATTACTTACAAAATCATAATAAATATAAAAATTCTACACAAGATGGTATAAATAATTATAGTTTTGCATTTAATCCATATAAAATACAACCTTCTGGATCATATAATTTTAGCAAAATAGATAATATTAATTTATCTATTAATATTGGTAAGGAAAACAAAAATGATTCAGGAGAATATTTTACTTCTGAATATATAAAAGGAAAATTATCTGTTTGTGTTATGAACTATAATCTTTTCAAAATTGATCAAGGTAAAGCTAAAATATATTATAATTATCTTAAAAAATAATCTACCTTTACTTAATGTGTAGGATGATTTTAATGATTGGAAATTTTAGTAAAAATAAATATATTATAGAATTTCTTAATCAAAGTATTAAAAAAAAAAATACACCTTTTTTAAATTCTAAACTAGATGTCGATTATCATAAAGATGGTTTTGGTTTATTATGGAAAAATAGACAAGACAAAATAAATATATATAAAAAACCATTTTCTTTTGATAAAGATGAAAATATAGATGAAATTATAAATAAAATAGATTCTAATTTATTTATAGGTCATATTAGAGCTGTTTGTCCAAATAAAATTAAGGTATGTTTAAAAAATACTCATCCTTTTATTGACAATGATGAAATTTGGTGTCATAATGGAAGTATAAATAATTTTAATCAATTTAAGAATGAAATAGAGAAAAAATATATTAATAAAATTAATAAAAAAATGATTGGTCAAACAGATTCAGAATTCTTATTTCATTTTTTCAAATTACTAAAAATAAAAAATGAAGATTCTGAGATTGATAATTTGATAAAAACAATAATCATATTTTTTTCATATTTAAATAAAAAAAATTATAAAGTAAGTGGAAATATAATATATTCAAATAATAATTATGCATTTATATCTAGATACATAAATAATAATCAAAGCGGTCCATCGTTATACAATAATACAGTTGAAAATAGTATAATGATTTCATCAGAGCCTATACTTGATAATTACAGTTTATTTCCCAATAATTATATTAAAATATATGACCTTAAAAAAAATAAAAAAGTTGCTGAATTTAAATTAAATAAAAGTTAGTATATTTCACTATTATTATTAAATTTACTCAATTTATCTACATGATCATTAGTTTTATTGTAAAGGTGAATTTTATCTACTAAAAATATACCATTAATAAATTTATCTAACCTTTCTTTACTTTTCTTATTAATATTTATTTTTTGAATTGTATTTTCTTTATTAGTGCTTTCTATTTTACTTTCCTTGTCATCATCTTCGTCTTCATCTTTGGAATCATTATTACTTGTTTCTGAGTTATTATAAAATCCATATAACTCTTCATCAGATGAATTATCAATAAAATTAGTATCAATATATTCAGAATTATTTAAATTTGGATATAATTCCAAATTAGATTCTTCATTATCAGAACCAGCATTAGTTTCGCTATCAGAATTTATTTTATCATAATATTCACTTATAGTTTTAGCTAAATCTTCTACGTACTTAATATTATAATTATCATCCCTAATACTAGTAATTATATGGTCAAGATAATACTTAAATGATTCTAAGGTACTTAAATGTTTATTAATTTTAGATTTATTTTCCATTAGTTAGATATAAATGATGGAAATAAAATAGTATTGTTAATTCAATTTTTTTTAGAAACATTTTAATATTTAAAAAAAAGATATTTTTATTAATAATGGATTATGATTCTATTCTTAAGATAGTTATGGGTATGAAAAATAGAAAAAATGATGAGGATGATAGAACTTGTTATATTTGTCACTTTCCTATTAAAGATAACGAAAAAAGTGTTAAACTTAAATGCAAACATAATTATCATTCATGTTGTTTAGATATTAGAAAAAAAAGTTTTATAAAATGTCCATATTGTTTAACAGTTACTAAAAATCCAATATTAAAAACACATAAAAAAAAAGAAGAAAATAATGGAATAAAATGTAATGCAATATTAAAATCAGGAAAAAATAAAGGGAAAAAATGTGGTAAAATTAATTGTAAAAGACATAAAAAACAATGTTGTCAGATTATTTTAAAAACAGGTAAAAGAAAAGGACAAAAATGCAATAGAATTAATTGTCATTATCATAATAAAAAAAATATTGTTGTGTAGTTAATCTAAAAAACCACATGCTTCATCTACATTAATTTTCTTTTTAAATTTACTTTTTTTAAACTTTGATTTAGCTTTTTTCTTTACTTTTTTTGTAATTTTTACAGGTTCGTCATCATCATCTAGAAAATCACAGTCGGTATTAGGAGATTCTTCATTAGGATTATCTAAAGGTACATCATCCAGAAATAATATATTTTTATCAATCAAGTTATTATTTATTTCAAATGTAGTTTTTAATCTATAAAATTTTTTTCTTTTCATACCAATATCATAAAGTCTATCCAGTTCATCTGGATGTAATTTATAATACTCAACTTGTTGCCATGTTTTCTCTAATATTGGAAAAACATGATTCATCCATACACGATCTCTTTTTATCTCTACATTATGTGCATTTGGAACATACCAGTAGATTATTTTATCAAAATAAAACTTTTCTGCTAACTCAGGACTTTTTGTTTGCCATGTTGAAATAGTATTAATTGCCCATTTATCATATTGTTCTATAGTTAAATCTAATCTATCTGGATATAAATGATAACCAGTATACTCTGGTTTATCTTCTTCAAACCGTGGTTCATACCCTTTTGGTAAAAGCTGAATTATACAGCCTTTACAGATTTTAGGATCAATTGGTTCTCTTTTAGATTTATCACCTTCCGTTAAAACTGTATCTAAATTTAGATCATTTAAATATTTTTCTCTTGAATCATATTCTTTAATACTGACTTGCCAGAAATCACAAGTTTCAAAATTACAACATTCTAATTGCTGTTGAACCTGACACCAATAATAAAAAGGACATATTTGACCTGCTATCATTCCTTTTGTTTTTATTTTTCTGATAGCAGGACATTTAATTTCAAGCATTACACCTAATCTTTCACTAAATTTTCCATCTAAAGTAGACTTAGAACAAATTCCATCTGGAGATGCCCCGAGTATCTTAAAAGATTCACTAGGAAGACAACCAAATTCAGTTACTTTATTATTATATATGTGTTCATATATAAAGGTAGCAATAGGTTCATATTTTCTACCATGAAAAACAAAAATACCATCAATAAATGGAATTCTATCACGATCAATTTTCTTAACGATAAAATGTTCAACTGGTTCATACGGATTTAAATCTAGAGCAGTTGCTGTGTCAGAAGCAGTAATTCTAGATTCTCTGTATTTATACCAACCTGCACTTCTTTGTTCAGGTTGTGGTGTGTGGAAACATTTTTGAAAGTGTTTTTCTAATTTTAATTTACTCTTAGGAATTTTAATTTCTTTAGTATCAATTTCATCAATTGTGAAAGTATGATCCCATTTTCTAAAACAGTTATTTCCATTATCAAAAGATAATTTATCAGAAAAAACATATTGGGGTGTAAAAAATCGATCAAAAATATCAGTTAATAATTCGAAATTTACTTTACTATATGTTAATTTTATAACAGGTAAAATATCTTTTTGTAATTCAATAATATCATTCTTAGTAAAACTTTTTTTATTATTCTTAATTTTGTTAGATAATTTCTCTTGAACAAAAGAAA